>ERZ1370068.5340-contig-4364_pt1 | contig 61094 bp, 65 predicted proteins | sample MGYA00561227_ERZ1370068 | MGnify/ENA primary metagenome ERZ1370068 (study PRJEB38410, sample SAMEA6850437) | metagenome | study: Metagenomic assessment of the ecological functions of the soil: analysis of the soil microbiota associated with the... | reverse complement strand
TTGTACTTCGTTCGGTACGTACTGCTCCATGGCGGACCACGACTGTCTTGCCAAGAGCGGCGAGACGGGTCTCGAGGTCTGTGCGGCCGAGACTGAGCATTAGATGCTGCGTCGTCCAAGGCTGACTTCTCGCGAAGCGACGTAACGATGAGCCCGCATGAACGTGCGCCTGCAACGACAGCTTCGCGGAAGAGTTCACCTTCGGCTTGGTGCATGCGAACGTGAACCGCCAGGATTTCTTCGGTGCTCCATGATGGCATGCCTGTTCCGACGAGCACTCCACAGCCGCAGACTTCGTGTCCGGCCTTGGTCAAGAGCTCCGCGGCGCTTCGAATAGCTTCTGCGGCCAGGCGATGAGCCGATGCAATGCTGCGGTTCACGCTTTCTCGGGCAGCCGCAGGTGCGAGACCTCCGGCAGCGTGGTACGGAGCGAAATCGCCCTCTGGAAGGAGTCGAAGCTGCGAGCGCTCGAGCACGTGCAGGTCGTTTTCGCCACCTATCACGACGAGCGTCGCGCGACCGGTTCTGGCTTTCAATCCCAATGAAGCGCGCACGGTTTGCGACGCCTGAGACAGAATGGCTTCGATGCGAGTTAGGTGGCTCTGCCCTCGGTAGTCGTGGATTGCGTGGCGAGCCACGCAGAGCCACACGTTGAGGCACGAAGGCGTCAACCGAAAACAGGAGGCAGGCCATGGGTCACAAGTCTAGCAAGTTGTTCGTCGGGATGGATGTGCATAAGGAATCGATCGACATCGCCGTTGCCGAGGAAGGTGGCGAGGTTCGTCATCACGGTCGGATCGGTGGCGACATGAACGCACTGTCGCGAGCGGTGCGCAAGCTCGAGTCGTTGGGTCGAGCGCTGGTGTTCGTGTACGAGGCAGGGCCGTGCGGTTTTGGGATCTATCGCGGTTTGACAGCGCGTGGTCATGCATGCTGGGTGGTGGCGCCGTCGAACACGCCGCGGCGGGTGCGCGATCGGATCAAGACCGATCGGCGCGACAGCCTGAAGCTGGCCGGCTCTGGCGCGCGCCGGCGAACTCACGCCGATCTACGTGCCCGATCCGGCGCGATGAGGCGATGCGCGATCTGGTGCGCACGCGCGAGGACGCGGTGGCCATGCAACGCCAGGCGCGCCATCGGCTGGCGGCGTTGCTGCTGCGTAACGACATTCGTTACGCCGGCAAGACGGCGTGGACCGAGGCGCATCGGCGCTGGATTGCGCGCTTGACGCTGCCGCAGCCCGGCGCAACGCATCGCCTTTGAAGAGTACGTGCAAGCGGTCGAGGAGGCGACCGCGCGGGTGCAGCGGCTCACGCCAATCCATCGAACAGGAGCTGGCGCACTGGCGCTGGCGGCTCGGTGGTCGCCGCGCTGCAGGCTTGCCGCGGCATTCAACTCATTCATGCCGTGCGCATCGTGGCCGAGCTGGGCGATCTGTCGCGCTTTAGCCATCCGCGCCAGCTGATGGGCTATCTCGGCCTGATCCCCAGTGAAGATTCCTCCGGTGAGCATCGCCATCAAGGCGCCATCACCAAAGCCGGCAATAGCTCGGCCCGGCGCGCACTGGTCGAGGCGGCGTGGGCCTATCAGCACACCGCCAAGGTGAGTCGCGATCATCGCCCGGCGCCAAACCGATGTGCCCAAGGCTGGCGCTCGACATCGCCTGGAAAGCGCAAGCTGCGACTGTGCGCCCGCTTTCGCAGACTCGCGCGCGCCGGGTCTGAACCGCAACAAGATCGTCGTCGCCATCGCGCGCGAACTCGCCGGCTTCGTGTGGGCCATTGCGCGCCAGATCAAGCCCGTTTGATTGACGCAACCATCGTCACGCAACGCAGAACAGGAGGCAGCACACCGTAGCACTTGCAAACCTTCAACTCGATAGGCGAGGTGACGCGCTCGCGGTTGGAGAATCCTCGGCGGACGTTATTGGATCGCAATCGCTGCGACACCCCAGAGCGCTAGAGCGAGGCAGCTCCGTGACGAACAACAGTCTGGCGGCTAACCAACGCCCGCATATCAGCTTGATCGACCGTCGTCACAGATGAGCCCGTCGCCTCGCCTATCGGGTTTGCTCGTCCTGCACGATGCTCGATGAAGCAGAAATCAATTCACCCTCTTGACAACCAAAGCCATATCAACGTGCAAGGTAACTGGCGCGCCACATGGACGCTCGCCAGGGAGAAGCCACGAATCGGCGCGTCCGATTGACCGCCGGGCTAGCTGCCGGACGTTCCAGGTCACAGAAGTTCCCCTCGAACAATGGGAATGACGCGCCCACCCACACTCACCTCTCGGTAGCTCCCGACCATCCGAGCGCGCAACAACACGAGCGAGGACGGCGAATCTCGAATCCTTGCTCGATCCGCAAATCCAAGTCGTTGCGCGGGAAACACTCGATGCTCCAGGAGGTACGCACCGAGGAAAGCCGCCCCGTTCCCGGTGGCCGGATCTTCGCGCACCCCATGCGCTTCGAAGAAAAACCCTGGCGCAAAATGTCATTGAGGGGCGTCATGCGTCTCATGGCAATAGAGGTAGAGGAGTGGCGGGAAGCCTTCGGCGGCGAGAGGTGCGAGCGGCTTCAAGATCAAGGTGGCTTCTGTCGAAGCGCGCGCTGGCTACGCATTGGCACGATCATGGCGGATGCGCCCGCCGAAAGCAGCTGAACGGGGACGTCGGTAACGATGTCTTCTGGCGATACTCCAACTGCCGCCGCGATCCACGCCGGAGGACACGCTCTGTCCAAGCGACACCGGCGGTGCGCGAAACCAGGCTACTTCCTCGACCGTCGGCTGATCGATTCGAAGGGAGACGGAGATATCCCCTGCGGCGACTCTAAGACAGACGTGAGCGGATGCGTTGGACAGTAGGTGGTGCCGGATCACCCAGCCGCTGCCCAGGAGTGGGTGCCCGGCGAAGGCGATCTCTCGCGCTGGAGTGAAGAGTCAGAACGCGGAAGGCTCCATCGCGCTCTGGCGTGGAAGTCACAAATGCGGTTTCCGAGTAGTTCGTCTCTGCGGCGATCCGCGCATTGCCTCCTCGGCATATCCCGTCTGCGTCCAGTACAACGGCAAGCTGATTCCCGGCGTAGGGGCGGTTCCGCGAAGACGTCGACTATGTAGAAAGGCCGTGTCATCGCCTTCGACGCCGGGTTAGGGAGGAGCGCAAGTAGCTCCAATAGGTGGAACACGTCCCGGTCGAGCCTTAAGGTCACCAATCTCCATGTCCAGGCTTTCGGCGACGAATCGCTTGATCGACTCGAGCAGATCATTTCTCCGTCTCCTTCTGCAATTTGATCGACATTGTCTTGCCTCGCTGCCGCGTAAGCGGGGGAGATACGATGCAGGCAGGCGTCGCCCAACCCGTAGCTTTAGGTGGCCGGCCGGGCCAAAATGCTGCCTGCGGACGCAACGCCTAGGTTCTGGCGATAACGTAACGCACCGCCTTCGCGCTTGGGACGCGCTCCGTGCGCCTGTAGCCGAGGGCCGGCAGGTCGAGGCCTGCGACGTCAGGAGCTCCCCGGGCCGAGCAGCGCTCGGTGCCACCGCCGGGTGCATTTCGTCAACCAGGCTGGCCTGGCAGATTACTGGCGAATGGTGGCGACACCGCCACCCGACGCGAAATCTCGGCGGCGACCGGCCGCGGCCCGCGCGCGCTCCAGCGCCGCCTGAATGCCCTCGGTTACGGGGAGCGGAAGACAGTCCCGCACTTCCGTGTCCAAGGCCGGTCGTGGGTGGTGCGTGAGGAACAGATACAGCGGGCGCGTGATGCGGTGGATTCGCACCCGCCAACCGCGCCACGACTCGTCGGGCCAAGGGCACCTGGATCGGGCCGAACATGTTGCGACCGAGTATCCACGCTCCCGCCACCTGCCATGCCCCGAGCCGCAAAGTCCTCGTCGACGCCGGTGTCCCCTCCCCTCCGCCGCCGTGCATGCGCTTGAAAGTGCGGGTGTGGACCAGCCAGTCATGCAAGTCGGCGCTCCCGGCACCGAGCGGATTCTCTGAAGTGACTGACGCGGACCTGCGCCGCATCCGTCGAGCGAGATCGCGAAGCCCGTAAGCGAGCAGTCGTGCCATTGTGCTATGTCCCTCAGGTAAAGGCGCGCTGTGCTAATCCGGCGCCCGATGCTTCGGCGATTCATGCAATCCATTGAACCAGAATTTCGTCGTCTTCGTCGACGCGCGTACCGCTCGCAGTGAAGCCCAGCTTCGCGACGACCCGAGTTGACGCGGGGTTTTTCGTGCCGACCTGGGCAAGAACTTCATTGACACGGTCTGAAGAAAACGCAATGGCAAGAAGCGTTTGAACAGCCGCGGACGCATGGCCTTGTCCGCGCAATGCGGGCGACACACCGTACCCGATTTCGACGCGACCCGTGACGGGGTGACCCTTGAACCCGCATGCACTCACGACGAGGTTCTGTGGATGTTGAACCATGAAGTAGGTGGTGCACCAACTGTTCGGTTTGCCCTTCGGAGAGCAGCCGGAGCGCGCGGATGGCGACATGCGCCGGCGGAAGCGCCCCTTCCGCGATTGTGAGATCTCGGACGTGTAGGTCCCGGCGCTCAGCGCCTGAGCTCCGGAGTCGAGATGGCGTGCAGCACGAGCGGCAATTTGATGACGCCTGACGACAATCATGGCGCCAGCCGGCGCCGACGAATCGCACGCCCGGAACGTGCTACGCGAGCCGGCGTCCGGTTGACGGTCAGCGTCGAATACGCTGCATGGGTGACGAGCGGCTTGACCAAAAGCAGACACGGAATCCCCGGCCCGCAATCCCGAGAACTCCTCGACCCGGCAGAAAGCCCAGAAGTGCATTGTAAAAGGCACGTGTCTTCGCATAGTGGGGATCAGGATGCGAAGAACCCAGTGTCATGAGCTTGGGCGAGTCTGCCATGCCACGGCCGCCGCCCACCATTGCTCGGCCGCTGCACACAGAAGCGATCCGGTGGCCGGAACGATGCCGGCGTGCGGCGATAGTGCAATACAGCCTCAGCTCGAGGGATATGGAGTTGTGTTCGCGCACCGTAAGGAAGCCGATCAACCTCCATCATCGGCATTGGCGACAAAACGCTGGGAAAGTCTCCGCTCTCATGTCTGCATATCGTGAAGTAGGGCCGATTCAATTCCAAAACCATTGAGGAAGTTGACGCAGTATCCGCTCTCGGCGTCCTTCGCGGAAACCGTTTGCGGACCTGCGATGTTGGTGAAGCCCAGAAGGCCGACTACTCCAAGCGTAACCGGCGCCGACGATTCGTGCGCCGGAACCGAGGCCGCCCCAGTGTACACGAGCGGATATTGAGGTGAGCGCTCGTTGATCGCACGGAGACATTCCGCAGCCATCTCGATCTCTCCTGGGCGCGTCAGCTGCATTCGCGGTGCCGCGCCTTGCACGTGGCGAGCACTTCGTCGGGATCGCGCTTCCACCAGTTGTTGGCCGAAAAGATCTCGACCTCGTGGAAGCCGCGATAGCCGCCGCGTTCCATCCACGACCGGATGCAGGCGGAGGTCGATCACGCCGTCGCCCATCATGCCGCGGTCGGTCAGGAGGTCGGTGGTCGGCACCAGCCAGTCGCAGATGTGATAGGCGAGAAGCCGCGACGGGCTCGCGCCGCCGGCGCGCTCGATCTCGCGCTCGAGGTGCGGATCCCACCACACGTGATAGACGTCGACGGCGATGCCGACGCCCGGTCCCAGCTCGTCGCAGAGGTCGTTGCGCGTGCTCCATCGTGTTGACGCACGCGCGGTCGGCGGCGTACATCGGATGCAGCGGCTCGATCGCGAGCGGCATGCCGGCGCCGCGCGCGTAGCTCGAGGAGGTCGCCGATGCCGTCGCGCACCATTTCGCGCGCGCCGGCGAGATCCTTCGATTCGATCTTGCCGTCGCGTTGCTTCGGCAGGCCGCCGACCACGAGGACCAGGCATTGCGCGCCGAGCGTGAGCGCTTCGTCGACCGCGCGCCGGTTGTCGTCCTGCGCCGCGCGCCGGCCCTCGCGGTCCACCGCCGGAAACATCCCGCCGCGGCAGTAGCCGGTCACCGTGAGACCGGCGTCGCGGATGCGCAGCGCCGAATCCTTCAGTCCCGCCGCGGCGACCTGGTCGCGCCATGGCGAGATGCCGCGGATGCCGTGCCGCGCGCACCCGTCGATGATCTGCGGCAGCGTCCACTGCTGCCGCACGGTCGCGGTGTTGAGCGAAAGCAGGCCGCCGTCGGGTTCGTTCATCGTGGCAGCGAGGCTACTCGGTCGCGGCGGCCGTCACGGGCGATGTCCAGCGCGCGCGTGGTCGTGCGCGTACTTGGCGATCATGTTCGGGACCTCCCAGTCGGGAAGCGCTCCCGTCTCGACGTAGCCGAGGAACTGCGTCGGCCACCTGCGCGAAAGTGCGCCTCGTGGCCGACGTGATACGACTGCGGAACGAGCGACCCGCCACGCGTCGCCTGCGCGTTGCGCATCGACGCCGGGATACGTCGTCGCGCAGCACGGTCGAGCGCACCTTGCATCGCGCCGGCAAATTCCGCGGCGCCCGCCTTCGCGCCGGCTCGATGTACAGCGCCGGCTGCTACGCTTCGGCCGCGCCTTGGCGGATCACGAGATTGGCTTTCGAGCCTCGCATGACCGAGTAGTGCGTGTCGCCCGCGCCCTCCGGCGCCTCGAAATTCCAGAGCACCCTGACTTTCGCGTGCACGCCCTTGATGCGGTAGTCGATCTCGCCGTTGGCGTACGCGTGCAGGCTGCCGTCGCGCTGAACGTCCTTGCGCAGAAAGTCGGAAATCGCTCGCAATCTGCGTCACCTGCGCGAACTGCGCCGGGCTGATGACGGTGGGCCAGCGCTTCGCGCCGAGAATCCGGATGTCCCGCGCGAAATCGAGGATCGCGCCCGGAAAGCACTCCCACTGGACGAGATCGACGAGGTGCGTGGTGATGTCGACGAGGCCTTCGCCCTGCTGCGCCACGTCGAAGAACCACGCCGGCCGCTTGATCGGCGCGCCCGACACCAGCTTCGAGAAATGATGGACGCTTTCCTTGACGACGGCCGGTTCGCGCTGCGATCCTTCCAGCAAGTCGCCGAACACCGCGGGAATGCGCGAGAACGCCTTCTGCAGCATCGTGGTGATCTCGTGCCGCTCGGTCATGATGTCGTAGAGCAGCACGCCCTTCTTCGCCGCGAGGGCGAAGCGCCTTCCGCAGCGATTCGTAGCCCGCGCCGTCGATGGCCATCGGCTTGTCGGCGAGCACGTGCATGCCGGCCTCGATCGCGCGGGTCACATATTCGGTCTTGCGCCGGTTGTTGCCGGCGATGACGACTACGTCGCCGGCCCGCTCGGCGGCGAATCGCTCGAGGAAATCGGCGCCGGCATGGACGACGGTGCGCCATGCCGTCGGGTTTTCGCGTCCGCGCGTTGTAGCCGTCGATCTTCTGCAGGTAATCGGCGAGGTCGGGACCGTCTTCGGCATAGACGTGCACCGTGGCGTCGACGTTCGGGATACATCGTCTTCTGCAGCAGCGCCGCGTGGAAATGGCCGGGATCGAGGACGACGAGTTTCGTCATGGATCAGCCCCTTCGTACGCCGTTCACGTGAAGGAACGCGCGCATCCTGCGAGACGGCAAGCTCCGGATCGCGGAGCAGCCCGGCGGCATCCGCGAGGCGGAACACTTCCGGCGAGGTGCAGCACGCTGCGCGCGCTCTGCTGCCCGCCGACCATCGTGAAGTGCGTCTGATGGCCGTTGAGCCACGCGAGGAACACGACGCCCGTCTTGTAGAAGCGCGTCGGCGCGGCGAAGATGTGACGCGACAGCGGCACCGTGGGCGCGAGAATGGCGTCGAACCGCGCGCGGTCGCCGGCCGCGAGCGCGGTCAGCGCGGCCGATGCCGCGGGCGCGATCGGCATCGAAGATGCCGAGCAGCGCGTCGGAGTGGCCCGGTCGCGTCGCCGCCGATCAGCGCAGCGAAGTTGAAGTCGTCGCCGGTGTACATGCGAACGCCTCGCGGCAGCGCGCGCGCAGCGCGATCTCCTTGGCCGCATCGAGCAGCGACACCTTGACGCCGTCCACTTTCGCGGCGTTGGCGTCGATCACCTCGGCGCAGACGTCGGTGGCGCGCGCGTGGTCAGGGTCGCTCGCGAGCCCGCCCGCGCCGACCCAATAGCCGGCGAGCGCCGGATCGAACATCTCGCCCAGCCAGTGCAGGATGACCGGCGCCCGCACCTGCGAGAGCACGCGGCCGTACACCCGCGCGTAGTCGTCCGGCGAGCGCGCGCAGGCGGCAAGCGCGCGGCTCGCCATCAGGATGATGCGGCCGCCCGCGGCCTCGATCGCGGCGCATTGCTCTTCGTAGGCGGCGATCACGTCGTCCGGCGTGCAGGTCGTGCCTGGCGGCAGGTGGTCGGTGCCGGCGCCCGAAAAGACGACCGCGCCCGGAACGCTTCGCGCTTCGGCCACCGAGCGCCGGATGAGCTCGAGCGAGGTCGGCCAGTCGAGCCCCATTCCGCGCTGCGCGGTGTCCATCGCTTCGGCCACGCCGAAGCCGTGCGACCACAGGTGGCGGCGGAAGGCGAGCGTCGTGTCCCAGTCGACGGCGGTCTCGAGCCACGGATCGATCGCGGCGCGCGGATCGGCGACGACGTGCGCGGCCGCGAAGGCGACGCGATTCCAGCGAACGGACGCCCGATGGAGCGGGCCACGTCGACGGCGGCGCGCGGCGTGAACGGAGCGAGCGTGCCGTCGGCCTGCGGGAGCTTGATGGTGGTCATGCGAAAAGGCGTCAGACCGTCAGCGCCGGCACATCGACGAAGCGCCGTTCGCGCCAGCTCTGCAAGGCCGAGCTCGGCGAGCTGCACGCCTTTCGCGCCTTCCAGCAGATTCCAGCGGAACGGACCGCCGTCGACGACGTGGCGCAGGAAGAGCTCCCACTCGACCTTGAACGCGTTGTCGTACGCGCGGTTCGCCGGAACGAGTTGCCACGTGTCGAAGAAGTCGATCGTCTGCGGCACGTCCGGATTCCATACCGGCTTGGGCGTCGCCGTCGCGCGGCTGGATGCGGCACTCGGTGAGGCCCGCCACGGCCGAGCCCAGCGTGCCGTCCACATGAAACGTGACGAGGTCGTCGCGGCGCACGCGCGTGCACCACGAGCTGTTGATCTGCGCGATGACGCCGTCCGCGAGCTCGAACGTCGCGTACGCGGCGTCGTCGGCGGTGGCGGCGTACGGCTTGCCGGCCTCGTCCCAGCGCTGCGGAATGTGCGTGGCGCCGAGGCACATCACGCTCTTCACCGCGCCGAACAGGTTGTCGAGCACGTAGCGCCAATGGCACAGCATGTCGACGATGATGCCGCCGTCGTCCTCCTTGCGGTAGTTCCACGACGGCCGCTGCGCGGGCTGCCAGTCGCCTTCGAAGACCCAGTAGCCGAACTCGCCGCGCACGGAGAGGATGCGGCCGAAGAAGCCCGCGTCGATCAGCATCTTGAGCTTCAGGAGCCCGGGAGCCAGAGCTTGTCCTGCACGACGCCGTGCTTCACTCCGGCCGCCTCGGCGCGCCGGTAGAGGTCGAGCGCATCGGCGACGCGTCGGCGCGACCGGCTTCTCGGTGTAGATGTGCTTGCCCGCGGCGATCGCCTTGCGGATGAGCGCAGGGCGCAGGCCGGTCGACGCGCTATCGAAGTAGATCGCGTCGTCCTTGTCGGCGAGCGCGGCGTCGAGATCGGTGGTCCAGCGCTCGACGCCGTGCGCCTGCGCGAGCGCCTCGACCTTGGCCGCGTTGCGGCCGACCAGGATCGGATCCGGCATGATCCGCGCGTCCGCCTCCGAGCGCGACGCCGCCCTCCTTCCGGATCGCGTTGATCGAGCGGACGAGATGCTGGTTCGTGCCCATGCGGCCGGTGACGCCGTTCATGATGACGCCGAGACGAATGGTTTCCACGCTGCGGGACTCCGGGAAGGTTCAGGGTGTAGCGACGTTAACCGGTTGGGCTGATCGGCGCAACACCCGACCCCTCCGCGACTGGTGAGGGCGCCGCAGACGATGATCGCAACGCCTGATGCGGTACCGAAAGCGCCTACAGATAATCCGTCCGCGCGCCGTAGGTGAGTCCGGCGATGAGGTGTCGCTGCAGCAGAAAGAACACGGCGACCGGAGGACGGCGGCAAGGATCGATCCTGCGGCAACGAGCGGCCATGACGTCTGCCACATGCCGCGAAGCGATTGCAGTCCGGCGGTCAGCGGTCGGACGGAGTCCGATTGCACCAGGACCAGCGACCAGAAATAGTCGTTCCAGACAAAGGTGAAAACCAGCACCGAGACGCCGGCGATCGCGGGCCGGACGAGCGGCAGGACGATGCGCCAGAAAATGACGAGCTCCCGCGCCCTCGACCGCGCGGCGTCGAGGGCGTCGTCCGGAATCTCGCGGATGAAGTTGCGCATGAACAGCGTGCAGAAACCCGTCTGGAAGGCGATGTGAAACAGGATGAGGGCCCAGCGCGAATCGTAGAGCCGAGCGCGATGACGAGATCGCGTACCGGAATCATGAGTGCCTGGAACGGCACCAGGTTGCCGCCGATGAATATCATCAGGAGGAGCCGGCTGCCTTTGAATTCGTGCTTGGCCAGGGCGAATCCCGCCATCGATGCAAACGCCACCGCCCCGACGACGGCGGGGATCGTGACCAGAAAGCTGTTCATGACCGAACTGCGGCAGGCGCCGAATCGGTCAACACCGTCGCGTAGTTCTCGAAAAGCCGGAGTCCCGTGGGCCATCCCCAGAAGTTTCCCCGGTTGAGATCCTCCTGCGAACGCAGCGAGGTGAGTGCGACGGCGACGAGCGGCAGGAGCCATACGCCGAGACTCGCAGCCACGGCCGTCCGGTAGCGGGCCCGCGCCAGTCGCGATCGGCGCTCGAGAGGGGCAGGAACATGGTCGACGTGCGCTGCGTTTCGGTTCGCTAGTTGCGTTCGCGGTGGAACATGTGCCAGAGCAGCAGGAAAACGATGCAACTCATGAGCATGAGCAGCACCGTGGCGATCGCTGCACCGTAGCCGTAGCGCGGAGGCTCAGAAAGGTCTGCTCGTACATGTAGTAACCGAGGACGGTCGAGCTGTCGTGAGGGCCTCCCAGCGTCATGATCATCACGTAGTCGAAAACTGCGCAGCGCGGCCACCGCGCACACCATCGAGACGATGAAATGAACGGCCGCAACTGCGGCATGACAACGTAACTCAGCAGCGACCATCGCTCCTGCCGCCGTCGACGCGCGCGGCGTCGGTGAGCTCGTCCGGCAGCGTCGCGAGGCCCGTCAGGTAGGGATCATGCAACTAGGCTGATCTGCGGCCACAGGCCGGCGACGATCATCGGATAGATCGACCACGCTCGCTGTCGACGAGCGCAACCGGCGCCAAAGCCGAGAACGGCGAGCAATTCGTTGAGCAATCCGAACCGCGGATTGAAGAACCAGCTGAACACCAGCCCCACCACCGACTTGGCTCAGCACGAACGGTACGAAGAACGCAGCGAGCGGATGGCGCGCATGCCCGGCAGGCGCTGATTGCAGGAGGAGCGCGAGGCGCCAATCCCGCGACGGGCGCCGCGAGATAACACGCGAGCCAGCGCGGGTTGTTTGCGAGCGCGCGTCGGAAGACAGGATCGCCGAGCGAGCTCGCGGTAGTTATCGAGGCCGATCCACGTCGCGGCGTCGTACCCGTTCCAATCGTAGGAACGACAGGGCGATTCCTCGCCACGAGCGGGTAGAGGACGAAGAGGCCGAACAGCAAGCACGCACGGCGCGAGCAGGACGATGGTGGAGAGGCCGCCTCGGCGCGTTCCCACGGGATTTCTCGTTCGCGGGCGGGTGCGTCGCTGATGCTCCGGCCGCCGCTGGAGGTTATCTCGGGATGCTCGGCCCGGAAAGTGCACCGTAGATGCGAATGCGCGCGCGCTCGATGCTGGCGAGGATCGCATCGAGGCGATCCGGATGAGCATGAATTCCTGGAAGCCCTTCATCGCGATGTTCGCGAGATCTTCGCTCGTGTCGCGGTCGAAATACTGGGCAAGTCCGTCGGCGCGGGCGAGAAGGTCGCGGCCCTGGACGATGAAGCGATCGGCCGCGACGGCGGAGCGCAGATTGACGGGAATCTGCAATGTGGCCTTGTTGAGCGCCTCCTGCACATCGGCGCGCATCACGAAGGCCAGGAAGCGCCGGCGCGTCTGCCTTGTTGCGCGCCCGCGCCGGGATGTGCAGCGTGTTGATCGGGCGCGTCCTCGAAGCGGCCGAAATCGGGACGCGATCGCGGGAACGGCACGAACTCCATGCGCTCGCGCATGTCCGCCGGAAAGTTGGCGACGATGAAATTGCCCGATGAGCATCATCGCCGCCTTGCCCGTGTAGACGAGCGCCTGGCTTTCCTGCCAGCTCGACGACGCGTGATTGCGGCTGAAGCAGTTCATGCTCACGAGAACGCGCCAGTGCTCGAACACACGAGCGACCCGCGGATCGGTGTAGGGGACTCGCACCGCGCATCAACTCCATGTGGAACGCGTAGGCCGTTGTAGCCGCAGGTCGATGTAGTCGAACCACGCGGCGGCGGGCCACAGATCGCGGGTGCCGATCGCAAACGGCTCGATTCCCTTTGCCTTGAGCTTGGCGCAGGCTGCTATCAGATCTTCCGCAGTCGCGCGCGGCGGCTCGGCGATGCCAGCCGCGAGAAGCAGATCGCGGCGGAAATAGAGTCCGATCTGGTAATAGGTATAAGGAACGCCGTACTGTCTTCCGCCAAGGCTGACGAGACTCGAGCGCGGAAGGATGAATCGACGCTTTCACCGCCGGCGGTATAGATGTCGCTCACGTCCTCCAGCAGGCCCGGGCGTCGCCAGCTGCTGCATCCGGTAGCCCGCGTACCAGTACACGACGTCGGGAGGGGCGCCGGTCAGCCAGTTGCGGATGGATTTCTTGTAGCTCTCCGAGTCGTAAATATTGAACTGCAGCTGGACGTCCGGGTTTTCGGCCTGGAAGCGAGCGGCCAACTCTTCCCAGCGCCGCTCGCGGCGCCGGGTCGGTGGTGTTGGCATTGATCACCAGCGTTCCGGCTAACGCCGGCGACGCCGAGGCAAATCCACGCGAGGAGGAGCAGCAGATGCGCTTGCATTATCATGTGCATGGTGCGTAACCTTTGTACGCAGCCCGCGCCCGACAGGTGCGCGCAGAGTAGGCGGCAGGATTTCATGGTATCCGAATCCATAGGCTACGGTCTTGGGTCAACGACGTGACGGACACTGGGCGAACCCCGCCTGACGCCCCTGCATCGCGAGTCGGGCGGCGCGTTCATCGACCGTCTGCCGAGCGATGCCTTCGGGCACGAAGCGCTTGCGTTGGCCGAGCAATCCGCCGGCATCGGCGTCTGGAGCATCGACCTTACCACCGGACTGGTGCGCGCGACCGCGCAGTTTTTCCGGACGATGGGGCTCGAGCCGACGACGGACCGGGTGCCGATCGCCGCCATTCGCGCGCTCCGCCACCCGGACGATCGCGAGCGGGTGGTGGACGGGTTCCAGCATGCGCTCGAGGGCGGTATCGACTCGTACGAAATAGAATATCGGATCATTCGCCCCGACGGGCAAGTGCGTTGGATTTTCGGCAGGGCCGCGTCGTCCGCGGTCCCGACGGCAGGCCGCGACGATACAGCGGCGTCGACCTCGACATCACCGACCGCAAGACTGCGGCAAGCCGCGCTTGCGGCGGCGAAGGTCGAGCTCGAGCAAATGAATCAGGTGCTCGAGCAACGCGTGCGCGAAGCGCACCGAAGCACTGAAAGCCGAAGCGAAACTGCGTGCCGAGGCCGAAAGCCGGCTGCACCAGGCGCAGAAAATGGAAGCGGTCGGCCAGCTTACCGGCGGGATTGCGCACGATTTCAACAACATCCTGCAGGTCATCCTGGGCAATCTGGAAATCGCCCGGCGCACGCTGCAAAAACAGGAGTCGGCGACGGACCGGGGCCGAGGTCGGAGGCCGTGCTGCGAGCGATCGAGACCGCGCAACGGGCATCGCGGAGCGCAGGGCAGCTCGTGCAGCGAATGCTGGTATTCAGCCGGTTGCAGAAGCTCGAGCCGACCCCGCTCGACGCCAACGCGCTCATCTCCGACATGGAGGACATGATCGCGCGAACCCTGGGCGAAACCATCGAGGTCAAGACCGCCCTCGCGCCCGGGCTCTGGACGACGTTTGTCGACCGAAATCAGCTCGAGAGCGCGCTTCTGAATCTCGTCGTCAACGCGCGCGACGCGATGCCGGACGGCGGGTTGCTGACGATCGAAACCGCCAACGTCGAGTTCGCGGGCTCGGCGGACGACGACATCGCGCCAGGACAGTATGCGATGGTGAGCGTGAGCGACACGGGTTGCGGCATAGCGAAGGAGCATCTGGACAAGGTTTTCGAGCCCTTCTTCACCACGAAGGAAGTGGGCATGGGCTCGGGACTCGGGCTGTCGATGGTCTACGGATTCGTCAAGCAGTCGCGCGGCCATGTCCGTCTCCACAGCGAAATCGGTTCCGGCAGTTCGGTCAAGATCTATTTGCCGCCGTTCGGCCCACGGCGAGGCGAAAGCCGTCGCCAGGCCGGACGGGGATTCGATGCATGATCAAGGCGCCGCCAGGGCGTCCGAACGGCGAGACGGTGCTCCTCGTCGAGGACAATGAGCAGGTTCGAAGGCTGGGCGTGTCGGCGCTCCAAAATCTTGGCTATCGCGTGCTCGAGGCTCCGGACGGACCCGCCGCGTTGCGCCTGCTCGACAGCCCCGACGCGTCGCGTGTCGATTTGCTGTTCACGGACGTCGTCTTGCCCGGCGGAATGAGCGGCCCCGCACTTGCCGCGGCGTCGACCCGCGCGGCGGCCGAGGCTGCCCGTCCTGTTCACGAGCGGGTATACCGGCAATGCAATGGGCCGAGATGGGCGGCTCGGTCCCGATGTGCGCATTTTGAGAAAGCCCTACACGCTCGAACATCTCGCGCACGCGATCCGACAGTCGATCGACGAAACACGAGACGGCGGTCTCGACAGCCGCCTGCCGTAGCCAAACTAAGCCAGACTGAAGCGGTCGACAGAACGATGCTGGTCGATGGGTGAAAAGAAGCGACGCCTGTCCGCGCTGCCGCCCGCGAGGCGCGCCGTTCGACGGCCGGCTCCTCGCGCGCGCGTTCGAAGCGCTGGAGGCCGGCGATCGCGGCCGCGCGGCCGCGGCCTTCGAGACGCTTCAGGCGAATCTGCCCGACGATGCCGACGCGCTGAACGCCATCGGCGTCCTCGGCTTGCGGCTCGGCGATCCACAGCGCGCGCTGGCGCCGCTCGTTCGCGCGGTGGAATCCAATCCGCGCGCACCGGCGATTCGCTGTCATCTGGCGATTGCCTACCGCAGTCTCGCGCAACCGGATCTCGCCATCGCGGAACTCCAGGCGGCGCTCGCCCTCGACCCACTGTTGGCGGAAGCGCATTCGAATCTCGGCAATCTCCTGCTCGAGCGTAACGACCATGCGGCCGCCGAGGCTTCGTTTGCCCGCGCGCTGGCGCTCAAGCAGGACTATCCGTTCGCGCTGTTCGGTCTTGGCGAAGCGAGGCTTGCTCAGGGGCGCGCGGAACAGGCCTGCGCTGACTTCGAGCGTGCACTTGCGCTCGACCCTTCGCTGCACGAAGCGTTGTACGGCCTCTCGCGCGCTCGCTCGGCGATCGTGGCCGAGCTCGAACGCGCCGACGGCGCGGCCTCCGCTTCGCCGGCGGTGGTGACGAGCGCGGACAGCGCGCTCGAAAGCATCGTGGCAGCGCTTTCGATCAACGCACGACAATCCGGCGTACTGGACGCAGTTCGAGCGTTGCGTCAAGGAATTCGAGCTGCGCCATCCCGTCGATTCGCGCGTCCGCGATCTCCTGTTCCGCGCGCTTGGCCATAGCGCGGTCGATCCGGCGCGCCTGGTGCGCCCGATCGTGAGCCTCGTGGCGACGCGTCCCGACGCCGTCGAATTGCGGCGTCGGCTGTCGGGTCCGGGCACCGCCGATGCACCGCCCTGGTCGGTGGCGAAGGACGACGTGCGCGGCCTGCTCGGCGATGCGCTCCTGCAGCGTCTGCTCGAGGCGGTGATCGTGCCGAGTCTTTTCGTCGAACGGCTCGTCGGCCTCGCGCGTCGCGGATTGCTGGAGGAGTTCGGGATCGCGCCCTCCGTCCCGCCTTCGCTGCCGTTGCCGGCCATCGTGGCGATGGCGCACCAGTGCCACGCCACGGAGTACGTGCACGACGAAACCGACGCGGAAGGCGCGGGTGTCGCGGTAGTGCGCGCTGCCATCGCGGCGGCGCGAACTGGCGAGCGGTCCGGTGCCGCTTCACTGGTACGCGCTTTACGCGTGCTATCGCCCGCTGCACACGCTCGACGAAGCGGACGCCATCGCCGGCGAGCTCGCGCGCACCGCGCTCGCGTCGCTCGCGACGAGGCAGATCCGCGAGCCGCTGGAGGAACGGCGCCTGCGCGGGACGATCGTCGCGATCACCGCCGTGGCCGACGAAATCTCGGTCGCGGTGCAAAGCCAGTACGAGGCCAATCCTTACCCGAGATGGCTTCGCGTGGAGCGGGACGTCGCGCATACTTCGGTCGCGGAATTTCTGCGGAGCCTCTTTCCCGCAGCGGATCTTAGCCGGTCTTCCGGACGCGCCCGCGCGCATCCTCGTCGCGGGTTGCGGCACGGGACGCCACCCGATCGGCACGGCGCGGCGATTTCCCGATTCGAGCGTGCTCGCCGTCGATTTGAGCCTGACGAGCCTCGCGTACGCGGAGCGCAAGACGCGCGAGCTCGGCATCGGCAACATCGAATACCGGCAGGCGGACATCCTGGCGCTGGGAGCGCTCGCCGAACGCTTCGATGTCGTCGATTGCACGGGCGTGCTGCATCACCTCGAGGATCCGGTCGCGGGCTGGCGGATCCTGTGCTCGCTGCTGCGCCCCGGTGGCGTGATGCGCGTCGGGTTGTACAGCGAGATCGCGCGCCGGCATGTCGTCCGCGCGCGCGAGCTCATCGCGGCGGCGGGCTTCGCGCCCACGCCCTCCGGCATCCGCGCATGCCGCGCCGCGATACTCGCCCGGCAGGACGACGCGCTGCTCGCGCGGGTCACGCAGGGCGAGGATTTCTACAGCGTGAGCGGTTGCCGCGACCTCATCTTTCACGTCCAGGAGCAGCGCTTCACGCTGCCCCGGATCGCTTCCGTGCTCGCGGAGCTCGATCTGAAATTCATCGGCTTCGAATGGCCGGACACCGACACGCCGGCGCGCTACCGGGCTCGTTTCCCGACGATCCGGCGCTCATCGATCTCGACCACTGGCACCGGTTCGAGACGGACCGGCCCGATACCTTCGTGCTGATGTATCAGTTCTGGGTGCGGAAGCGGACGGGATCGCCCGCGGCTACCGGCGCCAACACCAGCGTCGTCGAAGCCGCCGCCCAGCGCGAGATAGAGGTTCACGCGCTGCGCGAGGCTGCTCGGCCTGCACGTGCAGTCGCGTCGATGCGTGCGCCATAGAGCGTGAGCTGCCGCTGCTCGACCACGCGCAAGTCGACCTTGCCGACGCGATACTGGATCTGCGCCAGCTCGAGCGCGCGCTCGTTGTCGCGGATGGCCGCCGTCAGGATGGCGTCGCGCTCGCGCAGCGCGGTTGTCGGCCGCCAGCGCGTTCTCGACCTCGCCGAACGAGCGTTGCGCGATGCGCGCGTAGTCGGCCATCGCCTCCTTCTGCTCGGCGGTGCGGATCGTCGACCTGCGCCCGCAGCGCGCCACCCTGGTAGATCGGCGCGAAGCAGGTTGCCGCCGAAGCTCCAGACCGGATTGCTCGCGATCCTGCAACAAGATCACATCGCTCGACAGCGCGCTGCCGCCGGCGGTCAGGCTGATGCGCGGCAACTGCGCCGCCGTCGCTTCGCCGACGCGCGTCGAACGCGGCGGCGACGCGGCGCTCGGCGGCGATCACGTCCGGGCGGCGCTCGAGGAGCTCCGACGGCATCCCGGCGGGCACCGGCGCAGGCATCGGCGACAGGCGCTGCGCGACCGCGATCTCCGCCGCCGGATAGCGGCCCAGCAGAAGCTCGAGCGCGCGCAATGCCTGCTCGCGCGCCTGCTCGATCTGGCGCAGCGTGTCGCGATAGCTGCCGACGCTGGCGTTGCGCTTCGCGCCACCGCCTGCTCGTTGCCGCTTGCCGATGCGCAACCGATCCTGCGCCAGACGCAAGCAGCGCCTCCGACGAGCGCACGCGTCTCCTCGCGAGCGCGCGCTGCAGTCCCGCTTCGATGGCCACGAACCAGCTCTTGGCCACCAGTCGCCGCGAGCGATTGGCGCGCATACGCGAAGTCGGCCTGCGACGGCCGCCGATTGCGCCTCGCGCCGCGGCCTGCACGTAGCGCAGGCGTCCCCAGACGTCGAGCTCGAGGGACGCGTTGAGGAAGACCGCGTTCAGTCCGCCGCCGCCGCCCGACTTGCCGCTCCTGGTGGCCGACAGTCCCACCGACGGGAAGAGATCGCCGCTCGCCACCGCCACATAGCCGGTCGCCTGCTCGACGCGCGCCGCCGCCGCGCTGCAGATCGGCGTTGTAGACCAGCGCCTCGTCGACCAGCGCCGACAACGCCGGGATCGTTGAACGTCGCCAGCCAGCGCTCGGCGACCGGCGCCGGCGCTGCCGCCCGCTGCCTTCCATGCGGGCGGCAATCGTCGTGTGCGGCAGCGTCGTCACTGCTGGAGTTCGTCGGCTGGTCGGCGGAGGCTTGAGCGCGCAGCCGGCGACGGCGGCCGCGAGGGCCGGCCGCGAGGATCCATCGAGCGAACGCAGGTCGAGCGCGCGCATCAGTGCAGCTTCAGCACGAGGTAATCGGTGATCGTGCCGACGCGCAGGATCACCATCCGGATGATGTGAATCGCATGCACGTGCTCGGTGTAGATCGCGCCGGCACCGTCCGCGCCGGCGGCGAGGAACAGCTCGCGGTCACTCTCCGCGACGTCGAACTTGACCGGGAAGCGGCCCGGGACCTGCGGATACGCGCCGGTCTGCGGCAGCACGCCCGACTGCGCCACCTGGCCCTGCCCCTGCGCCCAGACGATGGAATCGACCTTCGCCTTGATGATGCGCCCGGGATACGTCTTGAGCGCGAACTCCGCCGTCGTTGCCGGGCTCGACCAGCCGCAGCTCGTTCTGCGCGTAGAGCGCGATCACCTGGTAGGTTTCCTCGACGAAGCTCATCGCCGGCGCCACCGGGAACGCGGTCACGTAGGAGCCCGGCCGCAACTGCACGTTGATCGCGTAACCGGAAGTCGGCGCATAGACGGCCGTCTGGTCGAGGTTCCACTGCGCGTTCGCGAGGTCGGCGCGGCTCACGTCGACCTGCGCCTTCGCGGTGGCGAGCTGCGCGCGCGCCGACGGCGACCGACGCCTGCTCGCCGTTCACCTGCCCCGACAGCTTCTGCACGACCTGCGCCTCGTTCGCCCTCGCCGTCGCGATCTGGCCTTCGAGCTCGATCACGTTGGCCTCGGCCTGCTCCAGCGCGAACTTGTCGCCGGCGCCGGTGGCGACCAGCTCCCGGTTCTGCCGGACCCGCAGCCGCGCGAGCTCGAGCCGCGGCAGCAGCGCGCTGACCTGCCCGCTGGCGGACTTCAGTTGCTCCTGCAACTCGCCGCGCCCCGGCCGAGGACTCCACCACGCCCGCGCTCGGCCTGCGCGAGCTTCGCCTCGTCCGCGGCGAGCTTCGCCTTGGCGACGTTGAGATCGTTCTGGTACTGCGTCGGGTCGATGCGGAACAGGAGCTCGCCCTTCTTCACGAGGCGGTTGGGCTCGACCGGCACTTCGATCACGCGTCCCCTGACCTGCGGGATCACCTGCACGACGTACTTGAAGACGCGAACGTCCGCCGTCGACGGAGCGACGACGTTGAGCGTCAGGATCAGCGCCGCCATCGCGACGATCGGGATGATCACGACGGTGACCTGCCACGCGGTATTCCACGGCAGCCACTTGAACTTGATGAAGATCAGCCAGACGAAGAACGCGTAGATCGCAAGAAGGATGGCTTCCATCAGGCGCGTCCCGCGCCTTCCTCCGGCGGCGGAGGCGCGGCCGGCGTCGACGTCGGCGCGCTTGCGCCGCGGCTCGCGCTGCGCGCCGCCGGCATCGCCGCGGCCAGGTCGCTGCGCAGCACCTGCGAGCTTCGGCGGTGAGCGTTCCCTTGGCGGCCATCGCGTCGAGCTCCTCGCGCAGATGCGCGAGCTCGTGCTCGAGCAGCTCGCCCGCCTGCGCCTTCTCGCCCAGCTCGTGGTAATAGTCGTCGTGCTTGTCGGTGCCGTAGGCGAGCCGGTAGCCGACCGGCTTCGTGTAGGCCCACAGCCAGGCGATCGGCCACAGCAGGCCGCCGAACAGCGAGCGACAGCAGGCACAGCGTGTGGATGGCGTCCCGCTGCGGATGGTGGCGCTTGTGCGCGATCTTCTCCGGCAGCACGTGCACCATCCAGAACAGCACGATCGCGCCGATCGGGACGACGCAGATGACGAACCACGCGACGTAGGTCGCCGCGGTGTCCATGACCTCGGGCGGGAGGAACGATGCGCGCGCGGCCGACGGAAGGGCGAGGGCCGCCAAAGCGAGCACAGCCGCTGTGACGGGGAACCGCGATGCAAGTGTCGTCGTTTTGTATTTCATCGGAAACGGTATCCTGGATCGACCATTCCGCATCCGGGGGACAGGGCCGTATGGATGCCCGTCCGCGATAGCGCATGGCCGAGGTGAGTGTGTCGCAGGCGTTGGGCAAATCCTGCGGCAGCGGAATCGGCAATTATTGCACAATTGTCGCCGCATCCGCCTCTTCGCATTCGACACTAATGCGCCGTCGCTGGATTACCGGTGGCCGGCGGGTTCGCGACTATCGTGGCGCCCAGATCCTTCAGCAGACGCTTGAACTCGGGCGAGTCCATGATGATGGTGCCGCCCGCGGCGCGCAGGCGATCGACGGCCTCGGGTTCCAGCACGAACGTGGTCGGCTGCAGGTTCAGGTAGTCGAACTCCTTCTTGTCCTTCAGCGCGGAGAACGATACGTCGATCGCGTAGATCTCGGCGGCGGGGACGCGCAAGGCGTCGGCCACCGCGGGATCCTTGTTGGCGGCAAAGGCGGCCGAATTGCGGATCATGCGCATGGTCGGCCCAGCGCGCCGCGGTGTCCTTCAGCGACTCGATCGTCTCGTAGGAAAACGCGTCGATTGGGGTGCCCGCCGACTTGAGCAGGATGTCGATCGTGCCCGGGGGCTATAGCGACTCGTCCCAGTTGGTCGGCGGTGACGACAGCGAATTCACGACCAAGACGATGATCCTTTTCGCGCTGTCGAGCGGCGACGGCAAGCCGGCCTCGTGCAGCGCTTCGAGGACTTCCAGCGCATCGAGCACGCCGCGCATGCCCACGTTGTCCGACACGCCGCCGTCGACGAGATGGAGATAGGGCCGGCGGACGCTGTCGCCATACGCTTGCAGGTTCTTGAGCGATCGAATCGCCCGTGCGGCAGGTCGCGGCGGGTTGTCGCTGTCGAGGAACGGCTTCGCCCATGGCGGCGGGCTCCAGTTGCAGGTGCCGCCATAGTTCTTGATCGTGATCGACGAGAGCACCACCGGCACGGCCGACGAGGCCGCGGCGGCGCGGGACAGCGGCACGGCATTGAGGTCCGAGCAGATGATGTCGAACGTGCCCTGGTTGAAGACGAAACGCGAGCCGGTCGAGATGTCGGTGGCCGACGCCAGGATCATCGGGCCCTTGCCGCGGTTGAGATCGCCGAAGGTGGCGCCGTTGAACAGGATCTCGTCGTACAGCTGGGACGCCAGTTCGGACCTGCCCCAGCCCTCCGACGAGAGGTCTCCCCAGTAGCGCGGACTGAACGCGCGGGAGATGAGCTCGCCCTGGACGTTGCGCTTGAGGAAGCGCTGCTCGTAATCGTCGAACAGCTTGTCGCCGTAGAGCCCGTAGGCCAACGCCGTGAAGCTGCCGCCGGAAACGCCGGTGATGACATCGATGGAGTCGATCAGGCGAAACTTGGCGCCGTTCGGTGCAACGATCTCGGTACGCCGGAGGAACTCCAGAACCCCATACGAGAACGCGGCCGCGCGCGTGCCGCCGCCCGAAAAGGCAAGGATGACCAGATTGTCCTTGCTGTTCTGGCTTACCGCCTGGCGCGTCTCGAAGCGGTATCCGGTGCGCGGGTCGGTCTGCGTGATCGGCGGGTTGACCGGGCGAGTGGCGCAAGCGCCGAGCAACAGCAACGACATCAGCGCCAGGAATGACGGCTTGCAGGCGAGTCATCATGTTTCCCGTCGGATGGCTGCACGGACTGGCTATTTGGACGCTCTCCACACCCGATTTTCTCCATGGGTCACGATTAGTAAATTCGCACGATCAATTCGGCGGATTGACCACGACGTACTGCGATCCCTGGGGCTGATACCAGGTGCTTCCGCACTGCTGATAGACCATGCCGCCGTAGTTCACCGGCACGCAGCTTGGCGGCACGCTGCGCACCATCGAGCCGACGACGGCGGACGTCACGGCGACGGCAGCGCCCACCGCCGCGGCCGCGCGCGACCGGGTGATAGTCGTTGTCCCAGCCGCCGCCGCAGCAGCCTGCCGTCGACATTGACGTTGACGTTCGCGCTCGACGTTGACGTTGTTGACGCTGGTGCTGCGGACGTTGTTGGTGCGGGCATCGGCCCTGGCTGTTGTTGACCTGCGCCTGCTGCCTGCCGCCACCGCCGCCGCCTGCGCGCAGCACCGCCGCCGCCGCCACCGCCACCACCGCCGCCGCGAGCGCCGCCACCGCCACCGCCACCGCCACCTCCGCCGCCGCCACCGCCGCCCGCGGCGTCAGCGTAGGGGCCATGGCGAAGCTCGCCAGAACGAAGGCGGCCAACGAGGCCGGAAGCAACTTGCCGAATGATCTCTTCATGTTGGCGCTCCTCTACTTTGTCTTCACCGGAACAATCTCGATCTTGGTCGCACCCTTGGGCGGCGTGAACTTGAAAACCGTGTCCTTGAAGGTGGGCTTCAGATTCCAGTCGATCAGCGAAACCGACTGCGGACGCGCTTCGTCGGTGCGACTGGTGATCACGAGCTTGCGCGGCAGCGGCTTGCTCCCGGTGGTAATCCAGATCTGCCAGTCGGCCTTGCCCTGGCGGAAGGCGTAGTGGTCACAGAGGTCGTCGCCGATGAAATCCTGGCCGGCATTCATCGCCGATTCGATCTTGTCGAGCGGCGCGAGCGGCGTGCCCCAGAGGAAGAGATCCGACAGCGGGAGCTCGCACGCCGTACCTTTCCTCCAGCCGGTCGATCAGCTTGCCGATCGTGTCGGTGAATCTCGACCGTCGAGTAATACTTCTGCGCGGGCGTATAGAGCGTGACCGTCTTGCCGTCGTAGACGAGCTCGCGTTCGGAACGGGCGCTGCGCATCACGACGCGGATCTTGTTCGGACGCTCGACGTCCATCTCGCGCCGTCGCCGTATGCTGCAGCTTTTGGCCATCGGCCAGAACGCGCTCGCCGGTCAGCTCGGTCGACACCCGAAAGCGCTTCAGCGTCTGCAGGAACGCACCCATGTCCTTGAGGGCCTGAATCGCCGCCGGATCGACGGCGTTCGCCGCCGGCGGTGCGGCGCCGGCCGGCGCAGTCTGCGAGTGCGCCTCGGTGCCGCCAGCGCCATGGTCAGCAAGCCGAGCGCCAGATATCTTTCGTACCATGGTCATCTCCTCGGTCGAAGAATTCAAATTACGAGCAATGCAGCTGAAAGAAGGAAGAAAAGAGAAGAAAGAAAAAGAAGAAGACGAAGAAGAAAGAAAGAGCGCGGCCGAAGAGAAGAAAGAAAGAAAGAAGAGAAAGAAAGACAGAAGCGAGACAGCGAGACGAGAGAAGAAACGGAAGAAGCAGAGAAGACGAGCGACGAGAAGAAAGTTGACATAACCAGCATGACATCCTTCAGGCCTGATGCCGGTCCGCAAGCCAAAAGCGCACTGCGGCGAAGTTCCCTGACCCGGGGCTGCCCCCTGCAGGGAATCTGATGTTCGCCATCGAGAATGGGTTTGTGCACGACGGCGGGACTGAAGAGCGTATGTCCTGCCGCGGACCTCGCAAATCGGGCCAGTCGCGGTCAAAAGTTACGCTTGCGGCGAGAGTCAGGCGACTACTCGGTCCAATTGGGGCGGATCCAATTGCAGGCAACGGAGCAACGCTCAGCGCCTCCCGCTACGCTTCGACGTCGTCGCCCGGTCTGGCACGGCCGCGGCGGTCGTTCTGCCCAAGGCAATGGCCTACGCGACCGTAGCCGGGCTGCCCGTCGCCGTGGGTCTTTACACCGCCTTCATCCCGATGGTGGTCTACGCGCTGCTCGGCTCGTCGCGCGTGCTGAGCGTCAGCTCTACCACCACGCTGGCGATCCTGGCCGGCACCCAGCTCGGCCTGGCTGTGCCGGACGGCGACCCGGCGAAGCTTGTCACGGCGACGGCCACCCTCACCGCGCTGGTCGGCGCGATGCTGATTCTGGCGAGACTGATGCGTCTGGGATTCGTCGCCAACTTCATTTCCGCGCCGGTGCTGACCGGCTTCAAGGCGGGGATCGGACTCGTGATCGTGCTGGACCAGGTGCCGAAACTCCTGGGCATCCATATCACCAAGCAAGGGTTCTTCCACGATCTCCTCAGCGTCGTGCAACACATTCCGGAGACCTCGCTGATGACGCTCGCGGTGGCCGCCGCGACGTTCGCTCGTGCTGATCGGCATGGAGCGCCTGTGGCCGCATTCTCCGGCGCCGCTGGTCGCAGTCGGCGGCGGCATCGCCGCGGCGTGGTTCTTCGGCCTGCAGGCACTGGGAGTCTCGACAGTCGGCCTGATTCCGCAAGGATTTCCGTCACTCACGATGCCCGATCTCGCGTTGATCGAGCAGTTGGCGCCCGGCGCGCTGGGGATCGCGCTGATGAGCTTCACCGAAACGATCGCGGCGGGTCGCGCCTTTGCCCGCCCTGGAGATCCTCCCATCGATGCGAATCGCGAGTTGATCGCGACCGGGGCGGCCAATCTCGGCGGCGCGTTCCTTGGCGCGATGCCGGCCGGTGGCGGCACCTCGCAGACCGCGGTCGTGCGCGCCGCCGGAGGTCGGTCGCAGAAAGCATCGCTGGTGACGGCGGGTACCGCGGTGGCGACCATGCTGTTGTTGGCGCCCTTGCTTGGGCTGCTGCCGAACGCCACGCTGGCTGCGGTCGTCATCGTCTACTCGGTCGGGCTGATCCAGCCAGCGGAATTCCTTGCCATTCGCAAAGTGCGCACGATGGAGTTTCGCTGGGCGATCGTCGCCGCGCTCGGTGTGCTGATGCTCGGTACGCTGAAGGGCATCGTGGTGGCGATCATCTTGTCGTTGATCGGTCTGACCAGCCAGACTGCCAACCCGCGCGTGTCGGTCATCGGCCGCAAGCGCGGAGCCGATGTGCTGCGACCGTTGTCGCCCGAACACCCGGACGACGAGACGTTCGAGGGCCTGCTGATCGTGCGGCCGGAGGGACGCCTCTATTTCGTCAATGTCCAGAATGTGGCGGAACAGATCGACGCGCTGGTCACGCAGTACAAGCCGCGCGTGCTTGCGTTGGACATGAGCCGGGTGCCCGATATCGAATACTCGGCATTGCAGGCGCTGATGGAAGGAGAAGCACGCGCGACTGAACGCGGCGCCGTCGTATGGCTGGTCGGGCTTGAATCCCGGCGTACTGGAGGTCGTGCGAAATTCCGGGCTGGCCGAACGACTCGGCCGCGAGCGCATGCTGTTCAACGCGCGCGCGGCGATCGAACGCTATCAGGCGTTGCAGGCAACTGCGGGCGCCACGGTCTAATCTGCACGGACCTGACCGCTCGCAATCATCAACTCTGTGGAGACGACGATGGGAAAGAAAAGCGCAGCAAGGAAGGCCGAGCCGAAGCGCAAGGGAAGAAGGGCGACAGTGATGACCGCCAAGGCGGGCTGCGGGGAAGTCTGGCGCGGCGGCGCCCAAGGGCGAGATTTCCGGGAAGGACTATGCGCGAGCAGATGAAAAAGCTCCACGTGGAGCTCGTCAAGCTGCAGGAGTGGGTCAAGCTCAAGGGGCTCAAGGTGTGCATCGTCTTCGAGGGCCGCGACGGCGCCGGCAAGGGCGGCACCATCAAGGCGATCACCGAGCGGGTGAGCCCGCGGGTGTTTCGCGTCGTTGCGCTCACCGCGCCGACCGAGCGCGAGAAGTCCCAGATGTACGTGCAGCGCTACCTGCCGCACTTGCCGGCGGCGGGCGAGGTCGTGATCTTCGACCGCAGCTGGTACAACCGGGCGGGCGTCGAGCGCGTGATGGGTTTCTGCACCGAGGAGGAGGCGAGGGATTCCTGAAGGTGGCGCCGGCTGTTCGAGAAATTGATGGTCAACTCCGGCATCATCCTGCTCAAGTACTGGCTCGAGGTGAGCCCCGAGGAACAGACGCGCCGCCTCGCAGGCGCGCATCGACGACGGCCGCAAGATCTGGAAGCTCTCGCCGATGGACATCAAGTCCTACAGTCGCTGGGACGACTACACGAAGGCGCGCGACGACATGTTCGCCGCCACCGATTCCTCATGGGCGCCGTGGTTCGTCGCGCGCTCGGAGGACAAGAAGCGCGTGCGTCTGAACGTGATCAGTCACCTGCTGCAGCAGGTTCCCTACAAGGCCATCCCGGGGCCGAAAGTCCGGCTGCCCAAGCGCAAGATCGGGCGCGACAAGGCCCGCGCGTTCCGTTCAAGTACGTGCCGGAGCCGTTCTGACCGGCTATCGCAGACGGACTGTCCGTTACAAGTTCGTCACGGAGAAGCACCGAGGCGACCAGCGGCCTCGATCGCGCGATCCCGAGAGTGGCGTTGACGACGTCTCTGGACCAACCTGAGGCAAGCTAGATGTCCCCGACTGAGATTCGTGAGGCTTTTGCGCAGGACAGACCGAGCGAGCTGCCGTGCTGCCCAGGGCGGCCGACATCAGCCGGACGCGGGTCCGCTAAACATGAAGACAAATGCTATGAACATCGGTCGCCAACTATCCCGAAGCCAGGAAATCGCCACGAAGGTTCCGGTCCTCTTCCAGAAGCGCGCAAAGGTGGCGCAGGAGCACTTTGCCGAGCAGCTTCAGAAGGCCTTCGACGATAACCTGAGCGCGGTGTTGACCCATCCCGCATCCGCCGCGAACATCTGGTCGGACTGGTACAGCTATGCCGTCGACGCCGCACAGCGATCGATCCTGTTCTGGGACACGATCCGCCAGCGCGGCAATAACTTCGTCGAGCACACGCGCGAAGGTCTGGCGCCGGTCCTGCATTTCGCTTACGAAACGGTCGTGGATGGCCGCACGCTCGCGCGGCCGGTGAACTATGCGCTCGTGCGCATCGTCCCGCCCGAAGGCGTGACCGTCGATCCCAAGCGGCGTCCGTACATCATCATCGACCCGCGCGCGGGCCATGGACCCGGCATTGGCGGCTTCAAGGACGATTCGCAGGTCGGTGTCGCCCTGCGCGAGGGCCACACGGTCTACTTCGTCATCTTCTTTCGCGATCCCGAGCCTGGCCAGACCCTGCTCCACGTCTGCGAGGCGGAGAAGCAGTTCGTGCGCAAGGTGCGCGAGCTCCACCCGGACAGCCCGAAACCGGCGATCGTCGGCAACTGCCAGGGCGGCTGGGCGGCGATGATGCTCGCCGCGGCCGATCCCGACGACACGGGTCCCATCGTGATCAACGGCGCGCCGATGTCGTACTGGGGCGGAGCGTGGCAGGAAGGCGCGGGCGACAATCCGATGCGCTACGCGGGCGGCATGCTCGGCGGCACCTGGCTCGCTTCGATGACGGCGGATCAGGGCAACGGCGTGTTCGACGGCGCCTACCTGGTCGAGAACTTCGAGAACCTCAACCCCGCCAACACGTTCTGGGACAAGTACTACCACCTGTACGCGAACGTCGACACCGAGCCGCCGCGCTTTCTCGACTTCGAGCGCTGGTGGGGCGGCTTCTACCTCATGAACCGCGAGGAGATCGAGTGGATCACGCGCAACCTGTTCGTCGGCAACAAGCTCTGGTCCGGCGACACGAAGGCGCAGAACGGCGAGGCCTTCGATCTGCGCAAGATCAAGGCGCCGATCGTGCTCTTCGCGTCGATGGGCGACAACATCACCCCGCCGCAGCAGGCGTTCAACTGGGTTGCCGACGTGTACGGCTCGACGGAAGAAATCAAGGCGCGCGGCCAGGTCATCGTGGGACTGGTGCACGAGGACATCGGGCATCTCGGCATCTTCGTGTCCGGCAAGGTGGCGAAGAAGGAGCATGCACAGATCGTCTCGGTGCTGAAGTCGATCGAGACGCTGCCGCCCGGCTTGTACGCAATGGCGATCAACGAGCGCAAAGGCCGAGACGGGAAGATCGAGTACGAAGTGCAGTTCAGCGAGCGCCGGCTGGAGGACATCGTCGCGCGCCTGAATCGGTTCGAGCGGGCCGACGAGAAGCCGTTCGAGGCCGTCGCGGCAATCTCCGAGTTCAACCAGCGCGCCTACGAGCTGTTCCTGCAGCCGTTGATCCAGTCGACGTCGAACGAATTCACAGCGAAGCTGCGCCGCCAGTTCCACCCGCTGCGCTTTCAGCGCTGGGCGTTGTCGGACCTGAATCCGTGGCTCGGCTGGCTCGGGCCGGCCGCGGAGCTGGTCAAGGCCCAGCGCGCAGGGATCGGCGATGACAATGTCGCGCTGAAGGTCGAGAAGGTCGCCTCGACGGCGATCAGCGCGTCGCTGGAGTACTACCGCGGCGTGCGCGATGCCGCGAGCGAGGCTGCTTTCTTCCAGACGTACGGCAACGTGTTCTCGCTCTATGTGGCCGACAAGCGACAGGGCGACGCAAAGGCGACGGAACGGATGATCGAGCCGCGCGAGCTTCCGTTCGTCCAGGAGGCGCTGGCGTCGATCGCGGAAGGCGGTTATGCCGAGGCGCTCGCGCGGGTCGCGTGCCTGCTCGCGCGCAAAGGCGAGCCGCTCCTCCTGTCGCGGTTGCAAATGAGGCAGGAACTGAGGGCCGACTACCACGCGTTGTTGCCCGCGATGCCGCCCGATCAGTGGCGCCGCATCCGCGGCGAGCAGGAGATCATCGTGCGTTACGAGCCCGAGCAGGCGCTCGCGACACTGCCGAAGCTGCTCGCGCGTCGAGGCGATCGGGACAAGCTCGTGACGCTCGTCCGGCGCCTCCTTGCCGACGACCGCGTGCAGCGCGCGAAGCCGTCGACAGAGCAGCTTGCGATGGTCGAGCACATCGGCGAAACGCTGGCGGTCGATGCAGCGGCGTCGCGCCGCTCGCCGGTCCGACGCAAGTCCAAAGGCAAATCCGCCGGCAAGCGCGGCTCGAACCGAGGGAAATGACGATGGAACGCAAGCACGAGAAGTATCAGCGGCTGCTCGATTTCTGCAAGTCGTTGCCGCCGACGCCGACGGCGGTCGCCCACCCCTGCGACGAAAGCTCGCTGCGCGGTGCGGTCGAAGCCGCGCAGCTCGGCCTGATCGCACCGATTCTGGTGGGGCCGCGGGCACGCATCGAAGCGTTGGCGAAGCAGCACGGTATCGATCTCGCAAACATTCCGATCGTCGACGCGCCCTACAGCGAGGCGTCAGCCGCGAAGGCGGTCGAGCTCGTGCGCGAAGGCAAGGCGGAGGCGCTGATGAAGGGCAGCCTGCACACCGACGAGCTGATGGGCGCGGTCGTCAGGCGCGAGACGGGCCTGCGCACGGCGCGACGCGTCAGCCATTGCTTCGTGATGGATGTCCCGTCCTATGCCGAGACGCTGATCGTCACCGACGCGGCGGTCAACATCGCACCCACGCTGGAGGACAAGGTCCACATCATCCAGAACGCGATCGACCTGGCGCACGCGATGCGCTTCCCGGAGGTTCGGGTGGCGATCCTGTCGGCCATGGAGACGGTCAACCCGAAGGTGCCGTCGACGATCGAGGCCGCCGCGCTCTGCAAGATGGCCGACCGCGGTCAGATCACGGGCGCGCTCCTCGACGGTCCGCTCGCGCTCGACAACGCGATCAGTCTCGAGTCGGTGAAGATCAAGAAGATCGACTCGCCGGTTGCCGGCCGCGCGAACGTGCTCGTCGTCCCGGATCTCGAGGCGGGCAACATGCTCGCGAAGAGCCTGTCGTTCCTCGCCGGAGCCGACGCGGCAGGGATCGTGCTCGGGGCGCGGGTGCCCGATCATCCTGACGAGCCGCGCCGACTCGGTGATGACGCGGCTCGCCTCCTGCGGCATTGCGGCGCTGGTCGCGCACGCGCGTCGGGAAGCGGCCAACAAGGCCAGTCGCCTGAAGGAGCGCGACATGGCCGACGCAATCGCCGTACTGAACGCGGGCTCGTCGAGCTTCAAGTTCTCGCTGTTCGCCGACAGCGCGCAAGGCATCGCGCTCGTCGCGCGCGGGCAGGCGGAGGGGTTGTACACATCTCCGCGCTTTCGTTGCCAAGGATGGGGCTGGCGCTACCATCGACGAGAAGTCGTGGGGTGACGGTGTCTCACTGGGGCACGCCGGCGCGCTCGATCACCTCGTCGCGCTTCCTGCGTCAGCGGCTCACCGAGCACCGGCTCGTCGGCGTGGGTCACCGGGTCGTGCACGGCGGACCCGAGTACGCCCAACCCGTGCGCGTCGATGCGTCGGTACTCGCGGCTCTCGAGAAATATGTCCCGCTCGCGCCGCTGCACCAGCCGCACAATCTGGCGCCCATCCGGGCGCTGCTCGAACGGCTGCCGCAGCTCCCGCAGATTGCTTGCTTCGATACCGCGTTCCACAGGGGCCAGCCGCCGGTCGCGCAGGCGTTCGCGCTCCCGAAGGCAATCACGGAGCGAGGCGTCATCCGGTACGGCTTCCACGGGCTGTCGTACGAGTATGTGGCAGGGGTCATGCCGGAGTACGACTCGCGTGCCGCCGCTGGCAAGGTCGTCGTGCTGCATCTGGGCAATGGATCGAGCATGTGCGCGATCGCAGGCGGCCGCAGCGTTGCGAGCACGATGGGATTCACCGCCGCCGATGGGCTCCCGATGGGCACCCGCTGCGGAAACCTCGATCCAGGCGTGGTGCTGTACCTGATGGACGAGCTCAAGATGGACGCGCGCGCGATCGAGAAGCTCATCTACCAGCAATCGGGCCTGCTCGGCGTGTCGGGGATTTCCAGCGACATGCGGACGCTCGAGGCCAGCAACGAGCCCGGCGCCAAGGCGGCCATCGACCTTTACGTCTACCGGATCGGCCGCGAGCTGGGCTCGCTCGCTGCCGCGCTCGGCGGGCTCGACGCGATCGTGTTCACGGCGGGGATCGGCGAGAACAGCCGCTAGCTTGCGCGAACGCGTCTGCCGCGATGCCGCAGTGGCTCGGCGTCGAGCTGGATGCCGAGGCGAACCAGCGCGGCGCCGGACGAATCAGCACCGCCGCGAGTCGCGTGTCGGCGTGGGTCATTCCGACCAACGAGGAACTCGATGATCGCGCGCCACACCCGCAACGTGCTCGGTATGCAGTCGCAACGAGGAACACAGCATGAGCATCGAAATCCCGAGCCCGGTTCTGAAGGGCAAGAAAGCGCTCGTGATCGGCATCGCCAACGAGCATTCGATCGCGTACGGCTGCGCGAAGGCGTTCCGCGAGCTCGGCGCCGATCTCGCAATCACGTATCTCAACGAGAAGGCTCGCCCCTACGTGGAGCCGTTGGCGCGCGAGCTCGAGGCGCCGCTGTTCCTGCCGCTCGACGTCGGCAGCGCCGGGCGCGCTCGAGAGGCGTATTCGACGGCGGTCGCGGCGCAGTGGGGCGCGCTCGACATCCTCGTCCACTCGATCGCATTCGCCCCCAAGGAGGACTTGCAGGGGGGCTCCTCAACTGCTCGGCGGCGGGCTTTGCGAAGGCAATGGACGTGTCGTGCCACTCGTTCGTGCGCATGGCACGGCTCGCCGCGCCGCTGATGAAAGACGGCGGAACGATGTTCGCGATGAGCTACCACGGCGCCAGCAAGGTCGTGCCGACCTACAGCGTAATGGGACCGGTCAAGGCCGCGCTCGAGGCGAGTTGCCGCTATCTCGCGTATGAATTGGGCGGGAAAGGCATCCGCGTGCACGCGATCTCGCCGGGACCGCTCAAGACCCGCGCGGCATCCGGGCTCAAGCGACTTCGACCTGTTGCTGACCGAAGCCGCGCAACGCGCGCCGATCGGGGAGCTGGTCGACATCATGGACGTGGGGTTCACGTGCGCCTTTCTTGCGACACCGTACGCGCGCCGGCTGTCGGGCGAAACGCTCTATGTCGACGGTGGTGTGAACATCATGGCGTGACCGTTTGCACGCCTTCTGAGGTGTTGGGTACCCAAATCATGAACCATGCGCGCGAATTCTCGGTCAGCGACGTCCTCAAGGATGGCACCCGCGTCACCATCCGCGCGATCCGGCCCGACGACCGGGACCGCTTTCTGGAGGCGTTCCGGTTGCTGGAAAAGGATTCCATCTACACCCGGTTCTTCAGCCCCCGAAACGATCTCTCCGACGCCGAGCTCGATCGCGCGGTCAACGTCGACTTCGTGCGCGAAGTGGCGCTGGTCGTGACGACCGAAACGGTGCGGGGCGAGACGATCATTGCTGCGGGACGCTACATCGCGAGCGAAGCGCCGAACACCGAACGCTCGGCGGAAGTGGCCTTCATCGTCGAGGAGGACTATCACGGACGCGGAATCGCATCCCGCCTCCTCGCTCACCTGGCGGCCCTCGCCCGCGGCCAGAGCCTCACACACTTCGAGGCCGACGTGCTGAGTCAGAACAGCCCGATGCTCGCGGTCTTCAAGCGCTGCGGATTTCCCATGCGGCAACGGCGCGATGGCGGCGTCATTCATCTCACCCTCGAACTGGCTGCGAACGACAGCGCGGTCGGCTAGATCCACCGAAGGAGAAATCATGGCAAGCATTCCGAAAGTCGAGAACGAGCGATGGGACGTCGCATGGCGCGGATTCGCGCCCGGGAGCTGGCAGAGCCGCGTCAACGTCCGCGAATTCATCCAGCGCAACTACACCCCTACGAAGGTGACGGCGCCTTCCTGCAAGGCGCTACCGAGCGCACGCAGCGGCATGTGGAAGACGCTGCAGCCGCTGCTCGCCAAGGAACGCGAGAAGGGCATCCTCGACGTATCGCAGATCCCCTCCAGCATTCTCGCGCACGAGCCCGGCTACATCGACAAGGACAACGAGATCATCGTCGGCCTGCAGACCGACGCGCCGCTCAAGCGCGCGATCATGCCGTTCGGCGGCTGGCGCGTGGTCGCGGCGAGCCTCGAATCCTACGGCTACAAGCCGGACGAGCGCGTCGGCGAGATCTTCACCAAGTACCGCAAGACGCACAACGACGGCGTATTCGACGCCTACACGCCGGACATCAGGAGCTGCGCGGTCGTCGGGCATCGTGACCGGCCTGCCGGATGCGTACGGCCGCGGCCGCATCATCGGCGACTATCGCCGGGTGGCGCTCTACGGCGTCGATTTCCTCATCGCCGACAAGGAGCGCGAGAAGGAGGAGCTGGACGACCGCCATTCGACCGAGGACGTGATCCGGCTGCGCGAGGAGCTGTCCGAGCAGATCCGGTCGCTGCAAGGAGCTGAAGGAGATGGCGTCGCGCTACGGCTACGACATCTCCGGGCCGGCGAACAACGCCCGCGAGGCGGTGCAGTGGACCTACTTCGGCTATCTCGCCGCCATCAAGCAGCAGAACGGCGCGGCGATGTCCGCCGGGCGCCTGTCCACGTTCTGGGACATCTACTTCGAGCGCGACCTTCGCGAAGGCACGCTGACCGAGTCGCAGGCGCAGGAAATCATCGACGACCTCGTCATCAAGTGGCGCATCGTGCGCTTCCTGCGCGCGCCGGAGTACAACGAGCTCTTCTCCGGCGACCCGGTGTGGGTGACGGAGGTGGTGGGCGGGATGGGCGAGGACGGCCGCACGCTCGTCACCAAGAGCGCGTTTCGCATGCTGCACACGCTCTACAACCTCGGACCGGCGCCCGAGCCCAACCTGACGGTGTTCTGGTCGCCGCGCCTGCCCGAGGGCTTCAAGCGCTTCGCGATCCAGACGTCGATCGATACCAGCGCGATCCAGTACGAGTCCGACGATCTCATGCGGCCCAAATCGGGCGACGACTGCGCCATTGCCTGCTGCGTCTCGGCGATGCGGATCGGCAAGCAGATGCAGTTCTTCGGCGCGCGGGTGAACCTGCCGAAGACGCTGCTGTACGCCTTGAACGGCGGGCGCGACGAGGTGACCGGCAAGCAGATCGGGCCGAAGCTCGCGCCGGTCACGGGCGACGTGCTGAACTACGACGAAGTGATCGACCGCCTCGACCCGATGCTGGACTGGCTCGCGGAGACCTACGTCAACGCGCTCAACGTCATCCACTACATGCACGACAAGTACTGCTACGAGGCGGTCGAGATGGCGCTGCACGACCGCGACGTCCTGCGCACGCTGGCTTGCGGCATCGCGGGCCTCTCGCACACGGCCGACAGCCTGTCCGCGATCAAGTACGCAAAGGTGAAGCCGGTGCGCGACGAGCGCGGGCTCATCGTGGACTTCGAGACCGAGGGCGAATTCCCGTTCTTCGGCAACAACGACGACCGCGCGGACGACCTCGCCAAGCTGCTGGTGTCGATGATGATGAACAAGATCCGGATGTATCCGTCCTATCGCAACGCGACCCATACGCAGTCGGTGCTCACCATCACCTCCAACGTCGTGTACGGGAAGAAGACGGGCAGCACGCCGGACGGCCGCAAGATGGGCGAGGCCTTCGCGCCCGGGGCGAACCCGTCGAACGGGCGCGACACGCACGGCGCGCTGGCGGCGCTGCTGTCGGTCGCGAAGATCCCGTACGACGATGCCGAGGACGGCATCTCGCTGACGCTGTCGGTGGTGCCCGCCGCGCTCGGCAGCAAAGCCGAGCGCCTCGCGCGCGGAGCCGGCGCGCTCGACGCGTATTTCTCGAGCGGCGGCTTCCACGTCAACATCAACGTGCTGAACCGCGATACGCTGCAGGACGCGATGAAGCACCCGGAGAAGTATCCGCAGCTGACGATCCGGGTGTCCGGCTACGCGGTGAACTTCGTCAAGCTCACGAAGGAGCAGCAGCTCGACGTCATCAACCGCACGTTCCACGGCTCCATGTAGGGGCGGGCCATGAGCGAGCCGCGCACCGGCAGTCGCTACGAGCTTCACGTCGCGCGCAAGGGCACGGACGAGAGCAAGGCGGCGCACGACTATTTCGCCGTGCATCCGGGCGACGTCGAGGAGGTCGAAGGACGGAAGACGACCTCATCGGCTACGTGCACTCGTACGAAGTCGGCAGCACGGTGGACGGCCCCGGCATCCGCTTCGTCGCCTTTGTCACCGGCTGCCTGCTCCGCTGCCAGTACTGCCACAACCCGGATACCTGGCACAAGTACAACGGCCACCCGGTGACCGTCTCGCGCGCGATGCGGCAGATCGGCAAGTACGCGCAGGTGCTCAAGATCAGCCAAAGGCGGCATCACGATCTCCGGCGGCGAGCCGATGCTGCAGCGGCCGTTCGTGACCCGGATCTTCCGCCGCTGCAAGGAGCTCGGGCTGCACACGTGCATGGACACGTCGGGCCGCCTGGGCGACAAGATGACCGACCAGGACTTGATGGACATCGACCTCAACCTGCTCGACATCAAGTCCGGCGACCCGGCCATCTACGAGAAAGTCACGCGCCAGCCGCTGCAGCCGACGCTCGATTACGCGCAGCGGCTGTCGGCGCTGGGGCGCCCGATGTGGATACGCTACGTGCTCGTGCCGGGTCTCACCGACGGCTACGACAACGTGCAGAAAGTGGCCGATTTCGTCGCCGGCCTGAAGACCGTCGAGCGCGTGGAAATCCTGCGCTTCCACCAGATGGGCAGCGACAAGTGGCGCAAGCTCGCCCTCGAATACCCGCTGGAGAACGTCGAGTCGCCGGACGCGGAGTTGACCGAGCGCGTGCGCGGGCAGTTCCGCAGCCACGGGTTGACTGTCTACTAAGAACAGAGGGAGGGCAACGTGGAATTCATAAGGACATTGCTCGAACAGCAACCGCTGATGGCGCTGTTTCTCACGATCGCGATCGGCTATCTCGTGGGCGAGATCAACATCAAGGGGTTCTCCCTCGGCGTGGGTGCGGTGCTGTTCGTCGCGCTCGCCATGGGCTGGTTCGCGCCCAAGTCGGTGCCGGCGCCGATGGTGGGGACGCTGGGGCTCGCGCTCTTCCTCTACGGCGTGGGCGTGCAGTACGGCAAGCAGTTTTTCATCGGACTGACGAGCGCCGCCGGGCTGAAGGCGAACGGCATGGCGTTGCTCGGGCGTGCTGCTGGCGGGCGCCGTGAGCATCCTGTTCGTGAAGGCGATGAACCTGAACCTCGGCTATGCGCTGGGCCTGTTCGCGGGATCGGGGACGAGCACGCCGACGCTGCAGGCAGCCATCGCCACGCTCGGCAACGACGATCCCGCGGTCGGCTACTCGGTCTCCTATCCGTTCGGGGTGGCCGGGCCGATCCTGCTGCCTCTACATCTTCTTCATGATGCTCAAGCCGAAGATCGAGGCGCCCTCGGCCGCGGGCCTCGAGCTGCTCGAGATCGCGATGCGCAATCCAGGATCTGTTCGGCAAGACGCTCGGCGAGGTGATGAGCGGCGCTGCCGGCCGGCGTGCAGATCGTGGCGCTGCGCAGGGCGCACCGCAACGAGCCGGCCTCGCCCAACATCGTCGTCGCCGAGAACGACGTCGTGCTCGCTGTCGGCACCAGCAAGGACGCGCTCGCGCAGGCGAGCAAGAGCCTCGGCGAGGCGGCGCCCGGCCGCCTGCTCAAGGATCGCAGCGATCTCGACTACCTGCGCGTGTTCGCCTCCCGCCCGGCCGTGGTGGGCCGCGCGCTGGGCGATCTCGACCTGCCGGGAGACAAGGCGGCCATCCTCGTCCAGGTGCGGCGCGGCGACGCCGACATCATGCCGCGCCCCGATCTCGTGCTCGAGTTCGGCGATCGCGTCGGCGTGCTCGCCCATCGCGGCGATTTTGCGGCGATGCGCAAATACTTCGGCGACTCGATCAAGGGCACCGCGGAGTTCAGCTACATCTCCATCGGCATCGGCATGGCGCTCGGCTTCCTGATCGGCGCGATCCAGATTCCGCTTCCCGGCATCGGCAAGATCGCGGTCGGGCTGTCGGGCGTGCTGATCGTGGCGTTGATCCTCGGCAACCTGCGGCGCACCGGCGGCATGAACTGGACCATTCCGCTTTCGGCCAACCTCGTCCTGCGCAACCTCGGGCTGACGCTGTTCCTCGCGCAGGTCGGGATGGCCTCCGGCCCCAAATTCGCCGCGACGGTGGCGGACACCGGATTCCTGATGCTGGGCCTGGGCGCCATCGTGCTGCTCGCGCTCGTCCTTCCGATCCTGATCCTCGGGCTGTTCGTGTTCCGGATGCCCTACGACGAGGTGGCCGGCATCGTCGCCGGCGCCTGCGGCAACCCGGCGATCCTCGCCTACGCGAACAAGCTCGCGCCGACGGACCGGCCGGACATCGGCTACGCGATGATCTTTCCGGGCATGACGATCGTGAAGATCCTGTTCGTGGATATCGTCCCGGCGCTGATCAAGTGATGAATTCACGAAAATTTGGGGAACTGTGATCTGCTCGCGAGATGCGGTCTAGGGATGGCATAAACGAAGAGATCCACCATGAAGAGATGACGCGCGAGCCAGTGCTCAGTCCGGTGGACCGGGTATCGGAGATGCTGTTCGGGCTGTTCATGGCGCTCACCTTTGTTGGCGCAATCTCCGTCGCGGAATCCGGCGACGCCCAGATCCGCGAGATGTTCATCGCGGCGCTGGGCTGCAATCTCGCGTGGGGCCTGGTCGATGCCGTGATGTACCTGGTGCGGACGGTCACCGATCGCGGCCGGTTGCTCACGCTGATCCGTTCGGTACGCGATGCCCCGGATGCGGCGACAGGCCACCGTGCTCATCGAAGGCGCGCTGTCGAAAGTTGCGGCGGGCCTCGTCTCGACGGCCGAGATCGAGGCGATGCGCGGGCGGATCGTCGCGCTGACCGATCTCCCGGCGAGACCGACGCTCAATCGCCACGACCTGACCGCTGCGCTGGCGATATTCCTGATCGTTGTCGCTGCCACCTTCCCGGTCGTTCTGCCCTTTGCGCTGATCGACGATGTCGGAATGGCCAAGAACGTATCCCGGGCTGTCGCGGTCGCCATGCTGTTCGTCGGAGGCTTGGCGCTTGGGCGCTATGCGGGCTACGGCAGCTGGAAGGTCGGGCTGCTGATGGCAGGGTTGGGCACCGCGCTCGTGGTCGCGATCAACGCGCTCGGCGGATGAAGGCCGCGCTCGTGCGCTTTCGCGGTGGTCGCGGCCGTTGCGGCCACGTCCGCACTCGCCGCCGAGGACGAACATGGCGGCCGACGCGCTTCCCTGCCGCGAAACCCTCGTGGGAGTTCGCGATCACCGCGTATCCCACCGTCGTCCGCGGCGGCGAGAACTACACGTCGGCGATCGCGGTCGCCGACCGCGGGCCGCTGCACCTCGAGGCGAGGTACAACTACGAATCGGTCGGCGCGCGTTCCGCCTTCGTCGGCTGGACCTTTTCGGGCGGAGAAGCGATCACATGGGAGCTGACGCCGCTGCTCGGTGGCGCCTGGGGCACGACACAGGCATTCGTGCCCGCGCTCGAGGCGAGCGTGGCCTGGAAGCAGTTCGACTTCTACATCGAGGCCGAATATGTGCGCGACAGCAATCAGCGGACCGACAGCTATTTCTACGCCTGGAGCGAACTGGGCTTCCGGCCGGTCGAGTGGCTTCGCGTCGGGATTGCCGGCCAGCGCACCAGGACTTACAGCAACGAGCGTGACATCCAGCGCGGTCCATTCGCGCAGGTGACGTGGGGGCCGGTTACCATCGGTGGTTACTGGTTCAACCCGGGGTCGAATGATCAGGTCTTCGTCGGCATGATCGGCGCGACGTTCTGATTGCGATTATCCTGCCCAAATGGCCCGTCCAGAATCGTCCTCAGAATGCTTGCCTCGCGACGACCGCGCGCGCGTTCTGGTTCGCGACGGTGCTCGTGTTCGCCGCGGACGCAGCCGCCGCGGAGTTCGGAACCAAGGGCGGGCCGGAGCCTGCCAACATCGACGAGATCGCGACCGTCCTGCGTCAGGACCCGTACGACATGGAGTTGCTGATCAGCTACGGCACCTCCAAGGGCGGCTCGGCGGGACACATGGCCCTGGCCATCCGCGACCAGGTGCCCGGCGATGACCTGGTCTACAGCGCCAACTTCTACGCCGACCGCGCGCCCAAGCATGCCAAGGGCTTCTACACCGACGATCTCATGGTCAGGATTCCGAAGAAGGAATACCTGTTCAAGACCAACTCGTCGCTCGGTGACACGGCCTCGTTCGGCCTCGACTTCGGCGAGATCTACAAGCGATCGGTCATCGGCGTGCGCGTCTACGGCGTCCCTGCCGCGGAGAAGGAGGCCGTTGCGGCATTCTTCCAGCGTATCAACGACGACTATCACAACCGGGCCAGGAACACCGAGTACCACGACGGCGAGATACGGTACGACTACCTGCGCCTCAACTGCGCCAAGACCATCGGCGCCGCGTTCAAGTACGGCGCCGGGTACCGGGACCTCGACGTGACGAGCGCGAAGCTTCTTCCGGGCGGAAGCTGGTGGCAGCAGCCAACGCCAACATTCCCACGGAGATGGCGATCAAGCTCATCGACGAGTGGAACAGGCGCGGGTACGGGTTGGACGTGGTTTGGTACAAGAAGTACGACGGTTCGACCTACGTGGACCCGCACGAAGAGGAAAAGGTGGCGTTCAAGGACCTGCCGAACCGGTTTCCTTCCGTCCTGTCCAGCGACTTCCGGAAAGAGCAGGATCACTACGAGGACATCGACAATCTGTTCGCGATGTACCTCCTCTACAACCTGAGCAAGTACCGCGTGCGCGTGAACGACGAGACGAAGCTGCTCGAGATCGACAAGAGCAAGGAGCCTATGCCCTATCCGGAGGCCGCCGAAGTCGCCGCCAAGAGTGCCAAGTCGGATAGCGAAAACTTCCGCCGGCGCCTCGAAATTCCGGCCAACGGGGACGGAGATCGGGCACACCGCAAACGAGCATGACGTTCGGCGATGACTCCCGACCCCGCACGAAAGTGCCACAACCGGACCGACGTTGGCCGAGCGGAGGCGCCAGTTCCGGAGCTACGTTCGGAGCAGGGTGACGTGGGGCCGGCTGTACCGCGCGACCAGTTATCTCAAGTCCGCGTTGTGGACCGTGCCGCTCATCGCCATCGCGCTCGAGTTGATGCTCGCGCCAATGATCCATGCGCTCGATGACTGGCAGCGTTGGAAGCTCAACGGGTTCGAGCCGGCCGGCGCGACGGCGCTGTATCAAACCGTCATCACGCTGACGCTGTCGTTTCTGGTGTTCACGTTCGGCCAGCTGCTGGTGGCGATTCAGATAGCCGGCGGCCAGCTGACGCCGCGAATCATCGCCACCATCCTGCTGCGCAACAACGTCGTCCGCTACAGCGTCGGCCTGTTCGTATTTACCCTGGTGTTCGCCGTCGGTGCGCTCAACCGACAGGAAGAGGCGGTACACCAGCTGGTCGCAACGGTCACCGCACTACTGGGAATTGCGTGCATCGCCGACTTCCTGTTCCTGATCGACTACGCGGCGCGCCTGCTGCGGCCGGTCGCCGTCGTTGCCCGCGTCGGCGAAGAGGGCATGGCCATGATCGAGGCCGTCTATCCGGACCCGGCGACCGCGCTGCCGCCGGAGGAAGCTGCGCTCCGCGAAAAGCCGGGCACGCCCAGCCGCGTGGTCGAGCACCGCGAAACATCCGAAATCGTGCTCGCGGTCGACATCCCCACGCTGGTGGCGCTGGCGCGGCTCCACGACGGCGTGATCGAGTTTCTGCCGCAGGTCGGGGATTTCGTTGCCGCAGACGAGCCGTTGTTCCTGCTCCATGGCGGCGCGATGGCGATCGCCGACCGCCACCGTACACTCGACAGTGGCCTTCGGTCCCGAACGAACACTCGAGCAGGACCCGATGTTCGCGTTCCGCATCATCGTCGACATCGCGCTGAAGGCGTTGTCGCCGGCGATCAACGACCCGACAACCGCGGTGCTCGCGATCGACCAGGTGCATCGGCTGCTCCGGCAGGTCGGCCGGCGGAAGCTGCGCGGCGAAGTCATTCTCGATGACAGCGGGCAGCCGCGCGTCATTTTCCGCACGCCAAACTGGGAGCACTACGTCCAGGTCGCCTGCAACGAGATTCGCGCCTGCGGCGCCAACAACCTGCAGGTCGCGCGCCGCATGCGCGCGATGCTCCTCAACCTGCGGAGCACGCTGCCGGAACACCGGCGCCCGGCGCTGGACACGGAACTCGACTTGCTGGACTGGGCGGTCAAGACTCACTTCACCCGGCCCGAAGAACTCGCGCTGGCCATGATCCCCGATACGCAGGGGCTGGGCGGATCGTCGGGCGCGCGCCTGCAAAGGCCCGGTTAGCTCCGCGGAGCCGTGGACGCGGAAATGCGATAGCGGCGAGCAGTGCGACGATTCTAGCGGCGACCCATCGAGCAGGCGCGCGATCCGTTCGGTGCGGAGCACGGAATCGCCGAAGTCACTGAACGCCGCGAAGTCGGCCGGTGGATAGGCAAGCCCCGCGCAGTCGCTGCTTTCGGCGCGCGGCGCCCATATCTGCCTGTCTTCGAGCAGATAGACACCATAGGCGGCGCGAATTTCGTGGCTGTCAGCTGCGCCGAGCTCCTGCTGCAGCGTGTACGCGGCCAGCGCCGCATTGGAGACGACCGCCACCTCGATCAGCGCCGCGCGATAGCCCGGCCGACGCACAACGTCCGGTCCGAAGGCCGCGGTCATCCGCATGGCCGCGGCGTTGACCACGACGAGCAGGCGATCGAGGATGCTGCGCAACGAGTGCTGCGCGGCGAACGAGAGGTAGGTCTGGGGGCTGAGAAAGGCATCGACGGCCGCCGATACTGCGCCACAGCCGCTGTGTCCGAGGACCACGATGATCTTCAGGCTGCCGCCCAGGTGGTCGACCGCGTACTTGAGGCTGCCGAGCACTTCGCTGCCGAGGCCATTCCCGCGACGCGCACGACAAAGAGATCGTTCGGCCCTTCGTTGAAGATCAGTTCGATCGGCACGCGCGCATCGGAACAGCCGAGCACCGCCGCGTAGGGGCGCTGCTTCGGCGCACCCGGCGCGTCCGGCGCGAGACCCAGATCGCGCGGATCGACCGGGATGACACGGTGCGCGGTGCCGGTGCCGTCGGTCAGGCTGTCGAGCAGCGCGCTGATCGACCGGCTGCCATCGTCCAGCCGCGTCCGCGCCGACTCGGCATCGGTTGGCCGCGGGCGGATCGTCGACATCGGTGCCGTCATAGCGATAGGTGATCTCGATGATCTTCATTGGACGAACGACAGTACCCGGGTCATTCCAACAGGAGTGTCGGATGCATGCCTCGATTCTGGCGCTTCGCGGACGCCGACGATGCATCCGACCACGGTGATCTCGCTTTGCGTAACGCCACGAGGTGGTATAGGATCGATCGCCCCGCAGGCGCAAAGAAGCCCACGCCGGAAGTTTCGTAGCAGGCTCAACGTTAAAGGTTAGCGGCAGCATGCCATGAAGGTGGCCGTTTTCAGCGCCAAACGCTACGACCGCGAGCTGCTGGCTGCAGCGAACGCCGAGGCTGGCCACGAGCTGGTCTTCTTCGACGATCTTCTCGAAACCTCGACGGTGGCGCTCACCGCTGGTTGCGGCGCGGTGTGCGTGTTTGTCAATGATCGGGTCGATGCGCCAGTGCTCGCGGCATTGGCGGGTGGTGGCACTGGACTCGTCGCGTTGCGCTGCACCGGCTTCAACAACGTCGATCTGAAGGCGGCAGCGGCGCAGGGCATCAAGGTCGTCCGCGTAACGGAATATTCGCCGTACTCAGTCGCCGAGCATGCCGTAGCGCTGATCCTGGCACTCAGTCGCAAGATCCACCGTGCCTATAACCGGACACGGGACGGCAATTTCGAACTGGATGGACTCCTTGGCGCCGATCTGCACGGGCGCACCGTGGGTGTCATCGGAACCGGCAAGATAGGCCGCGTGTTCGCGCGCATCATGACTGGGTTCGGCTGTCAGCTCATTGGCTACGACAAGATACCGAACTCAGATTTCGAAGGGATGGGGGCGCTATGTGCAGCTGTCGGAGCTCGCAGCGCGCTCTGACATCGTGTCGCTGCACTGCCCGCTCACGCCCGAGACCCATTATCTTGTCGACGCGAACGCCCTCGCGCTGGCGAAGCCAGGAGCGATACTGATCAACACCAGCCGCGGGGGCCTCGTCGATACCGAGGCGGTGATCGCGGCGCTGAAATCAGGGCAACTTGGCGCGCTCGGCATCGACGTTTACGAGCAGGAGACCGACTTGTTCTTTCAGGACCTGTCGAGCACGATCATCCCCGACGATTTGATCCAGCGGCTGGTGTCCTTTCCGAATGTGATCGTCACCGGCCACCAGGCATTCTTTACCCGCGAAGCGATCGGAACGATTTGTGCAACGACGATTTCCAGCATCTCAGCCTACGCCGAGGGCAGGCCGCTGGAGCACGAGGTCCACGCCGTCGTTTAGATCCTGCCATCGGTCGGAGCACCGGTGCCTGTAAAGTCCGAGCAAACTCGTAGTTACCGAGGTCACGCTCGGGTAACACCAGCCGTCGGCAGCAGCAAAGTGTGCGAGCAATGCGCGCTATGAGGTCAGAGAGGAGGCAGATGACCGCAGATGGCAATTGCGAAGAGGACGCATGAGCGCAACGCGGAGAAGAGGCTCGACGAAGCGCAGCGGAACGGCGTGGCCTGGAAAAGTGGGGCCCCTACCTCAGCGAGCGGCAATGGGGCACGGTGCGCGAGGACTACAGCGACAGCGGCGACGCCTGGAACTACTTCACCCACGACCAGGCGCGGTCGCGCGCCTACCGCTGGGGCGAGGACGGTCTGGGCGGCATCAGCGACGACCACCAGCGTGCTGTGCTTCGCGCTGGCGCTGTGGAACGGCAGCGACCCGATCCTGAAGGAGCGCGCGTTCGGCCTGGCCAACAGCGAGGGCAACCACGGCGAGGACGTCAAGGAGTACTACTTCTACCTCGACTCGACGCCGACGCACTCGTACATGAAGTATCTGTACAAGTATCCGCAGGCGGCCTATCCGTACGACGATCTCGTCACCACCAACCGCAGCCGCGGCAAGCACGAGGCCGAGTACGAGCTGCTCGACACCGGCGTGTTCGACGACAACCGCTACTTCGACGTCTTCGTCGAGTACGCGAAAGCGGCGCCCGATGACGTGCTGATCCGCATCAGCGTCTGCAACCGCGGACCCGACGCGGCGCCGCTGCACGTGCTGCCGACGCTGTGGTTTCGCAACACCTGGTCTCGCGCGGGCGGCGGATCGAAACCGGCACTCGACGAAGGTCGAGCTCGCCGGCCACTGCGGTGGTCCACGCGCACCACACGCGATGCGCCGTCCCGAGCATCGCTGGCGGACTATTTCCTGTACTGCGACGCCGACGTGCCGCTGCTGTTCACCGAGAACGAGACCAACAACGCGCGGCTGTTCGGTTCGGACAACGCCTCGCCCTACGTGAAGGACGGCATCAACAACTTCGTCGTCCACGGCGATGCGACCGCGGTGAATCCGGCGCAGCGAGGAACGAAGGTGGCGGCCCACTACCAGATCGACGTCGGCGCCGGCAAGACGCAGGTCATCCGGCTGCGGCTGACGACGCGCGCGCCAGCGCAGTCGGGCCAGCCGTTCGGCGACTTCGATGCGGTGTTCGCGGCGCGGCTGAGCGAGGCCGATGCGTTCTACGCCTCGATCACGCCCGCCGGCGGTTCGCAAGCGATCCCGACCGTGCCAACGTCATGCGCCAGGCGCTGGCGGGAATGCTGTGGACCAAGCAGTACTTCTACTACGACCTCGACCTGTGGCTCGACGAGCATGGCGCCGGAGCCCAGTTGCCGCAGCAGCGAGCGCCGGCGCGTGCGCAACAGCGAGTGGGCGCCACATGTTCAACGACGACATCATCTCGATGCCGGACAAGTGGGAATACCCGTGGTACGCCGCGTGGGATCTGGCGTTCCACATGATTCCGCTGGGCATGGTCGACCCCGACTTCGCCAAGCAGCAGCTCGACCTGATGCTGCGCAACGACTACCTGCATCCGAACGGCCAGCTGCCCGCCTACGAGTGGAACTTCGGCGACGTCAATCCGCCGGTGCATGCGTGGGCGACGATGCAGCTCTACCTGTTCGACAAGGAGCGCCGGGGCGGCAGCGGCGACATCGAGTTTCTCAAGTACGCGTTTTCCAAGCTGCTGGTCAATTTCACCTGGTGGGTCAACCGCAAGGATCGCGCCGGCGCCAACGTCTTCGAGGGCGGCTTTCTCGGGCTCGACAACATCGGCGTATTCGACCGTTCGTCGCCGCTGCCCACGGGCGGCTACCTCGACCAGGCCGACGGCACGGCGTGGATGGTGTTCTTCAGCCAGCAGATGCTGCGCATCGCGGTCGAGCTCGCACTGCATGAGCCGCTCTACGAGGAGTTCGTCGAGAAGTTCTTCCAGCACACGCTGTTCATCGCCGGCGCCATGGACCGCGTTGGCGAACGCCACGACGAAATGTGGGACGAGGAGGATGGCTTCTTCTACGACGTTCTGCGGTTCCCGGACGGCTCCGCGACGCGCCTCAAGGTGCGCTCGATCGTCGGGCTCCTGCCGCTGGCCGCGGTCGCGATCTTCGAAGAGGACATCCTCGCGAAGCTGCCGAAGTTTCGGGAGCGCGCCCGCGCCGTTCGGGCGCCGCCACCCCGAGCTCGTCGCCAACGTGCACCTGCCCGAGCAGCCCGGCGTCGCCAATCGCCGGATGCTGTCCATCGTCGACGAGAAGAAATTGCGGCGCATCCTCGCGCGCATGCTGGACGAGGCGGAGTTCTTCGGCCCGCATGGCATTCGCGCGCTGTCGCGCTTCCACCTCGACCACCCGTACGTCTTCAACCACGCCGGGCAGGAGCATCGCGTGGCCTACGTGCCGGGCGATTCCGATACCGGCATGTTCGGCGGCAACTCCAACTGGCGCGGGCCGGTGTGGATGCCCATCAACTTCCTGCTGTACACCGCGCTGCTGCGTCTCTACGCCTACTACGGCGAGGACTTCAAGGTCGAGTGCCCGACGGGCTCGGGACAGATGATGACCCTGCTCGAGGTCGCCAAGGAGCTCGGCGAGCGCCTCTGCCGGATCTTCCTGCGCGATCCGTCCGGCAGCCGTCCGGTGTACGGCGCGGCGCACAAGTTCAAGGACGATCCGCACTGGCGCGACCTGGTGCTCTTCTACGAGTACTTTCACGGCGACACCGGTGCCGGGATCGGCGCCAGCCATCAGACGGGCTGGACCGGTTGCGTCGCCCGGATCATCCAGGGCAATGCCGTGCTCACGAAGGAGCTGCTGCTCGCGCCCGGCGCGGAGGCGGCGGTGCTGCAGGCGCGGCAGACGGAGCGCACGAGCGACGTCCGCGAAGCGTGCGTGATATCGGCCTGACTCACTGTCATGAAGGAGAGAAGAACATGAAAAGCTACTACACGCACATGAATCTGCCGGAACCGGTTGCTGCCGACCGTGCAGACGCTCAGGTTGCTCCAGGGCCAGACCGCGCTGGTGACCGGCGCCAACTCCGGCATCGGTCGCGCCATCGCGATCTCGCTCGGCAAGGCCGCGGCCAACGTGGTCGTCAACTACGTGACCAAGCCCGAAGACGCGGAGGCCGTCGCCGAGGAAATCCGCAGCGGCGGGCAGCGCGCCATGACCGCGCAGGCCGACGTCGGGGACGAAGCGCAGGTGCAGGCGATGTTCGCCGCGGCCGTGCGCGAGTTCGGCACCATCGACATCCTCGTCAGCAACGCCGGCATGGAGAGGAACGCGCCGTTCCACGAGATGACCACCGCGCAGTGGGATGCCGTGATGAACGTCAACCTGCGTGGCGCCTTCCTGTGCGCGCGCGAGGCCGTGCGCGAGTTCCTGCGCCGCGGCGTGCGCCCCGAGGTCTCGGTGGCGGCCGGCAAGATCATCTTCATCAGCTCGGTCCACGACGTCATTCCGTGGGCCGGCCACGTCAACTACGCGGCCTCGAAGGGCGGCCTCATGCTGCTGATGAAGAGCCTGGCGCAGGAGGTCGCGGAGAAGCGCATCCGCGTCAATTCGATCGCGCCCGGCGCGATTCGCACCCCGATCAACACGGCTGCGTGGGCGACGCCGGAGGCCTACGCGGACCTCATGAAGCTGGTGCCTTACAAACGGATCGGCGAGGTGGAGGAGATCGGCCGCGCCGCGGTCTGGCTCGCGTCGGACTTCACCGACTACCTCGTCGGAACGACGCTTTACATCGACGGCGGGATGACGCTTGTACCCCGGATTCGAGACCGGCGGCTAGGCTGGCCGCGCTGACGATTCAACGACGCCGGAATGACTGACCGTGCCATCGCCTCGCTATCCATCGCTCTACCAGATCAACACGCGTGTCATGCTGACCGAGCTGTCCCGCTCGCTTGACCGTCGCGGCCACGCTGGATGACATTCCCGACGCCGAACTGGACCGCCTGGCGGGGATGGGCTTCGACTGGATCTGGTTGCTGAGCGTCTGGCAGACGGGTCCCGCCGCGCAGCGGATTTCGCGCAGCAATCAGCAGTGGCGACGTGAGTTCGAGGAGACGCTGCCCGACCTGCGCGAGGAGGATATCGCCGGTTCCGGGTTTGCGATCACCGGCTACACGGTGCATCGCGACCTGGGCGGCGACGCGGCGCTGGCCCGACTGCGCGCGCGGTTGCGCCAGCGCGGGCTGCGGCTGATGCTCGATTTCGTTCCGAACCACATGGCCCCGGATCACCCGTGGATCGACGAGCACCCGGACTACTTCGTCCACGGCAGCGAGGCTGATCTGGCTCGCTCACCCCGGAATTACTGCCGGGTGAAAACGAAAAACGGGCCGCTGTTGCTCGCCTACGGCCGAGACCCGTACTTTGACGGCTGGCCCGACACGCTGCAGCTCAACTACGGCAACCCGGAACTGCAGCAAGCGATGATCGGCGAGCTGGAGAGAATCGCCGGCCAATGCGATGGCGTGCGCTGCGACATGGCCATGCTCGTCTTGCCCGATGTGTTCGAACGCACCTGGGGCATCCGGGCCGATCTCTTCTGGCCGAAGGCGATCGAGTCCGTGCGGCGCAAACATCCGGACTTCCTGTTCATGGCCGAGGTCTACTGGGACATGGAATGGACGCTGCAGCAGCAGGGCTTCGACTACACCTACGACAAGCGGCTTGTACGACCGGCTGCGCGAGCATCACGCCCGCCCCGTGCGCGAGCACTTCTGCGCGGGCATGGACTTATCAAGACAAGCTTGCCCGCTTTCTGGAGAACCACGACGAGCCGCGGGCGGCAGCGACGTTTGCGCCCGCAGTGCACGCAGCGGCCGCGGTCGTTGACCTACCTCTCACCCGGCCTGCGGTTCTTTCACCAGGGACAGTTCGAGGGGCGACGGACGCGCATCTCGCCGCATTTGGTCCGCGGCCCGAATGAGCCGGTGGACGATCAACTCGCGCAGTTTTATGCCCGGCTGCTTGCCGTGCTGCGCCAACCGATGGTTCGCGACGGTCGCTGGTCCTTGCTGGAATGCGTTCCCGTCTGGCACGACAACGCGACGTCGGACAACTTCATCGCCTTCCGTTGGGAACGCAACCCACGCGAGTGGCTGTGCGTGGTCGTGAATTACTCGCCGCAGCAAAGCCAATGCTTCGTCCGCATGCCCTTCCCGGAACTGGCGGGTCGGACCGTTCGGTTCCAGGACCTGCTCGGCCCGGACTGCTACGATCGGCCGGGCGATGACCTGCTGAGCCGCGGCCTGTTCGTGGATATCCCGGCCTGGGGCTACCATGTTTTCGACGTGCAATGGCTTGCTTGACCGGTCCTTGTCTCCTCGTTAGGCTCTTCCCTGTTGACCGAAGTGGATCGAACGGCTCAAGGCAAACGGTGAAACAATGCGAGTCATGACCACGCCGTGCTGTCCATGACCACGGCTCCAGATCGCATGATCGGATCTCGCAAAGCCCGCTCTTGGCTCTCTTTGTTGCTCTCCGGCAGTGCTCTACTGGCGGGCTGCGACATGGTGGTGCTGCGCCCTTCCGGCGATGTCGCCGCCCAGCAAGGTCACCTGGTCGTCCTGTCCACGCTGTTGATGCTGCTCATCATCGTGCCGGTGATCGTCCTGACGCTGGTGTTCGCGTGGCGGTATCGAGCGTCGAATACCGCGGCTCGCTATACGCCCGATTGGGACCATTCCGTCCAGCTGGAATTGCTGATTTGGGCAGCGCCGCTGCTGATCATCATCGCTGCTGGGTGCGCTGACCTGGATCGGCACGCATACGCTCGACCCGTATCGGCCGCTGACACGGATCGACTGCCTCGCGGCCACTTGCCTGGTCGAGACTGAGCCTTTGAGTCGTCGAAGTCGTCGCCCTCGACTGGAAATGGCTGTTCATCTATCCCGACCATGGCATCGCGGTCGTTAACGAGTTGGCGGCGCCGGTGGACATGCCAATCCGCTTCAAGATCACGGCGTCGTCCGTGATGAACTCGTTTTTCATTCCGGCTCTGGCCGGTCAGATCTATGCGATGCCGAGCATGGAGACCACGTTGCACGCGGTTATCAACCGGCCGGGCGAGTACGCGGGCTTCTCGGCCAATTACAGCGGCGCCGGCTTCTCCGACATGCGCTTCAAGTTTCTTGGCATGAGCGCCGCCGACTTCGACCGCTGGGTGCAGAAGGCAAAGGCGGCCAGGCACGAACTGACGTCGCGACGCCTATCTGAAGCTCGAACAGCCAAGCGAGCGTGAGCCGGTCCGCCGCTATCGAGCCGTCGCACTCGACCTGTTCGACGCGGTTGTCAATCGCTGCGTCGAGCAAGGCAAGACCTGCCTGCGCGACATGATGGCGATGGATATGCACCGCGCGTCGAGGTCGCCGTCGCGTGCGCGATTCAGTCGCATGGAATCCGTCTCGGCGCAGCAGCTGTCTGCACCGCGGACAGCTCCGCCATAAGCGCGCTGCTGCCGAATACCTACCGGGATTGATCGCAAATGTCCGAGCACGCGAGTCTTGGCAAGCTGGTTTTCGGGCGCCTCACCTGGGACGCGCTTGCGTTTCTTCATGAGCCGATTCTGCTCGCGACCTTCGCGGCGGTCGCTATCGGCGGCGTGTTCATCGTCGCCGCGCTAACCTACTTCCGAGCCTGGGGCCCGCTGTGGCGCGATTGGATCACCAGCATCGACCACAAGAAGATCGGCGTCATGTATGTCATTCTCGGACTGGTGATGCTGCTGCGTGGCTTCTCCGATGCCGTCATGATGCGCGCGCAGCAGGCGATCGCCTTCGGCGACGCCATGGGGTATCTGCCGCCGCACCACTACGACCAGATTTTCACCGCCCACGGCGTCATCATGGTCCTCTTCGTGGCGATGCCCCTCGTCACGGGGCTCATGAACTTCGTCGTGCCGCTGCAGATCGGCGCCCGCGACGTCGCCTTTCCGTTCCTCAACAACTTCAGCTTCTGGATGACGGCCTGCGGCGCCGGGCTCGTCATGATGTCGCTGTTCGTCGGCGAGTTCGCGCGCACCGGCTGGCTCGCCTACCCGCCCTTGTCGGGGATCATCGCCAGTCCGGACGTCGGCGTCGACTACTACATCTGGTCGATCCAGGTGGCGGGCGTCGGCACCGTGCTGTCCGGCGTGAACCTCATCGCGACCATCGTGAAGATGCGCGCACCCGGAATGAGCGTGATGAAGATGCCCATCTTCACCTGGACCGCGCTCTGCACGAACATCCTGATCGTGGTCACGTTCCCGGTGCTGACCGCCGTGCTCGCGCTGTTGTCGCTGGATCGCTATGTCGGCACCAATTTCTTCACGAACGACCTCGGCGGCAACCCGATGATGTACGTCAACCTGATCTGGATCTGGGGGCATCCGGAGGTGTACATCCTGATCCTGCCCGCTTTCGGCATCTACTCCGAAGTCGTGTCGACCTTCTGCGGCAAGCGGCTTTTCGGCTACACCTCGATGGTGTACGCGACGGTCGTCATCACGCTGCTGTCGTATCTCGTCTGGCTGCACCATTTCTTCACGATGGGTTCGGGTGCGAGCGTCAACGCGTTCTTCGGCATTACGACGATGATCATCTCGATCCCGACGGGAGCGAAGATCTTCAACTGGCTGTTCACGATGTATCGAGGGCGGATTCGATTCGAGGTCCCGATGCTGTGGACCATCAGTTTCATGGTTACCTTCGTTGTCGGCGGGATGACCGGCGTGCTGCTCGCGGTGCCCCTGCGGACTTCGTGCTGCACAACAGCCTGTTCCTGGTCGCGCATTTCCACAATGTGATCATCGGCGGCGTGCTGTTCGGCCTGATGGCCGGCATCACCTATTGGTTCCCGAAGGCCTTCGGCTACAGGCTCGATCCGTTCTGGGGCAAGTGCTCGTTCTGGTTCTGGACGATCGGCTTCTATGTCGCGTTCATGCCGTTGTACGTGCTCGGCTTGATGGGCGTCACCCGCCGGCTCAGCCACTTCGACGATCACTCGCTGCAGATCTGGTTTCAGATCGCCGCCTTTGGCGCGTTCCTGATCGCGCTGGGCATCCTGTCGTTCCTCATCCAATTGCTGGTCAGCTTCATGCGGCGCGAATCGCTGCGCGATACGACGGGCGACCCCTGGAACGGCCGCACGCTCGAGTGGTCGACCTCCTCGCCGCCGCCGGTCTACAACTTCGCGTTCACGCCGATCGTCCATGACCGCGACGCCTGGTACGACATGAAGAAGCGCGGCCACGTCCGGCCCGTGGCAGGTTTTGTCCCGATCCACATGCCGAAGAACACCGGCGCAGGCTTCGTGCTGGCCGTACTGAGCGCTCTGTGCGCCTTTGGGCTCATCTGGCACATGTGGCCGCTCGCGGCTGCATCGTTCGCCACCCTCATCGTGGCGACGATCGTTCACACGTTCAACTACGACCGCGAGTTCTACATTGCCGCGGACGAGGTCGTGCGGACCGAGGACACTCGCACCCGACTCCTGGCCAGCCATGTCTGATATCGACCGCCTCTGTCGCGCCCGGCGCCGCAGGCGGCGCGCCGGCGCTACCGTTCTACGACACCGGCGGACATCACCCCGAGAACGGCACGCTACTCGGGTTCTGGCTCTATTTGATGAGCGATTGCCTGGTCTTCGCGTGCCTGTTCGCGAGCTACGGTGTGCTGGGCCGCAACTACGCGGGCGGACCCTCGGGCGCCGAGCTCTTCGAGCTGCCGCTGGTTGCCGTCAACACGTCGCTGCTGCTGCTGTCATCGATTACCTACGGCTTCGCGGTCATCACCATGAGGCGCAAGCGTCAAGGCGCGACGCTCGCATGGCTGGCCGCCACCGGTTTGCTGGGCGCCGGATTTGTCGGCATCGAATTGCACGAGTTCGCGAACCTGATCCACGCAAGGCAACGGGCCACAGCGCAGCGCCTTCCTGTCGTCGTTCTTCACGCTGGTCGGCACCCACGGCCTGCACGTGACCTTCGGTATCGTCTGGTTGCTCACGCTGATGGTGCAGGTGGCAAAGCACGGGCTGATCGCCGCGAACCGGCGACGGCTGATGTGCCTGTCGATGTTCTGGCACTTCCTGGACGTGATCTGGATCGGCGTATTTACGTTCGTCTACCTGATGGGAGCGCTGCCATGAACGCACTGGATACCGATCCCGCGCACGCCGCCGGTCATCACGGCGACGAGGACGAGCTCGACCACGACACGCTGCACATCACGGTCGGCGGTTACGTGACCGGATTCGTGCTGGCGGTAATCCTGACGGCGATTCCGTTTTGGCTGGTGATGGGCAAGGTTTTCGCGAACCCGACCGTCACGACCTTCGTCATTCTCGGGTTCGCCATCGTGCAGATTTACGTGCACATGGTGTTCTTCCTGCACATGACCTCGAAAGCAGAAGGCGGCTGGACATGGATGTCGCTGATCTTCACTCTGGTGCTCGTGGTCATTGCGCTGAGCGGATCCATGTGGGTGATGTACCACCTCAAGACCAACATGATGGCGCCGTCGCCGGAGCAGATGCGCAACGTACCCTGATCGGGTCGCAGGCAGCTCATTGAAGCCCGCGACTCGCCAGACGATCAGCCTGAGCGGAGAGCACACATGATATCCAGCCTCACGCCAGACCCCGCCCGCCTCTCGTCGACGCCTCCCGAAAGGGATGCGCGCGCGGTCTCCTCCGATCCGTCGGATGTCGCGCCCGGCGACATCGCCGTCGGCGTGGTCATCGGCCGGACGTCCGAATACTTCGACTACTTCGTCTACGGCATCGCGTCGGTGCTGGTGTTTCCCTTCATATTCTTCCCGTTCGAATCGCGCCTCGACGGAACGCTGCTTTCATTCGTCGTCTTCTCGTTCGCGTTCATCGCCCGGCCGATCGGCACCGTCGTGTTCATGGAGATCCAGCGCCGGTGGGGACGTGGCACCAAGCTGACGCTCGCGCTGTTCGCGCTCGGGACCTCGACGGTGGGCATTGCTTTCCTGCCCGGATACGGCGCTCTTGGCTACATGGCGATCGTGCTGCTCGCGGTCTTGCGCGTCGGCCAAGGTATCGCGCTTGGGGGTTCCTGGGATGGACTGCCGTCCCTGCTGGCTCTGAGTGCGCCGCGGCACCGCCGAGGCTGGTACGCGATGATGGGGCAGCTCGGAGCCCCGGTGGGCTTCATGTTGGCGAGCGGACTCTATTTGCTCCTGTATGCCACCCTGTCGCAGGAAGATTTCCTTTCGTGGGGTTGGCGCTATCCCTTCTTCTGCGCCTTCGCGATCAACGTGGTCGCGTTGTTCGCACGTCTGCGCCTTGTGGTGGCGGACGAATACGCGCAACTCTTCACCGACAAGGCGTTGGAGCCCAACAAGGCCGGCGAATTGCTGGTTTCGCAGGCTTACAACGTGATCCTCGGCGCCTTCGGCGCATTGGCGAGCTATGCGTTATTCCACGTCGTCACGGTGTTTCCGTTGTCGTGGATCGTGCTCTTTTCGAAGCGGTCGGTGACCGAGTTTCTCGCCGTGCAGATCGTTGCCGCGATCCTGGGGACATGCGGCGTCATTGCTTCCGGAGTGATCGCGGACCGGATAGGCCGGACCAAGACGCTCGCCTTGAGTGCCGCGCTGATCGCCATCTTCAGCGGCTTCTCACTGACGCTAGTGCACGGCGGCACTCTGGCACCGAACTTGTTCATCTTGAGCGGGTTCAGCCTGCTTGGCCTGTCCTACGGGCAAGCGGCTGGAGCAATGAATGCGAATTTCGAACCGAGATTTCGATATACGGGCGCGGCGCTGACGTCGGACTTCGCCTGGCTGATCGGCGCGGGATTCGCGCCGTTGGTGGCGCTTTGGCTGTCCTCCCATTTCGGGCTGGCCTACGTGAGCCTGTATCTGCTTTCAGGCGCAGTGGGAACGCTCGCCGCGCTGTGGATCAATCGCAAACTGGCGGAGCGCGACTGACTGAGATGCCCATCGCGAGGATGAACGCGTCCATGGCACTCGCCCTGGCCGCGTGCGCGGCTTTGACGACAGCGGAGGCGCCCGCGGCAGGAGGCGGTCCGCAGGATCGTGACTCAGGGACGCGCCACGACCGACGTCGCAACGCTCTACCAGTGCCCCGTCAAGGTGGCCAACCATCGGGCGAGTGCGGTGGGGCGGATCACGGCGAGCGACGGCACGGTCGTCACCGTTCCGGCGCAGACGATGCTGCAGGCCGGAACGACGCAGAAGGGCGCCGACCTGTTCAACGAATGCAATCAGGTGACGCCGCAGAGCTCGGCCGACGTCGCGAGGACGGATGGACCCGTCGTGGAGATCGATCCCGACGGCGAATTGATCACCGGCTACCATCGTCGCCGACAACTACTTCGAGCTCTACGTCAACGGCAAGCTCGTCGCCGTGGATGCGGTCCCGTTCACGCCGTTCAACTCGGTCATCGTCAAGTTTCGGGCGAAGCGACCCACGACCTACGCATTTCTTCTAGTCGATTGGGAGGAGCAGCTCGGCTTGGGCATGGAGCAGGAACCGCGGCAACCCCTGGCATGCCGGCGACGGCGGCGTGATCGCGCGCTTCAGCGATGGCACGGTGACCGACGGGTCGTGGCGGGCGCAGTCGTTCTACATCGCGCCGCTCGCTTCCCCGATGACGTCGTCGAGCACGGCAACGTCCACGACACGACGGCGCTCGGACGCGTCCATCCAAAGGCGCGGATCCCGGCCTGCCAGGATCGCTGCTTTGCCGTGCACTACCCGCTGCCGGCGAATTGGATGGCGTCGTCGTTCGACGATTCAGCGTGGCCGCGCGCGTACGAATACACCGATGAGGACATCGGCGTCACCAATCTGCCCGCCTACACGCGCTACCCGGAAATCTTTGCCGGATCGCGCTGGATCTGGACCGTCAATCTGGTGTTCGACAATCTCGTCATCGCGCGCCAAGACCATGCGCTAATCTGGTACCGTGCCGTCAGCTTGCACGGTCGAGCACAAGCGCCTAAGGCGCGGTCTTCTTGGTGCTCTCGTCCGTGAAATCGTAGAGGTGCGTGTTGTCCGTGTGTTCCCCGATCCCGGTCCCGCTCGACCGGAACGATGTGCGCCGACGGAAGTTCTCGCTGTCCGACCTGGCGCTCTTGGTGGCGAGCTCCGCGGCCTCCGGGTAGGCCATGGGCTTCTTGCTCTTCTCGATCTCGAGCAGCTTCGTCTCGTCGTTCACGCGCACGCTGTACTTGCCCAGGTTGTAGAGGACGTACATCGCGAAGAGATTGTCGAAGTCCTCGTACTGACCCTGTTCCTTCCGGAAGTCGCGGGACAGGACGGAAGGAAACCGGTTGGGCAGATCCTTGAACGCCACCTTCTCCTCTTCGTGCGGATCCACGTAGGTCGAGCCCTCGTACTTCTTGTACAGCACCACGTCCAACCCGTATCCCCGCGCGTTCCACTCCTTGAGGAGCTTCATCGCCATCTCGGTGGGAATGTTGGCGTTGGCCGCCGCCACCACCCTCCGCCCGGAGAGAAGCTTCGCGCTCGTGACCTCGAGGTCCTTGTACCCGGCGCCGTACTTGAATCCCGCGCCGATGGTCTTGGCGCAGTTGAGGCGCAGGTAGTCGTACCGTGATCTCGCCGTCGTGGTACTCGGTGTTCTCGACCCGACCGTGATAGTCGTCGTTGATGCGCTTGAAGAAGGCGGCCAGCGCCTCCTTCTCGCTGGCCGGCACGCCGTAGACGCGCACGCCGATGACCGATCGCTTGTAGATCTCGCCGAAATCGAGGCCGAACGAGGCCGTGTCGCCGAGCGACGAGGCTGGTCTTGAACAGGTACTCCTTCTTCGGGATCCTGATCATGAGATCGTCGGTGTAGAAGCCCTTCTGCGTGCTCGGGCGTCCGGTCGGCGTAGAAGTTGGCCGAGTAGACCAGGTCATCGCCGGACGCCTGGTCGCGGATGGCCAGGGCCAGATGGCCCGCCGAGCCGCCCTTGGAGGTGCCGAAGCTGATCAGCAACTCCATGTCGTACGGGTCCTGTCGCAGGACGTTCGCAATCTCGTCGATGTTGGCCGGTTCCGGCCCGCCCTTGGCTTCCGAAGTCGGCGGCCGCCGCGTCCGCGGCGAACATGAGCGCCGCCACTACGCACCAAACCTTGGTCCCCATCGTCGTGCGACGCTTGGGTTATGCGCCTCTGCGCCGCCCCGGACCCGGCCGCGCGTAACGCTTGACCCAGGCGAAGAACTCGCGATACCACAGGCGCGAGTTCTGGGGCTTCAGAATCCAGTGATTCTCGTCAGGGAAGTGGACGAGTCGCGCCGGCACCTTTCGTGTGCGCAAGGTGTTGTAGTACTGCAGCGCCTGCGTCGCCGGCACGCGGTAGTCGAGCTCGCCGTGGATCACCAGCGTCGGCGTCTTGCATCGCTCGCGCGTAGTGGTGCGGCGATTGCTGCATCACCGCGCGCCGGGTTGTCCCAGTGGAACGCGCCGAGCTCCTTGGCGAAGAACAGGTAGCCGTCGGTCGCCATCATGCTGACCCAGTCGTAGCAGCCGGCGTGGCAGACGTACGTCCGGTAGCGGTCCGTGTGGCCGTTCATGTACGCGACCATGTAGCCGCCGTAGCTGCCGCCGGTCGCGACCAGCCGCTCGCGGTCGATGTAGCCCTGCCGCAGCATGAAGTCGGTCGCGGCTTCGGTGTCGGCGAATTCCTTCGCGCCGTAGTCGCCGGTGATCGACTCGAGCCATTGCTGCCCGAAGCCCGACGAGCCGTGGTAGTTGACGCCGACGACGACGTAGCCGTGCGCCGGCGAACACCTGCGTGTTCCAGCGGAAGTGCCAGCCGTCGACGTGCGCGGCGTGCGGGCCGCCGTGGATCGAGTGCAGCAGCGGCCACTTCTTCTTCGGATCGAAGTTCGGCGGATAGGTGACCCACACCTGCACCGGCTCGCCGCCCCAGCCCTTGACCGTGAACTCGCGCGTCGCGCCGAGCGCGTGCGCGCGCGAGCAGCGCGCGGTTCGAGCGATCTCGATCGGCCGCTCGCCGCGGCCGTCCGCGCCGACGGCGAACAGCGCCGGCGGATGCGACAGCGTCGCAGCGATCGAAGCGCGATGCGGCGTGCCGTCGCGCGACAGCGCGAAGCCGCCGATCGTGCCGCCCGGCGCGACGCGGCGTCGGCAGCGGCGTCGCCGAGCACCGAGCCGGAACAGTCCGTGGCGGCCGCGATCCTCGATCGAGCACGTAGAGCGCCGCGCCGTCGGGCGCCCATGCATGCGCGCGTCGTCGCGCGATCGAGCCTGCGGCGCGAGCGCCGCGTGCGCGCCGCTGCGCCGCTCGTAGCAGCGTCAGTCGGCCCTGATCGTTGAACGCGCGCTTGAGGTTGTACGCAGATCGCCAGACGATGTGCGCCGTCGGGCGAGTAGCGCGGATGCGCGTCGCCGAACGCCGCTGTCCGCGGTCAGCGTGCGATGGCGGCCGGTGGCCAGGCTGACGACGACGATGTCGGTCTCGTTCATCATTCCGGGCTCGGGCGCGAGATCGACGGTCAGCGCGAGCTCGCGGCCGTCCGGGCTGATGTCGTAGATGCTCGGCCGACGGCTCCCACGGCTGCAGCGCGAGCCCGGTGCCCGCGAGCAGGTCGCGCGCGCGGCCGGTCGCGACGTCCGCGGCGAACACGTGCGGCTCGCGGCCGTCGGTGAGCCAGTGGTCCCAGAAGCGGTACTCGGCTGCGCTCGGTCACGATGCGCCTTGACCTTGCGTCCTTGCGCTCCTTCATGCGCTTGCGCCTGCGCCTTGTCGGTCGCGAGATCGGGCCAGACCCACGAGATGAAGGCGATGCGCTTGCCGTCGGGAAACCAGCGCAAGCGCCAACGCGCCGGTCGGCGAGCGTGCGTCAGCCGCCGCGCTTCGCCGCCGTCGGGCGCGATCAGGTAGACCTGCGGCTCCGTCGTCGTCCTTGCGCTTGGCGGCGAACGCGATCCATCTGCCGTCGGGCGACCAGCTCGGCTCGCTGTCCTTGTCGCCGGCGGTCAGCCGCGCGCGGCGCCGGCGCGCCGTCGGTCGGGAAACAGCCACAGCTCGGTCGCGGCCTTCGTTCTTCTCCATGTCGTAGGTCGTGACCGGCGGCGCAGGCGAGCGCGGCCGTCGGGCGAAAGCGTCGGCGAGCCGATGCGCTTGATCGCCCACAGATCTTCGACGGTGAGCGGACGTTTGCTTCGAGGCATGGGTATTTCCGCGACGGTTACGTTGTCGACGGTTCGGTCGCGTCGAAGGCGCGCGCGCGCGCGATTGTACGCGTGGCGACGCGGGAATCGCCCACGGCGATGCGGTAGAATTCACGATGACCGACGATGAACTACCGCCGCCTCGGGCGCGTCCGGCCTCAAGGTCAGCGAGCTTTCGTTCGGCTCCTGGGTCACCTACGGCAATCAGCTGGGCGACGACAGCGCGCGCGAATGCATGGCCGCCGCGTACGACGCCGGCGTCAACTTCTTCGACAACGCCGAGGTGTACGCGAGGGCCAGTCCGAGACGATCATGGGCGAGGCGCCTGAAGAAGCTCGGCTGGCGCCGCTCGTCGTACATCGTCTCGACCAAGTTCTTCTGGGGCCTGCACGACGGGCCCGAACGAGAAGAACACGCTCAACCGCAAGTACCTGCTGCAGGCGATCGACGGCTCGCTCGCAGCGACTGCAGCTCGACTACGTCGACCTCGTCTTCTGCCATCGCCCCGATCCGGACACGCCGATCGAGGAGACGGTGTGGGCGATGCACGACATCATCGCGCGCCGGCAAGGCGCTCTACTGGGGCACGTCGGAATGGAGCGCGGCCGAGATCATGGCCGCCTGGCAGATCGCGGAGCGGCATCACCTGCACAAGCCGGTCATGGAGCAGCCGCAGTACAACCTCTTCCACCGCGAGCGCGTCGAGGACGGAATACGCGCGCGCTCTACGACGACATCGGGCCTGGGCACGACGACCTGGAGCCCGCTCGCGTCGGGACTCCTGACCGGCAAGTACAACGACGGCGTGCCGCCAGGCTCGCGCGCCGACGCTCAAGGGCTACGAATGGCTCGCCGAGCGCATCGTCGATCCGGCGAAGCTCGCGAAGGTGCGACGGCTCGCGCCGATCGCCGCGCGACCTGGGCTGCACGCTGGCGCAGCTGTGCGCTCGCGTGGTGCGTCAGAATCCGCACGTCGTCGCACCGTGATCACCGGCGCGAGCCGCGCCGGCGCAGGTCGACCGAGAACATGAAGGCGCTCGACGTCGTGCCGAAGCTCACCGCCGGAAGTTCTGGCGCGCATCGACGCCGCGCTCGCAGGATTCCGTGTCGGTGAGCAACCCTGCTCGAAAGCTGGACCGAGGAGCAGCGCTCCGCGTATCTCTACCGCGCGTGCGCCGACGCCGAGGCAGGAACCGCGCGCGCCGATCTGTTCCGGCGCCTCGCCGGCGAAGCCGAGGCGCAGGCGGCGATCTGGCGCGCTCAGCTCACGGCCAGCGGCAAACCCGCGCCGCAGCCTTTCGTGCCCGATGCGCGTACGCGGCTCGTCGCGCGGCTCGTGCGGTAGCTCCGGACCCCGGACGGCTGCGCGCGGTGCTGGCTGCGATGAAGGTGCGCGGAATGGCGATCTACAGCGCGGCGCGACGCCGGCGGACACAGCGCACCGATCGCCGGCAGCATCGAGCATCGGCATCGCGGGCTTGGGCGGCGGCGGCAACCTGCGCGCGGCGGTGTTCGGCGTCAACGACGGGCTCGTGTCGAACGCGAGCCTGATCTTCGGCGTCGCCGGCGCCAACTCCGATCCGGCAGTCGTGCTGCTGACCGGCGTCGCCGGCTTGACGGCCGGCGCGTTCGCGATGGCCACCGGCGAATTCGTTTCGGTGCGCTCGCAGCGCGAGCTGTTCGAGTACCAGATCGGCCTCGAGCGCGACGAGCTGGACGGAATATCCGGACGCCGAGGCGCAGGAGCTCGCGCCTGATCTACAAGGCCAAGGGCTTGTCCGGCAGCGAGGCCGAGCGCGCGTGGCAGAAGCAGCTCGTCGCCGATAGCGCCGCGCTCATCGTAGAAATACTTGCAAGGCAGCGAACAGGTCGGAGGAAGGCCGACGATTATGTCCGCCAGCAAATCGGAAGCTGCTGGCAGAACCGCAGAAGGTTGTATGGCCGTTAACTGGTCTGCGGTCATTATGCCATTATCGTTCGGCGCGTGCCTGCCGGTCGCGCCCTACCGATTCATTGTGGATCGC
>ERZ1370068.3647-contig-2751_pt1 | contig 61100 bp, 76 predicted proteins | sample MGYA00561227_ERZ1370068 | MGnify/ENA primary metagenome ERZ1370068 (study PRJEB38410, sample SAMEA6850437) | metagenome | study: Metagenomic assessment of the ecological functions of the soil: analysis of the soil microbiota associated with the... | reverse complement strand
ATGTTGTACTTCGTTCAGTTGTATTCGCATCTTCGTCCGCGATCAGCCGGGGCGCGAGGCTGATCCCTTCAGGCGGTAGACGACGGTGACTGCCGTCCCGGCGCTGGAGCGCCTCCAGGGGACGAGACCGCCTTGTCCTTCTTCTCCCCCAGCATCTCCACGTTCGCGCTCATGCCCGTGCGGTAGACGTCGCCGAGCTCGTCGAGTGCTATCTCGATCGGGAAGACCTTGATCTTCTCCATGCAGCTTGGCCGCCGGGGCCACGAAGCGCACCTTGCCCGTGAAGGTCTTCTGCGGGTAGGCGTCGAGCGTGATCCGCACCGGCTGGCCCACCTTCACCTTGGCGATGTCGACCTCGTTGAGGTTGACCTTGATGAGCAGCGTGCGGAGGTCGGCGACCGTGAAGAGCACGGTGCCCGCGTTGAACGACGACACGCCGGAGGTGACGGTCTCCCGAGCTCGACGCCCTTGGTGATGACGACGCCGGCCATGGGAGCGGTGACCCGGGCCCGCTGGGCCACGTTGTCTGCTCGAGATCGGGATGCCGTGGTCCTCGACGATCTCGTAGCGCTTGCGGGCGGCCTTCAGGCTCTCGGCGGCCAGGTCGCGCTCGGGCCACGAAGTCGCTTCAGCGTCTCGCTCCCGATGAGGCCCTCGTCGAAGAGCCGCTGCTGGGAGGCGAGCTGGCGCTCGGCGTCCTTGAGCGACACCTCGGCCTGCGTGACGCCCGCGCTGACACAGTCCGACAGCGACTGGGCCTGGGTCACGTCGGGCTCGACCTCCGCCAGGACGTCGCCCCGCCTTCACGACGGCCCCGTCGCGGACCTTCATGGCGACGACGCGGCCGGAGACGGCCGACTTGACGTCCACCTTGGTCTCGGGCTCGACGACCCCGACCTCGCGGACGCTCACCTGCAGGTCCTCGGCCTGCACCTTGCCGAGGCGGAAGGGAAGCTGGTCAGCCCCATTGGGACCGTCCTTGCTCCGCGAAGCGAGACGTACCCCCTCCACCCAGGATCACCAACCCTGCTGCGACCACGGACCATTTCATCTTCTTGGACATGGCAACCCTCGCCCTCCAATACGCACGGGGGGAGGGGAGAGTTCCCTGAAACACCGGCGGCCCGATCGTTGGCTGCAAGCCCTGCATCTCTTTTCAACCGGGTCTCCGTGCCTCCTCGAGGCGGCCGTCAACCGGAGGGACGGCTTCATGAGCGAACGCAGGAAGCACCATGGGGACCGGAGGAGGGCGGGCCGGCGGCGCCTGCGTGCGGGCAGGGGATCGGCAAAGCGGCAAGCGGCAGATCAACGCGGTCGTCGGGAAGGCCGCACTGACGGCACGCCCTCACGCTCGGCACCGCGCGCCACGGCGGCACCGAACTGAAGTCCCGACGGAACGCAGAGCGACATCATCGAAGCCACTCAGGCTTCCCCGAGCCCGAGCTTCCGTTGATCGACCTTGGCGATCCGGCTCCGCTCATCCCAGCTGCGCGCCCCCAGGCCGCGCCTCTCGCGAAAACACCGCCTACGACGCCCACATCAACGAGGCCGCCCAGGAAGCGCGGGGATCGACGCGGACCTGGTGCGCGCCATCATCCAGGTGGAGTCCGGGCTTCAATCCGCGCGCCGTCTCCAGGAAGGGTGCCAAGCGGGCCTCATGCAGCTGATGCCGACCACCGCCCGCGTTACATGGCGCGCGCAACGCCCTCGACCCCAAGCAGAACATCTTCGCTGGCGCCCGCTACCTCCGCTTCCTGCTGGACTCCTTCGATGGCGACCTGACCCTCGCCACCGCCGCTTACAACGCGGGACCGACGGTGGTGAAGCGCCATGGCGGCGTTCCGCCCTTCGAGGAGACCCGCAACTACGTGGACCGGGTCCAGTCGCTGCTGGGGCTGGAGCCGCCCACGCTGGAGCCGCCGCCGGCGTGATGGATGCCCTGTTCACACCAGGACCTCGGGCCCGCGCTGGCTTCGCCGAGCCTCGTCGCCCGTTCGGTTGAAGCTCCGCGCGCTGCTACGGCGGGGAATGGGCGTAGGGCACGACCGAGCGGACGTGGCTCGGACCGGAACGGCTAGCGGCGACCTTCTGATCTACGAACATCGATCGTAGACAGCTGGAACGCCCGCAGGTTCAGCTGGTTACGGGCTTCAGAGTCCGCTCCAGCGAGGCGTCCGCGTGGTCCGACGTGCTGTACCCCGGCGCGGCGGCGTTGCGACTGCCGGGCGGGCGGCGCGTGCGCGAGAAGGCCCGATCGGAGTATCATCGCGCGCTGCTCCTAGTCGAAGATGGCTGGCGAATCGCGTGATGTCGGCGCAGTGGAGAACTTGATGAAGCCCTTGCACTTCCCTCACTACGGAACTGGGTTCGAGTCGGATCGCCGTCGTCGCTGTCGCTGGCTTGCTGCCGAGCCCGGAGCGGCAGCGAGAGCGAGCACTGGTCGCCCCACTGGTGGCAGCAAGGACGCGATCGCCACCGACAAAGGCGTGGCGCGGCTCCTCGTTCCCCAAGGAGTTCCAGCTCTTCGACCTGACACTCGCTGCGCTCAGCGGACTACCGTATTCCATCACCGACAACAAAGAGCGTTCGACGGTGATCACGTTGCCGGAAATGCGGACGGACGGCTCGAGGAGTTCGAGGTGTTCGAGGCCTCCAACTTCGAACCGGATCTGGGGCATGCCCCGAGATCCGTGCTTCTCCGGCCGGAGCCTCGTTGATCCGTCCTCCACGCTGAAGCTCAGCCTCTCCCGCAGGGCATCCAAGAGCATGGTGTTCAGGACCGAGCACGCCATGCGAGTTCATCAGGAGGCTACTCGGCCGACCATCGCGTCTACGCCGTGTATCGATCGCTTCGGGCGAAGGGCCAGCTGCCCTGGACCTGCTCCACGGGAAGACAAAGCTGGCAGCCGCCATCGACGACAAGGCCGCGCTCCTGGGCCAGCCCGACAGCAGCTCTCGGCGAGCACAGGACCATGCGGTTGGCCCAGTCCCCGCAACAGGCGAGTACTCGAACTTCTTCGGGGGCCTTCAACTCCGGCCAGTCGCCCTCGTCCTCGCAGGTTTCAATGCAACGCTTCCACGCGTTGCAACGGCGTACGATGGACCTCGCGGTCCACCTCAACCTGATCGCGGCCACCACGAACGTCATCTTCTCACGATCCCGCGACGGACCCCTACTCGACGCGCTCGGCAATTGGAACAACGAGCTGCAGGCGACGCCCCTGACGTCCATCATCGGTGAGGCGAACTACGACATCGGCCACATGTTCAGAGCCTCCGGTGGAGAGGCGGGAACGCGGGCTGCATCGGCTGCGTGTGCGTCGACGGACAGAAGGGACGCGGCATCACCTCGCCGGCCGATGCCATCCCCATGGGCGACAACTCTCCGACATCGTCGACTACGTGGCCCACGAAGGTCGGGCTTGCAGATGGGCTCGAACCACAGCTTCTCGTTCTCGAGCGAGGGTCCCGGACCGGCCCAGAAGGAAGTGGGCTCCGGGATCACGGTCATGGGCTATGCCGGGATCACCAACCAGGACGTGGCGCCGCACTCGATCGATACCTTCCACGAGACCAACATCGCCCAGGTCCAGGCGAACATGGCGATCAAGACCTGCCCCATCACCACCGTCATGACCGCCAACCACCCCCCGGTGGTCGCTCCGGTCGCGAGCGTCACGGTTCCGATCGCGCCTCGTTCGAGCTCACCGGCTCCGCGACCGGATCCCGACGGCGATACGTTAGACCTATCAGTGGGAGGAGAACGACAACCTGGTCGCGGGCGGCACCGGCAACAACAGCGTCGCGTTCCCACGCAAGGCGGCCGGTCCCAACTGGTTGTCATTCCTTCCCACGTTGTCCGGGACCAGGACCTTCCCGAGGTTGCAGACGCTCCAGGCGGGCCTGCTGGTCTCGCCTCCGTTGCCGGGCGGCGATGCGATCGCGACCATCCGTAGCCCTGAGCTCGGTCTCCGAGGACCCTGAACTTCCGGTTGACCGTCCGCGACAACCATGTCTACACCTCGACGCCACCCCTTGACCGTCGGACAGACCCAGTTCACCGACACGCGGTGGTCACCGTGACCAACACGTCGGGTCCGTTCGCCGTCACGGCGCCGAACACGGCCGTGTCGTGGCTGGGGGCCTCCACGCAGGCGTGGTGACCTGGAACGTCGCCAACACGACGACGGCGCCGGTCAGCCTGCTCAGCTGCCCCTGGTCAGCATCACGTTGTCCACGGACAGCGGCGCGACCTTCCCCACGGTCCTGGCCGCGGCCACCGTGAATGACGGGACCGAATCGATCACCGTTCCCCAGGTCACGACGTCCGGCCGCGTGAAGGTCAAGTGCGCGAGCAACGTCTTCTTCGACATCTCGGACGCGAACTTCACGATCACGGCCACGCCCGTGGAGGCTGATCAGCTTCGAGATCGAATAGGCGATACCCCAACGGGCGAGGCAGGCATCGACGGACCGATGCCTCCCTGCCCGCCGTTTCGTCCCCCCTCGATTGCGGCACGCCTCTTGCGTAGAGTGAGAAGCATGCCGGTTTTTCCTTCGTCGTTCCTGATGGTCGGCCTGGTGGCCGCTGCGACCTGCGGCTCGCCCAGCGCGCCCTCGTCCCAGCCCGTAGCGTTCAAGAGCATCGTCTCCTTCGGGTTCTGCGCTCCTTCGCTCTACTGCACGTCGCGGCTGGAGCTTTCCGAGGAAGCGCGCCACGCTCACCTACGAAAGCCGCGAGCAGGCGCCGCTGGTGCAGCGCCGGGACCTGCAGCCAGGCGAATGGCGGCGGCTCGTGGCCGCACCTCGACGCCGCGCGCCTGCGCGCCTTGCCCGCTCGCGTCGGCTGCCCCGATTGCGCGGACAACGGAGCGGAGACGCTGACCGTGGCGCTTCGCGGAGGGGCCCGGAGAGCAGTGTCACCTTCGAGCTCGACGCGAAGGTGCCCGGCATCAGGCCAGTGCAGGCCCAGATCCAGCATCCGGCAGTCGTTCGAGCGAAGGCCGGAGGCCGGACCGCTTTCGTGAAACGGCGGCGGAAGCCAACGCGTGGCCACATCGAACCCGCCGCCCAGGCAACCGCGTTCGCCATCTCCGGCAGGCTGCGACGCCCAACGACACGAGCCGGGGCCAAGGGGCGACTTCCGTCTCCAAGTACCTGTAAAGCTGGAGCCGGCGCACGGGCGCTTGACCGGAGGCGGTGGGCTGCCGTCTACTGATCGCACCTTGCCCGACCTCGTCCTCGGCGCGCAGTGGATCGTGGACGCCTACGGAGTGCGATCCCTCCTCGCTGCGCTCGCGCGAGGCCGCTGGGCAGGTTGTTCGCCTGGATCGTTCGCGACCTGGGGCTTCACGCCGCGGGCGAGCCGATCTGGCACGTGTTCCCCCGTCCAGGGAGGGATCACGGGCGTGCAACTCCTGAGCGAGTCGCACCTGGCCTGCCACACCTTCCCCGAGCGCGGCTTCGCGGCATTCGATCTCTACCTGCTGCCGGCCGTCCCAGGAATGGCCCTGGGCGGAGCGGCTGGCCCACGTCCTGGGCGCCACCAGGGTCAGCGTGCGTTTCCTGCCCCGCGGAGAGCTGTGGCGGCGACCGTCTTTCTTCAGGATCCCTGTTGATTCCGGTCACGGTTCGTCCCTACGATTCGACATCCACGTCCCGTCCCGCGCCGCACCTGGAAGACCCTCGTCAACACGGAAAACGACAGCGGGATGTTGTGCGTAGATGCGACATCTCTCCGATGACGCATTGGAGGCGTTCCATGATGCTGGTTCGGCGTGCGATACCGATCCTCGTGGTTGCCCTGGGTATGACGAGCGCGGGATGCGGCTCCAGGACTCGGAGCGCACACCCACGGGTGCCTCCAAGTCCGCGCCTCTCCGCCCGAGCTCGGACGATGGACGGGTGACGGCGTTGGCCGTCGCGCCGCCCCTGGGCGCAGCGTCGAGCTTCGGGGTGGTGGGTGCCTCGACGGTGACCAATACCGGGCCCACGATCGTCAACGGTGACCTCGGCCTCAGCCCGGGCACCGCCGTGGTTGGCTTTCCGCCCGGAGTCGGTGCACGGAACGACACAAGTGGCCAACGCGGCCCGCCCTGGCGGCCCAGAATTCCGTCACCACAGCATTACAACGCACTCGCCGGCCAGGCCTGCGATGTCAACCTGACCGGCACCGACCTCGGTGGTCTCACCGCTCACGCCGGGCGCCTATTGCTTCTCGTCGTCGGCCCAGTTGACGGGCACGCTCACCCTCAACGCGCTCGGCAACCCCGGTTCCGTCTGGGTCTTCCAGATCGAGAAGCTCGCTCACGACCGCGAGCAATTCGCGTGTCGCCTTCATCAACGGCGGCCAGCCGTGCGGCGCGTTCTGGCAGGTCGGCAGCTCCGCGACGCTCGGGACCACCACTGCGTTCGCCGGGAAACATCCTCGCATTGGCGAGCATCACCCTGAACACCGGCGGCCACCAGTAGCGGTGGCCTCTTCGCGCGAACCGGCGCGGTCACGCTGGACAGCAACGTCGTCAGCGTGGTCGGGAGCTGCGGGGCGGTCCTCAGCCCACGCCCACGCCGTTTCCGGTCCCAGCGCTGCCCGCGGTTGCGGCATGGGGCCTCCTTGCGATCCTCCTGGCCAGCGGAGTCCTTCGTGCTCGCTCGTCGCTGAGGACGACGGGCCCGTCGCTCACGTTCGAGGGCGCACGCCCACCGAGGCCAGCAGGTAGCCGTGCCGGCGGACGGCCGGCACGTGCCGATCGAGCCACGCGAAGGGCTTGAGGGCGGCGGCGGTCACGCGCGCGAGCGGCGGAACGTACGCTGTGAAGGGCGAGGTCGGCCATCCGCAGCCATCCCGGCACGAACAGGATGGCGGTCTCGGCGACGACCTCGAAGCCGGCCGTCTGGAGCATCCGCCGGAGCGCCCGGCGCGAGAAGGACCGCTCGTAGCCGTAGCCGTAGAGTCGCGAGCGCCTGGAGGACGGCCGCCAGGAGCGGCCGCAGGAAGGGATCCCACCGGTTCGGCACGCCCACCACGGCGCGGCCGCCGGGCCGCAGCACGCGGTGCATCTCGCGCAGCGCCGTCTCGGGGTCGCGGAAGTGCTCGATCGTGCCCATGGAGTAGACCGCGTCGAAGCTCCCGTCGCGGAAGGGGAGGCGCCGCACGTCGGCCACCGCCGCGCGCAGGCTCGAGCCGGGAAGGCGGCCCGGGCCTGCCGGACGGTCGGCTCGGAGATGTCGACGCCGAAGGCGGCCGCCCCCTGCCCGTGCACCCACTGCAGGATGCGCGTGTTCTTGACCTCGTCCCACAGGTCGGTCTTGAGCATCGCGCACCGGCCCAGGTCGGGGAGGTGCTCGGAGAGCAGCCTCTTCTCGTTCTCCAGGTAGTAGCCGGTCGAGGCGGCGCCGCCGAGGTCGGGGAACGTCTCCCGACCTCGTGCCAGAAGCGCCGATAGGCGGCGCCGAGGCTAGCGGGGACCATTGGCTGCCGGCCGCAGACGGCGCGGGCGTCCTCGCCTCCGGCCGACCAGCGCGGAGCATCACCAGCAGTGAGGACGACCGGCACCCCCACGGCCCAGGCACGCAGGAGCAGCGCGTGGGCGACCAGGCCCGCGTGTTCCAGCACCTCTCCGAGGACCACGAGGAACAGCGACCTGCGAGGCGAGCAACACAGCCAAGAGCCGGCAGGAGGCGGCGCCAGCCCGCGGCGGCCGTCGATCCCCAGGGCGAGGAGCAGGCCCGCCTGATAGGCGGGCAGGAGGGCGAGGCGCTCCCTGGGCGTCGCCGGGCGCGACCAGCGTCGTCAGCGTGTGAGGGCCAGGCGAGCGACGGCCCGCGCGGCGCCGAGCACCGCGCTCGTGAGCGCCGCTCCGGCGACGATGGCGAGGATGGCTGCGGCCGCACAGGCGCAGCGCCCGCGCGCGCGGCGGCCCGTGCCCACATCCGCGGCGCCGCCGGCTCGCGCCAGAGAGCGAGCAGCACCACTGCGATGACGGCCAGCACGAGCTGATGGAAGCCGTGCACGAGGAACAGGGGCGAGGCGGCGAGTGCTCGGGGAACGGCCAGCAGGAGCAGACGGGCGACGGCGAGGGCGGCGAAGAGCGGCGGCGCGGCCGATCAGGGCCATGACGCGCGCGAGAGCCAGGTCAAGCGAACCGTGAGGACGCCCGCGAAATAGAGCGGGATGAGAGCCGTGGCGAGGCATTCCGGGGTCACGATGAAAGCCCCGCGGCTCGTGGCCAGGACGTTGCCGGACGCCGCGGCGGCAAGCCCGCCGCGGTGAGGATGACGGCGGCCGCGCGGGCCGTCCAGGCGCCGGCTTCGAGCAGGGCTTCGCTCCGCGCGATCCAGGGGCCGCAGAGGGCGAAGGCGACGAGGAGCACCGCGGCCCGAGGCGCAAAGCGCCGCACCAGCGGGGAGAGGGCACCTGCTTCGGTGCCTTCCTCGACTCGCTCCGTCCGCGCGGTCGCGCGCTCGAGGGCCGTCCGCATCCAGGCGAGGACGTAGCCGGCGGTGGCGAGGACGAGGATCGCCGGCCAGACCTGGAGATGGAGAGCACGGAAGAGATCGGGCGAGGCGGCCGCGCGGCCGAGGGTCGCGATGCGCACGGTGTTCAGGCCGAGAACGAAGGCGACGGCGCCGGCGGCTCCGGCGAGGCGAGCGCGCCAGGAGACCGGGCAGGCGAGGATGGCACGCCAGACACAGCGCGAGCACGTCGGTCCCGCTGCACTCGAGTGTGACGGCCACGGGCATCGGAGGGCTGCCGGCGTAGTAGTCGGCCGCCTGCTTCTGCACCAGCGTGAGGGGAAGGACGAGCCGCTGCTGCCACCCACGGAGCTGCGCAGCAGCGCGAACAGCCCGAGGCTCCACGCCAGCGCGGCCAGGAGGAACGTCGTCGCGCGACGCGTGTCCGCGGGCATGGGTGAGTGACAGCATTCTAAGTCCCACGGTGCGCGGTTGGCAGTACGCTCTCGACGATGACGGAAGAGCGAGCGATCACGCCGTCCAGGTGTCGGTTCCCAGGGGTCGCGCTCGCGTTCGTGGCCGCCCTGGGCGCTGACGCTGCTCATGGCCGCTCCGGTGGCGCGCGCAGCCCTCCGCGCGCCTCTTCGGCAGCGACGACCCCGGCGGTCGCGAGGACTCGAACCGCGATGCCCTGGTCGTCATCGAACAGTTCCGGGCCGGACGGGTGTCGACTCCCTATCTGCAGCCGCTCACCGACCTCCCGGGCCGCGCCCTGGCCCGGCTCGTTGGCCCGGTCGCGGCCTACAACGTCCTGGTTCTCTCGACGTTTCCGCTCTCGGCCGCCGCCGCCTACCTGCTGGCGCGCCACGTTCGTCGGCACTCCCATCTCGGGGCGATGGTCGCGGGCCTGGCCTATGCGTTCCTGCCGTTCCACGTGGCCCACGCCAGCCGGCCATCCCCACGTCGCGCAGACGCAGTGGCTTCCGCTCTACTTCCTGGCCTTGTGGCGCGTGTCTCGATCGCTTCGATCTCGGCCGCGCCGCGCTGCTGCTCGCCTCCGCCGCTGCGGTCGCTCTCTCGAACTTCTACGGGGCTCATCGCCGCGGTGCTGAGCCCAGTGGCGCTCGTCGCGTACGCGGTCGTCCGCCGCGCACGCCAGTCGAGGGCCGTGGCGAGCGCCTGGCGATCATCGGCTCAGCGCTCGCGGTCGGCGGCCGCGGCCGGCCTCGTCCTCATCCACCACTTCGCCCCCGCGGTGCTGGCTCCGGGAGCGTCTCTGCGCTTCCCGCGCTCGGAGCCTCTTCGCCTGGAGCGCGAAGTGGTGGAGCTATCTGATTCCCGCCGTGGACCACCCGCTAGCTCGGGGCCAGGGTCCGGGAGTTCTGGACGTGCACGGCGTGACGGAGCGCCTCCTCGAGCACCAGCAGGTGGCGCGTGGGCTGGTCGCTCCTCGCGCTGGAGGCCGTGCCGCTCTGGCTCTGGCTGCGCGGCGATCGCGGAACTCGCTCGCGGTCCGCAGCGCTCCCGTGCTGGCGAGCCTGGCCGTCGCCGCCCTCCTCTGCTCGCTGTCTCCCGAGCGGAGGATCGGGTCCTTCACCTTCAGTGCGCCCGTCCGCGTTGCTGTACGGGGTGGCGCCGATGTTCCGGGCCTATGCGCGGTTCGGCGTGGTGGTCGGCCTCGCTGACCGCGCTGCTGGCGGGAGCGGGCGCCGCCTGTCTGTGGCGTTGGTCACGTCCGCCGCCCGGCGCGCGGCCGCTCGCTCCTGCTGGCCTGGCCGTCCTCGAGTACGCGCCCTTCCCTCCCTGGCGGTGGCGCGACGTGCTACCCGACCCGCGCCCACCGATGGCTCGCGGCGCAGTCCGGCTCCCTGCGCGTGCTCGATTGCGTGCCTCCGTCCCAGCGTCCGACTCCCTGGCCTCGCTCGCTGAACGGCCACGAGGTTTCGCTGCTCGGCGCCCGACCTTCGACGACTGCGGCGAGCCGCAGCTCGGAGACAAGCTCGACGGCGATGGGCTTCACGCACGTCGTGGTGCGGCGGGACAGCACTGGTCCGGCTGGCGGCCCAGCCGGTACCCGCAGGGCTCGCCCGCGGACCGGAGTTCGAGGACGGCTCGATCCTGGAGGTGAAGGCCGAGCGCGCCCCGCGTGTACGTGAGCGCTCTGCTCGGCTTCTACCCTCGCGAATACGAGGGTGACGGCCACGTGGCGCTGGATGGGGCAGACGGGGGGCTGCGGATTGTCGCGACCCGAGAGTCGGCAGGGAGCCGTACTGGAGCTGGAGCTGAAGGCGTTTCCTCGCGACCGACGTGTCGAGTGGTTCCTCAGCGCGCGCCGGCTCGGCGGGCTGGACGTCGGCGGCCGCGTGGCACCGCCGCTATGGCTGCCTCTTGGTCCACACTCGAACCGGGGGACTGCGACCCTGACCCTCGCCTGCCGCACGAACCGGCTGTCGCTGCGAGGCGACGTGCTCCACGACGACGACCCCGTGCGCTCCAGCCTCGCCGTGGGGAAGTGGCGGATGAAGTACGCCCCGCTGAGGTGAGCCGCGATGTCGGCGCGCCCGAGCGCCGCCCACGCTGGAAATGTTGGTGCGGCCGGCGTGAAGGCCGCCCGCGTGTTGATCGAGCGGGGCTCGGAGGAGATTGGCGGCGGACGCCGGAGGTTCTTCCCCTACCGCGGCCACGACTGAGCGCGTACGCCTGGAGCGCGAAGGAGGCCCACGACCTGAGCCCTTGGCGCGGACACCTGTCTCACGTCGTCTCGCCTCGGATAGCTTGGCTCCGACAGAGAGCCGCGTTGGGCTCGACGATCACGCCGGCAAGAAGTGGCGCACGGGGTCAGGCCAATGGGGATGCGCCGGCTCGCGGCCACCAGCGCACGCCGCAGATCTGACCGATCGCGACAGCGACGCGTTCGTGACGCCCATACTGCCCTCCAATTCGGTCCGCAGGGTACGCCTCGGCGGGGCAGGGTTCTGTTCCTTCTTGCTCACTTCAAGGGGCGGGCCGCTCCAGTAGCGCACAGCCGGTAGCCCGTAGACAGCACGCCCCGGTCACCGTTCTCGGCGGCTCTCGTTTGGCCCTTTATCGACGGCCTGAATGGAGCCGGCGCACGGGCGCTGAACCGTGGACCTGCTGACTACGAATCATCGGATATGCGGTGGGCTCGCTGACGAGTTCGACACTGTCCACGGGTGAAGCCGTATCCATCCTCGATACTCCGCCCGCGACGCCGAGCGAGGCTGCGGCCACGTTCATCACCGCCGCTACGAATGCATACGTGCGCGGACGCGAGAGTCCATGCCGGAATTACGAACCACTGCGGAATTCCGGGTTGATCAGCGTGGGCCACTGGAATGCCCGGAAGCCAAGCGAACTCGGCGAGGCTTGCCGCTTCCCCGGCTGCCGTTGACGTCGATTTCGCGCGCTTGCACTCGTGTGCCCTCTCCGGCATGCGACACCGGCAAGGACGCACACGGTCAGCCAGCGGCGATCAATTCGGGGTGCGGATTGGGTCCCCAGGCTCGTCGTCTCGAGTCTGAGCGCAGCCGCCACGTAGGACCACAGGCTTGTCGGGCTCCGGCGCATCAGGCGGCGGCGCACCGTCCGCGCTCTGGGGTCCGGCGGTCCCCGTCCTCACGTACCGCCCAATCACGCGTCGCCGTGCCACCAGGCTCGTGGTCGGACGCGGGAACCGTGCGGCTGAACTCGCCCTACGAGCAGCGTGACCACGTTGCGATCGCGCAGGGCGTACGCATGCTCAGGAACGCCGACAGGGCCGGCGTGATCGGCGCCATGATCGCCCGCGCTTGCACGCCGCTGTCGTCTCGTGCGTGTCGAACTGGCGGTCGGCCCGGCCCGTGTACGCGGGCTGGGCGAAGACGACGCCTGCTCCGGCGCGGACGAGCAGCTCGACCGCGGCAAACGTCGAGCTTTGGTCGCGCACTCCGGACACTTCTGCCCGTACGCCGTAGGCCGCGCGTACCCCGTCCGACTCCCGCGCGCCAATCCGCGCCTCCAGCGCCCCAAGTCCAATATGCGCTCGAGACGAATCCGGCCTCCGCCGGAGGATCGGAAGCGACTCCCACTGGCAGGCCCAGGTCGTTCACAACCGCGCAGCGAACCGCTGCCTCGGGCATGGCCGAGGCCAGGCGCAGGAGCTGACTGCGGCCGCTCGACTCCAGCACCGCCGCACGGGCCCGCTCGTGCGGCCGGCGGATCTCGTGCCGGTAGTTCACGGAGGCCATGTGGCCGAGGGCCACTGCGGGAAGAGCGCCCAGGGATTGGGCGTCCACGATGAGCCCGTTCCCGAGGTCGCGCACGTTGTTCATCGTCACTCCAAACGCGCCGCTCTCGCAGGAACGAGGCCGGCGCTGTTGAACAGGCCCGCCGGGCCTCCGTTGAGCAAAACACGACCAGACTCGGCCGCCTCGGGCCCGAGCGCCAACTTGCGTCGCGACCCGCCCCCAGCACGAGAGCGCCGGCGAAGGCGGCGCCTCCCCGCAGTGCGGCCCGTCGCGTCATCATTCCCTCCGTCATGGCGACCTCCTGCCCCTTCTCCCACGATCGCCGCCATGGTAGCCTGTCACGTTATCGATAGCGGGCCACTATGCATCGTGTTTCAGCCACAGTCCTTCCGGTGCGCACGCTGGCCCGAGACTACCCCGCTGGCTGGTGCGTGGCGCGCCACAGTCACCGGCGCGGCCAGCTCGTCTACGCGGCCTCGGGCGTCATGCGCGTGACCACTCGAGCGGGGATCTGGATCGTGCCGCCTCAGCGAGCGGTCTGGGTTCCAGCCAGGATGCCCCACGAGATCAGATGGAAAGCGCGGTGGCCATGCGGACGCTCTATCTGGATCAACGCGCCGCCGCCACCTCGGCCATCAATGCAAGGTCCTGGTCGTCTCGGGCCTGGTCCGAGAGCTCGTACTCGGGCTCATGAACGACCCGCCGCTCCGACGGAGCGAACGCGGCGCTTTGATGACGCGACTACTCCTGCGAGCTGGGGGTGGCCGACCAGGTCCCGCACCTCCCCACTCCCGCGGACCCCTGGCTTCAGCAGGTCTGCGCCCTCTTGCTCGAGGGGCGCGGGCGCGCGTGGAACCTCGATCGGCTGGCGCGCCAATCGGGCGCCAGCACCCGAACCCTGGCCCGCTTGTTCCGGCGGGAGCTCAAGACCAGCTTCCTGCGATGGCGTCAGCACGCCGATATCGCGTGCGCCGTCAGCCAGCTCGCCGGCGGGGCGTCGGTCAAGAGCGCTGCGCACGGCGCCGGTTACGACAGCGCTAGCGCCTTCACCGCGATGTTCCGCCGCGCCCTCGGGTCACTCCGACGCGATACATGAAGCGCCGCCCGGACCCGCCCGCCGGACAGACGGGCTGAGAGACCGCCCGCGGCCAGCGGATGGCAGCTCCTTGAAGAACTGGAGCCGGCGCACGGGCTTGAACCGTGGACCTGCTGATTACGAATCAGCTGCTCTCTACCGCTGAGCTACGCCGGCTGAGGCGGACCGCTGTACGACGCGGACCACGGATGCTGGCAGATCCGCTGGCGTCGCACAAAGCCATACCGCAGAAGGGCCTGGCCGCAGGAGAGCGGGCCGAGTGTAAAGAATTCACTTGCGCCCAAACGGACTTGAGGTACGATGCCTCAAAGTTCTTTCGAGGGTCGACTCATGAAGATATGGTTCTGCGGGCATCCTTTTGTTGGCGGTCGTCGCGTGCTCGAGCCATCCACGAGGAGATGCCGACGAATCCCACGAACCCGACCAGCGTGCCGGCGCCCGCTCCGCGCCGCAGCCGGTCGTGGTCGTGCCCGTCCCCGTTCCGGTGCCGACGACCGGGCCTCCGACCAATCCCGCGCCCAATCCTGGACCGACGAACCTCAGCCCGAATCCGAATCCCAATCCGCCGCCCTCCAACGGCAACGGCGGCGGCGGCGGCCGGCAACGTCGCCAGCGTGACCGCGGGTGTGCACTAGCTACCTCCGCAACGGGCACCTGGTGCCGACCGGCGGCACCGAGTTCAAGGTCGGCGACGTCGTCTGCCGAACTGCACGCCGCGCGGCACGGACGGCAACCCGGCCAGCTCGCACGGCCGCTACCGAGGCCTGGTTCATCTCGGGCGACGCGGGCTACGTCGTCACGGACACCGACACCTTCAACCCGGACCTGCACACCAGCGCCGCCGGGCCGCGTGAACATCGCCTGCCGCGTGAACGACATCACGTCGCCGACGAAGCGCCTGACCATCTCCAACTGATCGGGCCGCTCCGCGATAGACTCGCGCAGCAGAGCCATATCCGACACCGGGTGACGGCCCTCCTGGCCGCGTGGACCGAGGGCGACATGGGTGCGCTGGAGCGCCTGGTCCCGCTGGTGTACACGGACCTGCGGCGCATCGCGGCCCGCCGTATCCCGCGCGGAGAACCGCGGGCACACGCTCTCGGCCACGGCGCTCGTGCACGAGTGCTACATGCGCCTGGTGGACCAGCGCTCCGCGCGCTGGCGAACCGCGCGCAGTTCTTCGCGATCGCCTCGAGCAGATGCGCCGCCATCCTGGTCGACCACGCGCGCAAGCGCCAGGCGCATAAGCGGCACGGCGGCGTGCAGTCACCCTCGACGAGGGCGTCGCCAACGCGCCCGCGCGCGACGCTGGACCTGCTGGAGCTCGACGACGCCATGCAGGAGCTGTCCGCGCTCGACGAGCGCTCGTCGAAGGTCGTCGAGATGCAGGTTCTTCGGCGGCCTCTCGATCGAGGAGGCAGCGTTCGCCCTCGGCATCTCGCACGCCACGGTCGAGCGCGAGTGGGCCTCGGCGCGGGGCCTGGCTGTTCCGGCACCTCCAGGGCGCCTGACCCCGCCCGGGGTGTGAGCGCCGTCTGCCGGCACTGAGAGGATTTCCCACGCTTTGCGCGTCTTCCTCAAGCGGGGCATTTCCCCGGCTCTCGGAGGACATGTGTGACGAGACAAACGAGGACCGGGCGAGCTTGGGGCGCTCTCGAGGCGCGCTCGCCCTGATCACGGGGCTCACGGCGTGCGGCGGCGGTTCGACGAACCCCACCCCGCCCACATCCAACCCACCGCGCCGGTGCGGAGCGTGATCGGCAACTTCACCTTCTCCTGGGCCCGATCGCCCTGTCCCAGCCGGTCGACATCACCGTGAGCGGCACAGGCTCCATGGACGCGACCGTGCAGTGGTCGTTCGCGTCCAACGACGTCGACCTCTACCTGACCGACCGCAACTGCAATGCGACCACCATCTTCCAGATCCCCAGCTGCAACGTGCTCGCGCGGGCCGACAGCTTCACCAACAAGCCCGAGGTGATCCGCCAGAACCTGAGCACCGGTGTCTACCGCCTGTTCGTGTACAACGACGGCCCGGGCTCGGAGTCGGGCGCTGGTCGTCGGCTTCACGCCGTAGCGCGATCCGGCCTTGGGACCTGCCGCGCCCCGCGGCAGGTCCTTCTTTCGGGCCCGCTGACGGTATCCTCCTCGCCGAGAGCCGCGGGAGCCCTCCTCACGCGCGGCCCACGAGCGATTGACCCCCGAACGCTATCGCCAGGTCCGAGACCTCGTCGCGGACGCACTGGAGCGACCCGCGCCCGAGCGCATCGCCTTCGTGGCGCGCGCCGCCAGGGCGACCGCGAGCTGCAGCGCGGGGCCCTCTCGCTGCTCGACGCCCACCTGCAGGCGGACGGAAGCGCGTTCCTGGCGGAGCTCCCGACGCGACCACGCTCGACGGCAACGCGCCGGGCGGGCCGCACTCCTCGGTCGGGCGGCGCATCGGCCCCTACGAGGTGGAGGGCGGCGAGCTGGGCCGCGGCGGCATGGGGTGGTGCTGCGCGCGGTGCGCGCGGACGACACCTATCGCAAGGCCGTCGCCATCAGCTGGTCCCCGAGGCCGGCCTGTCCGAAACCGCGCGGCGGCGCTTCCTGGAGGAGCGCCAGATCCTCGCCCACCTCGACCACCCCAACATCGCCCGCCTGCTGGACGGCGGCGAGACGGAAGCAGGCCTCCCCTACCTCGTGATGGAGCTGGTCGACGGCGAGCGCATCGACCGCTACTGCGACGGGCGCGAGGCTCACGATCGTGCAGCGCCTGCGGCTGTTCCTGGACGTGGCCGGCGCCGTGCACTACGCCCACCGCAACCTCGGTGGTGCACCGGGACCTGAAGCCGCCCAACATCCTGGTGACGGCGGACGGTGTCGCTAAGCTGCTCGACTTCGGCATCGCGCGCCTGCGCCATCCCGAGCAGGAGGCGACCGTCACCGACGTGCGCGCGCTCACGCCCGGTACGCCTCGCCGGAGCAGGCCAAGGCGGCGAGTCGCTCACGATCGCGACCGACGTGTACTCGCTGGGCGTCGTGCTCTACGAGCTGCTGACGGGCCACCGCCCGTATCGGCTGAAGGGCGACAGCGCGCCCCAGGTGCTGGCGGCGGTGGCCGAGCGGCAGAGGCGGAGGCGCCGAGCGCGGCCATCACCCGTCCCGAGACGCGGACGGACGGCGGAAGGACGCTGACCGTGGACGCCGAGGCCATCGGTCGCGCGCGCGGGCTCTCGGCCAGCGCGCTGCGCTAGCGCCTGCAGGGCGACCTCGACACGATCCTGCTGAAGGCCCTGCGCAAGGAGCCGGAGCGAGCGCTACCTCTCGGCGGAGGCGTTCGCCGAGGACATCCGGCGCTACCTCGACGGCAAGCCGGTGCGCGCGCGCCGCCCGACGCTGTCCTACCGCACCGCCAAGTTCGTGCGGCGCAACCGGGAGCCACGGCGGGGATGAGCCTGGCGGTCGTCGCGCTGCTGGCCGGGATCGCGGCCACCACCTGGCAGGCCCGGCGCGCCGAGGAGCAGCGGCTGCGGGCCGAGCAGCGCTTCGCCGAGGTGCGCAAGCTGTGCCAACACCGTCCTGTTCGAGGTGCACGACGCGGTGGCGCCGCTCTCGGGCTCGACCGCGGTGCGCGAGATGATCGTGAAGAGCGGGCTCGAGTACCTCGACCGCCTCTCGCACGAGGCGGCGGGCGACCGGGCCTGCAGGTCGAGCTGGGCCAGGCCTACAAGCGCGTGGGCGACGTCCAGGGCGGCACGTTCTCGGCGAACCTGGGCGACATCGCCGGCGCCCGAAGCGAGCTATCGCAAGGCCGTGGACCTGCTGGAGGCGGCGGGCCCCAAGAACGCGGCAGGCCAGGCCGCGCTGGCCGACACGCTGCGCGCTCTCGTCCGCCGAGGTCACGGACGGCAATGCGGACCTCGCGCGCAAGCACGCGGAGCAGGCGGTCGCGTTGAGCCGCCAGCAGGCGGCCGTGGCGCCCGACGACCGCAAGGCGCGCCGCGAGACCGCGCTGTCGCTCTTCGCGCTGGGCTTCGCGGCGTACCACGAGAGGGCGACCTGGAGACGTCGCAGCGCCGCGCTGCTCGAGGAGACGGCGCTCCTGGAGGCGCTGCACGCCGAGATGCCGGACGACCAGCGCCTGACCCTGAACCTGGCCGGCGGGCACTGGTCGCTGGCCGGGACGCTGTGGGGCCGCAAGCACCTGTCCGACGCGGCCCTGCACTACGAGCGAGCGCGCCTGCTGCAGGAGGGAGGTGCTGCGGGCACTGCCGGCCGACCGGCCCGCGCGGCGCCAGCTCGCCTACACGTCACGAGAACCTGGGCACCCTCTGGTCGCGGACCGGAGACGCGCGCGCGGTGGGCTCGCTGCGGCGCGCGCTGGAGCTGCGCCGCGAGATGGCCCAGAGCGACCCGCGCGACGCGGACGCGCGTCTCAACGCCATCGACACCCAGAAGAACCTGGCGATGGCGCTGGCCCTCTTCGGCTCGACGGCCGAGGCGCTGCGCAGCTCCGACGGCGCGGTCGCGCTGGCGGAGGCGGAGCTCAGCCGCCCATCCGCAGGACGTGCGCGTCCGGGTGCTGGCCGCGGAGGCGTACGGCGCGCGCTCGTCGGTCGAGCAGCAGACGCCGACGGCGCCGACGCCGGCCGTCCGGCGGCTGAGGCTGGAGGCGCGAGCACGCCTGGCTGGTAAGGCGATCGCGCTGTACCGCGACCTGGACAAGGAGGGCTCCCTCAGCGCGCCCGCCCGCCACACGATGCAGCAGGTGACCGGAGCGCGCGAGGAGTGCGCGCAGGCCCTGGAGAAGATGGGGGCCAGCGACGACGGGCGCGACCTTGCGTTGTCCGGTGCCCATCTGGTAGAAGTCCGCGCCGCTACACAGCCCCAACCAGTCGAGCCGTCCCGTACCGAGGCCGCCGGGTCTCGTCAGTCGCGGGTTGGTATAATCGGGCGTCCAAAGCGGGGCCTCCCCGGGGTTTGACCAGTGCCACTCTGCCGCACCCAGCGCCTCCTACCTGACTTCGCACTCGGCCATCCTGGCCTTCCTGCTGGTCGTCGTCGGCTTCGTGGCCGTCAACCTCCTGCTCTGGAAGATCATCCGGCCCTCGCGCTTCAGCGAGGAGAAGCTGACGACGTACGAGTGCGGCGAGAACCCCACGGGCTCGGCCTGGATCCAGTTCAACATCCGCTTCTACGTGTTCGCGCTGCTCTTCATCATCTTCGACGTGGAGGCGGTGTTCCTGCTGCCCTGGGCGGTGGTGTTCCGCCAGCTCGGCCCGCTCGCGTTCCTGGAGGGCGTCGTCTTCATCGCCATCCTGGTGGTGGCCCTGGCCTACGTCTGGCGCAAGGGCGACCTCGAGTGGGTGCGCACCGAGGACCGGCAAGTCTGAATGCGTTTTCCGAGCGGAGGCTTTCTCTCGCAGGCGCGCGGATTCAATTCGCGCGCCGCGCCCGTCGATGCTCAAGCCGAAGCGAGGACGCCAATTGACTGAGATCACCGGGATCGTACAGAACAAGTTCGCCGAAAACCTGGTCTTCACCACCGGTCGACAACGTGGTGAACTGGGCGCGCAAGTCGCGCGCTGTGGCCCATGACGTTCGGCCTGGCCTGCTGCGCCATCGAGATGATGGCGACCGGCGGCACGCGTTACGACTGGAACCGCTTCCGGCATGATCCCGCGGGGCACGCCGCGCGCAGAGCGACCTCATGATCGTCGCCGGCACGGTCACGCTGAAGATGGCCACGCGGCTGAAGCGGCTCTACGAGCAGATGCCGGAGCCCAAGTACGTCATCTCGATGGGCTCCTGCGCCAACAACGGCGGGCCCTACTGGCGCGTCGGCTACCACGTGCTGAAGGGCGTGGACGAGATCGTGCCGGTCGACGTCTACGTGCCCGGCTGCCCGCCGCGGCCCGAGGCCCTGCTCTACGGCGTGATGAAGCTGCAGGAGAAGATCCAGGAAGACAAGCGTGCTGCGGCGCAAGGGCGAGCACGCTGGGCAGCCTGGCGGGCGCGTCGATGGCGCCGGAGGCGGGCCGCTAGACGTCAACGGACAGCAGAGCCACAGAGGCACCAGCACAGAGGGATTTGGAAGCCGCGGCGATTCACGAAAGCTGAGCGCGCAGTTTGGCGGGGGATCGTCTCCTTTCGAGGCGGCGGGGCCTGCAGCCCTGGGCCGTGGTGGCCGCCGACGCCGATCGCCGAGGTGGCCGCGTTCTGCAAAGGCCGACCCGGACGCTGGCGCTCGACAACCTCATGTGCCTCTCGGCCGTCGACTATCCCGAAGGCGGAGACGCCGCGGCTGGAGGTCGTCTACCACCTCTGCTCCTACGCGCACGCGCACGGGTTCGTGCTGAAGGTGCACGCTGCCGCGCGAGGATCCGCGCCTGCCGACGGTCGAGGGCACCTGGGCGGTCGCGAACTGGCACGAGCGCGAGGCCTACGACCTGTTCGGGCATCGTGTTCGACGGCCACAGCGACCTGCGGCGCATCCTGCTGCCCGACGACTGGATCGGCCATCCGCTGCGCAAGGACTGGGTGGACCCCGACTTCTACAACGGCCTGCACGTGAAGCCGACCGCGCAGATGGCGGAGCGCGCGATGGCGGGCGAGCAGATCGGCGTGGGCCGTTCGACGTCACGCCCCCGAACCGCCACGTACCGACCGAGACAATGAGCGCGGAGCGATGCGTTCCTGATCAGCTCCCTCCCACCGTGGGAGGATGGGATGGAGCCCGAGCATGTACGCCTGGTCAGCAGCTCCTCCCCTACGTGAGGAGGGATTGGGGGGGTCAACTCCGAACGCTGCGTTCCTGGTCTGTAGCTCTCCCACGTGGGAGGGATGGCGGGGGTCGATGAATGACTAGCCCCAGCCTCCCCATCACGTCCGACAGGCCTACGGCTGGCGGATCGAGGACCTCGACATCGACGAGATGATCCTCAACATGGGGCCCGCAGCACCCGTCCACCCACGGCGTGCTGCGCATCGAGCTCGCGCACGGACGGCGAGGTGGTGCGCGCGCGCGGCCGCACATCGGCTACCTGCACCGCTGCTTCGAGAAGCACGCGGAGAGCGTGGACTACCCCGGCGTCATCCCCTACACCGACCGCATGGACTACGTGGCCTCCATGGGCAACTCGCTGGGCTACGCGCTGGCCGTCGAGAAGCTGATGGGGATCGAGGTCCAGCCCGTACGTGCAGACCATCCGCGTGATCATGGCCGAGCTGCAGCGCATCGCCTCGCACTGCGATCGCCGTCGGCACCTACGGGATGGACATCGGGGCCTTCACGCCCTTCCTGCACCTGCTGCCGCGACCGCGAGAAGATCCTCGACCTGTTCGAGTGGACCTGCGGCGCGCGCCTCCTCTACAACTACAACTGGATCGGCGGGCTCAGCACGACGTGCCCGAGGGCTTCGTGAAGGCCTGCCGCCAGTTCCTGCGCGAGTTCGACGCCATCACCTATCCGGAGCTGATGGACCTGCTCATCAGGAACAAGATCTTCATCAAGCGCACGGCCGGCGATCGGCGTGTGCTCGCCCGGAGCTGGCCATCTCCTACGACCTGACCGGGCCCAACCTGCGCGGCAGCGGGCCGCCGCGCGACCTGCGCAAGGACGTGCCCTACTGCGGCTACGAGCAACTACGAGTTCGACGGTGCCGGTGGGCAAGGGCGAGTTCGGCCCGCTGGGCTCCTGCTTCGACCGCAACTGGGTGCGCGCGATCGAGATGGCGGAGAGCGCGAAGATCCTGCACCAGGCCGCTGGACCGGCTCGAGAAGATGGAGAGGAGCCGACGTGCGCGAGAAGGTGCCCAAGCGCGTCAAGCCGGCCAAGGGCGAGATCTACGCGCGCAGCGAGGCGCCGCGCGGCCAGCTCGGCTACTACGTCGTGGCCGACGGCACGGCGGTCAACCCGTACCGCGTGAAGGTCAAGAGCCCCTGCTTCACGGCCATGAGCATCTTCCACGTCCTGGCGCGCGGCATGTACGATCGCCGACATCATCGCCCTCATCGGGTCGCTGGACGTCGTGCTCGGGGAGATCGACCGCTAGCCATGGACTTCATCTACGGGCTGCTCGCCGGCGGCCCTGCCCTACTGGCTGCGCGTCGGTCTCGTCCGGCGATCGCCTGCGCGGTCATCGCTGCATCACGTTCATGGCCGCTCGGGCCCGATCGCTCTACGTGTACGTCGGAGACGCAAGATCGCCGGCTTCATGCAGGACCGCATCGGGCCCAAGCGCGCGTGGGCCCGCACGGGCTCGCTGCAGACGGTCGCCGACGCCGTGAAGCTGATGTTCAAGGAGGCCATCTATCCCGGCCGGCGCGGACAAGGTGCTGTTCATCCTCGCGCCCTGCCTGGTGGTGGTGGGCGCGTTCCTGTCCTTCGTGGTGCTCCCGTTCGGCTCGCGCCTGCAGGCGCGTCGGACCTGAACGTCGGCCTCTTCTACGTGGTCGCCGTCTCGAGCCTCTCGACGGTCGGCCTGATCATGGCGGGCTGGGCCTCCAACAACAAGTACGCGCTGTTCGGCGCCATGCGCTCGGCCGCGCAGATCGTCTCCTACGAGATCCCGGCGGTGATGAGCCTGCTCGACGGTGGTGATGATCGTGGGCAGCCTCCGCTGCAGGACATCGTGCTGGGCGCAGGCGGGCGGCCTGCAGCAACTGGTTCCTCTTCCGCTACTTCCCGCTGATGCCGATCGTCGCCCTCGTGCTTCTTCACGGCCGGCCTGGCCGAGTGCAACCGCACGCCCTTCGACATCCCGGAGGCCGAGAGCGAGCTGGTGGCCGGGCTTCCACACCGGAGTACAGCGGCTTCTTCTTCGCGATGTTCTTCATGGCCGAGTACACCGGAGATGTTCGTCGATCTCCGGCGGTCGACCTCGGTGCTGTTCCTGGGCGGCTGGTGGGCCGCCGCATCCCGATGCTGCAGCAGCATCGGCTCGGCATCGCCATCGGCCTCGGCCCGGTCTGGCTGATCGGCCAAGGCCTGGTTCCTGATGTTCGTGATGATGTGGCTGCGCTGGACGCTGCCCCGCCTGCGCGTGGACCAGCTCATGTACGTGGCCTGGAAGGTCGCTGCTGCCGATCGCGACTGGCGCTGGTGGTGGTGCGTCGGCGGCCTGGCCTGTGGACGCCCGACCGCGCAACGGCTTCCCCTGGGACCGCTGGGTCGGCTGGCCTGCTGACGCCTCTGCTCTTCGGCTTCCTCGTCTGGCATGATCGCGGCGCGCCGCGCTGGAGCCGCAAGCGCGCGGTCGGGAGATGGCCGCGTGAGGCAGTGGCTGGCGCGACGTCTGGGAGGGCTTCTACACCGTCCTGGTGGGGATGAAGATCACCTGGCGCCACCTGTTCGTGAAGAAGGTGACGCTGCACTATCCCGAGGAGAAGTGGCAGCTGCCGCCCAAGAGCCGCATGCGCCTCTTCATGAAGTACGAGGACTGCATCGGCTGCGGGCAGTGCGCGCGCGCCTGCCCGGTGCAGTGCATCTACATCAAGGCCGACAAGCGCGACCCCAAGGCGCCGGCCATCTTCGCGGCCAACGGACAGGGCATCAAGCTCGACGTGCACGTGTTCGACATCGACATGTCGCTGTGCTGCTACTGCAACCTCTGCACGTACCCCTGCCCCACCGACTGCATCTACATGACGCCGGAGTACGAGTTCGCGACCACCGACCTCACGCAACCACCTGTACCACTTCGCCAAGAAGAACGCGAAGTTCCTGACCGTGAACCCGAAGCCGCCGCGCGCCCAAGCCGGCGCCGCCGCCGCCGGCCGCCGCCCGCCGCCACGCCGCCCCGCCGCCGCCGCGCCGCCCGCGGCCCTGGCCGGCAACGGACTGAGCGCATGAACGCGGAAGCGGCCGTCTTCTACGCTGTTCGCGGCTGATCACCGTCGGCGTCGGCCGGCGTGGTGGTGCTGGCGCGCAGCCTGATCTACAGCGCGTTCGCGCTGCTCTTCACGTTCTTCGGGCGTGGCCGGGCTCTACGCTGCTGCTGGGCGCGGACTTCCTGGCCGCCACGCCAGCTCCTCATCTACGTGGGCGGCATCCTGGTCCTGCTGCTGTTCGGCGTGATGCTCACCCACAAGCTCTACGACCTCGACCTGCGCGAGCGAGGTCACGCAGTTCCTGCCCGGCGCTCATCGTCGTCGGTCGGCCTGTTCGCGATCCTGGCCTCCATCCGACCTGGCGCACGGACCTGGGCGGGCGGGCGCCGGCCGCGCGCCGGCGCCCGACCACCGACGCGAGATCGGCCAGCTCTTCATGGGCCGCGTACCTGCTGCCCGTTCGAGGCCGCCTCCATCCTGCTGCTGGTCGCGCTCATGGGCGCCGCCATGATCGTGCGCGCGGAAGGAGGCGTACGCATGATCGGCGCTTCAGCACTACCTCGATCGTGTCGGCCGCGCTGTTCTCGCTGGGCGTGCTGGGCGTGCTCACCCGCCGCAACGCGGTCAACGTGCTGATGGGCATCGAGCTGATCCTGAACTCCGCCAACCTGAACCTCGTGGCCTTCTCGCGCTTCGGCGACCGGCAACCTGCAGGGCCAGCTCTTCGCGGTGTTCGTGATCGTGATCGCGGCCGCCGAGGTGGCGGTGGCGCTCGCCATCGTCCTCACGCTCTACCGGCTGCGCCGCACCCCGAACCTCGACGAAGCGGACATCCTCCGGGAGATGAAGACGCAGAGGGCGCAGAGATGACGCCATGAACGAGATCCAACAGAGCCTGAATCGGTTCTTGCCCGAGATGGCGCTGACCGCCGGCCTCTGCTGGTGGTGCTCCTGGACGCCACGCGGCGCCGCCGAAGGCGCACGTGGCCAGCGCGTCCTCACCGTGGCGGACCTGGCCGGTCGCCTCGGCGCTCTGCCTGAGCCTGCGGGGCTCTCGGACGAGATCTTCAGCGGCATGCTGACGGTCGACCCGCTGGGCCTGTTCTTCAAGGCGCTACCTCATCGGCGCCTCGCTGCTGGTCGTCGCTCGTCTTCACCTTCCGCAACTCGCGCGAGCTGCAGCGGCCTGGGCCAGGGCGAGTTCTACGCGCCTGCTGCTGGCGGTCACGCTGCTCGAACCTGCTGCATGGCCACGGCCAACGACCTCGCCATGCTGTACCTGGCCCTGGAGATGGTCTCCATCACGTCCTACGTGATGGTGGCCTACATGAAGGGCGACCGGATGTCCGAACGAGGCCTCGCTGAAGTACATCCTCTTCGGCGCGGTCTCCACGGGCGCGATGCTCTACGGCCTGTCGCTCCTCTACGGGCTCACGGGCACGACCAGCCTGCCCGCCATCCGCGAGTTCCTGGCCGCCGGACCTCACCGACGCCAACCGCTTCGCCGCTGCTACGCTGATCGCGCTTCCTGGTGTTCGCCGGCTTCGGCTTCAAGACCGGCGACCGTGCCGTTCCACTTCTGGTGCCCCGACGTCTACCAGGGCGCGCCGACGCCGGTCACGGCGTTCCTGTCCGTGGCGCCCAAGGCCGCCGGCTTCGCGATCATGCTGCGCTTCTTCTGCAGCGGCCTGGCCGACGCCGGCGCACGGGGCCTGGGACCTGCACGGGCTCGATCGACTGGCGCGCGCGTGCTGATGCTGATCTCGGTCGCTGACCATGACCGCTGGGCAACGTGGCCGCGCCTGACCCAGACCAACATGAAGCGCCTGCTGGCCTACTCCTCGATCGCCCACGCCGGGCTACATCATGATGGGCGTCGGTCGCCCTGTCGGCGAACGGCGCGCGCGGCACTGCATGATCTACCTCGCTCGCCTACCTCGTTCATGAACCTGGGCGCCTTCCTGGTCGGTCACCCTCGTCCACCAGCACGACGGGACCTTCGACCTGCGCGACTATCCCGGCCTCTACCGGCGCGCGCCGCTGCTGACCGTGGCCATGGCGATCTTCCTGCTGTCGCTCATGGGCATCCCGCCGCTCGTGGGCTTCATGGGCAAGCTCTACGTGTTCGCGGCGATCGTCGAGCGGGGACCGTCGTACTGCTGGCTACGCGGTCGGTGGGCGCGGTGAACGCGGCGATCGCCGCCTACTACTACGCGCGCGTCCTGAAGACGATGATCATCGACACCCCGACCGTCGAGAAGCCGGCCTTCCGGCTGGCCTTCGCCGACTCGGCGTGGGTGTGGATCCTGCTCTTGCGCTGGCCAACGTCCTGCCGCCGCTGTTGCCGAGCCGGATCGACGGCTGGGCCGCGCGTCAGCTCACGCGCCTGCCGGGCGCTTCGACGGCGGCTAGCGAACGGTGGCGTGGCCGGCGCTGGCGATGAGCGCCAGCGTCTCCGCCGGCAGGCGTTCAGCATCTCCAGCTGGGCCTGGGCCTGACCGCGCAGCCGGGTGGCCCCGCCCAGCACCGAGCAGTTCTTCTGCGCCGTCTCCAGCGCCTTCTCCATGAGGTCCGGCGGTACGCTCGCGGCAAAGTCGGCACGTCGAGCGCGGCCAGGTCGTCGGTCACGCGCGTCGCGCCGGGCGGCGCCACCATCGCCTTCAGCGCGCGGCCAGGACTCCCGGGTCCAGGCCGCGGCGGCGGTGGACAACCGCGTGGCGGGACTCGGCCAGCGTCGGGCTGAAGCTCTTCTTCTTCAGGATCCGACCGGCTTCGCGGCCAGCGGATCCTGGTATCAAAGGCCTCGGCGCGCCACGCGCCCGCGCCGCTCGGCGCGTCGTACTGCGCGCGAGGCGTCGCGGCCGGCTGGCGCTTCAGCGCTTTTCTGCACCTCTCGACGATCATCTGCTCGCCGCCGACCTTTGACCTTTCACGTCAGGAGCGCCCGTCAGGCGTCGCGGCCTCCAGCATGTGCTGCGCCGGGCTGCCAGCTTCAGGGGTCCCAGCCGCGGGCTGGCCGCCAGCGTCCCGGGGCTTCCAGATCGACCGGACAAGCGTGCAGGCTCGCCTCGGTCGCCGCAACACCAGCACCACGGTCGCGGGCGTGCCTTTGGGTCGAGGATGCCGGCGCGCGCCGGCGTCGGGCGCGGCCCCGTGGCCACCGCGCGGGGGCCTCGGTGACCGGTTGCGAGTCCAGGGAGACGTCCACGCTCGAGCGTCGCCACGTCGTTGCGCCGTGAGCTCGCGCACACGCGCCACCGCGGCCGCCGCCACAGACACCTCGCGGCGGCCCTGGGCCTCGCGACGGTGACGCTCAGGCCCCTGGGATCGACGGAGACGACGCGCCCACCACCGGGGCAGGGGGCGGCGGGGACTGGGCAGACGCTGCCCGCGGTCGCGAGGTGGGCGAACGATGCCGCGCAGGCCAGGCGGAGGGCCAGCCGCGCGTCATCTCAGTGACCCGCCGTGCCTTGACGTCCGCTTCTTCTCCCGCTTCGCCACGCCGCGGCTCGTGGACGACGGTTGGCGTGGCCATGGCGCGAGAGCAGCCTCGCTGAGAAGTCCCAGATGCTCGCCACCGCCCGCCCGTCCACGGAGATGACGCGTGGTCGCCGGGCTTTGAAGCCCATCGAGTCGGGCCGCGCCAGCCCTTGATCTCACCACCGCGAATCAATCGACGGGAAGCTCTGCGCAGTAGTCGCGGCCCCCAGGCGGGGATGTCGCGGCTGCCGGCCGGCGAGATCCGATGACGCGGGCGGGGAACGCCGGCAGCGCCAGGGCCTCCTTGAACGCAGGCGCTGTCGCGCGCACGACCTGCTGGCAGTCTCGGCGGCACCGTGAGCGTGGCCAGGATGGCCTGGGTGCCCGAACTGGTTGGTGGGGTCGCCGATCGTGCTGTTGGCGTTCTGGGCGGCCGTGATGGCGCCGGTGATGAGCTCGACGTATTTCTGGCCTTGGGCGCCAGGCGGTGAGCTGTCGAAGACCTCTGCCGCTCGGCGTCGGCGGGCGGGAACTTCTTGAACTCCTCCGGCTCGCGCGTCAGCACCTGCCCCGAGGTGTGGAACGCCGCGGAGATGTCGCGGTCGTGGAAGAAGAACGACCGCTTCCACAGTCTGTCGATGAACGCGCCCATTACCTTGAGGTCGCGTGATGGCCGTGAACACCTTGGCCGCCTGCCGGTCGAAGTCCTCGGGCCGAGTGGACACGCCGACGCTCAGCAGCTTGATCGGCAACCACCGTGTTGCCGCCGCCGGCCCTTCACCACCTGCTCAGAGCCGACGCCGGCCGTCCTCGCTGATGCGCCTTCAGCAGGTGCTCGCCCGCCGCCACGTCGATCTTGGTGGGCTTTGTTGGCCACGATCTTGTACGACTGCTCGCCGTCGATGGTGACCGTGCAGTTGATGTCCGTGTCGAGGAGCAGCGTCGCGCGCGCGCCGCCGACGCGCCGGTCTGCCGCCGCCGCCGCCACCGCCGCCCTTGGGCGCGCGCCGGGTCCGGGTGTCGGCGTCTTCTTGCGCGACATCGGCGGCGGCGGGGGCGCCTGGGCCTCGGCCAGGCAAGGCCCACGCCAGCAGCCCAGCACGGCCGGAAGGACGGCGGGACGGCTGCGCGAGGCGGCGTGGCGTGGTCGACATGAAGCTGGTTCCTCCTGGGCGGCCGCCGGCGGGCCGACCGAGGCCCACTACTTTACAGCCCTTCGCCCACCTCGACGCAAGCGTCGGTGTTGTGGATCGGGCGCGCCACGTGGATCACGCTGCGGGATCCTGCGGGTGCTGGAACATCATGCTGACGAACATGCCCTGGCCGTCCCAGTTGCAGTACTCGGCGTTGCCGCGCAGGCTCACCGGCGCCTGGCTGCCTGCGGGCACGGTCAGCTTGAAGTCCTCGGGGCAGAACTGGCTGTTGTACGTCTTGATCTGCAGGTTCCGTCCTTGTCCAGGGCCCCGTAGACCGCGCCCAGCCAAGATGGCCTGCAGGCACTCTGACCGCCTTGTTGCAGAGCTTGAGCGTGCCGTTCTTGAGGGTGCCCGTCAGCGTGCTCCAGGTGGGCGCGTACTTCCGCGCCTCGTCCACCGCCCCTTTGTGATCCGGACGAGTTCACGAAGGCGTTGAGCTCCTTCCACGCATCTTGGTCTGCCCGAGCTTGAAGTAAGGCGCACACGGCGATGAGGATCATGACCGTGAAGCTGATCACGGTGGTGGAGCGTGCGGGTACGCCGCTCTGGCGCTCCGGAGCCGGTCTCGTCCGAGGTGGACGAGCGCGGCGCGCACCGGCGCGAGGCTGCTGATGTCCATCTCGTCGGGATCACGGTCGGCTGCACGGACGGCAGGTCCTGCGCGTCGACCGTGGTCAGGCACCGGCGCCAGCAGCTCCGCGGCGCGTTTCCAGGTCGTCAGGTTCTTCTGGTACGTCGCCTAGCAGGTTCGGCGTGCGGGCTTGCGCCACCCGCGACTCCAGGTCCGCGCTCATCTCGGTCAGCCGCGCCTTCACCTCCGCGTGCGAGGCGTGGGCGGGGCAAGCCAGGGCGCCGGCGGCCTCGTCACGCGGCGTGGCCGGCGGGGGCGTACGCGGGCGCGGGGGCGTAGGCCGGTGCGGGCGCCGCGTGCGCGCGGCGGCGCGTAGGCGGGCGAGGCTGGGGCGCGGGCGGTGCGTAGGCCGGCGGAGGGCCGGCGCATAGGCCGGCGGCGCCGGCGATGGCGCCGACGACGGCATCAGCATGGTCGCGGGCCGGCGTCGCCCGCGTTCATGAGGATGGTGCCCTCGACCTCGGACTCGATCCTCCACGCGGAAGGGCACCATGCCCAGGCGCAGCTCCTGCCCGTCGTAGAGCGAGGCCTCGCTCACCTGCTCGCCGTTCACGAACGAGCCGTTCGCGCTGCCCTGGTCCACCACCGCGAACCCGGAGCCGCGACGCTCCAGCGCGGCGTGCCGGCGCGAGACCGACTTGTCGTCGATCATCGACGTCGCACGAAGGGTCGCGCCCGACCAGCACGCGATCGCGGTCGATCTCCAGGGCAGCGGTGCGCCAGTGCCGATGCAGCCTTAGGATGGCCAGTGCGACCCAGTTCACTGGATATTGTGGCAATCGCGGTCGTAGCCCTTGAAGTGGCCTACGAAGTTCGATGGTATTGACCGTGTCCTCCGACTCGCGCGTGTACTGCATCGCGTAGTACACCACGTTGCCCCCAGTTGCATTGCCCCTCGGAGTTGAGCGTGAGCATGCGCGGCGTCCCCGGGCACCAGCACCGGGCGTCTTCCAGTCGCGGCACTGCGAGGCTGTCGAAGAGCAATGCATGTTCTTGCCGTCCTGGTAGGCCACGGCCAGCCAGTTGACGGTCACGGTGTCCGCGTCTTGTTGCAGATCTGGAACTGCCTTGTTCTGCAGGTTGTCGTAACACCTTGCCCAGCACGGCGTTGCGCTTGACCATCTCGGTGTGCGTGTTCACCTGCGTCGCCTAGCTTCGCGCGCAGCGCGCTCCAGCTGCGGTAGAGGTTGAAGGTCATGACGCAGACCGGGATCAGGAGCGCCCCGGCCACCCACGTGCCCCAGGTCAAGCCCAGGAACTTCTTCGTCTTCTTGCGCGGCGCTCCCTCGACTGTCTGATCGCTCATCAGGTGATCAATCCGTTGATGACGGTGTTGCGCACGAGCGACCGCTGGGAGGCCAGGTGGCCCGCGCCATCCCCGCCCCTGCCGGCCGAACACGTGCTCCAGCTCGACGCCGGTCTGGGCGTCATAGGCCTGGACGGCCACGGTGCCGTCCTCCCTGTACTCGGTCGTGACCTCCACCGGCGTAGTTGGGGCGCGGCGCGTTGAGCGGCCCGATCACCAGCTGCGCCCAGGCTGACGCTGGCCTCGCGCTGGTCGCGGAACTGCACGAAGTCCAGCACCAGCCGCTCCTGGTTGGCGCGCGTCGTGTAGTACGTCTTGTTGAGGCGCGCCGGCAGCGGCATGTTCTTCTTGATGAGCGTGTCGATGCCGACGTGGCCGGTCGAGGGGTCGAAGGTGCGGATGCCGACGCTGTAGCCCGAGACCCGCGCACGCTCCGGCGGGATGTTGTAGAGCGCCGCGTCGCCGGCAGCTGGCTCGCGTGGATGGCCGCGCCGTAGGCGACCGCCTTGCCTGGGCTCGTGATGGAGCACCTGCTGCCCGGGGCGGTGGAAGATGGCCCGCAGCCGGTCGCTCCACCAGCGGCACCAGCGACGAGCCGCCCACCAGCAGCAGGCTGCCCACGTCCTCCGCGCGCAGCCCCGCCTCGCGCAGGCAGGTCATCATCTCGCCGTCGGTGCGGTCAGGAAGTCCTTGATCGACGCGTCGAACTCGGCCGCGCGCGATCTCCACCTCCACCGCCTGCCCCCCAGCATCGCCATCTTGCGCACGCGGGTCTTGCCGGGCAGGCACAGCTCAGACTCTTGATCTCCTCCGAGATGCGGCGCAGCTCCAGCAGCGTGCGGGCGCCCATCGGCATCTGGTGGCCCATCGCGCGCTCTGAACTGCGTGAGGATCATGGCGCCGACCTTCTCGTCGACTCCTTGCCGCCCAGCTCGGTGAGGCCGGTCTTGGCCGAGCACGTGACGCGCCGCGCGCGTCCATGCTCATCGCGGTGTGCGTCGAAGGTGCCGCCGCCGAAGTCGTAGACGAGCAGCACCTGGTCGTGGATGCCTTTCACCACGCCGTAGTGCAGCGCGGCCGCGACCGGCTCCTCCACCAGCCCCAGCACCTCCATGTCCGCGAGCGTGGCCGCGGCCAGGGTCTGCCTTGCGCTGCGGGTCGTTGAAGTGCGCGGGCACGGTGATGACCGCGTCGTCGAGCGGCTGGTGCGCCATGGCCTCGGCACGTCGAACGCGAGCTTCTTGAGCAGCAGCGCGGAGACGCCCTCGGGATACCAGAGCGGCGCCGTTCTCGTCGTAGCAGACCGGCTCCGGCACGCCCATGAGGCGCTTGAAGAACCGCACGACCTGGATGGTCGGGTCCTGCTCAGGAGCTGCTCCGCCATGCGGCCGACGAACGCCGCGTTGTTCGCGATGTGCACGGCCGACGGCGTGTGGAAGACGTCGGACTCCGAGCAGTCGGGCACGAGGGCCGGGCGGCCCTCGGCATCCATCCGGGCAACGAGCGAGTAGGTGGTCCCGAGGTCGATTCTACCCTCATTCAGCGCGCTCGGTGCCCTTCACCTCGGGTAGGGTCGGGATCTCCATCGTCTCTGCCAGGTGCTCGTGCGGCGGGTCCGGTGGAGGAGCGGGCGCGGCCGCGGCGAGCGCCGGCTCCGGGGTGGCGGGTCGGGCGCGGCCGCGGCGAGGCTCCACCGTCGCCGGAGCGGCGGGCGCGGGCGAGGCGCGGCGCAGCGACCGGGGCCGCGACCGCGGGGCGGCGTCTCCGGCCTTCGCGGCTTTCATCGCCGCCATCTTGGCCGTGAACGCGTCCGCCGCGCTGAGCTTCGGCTCCGCGGCAGCGGCGCGGCTTCCGCGGGCGGCGCGGACGACGTCGCCGGTGCGGCGCGGGCTCGGCGCGGTGCGGCAGCAACGGGCGCGGCAGCAGCGGGCGCGGCAGCAGCGGGCGCGGCAGGTGCGGCAGCGGCGGCTGCGGCAGCGGCGGGCGCGGCAGCGGCGGCGCGGCAGCGGCAGGCGCGCCGGCGGCAGGCGGCGCGGAGGCGCAGGTGCGTCTGGAGCCGGTGCGACTGCCGGCCTTGGCCGCCTTCATCGCGGCCATCTTCGCCTTGAACGCGTCCGCCGCGCTGAGCTTCGGTTCCGCGGCGGCAGCGGCCGGCGCGCGCCAGCTTCGGGCCGGCGCGGCAGCAGGCGGCACGGCGGCGGGGGCGCCGTGCGGCTTCGGCTGGAGCGGCGGCTGGCGCCGCAGGGGCGGCAGCCGCGGAGCAGGCGCGGCCGCGGCGGGCGCTGGAGCGCCGGCGCGCGGCACCGCGCCTTCCGCCTTCGCCGCCTTCATCGCGGCCATCTTCGCCTTGAACGCGTCGGCCGCGCTGAGCTTCGGCTGCGGGTGGCGCCGGTGCGGCGCGGCGCAACCGGCGCGGGCGCAACCGTCGCGGCCGCGGCGGCCGGCGGGGTAGCGGCGGCGGCGGCTTGGCAGGCTCGGCCGCGGCAGGCGCGGAGCGCGGCAGCACCTTCGGCCGGCTTCGCCTTCATCGCGGCCATGCAGGCCCGGAAGTCCGCGGCGGCGCTCACCGCCCGCGGGCCGCCGCGGCCAGGAGCGCCAGCCGCCCCGGGAGCCGCGCCGGCAGCGGGAGCCGGGCCGCCTGAACGCGCGGCCTTCATCGCGTCCATCTTGGCGCGCGCCTCGGCGCAGCGCGGGAGTTCGGCGGGGCGGCCGCCGGAGCAGCCGCGCCCGGCATTCCGGGGCGGCGCCGGAAGCGTCGGGCATCCCGGGGCGCGGCGGGATCGCCGGCATGCCGGGACGCGCTGGCATGCCGGGCATGCCCGGCATCCCCGGACGTGCCATTCCCGGAGGCCCGCCGCCCGCCATCAGCCCCTTGAGATCGCCGCGGATCTGCCCGACCGACTGCCACGAACGCCTCGCGCGCGTCTTGCCGGACGCCGCGATGCGCTTCTCGGAGGCGTCGATCGCCTGGAGCTGGCGCGCGTCAGCCGGTCGCGCTCGCGGGTTGGCGTCGCCTCCGCCCTTCTTGCCCTGCTGCTCCTTGAGCGCGGCGTCCACCTCCGCCACGGCGCTCCGAGATCTGGTCGTTCAGGAACTCCTTCAGCATCGCCGCCCACTGCTTCTGCAGGTCCGTGATGATGCGGCGGATCTCGGTGCGCATGGCGACGCGGGCGGCCTCGAGCTGCGTCTCGACGTTCTCGACGCGCTGCTGGCGCGTCGCCCGATGGCGACGCTGCAGGTGCCGAACGCGACCAGCAGCACCGTGATGGGCACCGTGATCTCGCGGTACTGGCGCAGCATGGCCGACATGCCGAACATCGACGCGCCCATGACCAGGGTCATCGAGTACTTGCGGACCGACGCGAAGTACTCGCCGAAGCCGGGGTTGGGCATCTCGCCCTTGAACGGCGACTGGAAGATGCCGTACATGTCGAGCATGCGGCGCACGGCGCTCGTCCGTCAGGTAGCGGAACTGCACCACCAGCGGCGGGCCCTGCGCCTGCGCCAGCGTGCGCTCGAACTCCTGGCCGATGAGGCGGAACAGGTCGTTGAGCGCGACCAGGTCGCCCGCGCAGTGGCGGCCCACGCGCTCGCGGATGAGCTTGTTGATCTTCTCCTCGAAGGCGGCGGGCACGCGCGCGCCCATCGTCTTCGTCTTCTTCTCGAGCTGCAGCTCCTGTCAGGCTGCCCAGGGCCTGCTCGGTCTCGCGCACCAGGAGGCCGGCCGGCTGGCCAAGCAGGTCCTGCAGGCGGTCGGCGCGCGCCGCGTCGAACTCGGCGGCCAGGCGCTGCGTGCGGTTCTTGAGGTCGGCCAGCAGGTCCGCCGTGGGCGAAGGCCGGCGGCGGCTCCGCCCTTGGAGCCGCCGAACTTGGCGAGCTTCTGCTGGCTCACCGACTTGTTGACCCGCATCTCGCCCTGCACCTGCTCCATCACCATGTCGTAGACGTTCGACAGCGCGTCGAGGCCGACGACCGCGCCGTGCGCGCGGAAGAGGTCGTGCAGCTGGTCCCAGGGCGCGGAGCCCAGGCGGGTCTGCGAGCGTCGTGTCCGGCAGGTGCTTGTGGGTCAGGGACGACCAGCGCGGCCGCCTTGGCCTTCGGCCTCGATGTCCGTGAACCACTGCTCGTCGGCGGGCGTCGCGGGACCGGCCGGCGCCGCATCGGCGGGCGCTGCCTCGGCGGGAGCGGCTCCGTCGGCCGGCGCTGCGGCGGAGGGCGCGCCGGATCGGTCGGGGCCGCGGCCGGATCGGCGGGCGCGGCGGCGGCGGCGCCGCCAATGCGGAGGCGCCTTCTTCGTCGACACGAGCAGCACGACCTGCGGCCGGTCGTCGAAGATGCGGTCGAGCGCGCTGCGCTCGTCCTCGTTCAGCGGGCTGGCGGGTGCAGCGAACACGACCGCGACCGGGCGCGCGCGGGCGCCGGCCTTCTGCGCGAGGCGCGACTGCACCTGATGGACCTGCACCGCGCAGGTCGAGCGGCGGAGCCAGGCACGTCGACGATCGGCTGGTCCCCTGGCGCGACCTGGAGCTTGGACGGGTGGAACCCGGGCCCGATCCACGTGGCCAGCTTGGCGGCGTCCTCCGCGTCCACCGGGCCGGCCGAGGACGAACTCGACATCGAGCGACTTCCGCCCCGCGTGCGCGTCCAGCGGCGTCCAGGTTGGCGACCAGGTTGTCGAGGGCCGGCGCCGATGCGGCCTCGCGGGCGAGCTTCTTCAGCTCCCCGATGAGCTGCCGTACCGTCGGCAGCGCCGTCTGCTGGGTGGCCCGGACCAGCGCCATCGAGGTGACCTCCTGACCCTGCTGGGGCGGCCCGATGGCCGCCGCATCGCCAGAACCGGCTCGGGCAGTATCAGCGCTCGCATGGGGGAGACGCGCGTGTGGCCGGCGTTTTCCGCGAAGTGCGTACGCTAGCGCATGGTGAGCGTTTGCTCAAGAGACGCCCGTCGGGCCCCCATGTGACCATTGGCCTCCGACGAAAGTGCGGTTGCCCGGGCCCGCGGGCCGACGCTATACTCGGCGGCCACTAGAGACAGTTTGTGCAGCCGCCAACGCCCCCTCCGGGGGCGTCTTGACGCACCGCAGGAGGCTTGAAGCAATGAAGCGATCATTCCGCGCCGCGTCGTTGGCCCTTGGCCTGCTCGTCGCAGCCGCCGCGATCCCGGCGGAAGCAGCCACGGTCCCCGGCTGGTACTCGAGCACGGACCTCAGCTTCGTGATGGCGCGGGGCAACTCGAACACACTGAACTTCGGGGTCAACGCGGACCTCACCCGGCAATGGCTGCGCACGGCCTGGCGCGACAAAGGGCACGTTCGTGCGGCGCCGACGCCGCCGAGCCCGACGCAGACGGCGATCAGGGCTCCGGCTCCTTCGAAGTGGAGCTCTGGTCCCACCGTCACCAAGTCGGAGCGGCTGTTCTTCAGCAGCGCGACCTGGAGCGCCGCGTGACCGAGCGGTTCTTCTGGAACGTGACGGGCAGCGTGGAGCGCGACGTCGTTCGCGGGCCTCGACTACCGCGCCAGCGGCGCCGCCGGGCGTCGGCTACCTCTGGCAGAAGCCGGATCAACAGCTCGCTCTTCCGGGCCGGCATCGCGGCCACCTACACCGGGCAGTGGGGAAGTGGTCGACGACCCGGACACCGAGGACCAGTTCGCGGGCGCCCGGCTGCACGCTGGACTTCGAGAAGCGGTTCGGCGACCGGCTGCAGAACCAGTTCACCTCGAACTTCATCGGCGACGAGAACCTCCAGGACACGGACGACCTCGCGCGTCAACTGGCAGAACGCGCTGGCCGTCGCCATGAACCAGCGCCTGCGCGCTCAAGATTCGGCGTGCGGCCTGCTGTACGACCACCAGCCCGCAGCTGGTCAAGGTCCCGCTCTTCACCCTGCAACGGCGCCGAGGCCGGACCAAGGTGGAAGCGCGCTGGCCAAGGATCTGGACCTGCAGGTCACGGCTTCGATCGTCATCAACTTCCAGCCGGGCCAGGGCAAGTAAGCACGTCGCGCTTTCCGTTCGCACCTCTTAGCGGTCCGGCGCGCCGAGCGCCGGGCCGCTTCTGACAATCGGTGTTCCGAATCACTTAGAATGGCGTAAATGCCGAACCTGCGCCTGGTTCCGCCGGTCGGGCGGGCCGATCGAGCTCGCCGGGGAGCGCACGTTGCTGGGACGCGATCCGGGCGCGGACGTCGTCGTCAACGACCCGTCGGATGTCCGCGCCGGCACGCCCTGATCGAGCGGCGGCCCGAGGGCTGGGTCGTGCTGGACCAGCGCAGCGCCAACGGCACGTTCGTGAACAACCAGCGCATCGATCAGGCCATGCTGCAGACCGGGCCAGCAGCTCAGGCTCGGCGCGGTCGCGTTCAGGTGCGGCTTCCCGGCAGCCGCCGCGGCGCGCCGCAACCGGGACCAGTCTCCCTCCACGTACGCGCCGCCCGCCGCGTCCCGGCCTGTGCTCCGCCGCCCGCGTACGCGCCCGCCCGCTCCGGCCTACGCGCCATCCAGCCGCCGGCGTACGCGCCTCGCGCAGCGTGATGCGCGACGCCGCCCGCCCGGACGCTTCCGCTGGGCGCGGCCGGCCGCACCGTCGTTCGTGCCGCTGACGCCCGCCGCGCCCAGGCCGCCGGGACCGCCAGCCTGCCGCCGCGCCGGCGGCCGCCGGGCGGCGATGAGCGCCGCGCCGAGGCGGCCGAGCTGATCGGCCTCTGGCGCCGGGCAGCCCGCCGGAGGAGGTCGAAGCGCTACCAGAAGCTCTACAACGACTTCCAGATCCGGCTGACCAACGCCCCCACGCCCGCGTTGAAGAAGATGTACCAGCGCAACGTGCAGGACCTCAAGATCGCCTGCGAGGTCAGTCTCCCCGGCGCGATCGGCTGACCCGTGCCCCAGGCCCCGGCAGCCCGGCTCCCCTTAAACGTAGGACGGCGCGTCCGGAAACGCCCACCCAGGTTGTCCTGGCTCACACGACTGCGTCCGTGTGGGAACTCGCACACCACCCTTGGGCTCCGCTCGTATCTTGCCTTCGTGACAAGGGCGGAGGCAGGATGAACGGTCTCCGCGCGAAGCCCTCAGGCGGCCTTCGGGTCTTGTGAGCCGGCGCACCCGATGACGAATCGGCGCAACGACTTTGATCGGCCAGTGAGCAAACGGCAAGGGGCCGGACTCAAACGAGGTAATGAGGCGAAGAGACCCATGGCTGAAGCTGAAATCAATGACATGTTCGACGCAGGCCGCACAGGAGTGCGAGAACCTGACCATCCCAGTGCGACCACGGCATCCGAGCAGATCGGGGACGCTGGTCACCAAGTGCGAGAAGCTGGGCGAGCGCGCCGAAGGAAGATGGCCAGGCGCACAAGGCGTTCGAGGAGCTGACGGACCGCCTGGACGAGGCCAAGCAGGGCCTGGAGAGCAAGGCGAGACCACCCGCGAGAAGCTCGCCTCCCTCCAGCAGAAGGGTGACGAGGTCAGGACAAGGTCCAGGAGATGCTGGACAAGGTGCGACGAGGTCCTGGCCGCTCTCGACGAGAAGAAGAACGAGATCGCGGACGAGCATCTCCAGCGCCGGGACGACGGCCGAGGAAGGCTGGACTCCCTGTCCGATCACGTGGGCGAGCTGCAGGAGCAGGCCGAGGCCCACCTGGCCGGACGCCGACGAGATTCATCAACACCTTCAAGGACCATGTGGAGTCCGTGAAGGACGCTCGAATGACAAGAAGGAAGACCTGCTGTCGACGGCCCAGGACTTCACCAGCAACCATCACGGACAAGCTGAGCGGGCTGGGTCGGGAACGTCGAGGACCTGATGAGCAACGGCGAGGTCCATGGTGAACGACCTCAGGACAACCTCGGCAACATGGCCGACACGGTCCTGGACGCTCAAGGAGAAGTTCATGGACGCCGTGATCGACGCCCTGGGCTCCAACTTCCGAGCCCCTGTCGGCCGCGTTCGGGCTTTCCAGGCCCTGTCCGACATGTGCGGCGGCGACCCGGAAGGCGCGATCGGCGGCATCACGCGGATTCGATCGGCAAGGTGACCGACCTCATCGAGGCCATCGAGCCCGTCACCGACGTTATCAAGGCGCTGCTCTAAAGCCGCCGCCAGGGATGTGAAGGAGTCAGTAATGGCAGCAGGTAGGGATGCGGGCCTCGGGAACCTCGAGACATTCATCTCGACGGTCGGCGGAGACGCAACGCGCGCGTATCAGCGGGCGAACGCCAAGCTCGAGGACCTGAACGGCGGCTTCAGCACAGGCCGAGGACGACGCTGGAAGACAAGATCGACAAGCTGAAGGACGCGGTCAGAACTGGACCGAGGAGTTCGTCTCCGAGCACCAGGAGAACCTCAACGGCCTGGATGCCCTGATCGAGCAGATCGAGCATCATCGACGCACCGCCTGGCCGGGGCCATCAGCACGATCGAGGACATCGCTGAAGACGGTTTCCGACGAGTGCCACGAGCACTCGGACGGCATCGCCTCCCAGTTCGAGGACCTGGCCCAGGAGGGCTACCGAGGGTCGTCAGAACGGGGTCAAGGACACCGAGGACGCGGTCGAGGAGCTGGGCAACCAGGCCAAGGAAGTCGCTCAGCGACCTCGAAGACCAGGTCGACAACCTGAAGAACATGGCCGAGGACGCGAAGAACGCCACGGTCGACACCTTCAACGAGGTGGCCGAGCGCGTGAGCGACACGCTCACCAGCGCGGTGGACGGCGCGTACGACGCCTTCAACCACCGGCCTGGAGCAGGGCGGCGAGACGCTCTCGAGCAGCCTCGGCTCCGTGATGGGCCTGCTGACGGACGGCTTCAACCTCTTCAGCGGCGAGTCCGGCAACATCGGCGACATGCTGATGCAGATGGGCCTGGACATCCTCAGCAACGCGGCCAGCAACATCACCGGCTCCTTGATGGAGCACCTGAAGGGAAGCGTTCGAGGAGATGATCAGAGCTTCATCTCCGCCCTCATGGAGGAGATCGTCAAGAGCATCGCCATGATGGGCATCGGCGCTGCCACCTCGGCCGCCCTGTGCGGGGTCATCCCGATCTGGTCGCCGTGAAGGCGGTGGCCGGGACCATCAAGACGCTCCTGGACGCGCTCTCGAGCATCTGAGGCCAATGGAATTTCGCCCGCTAGACGAGTTCGGGGGCTTCTAGGGAGTTATCGAAATGGCTGACAGCGTTATTCAGGTGATGTCGGACGTGAGCGACGCCATCCCCGCTGATCCCCGGCGTCAACGAGGTGCTGGAGCAGGGCGAGGCGGCTCACAAGGCCGAGGAGGTCATCGAGTACTTCGAGGACACCTGGCCCAGGCCAAGAGTTCAGTTCAGGGTCGATCGAGGAGACGCTCGAGGCGTTCGCGCAGGGGCGCGAGGCGCAGCTGCAGGAGCTGCAGGCCGCCATCAGAGGACCTCGAGAAGACCGCGATGGGCTGGAGCAGGAGATCGAAGAGGCCCGCGGCCTGGTCGAGAACGTCATCGGCGTGGCCAAGGAAGATGTCGAACCCTGAAGGACCTCATGAACGACGAGCTGGAAGAAGAGGTCAACCAGGGCAGAGGAAGCCTTCTCGGACGCGCTGGACTCGGTGGGCCAGATGGTCGGTCAGGGCAAGAACAAGCTGACCGAGGGGCCTGAACGCGGCGAAGGACGAGACGGACAACCTTGATGGACAAGCTCAGCTCGGCGAAGGACCAGCTGACCGAGCACGTCAACAGCCTGTCCGACAAGATGTCGAACCTCCAGGAGGAGGCCTCCAGCAAGCTCGACGAGATGCTGCAGACGACGAGCTCGCACCAGGAGGAGCTCGGCGGCGGCCTGCAGAACATCCTGCAGGAGATCATCCAGAGCCAGGTCGACGACATGGTCAACGAGATGACGGCCAAGGTGAACGGCGAGCTCAAGGACCTGCTCGACCAGACCATGGACCACGTCAAGGAGGTCCTGGGCGAGGCTGGGCGAGCAGGTGTTCGGCGGCACCGACCAGAACCAGGGCGCCCAGGCACTGCTGGAGCCGCTCTTCGACGCGCGAGCGGCTGCTGGCTCCCGCGAACGTGTTCATCGACGCGATCAAGGCCGCAGCCAGCATCGTCGGCATCGATCTTCAGCTCTAGGTCAGCGATACCAGAGCGATTGGCAAGAGTTGGAGAGATAACGGAGGTTTCAAGTGGCTGACCGTCGAGACGGCAGGAACCGATCTTCTCGAGAAGATCAAAGAGTTGATGAAGGACTTCCCGACCGCCGCCAAGGCGTTCGAGGAGTGCGAAGAAGAAGCTGGACAAGGCCAAGGCGGACGTCGAGGAGGACTACGAGAACTTCGACGAGGAGGCCGAGAGGCGTTCACGGATCAGGTCAGCAACGACCGCCGGACAACCAGTCGAGAATCAGGACACCAAGGCGGCCACCTCGAGGAGCTGAAGGCCAAGGTCCTGCAGAGTCCGCGCAGGACGCCAGGACAAAGATGGACGACGCCAAGGGAGCAGATCCAGGACTTCGCGGACCAGGCGGTCGAGGCCTGGAGCCGAAGATCAAGGAAGTCATGCAGACGGTCCACGAGGCCGCCAAGGCGCTCAAGGACAAGTCCGAGCAGATCGAGGAGTCGGTGGACCAGATCTCAGCCAGGTCTCGGACTTCCTGAACAACGACATCGTGAACGCGTTCACGGACTTCAGAACCAGGTGGCGGAGAAGGCGACCGAAGTCGCGGAGCACATCGCGGGCGAGGTCACGGACACCCTGAGCCAGCACGCGTCCAACCTGGGCGACAAGCTCCGGCAAGTTCACCGACGACCTGCAGACCAAGATGGCGGACACCGGCGAGTCCGCCATGCAGTCGGCGCAGAGGCGCTCACCGAGTGGCTTCTCGCAGCACAGAGGAGATGTTCGACACCATCCTGAACCTGGGCAACCAGCTGAAGGGCGTCCTGGACATGCTGTCGGGCGGCGTGCACCAGGGCGGCGAGATCGTGGGCCAGTGCAACGAAGGCGTCGTCAGACGGGCGTCGACACCCACCAGCGCGTCGGCATCAACCTGGTGGTCGAGACTCATCCAGGACGTCTTCGACATCTTCGAGAGCCTGGGCTTTCTGACGCATCTTTCGCGGCCGCCCGGGAGTGGCCGCGACATGGGGACCCAGGGGCCGGTCGGCCGCGGCTCCTGGGTCCTTCGTTTTGCCGTGACGGTGCGGCCTCTCGCGGCGCGCGGCCCGCGGAAGCGTTCCCTGGTTCCGCGCTAGAATGGTGCGCCCTGGAAGGCGCCTGGTCCGAGGATGGCTGAACTCAACGAACTGCTGCAGCAGGCCGTGGGCGTAGCGAGGGCCTCCACGCAGGAGGCGGCACGCGCCGGGAAACGGTGGAGCGCCTGCTCCGCCAGGCCGCCGCCCTGGAGACGACCGTGGACGCCGGGGCCTCCGAGACGCGCGTGCGGCTGGAGGCAGCTCTCGGTCCGGCTGAACGAGGCGGAAGCGGAGCTGGCCCAGGAGGGCGCGCAGGCGCGCTCGTCCCTTCAGGTCGTCGAGGCCTCCGCGAGGCGAGCTGCGCGAGCACGTGCTGGGGTTCCTGAACGAGGCGCGGGCGGACCTGGGCGCGCTGCGCGCAGGCGCGCGACGAGCTGCGCGCCGAGGTCGACCAGCGCGGAGAGCAGGCGGCCGAAGGCATCGCCCAGGCGGGCGCGCGGGTGCGCAGGCTGGGAGGCGGCCGCGGAGGCGCGGCTGGCCCACGCGCGCCAGGAGATCGCGGCCTTCCGGGGCCTGATCGACGACGGGCGGGCGGCGGCGTCAGCGAGCGCCGCGACGCGCTGCTCGTGCAGATGCACCAGCTGGAGGGGGCGCGCGGGCCCGCCTCGACTACGTGCTGCAGACCTACGACACGATGGTCCAGCAGGTGCAGGAGCAGGCCGGGGACGTGCAGACGACGCTCAAAGAGCCTGTCCGAGCAAGTCGCGACCGGCGTGACGCGCCGGCTGGGCCAGGACGCGGTGGCGGCGCTGCGGCTCGTGCGATCCCGCTGCGCCGGGCCATCGCGGACCTGGACGACCTCGGCCGCAAGTACGCGGCACTGGCTCCGACGAGCGGTTCGACGCGATCACGGACCAGATGGAGAAGGTGGCGACGGCCCTGCGCAGCGGCTGAAGCGGCCGCTGGACCTCGTCAAGGAGCACCTGCGCTAGGGGACTCGCGGCCTCCGGGCGGGGCCGGTGCTATAGGATCACTGGCGGAACGCGACGAGTCGATCGGCAAGCTCGAGTCCTTCCTGGGAGAGGTGCGCCAGGCGCGCGACGCGCTGGGCGCCGCCCAGGGCGCGCTCGACGCACGCAGCGACGGCCTCACCGGCGAGGTGACGGCGGACGGCGTGCGCATGCACGCAGGTCGCGCAGGGACTGGCCGCGCTGCTGGAGACGTTCAGGCGCTGCACGCCGGGAGCCAGGGCACGCTGGCCGCGCTCTCCACTCCGCGGGCGCCCTGTCCGGAGCCACCTCACCAGCGTGCGGGAGCGCTGTCCCAGGTGAAGCGCGCTTCGTCACCGGCCGAACGCAGGCGCGCGAGCTCATGGAGACGGCGGACCACGAGTGGGAGCAGGAGTTCACCGAGTCCCAGCACTCGCTGGACGCGCTGGAGGCCCAGGCGTCCGACATGGAGGCGAGAGCCGACCAGGTCTTCACCGACCTGGAGGCCCGCGTGGCCGCGACCGACAACGAGCTGCGCCAGACGGTCAACCAGCTGGCGCGCCGCCGCGGGACGCGTCCGGCGACTCACCTGGCGCAGGGGCTGGAGCCGTACATAGCCGCCGCCTTCGCGGCGCTCGACGGGCACGTGGAGCGGGAGGCGACCCCGTTCGTGATGGACGCGTTCGCCGACCTGGCGCGCGACGTGACGCGCGCGCGTTCGACGAGTACGACGCGCTCATCGAGTCGGCCACGCAGGACCTGGTGCAGACCACGGACCCGCTGCTGGCGGACGCCGCGCGCGAGACCGAGGAAGCTGCGCGCAGGCCACGCAGACGTCGAACCAGCGCTGCGAGCGGGACGGCTTGCACCCGCTGGACGATGAGTCCGAGAAGAGCATCCGCGCCGTGGCCCGCGGCGAGGAGATCGCGTCCCAGCTGCCTCCCCTGCTGCCCCAGCTGGCCACGGCCCGCGAGGTGGCGGAGCGCGTGCAGGACCTGATGGACGTCTTCAACCCGTTCGGTTGGGAAGGCCAGGGAGCGACCGGCATGGAACCGAACCAGACCCGCGACGCCCTGCGCCTGCTGAGCGACCTGCTGCCGTCCGTGGCGGAGCGCATGGCCGCGCTGCTGGCGGAGGAGTCGGCGGCGCGGCGGGCGGCCGAGGAGTTCCTCCAGCGCTGCGGCGGACCGGCAGGCGGAGGCGTCCGACCTGATGGCCCGCGTGGAGGCGGTCCAGCTGGACCTGCGCGTGCAGGCGTCCACCGAAGCCGAGCGCCTGGACCGCTGGGAGGATCCGACGCCGGACCTGCACGACCCCGCGCTCGCGTTCGACGAGAAGGCCGCCGTGTTCCTGGCGCGCGTTCGCGCGCGCGCAGGCCCAGCGCACGTGGCCGTGCTGCGCGACGGCTTCAACGGGCACCGCGAGGGCGGATCATGAACCGCGGCCAGCGCATGAGCGCCACCCGCTTCCAGCTCGAGCGCGGCGGCGACGGCCGTGGCCCGCGCCTGGGAGAACGCCGGCCGCGGCGCCGCGGAGCTGCAGGGGCGTGGTCGAGGTCTCGCGGGCGACGCTGGGCCAGGACCCTGAAGCGCCTGGGCGCCGACCTGGAGGCGCAGCAGTCCACCACCGCGCGCGACGTGGAGGAGATGCGGCGCGACCTGGAGAGGCCACGACAGCGTGTTCGTGTCGCGGCTGGAACGGGTGCGCGAGGTCATCAAGCAGGACACGGAGAGCCTGGCGGACGACACGCGCGAGCGGATGTCCGACCTGCGGAGCTCCTGCGCCGCTGCATCGGCGACCTCGCGAAGGCGCTGCACGAGCTGGAGGAGCAGACGGCCGAGGGCAGCCGCGAGGGGCGAGAACGGACGCCAGTCGCTGGTGCTCCTGCTCGACAACCTGGAGGAGCGCATCCCCACCTCAAGCACGCGCTCGACCAGGTGCGCGAGGCCGCCCACAGCGTGGGCATCGCGTTCTAGGAGGACTCCTGAGCGACCTCGACACCGCGTCGGAACAGGCCCTGGAGGCCATGAACGCGCTCTACGCGACCGCCGAGGCGGCGCGCGCGCGCTTCGCCGACCTGCGCGACTACTCTGGTCGCCGCACCGGCGAGCGCATGGAGATGGACTGGTCCGTGCTGCGCGAGCGGGCGAGCCACTTCCAGCAGCGCGAGGCCGGCAGCGAGTCCCAGCTGCTGGCCGCAGAGCTCGGTCGGCCGCGCAGCACGCGCTGCAGACCCTGCACGGCGCGACGGACCGGAGTGCTGGACGACGTCCCGCCCGAGGTGCAGGCCACGCAGGGCGGGTTCGAGGAGATGGCGTCGCACGTCGACGCGCTGGAGTCGGAGACGGCGCGCGTGGTCAGGAGTCGGACGAGGCGGACGGCGCTGGCCGCGCGCCTGGAGGAGGTCGAGACCGAGCTGGGCGCGGCGCTGGCCGAGGCCGACCAGCTCCCTGCACGCGGGACTGGCGGAGGAGCTAGAAGGAGTTCGAGCAGGCGGTCGAGGCCGAGACCAACCACATCAGCGCCTACCTCGCGCCGGCGAGTGCATGCCCGCGCTGCACGACAAGACCCAGGAGCTCTACACGGTCCTGGTGCATGCCGACGAGGAAGTGCGCGGCGCGCTGGAGGCCGCGGCCCAGAGCTGCGAGGAGTCGTCGGAGGCGGCGGTGAAGGAGTACTCCGCCAGCTACGACGCGAACCTGAGCCAGATCGGCCGCCTGGGCGACGCCATGAGAAGACATGCTGAAGGAGCTGCGCGACTTCGTGGACGACGGCCGCGAGCGCCTCCAGGACCGCCAGGAGCGCTGGGACGACCGCCTCAGGACACGCGCGAGTCGCTGCGCGACGCCCTCGACAAACTCCAGGGAGCTCGAGGAGCACCTCGCCAACTATCACTTCGGCCGCTGACCGCGTCCGAAGTGTTATGATCCGCGCTGATCCGCGGCGGTTCTCGTCGTTCCCATCGGCGCCTGGAGTGAACGGACCTTAAGTTCATGGGACTGCTGGACATCCTCAGGGGAAGTACGTGGATCCGACCTACCCCGGGGTCCACGCGGGCGGCGACATCATCACGACCACCCTGGACGCGGTCGTGAAGTGGGGCCGCCGGTCGTCGATCTGGCCGATGCCGTTCGGCACCGCCTGCTGCGCCATCGAGTTCATGGCGCTCACGGCGTCGTCCCACTACGACCTCGCCCGCTTCGGCGCCGAGGTGCTGCGCTTCTCGCCGCGCCAGGCCGACCTCATGTTCGTGGCCGGCACCATCGTCGACAAGATGGCGCCGGTGCTCAAGACGATCTACGACCAGATGCCCGAGCCCAAGTGGGTGATCTCGATGGGCGTGTGCGCGTCGTCGGGCGGCTTCTACCGCTCGTACCACGTGATGCAGGGCATCGACGAGATCATCCCGGTGGACGTCTACGTGCCCGGCTGCCCGCCGTCGCCGGAGGCGCTGGTCGCGGCCGTCATGAAGATCCAGGACGCGCATCAAGAACGGCGAGCAGGCCAAGAGGCCGCAGGGCGCGCACCGCCTGGGCGCGCGCGGCGAAGGGCGCCATCGACCGCCGCCGCGCGCGCGCGGCCTGGCAGAAGGACGACGCCGAGCGCGGCCGCCGGGCCTGCCGCCCGCGCGGCTGGCGCTGAGCCGCGCGTCCTGCGCCCGAAGGGGACGACCACAATCATGGCTAGCGCGACCCAGAGCCTCCGGCCCGCCTGCGGGCCTGGAGGCGCCGGCGGCCGCATCCTGCGCGCCGAGCTCGGGCGCCCAGGTGCGTGGACGGTCCAGGAGCTACCGGGGCGACCTCGCCGATCACGGTCGCGCCCGACGCCTGGGTGCAGCGCGGCGTCGCTCGCTGCGCGACCATCCGGAGCTGGACTTCAAGCTCTTCCTGGACCTGTGCGGCGTCGGACCAGCTCGACGACGACGCGACGAGGCCTTCGCGACCGCTTCGAGGTCGTCGCTACGCCTACTCGGTCTCGCGCAAGCACCACGTCCGCCTCGAAGACCAGCGCTGCCCGAGACCGACGCCGAGCCGTCGCCCACGCTCACCGGCGTCTACAAGGGCGCCAACTGGTTCGAGCGCGAGGCCTGGGACCTCTACGGCATCGTCTTCGACGGGCCACCCGAACCTCGACGCGCATCCTGACCCACGAGGCACTTCGTGGGCCATCCCGATGCGCAAGGACTACCCGACCGCGCCAGCGCCACGTGCTGAAGACGCCGAAGACGCTGGCTGCTGAAGGTGCCCGAGGACTCCGAGCACCTGCTCGTGAACATCGGCCCCTCGCACCCGGCCATGCACGGCACCTTCCGCGTGCAGGCGCTGATGGACGGCGAGACGATCGCGGACGCCGCGGCCGAGATCGGCTACATGCACCGGAACTTCGAGAAGATGGCGGAGATCCGGACCTACTGGCAGATCATCCCGTACACCGACCGGCTGAACTACTGCTCGTCGTTCATGAACGGGCCACGGCTGGGCGCTGGCGGTCGAGAAGCTGCTGGGCATCCACGGCCCCGCCGCGGGCCGAGGCGATCCGCGTGATCCTGTCCGAGTTCTCGCGGATCATGGACCACTTCGTCTGCATCGGGACCAACGTCGTGGACCTGCGGCGCGATCACGCCGTTCTTCGTGATGTTCCGCGCGCGCGAGGAGATCTACGACCTGCTCGAGGCCTGCTGCGGCGCGCGGCTCACCGTCTCCTACGTGCGCATCGGCGGCCTGGCCCAGGACGTGCCGGAGGACTTCGACGACGCGCTGCCGGCACGGCTCGTCGAAGAGCGTGCGCACGGTGACCGACCAGGCGGACCGCCTCGCTCACGCGCAACCCGATCTTCGCCAGCCGCTTCAAGGACGTGGGCGCCATGGGCGCGGAGGAGGCGCTCGTCCTGGGGCTGGGTGGGCCCGTGCCTGCGCGGCTCGGGCGTGGCCTACGACGTCCGCAAGGACCATCCCTACTCGGGCTACGAGCAGTACGACTTCGACGTGCCGGTCGGCACGGTCGGCGACTGCTACGACCGCTACCTCGTCCGGCATGGAGGAGATCCGCCAGAGCCTGCGCATCATCGAGCAGGCGCTGGCCGAAGCTGCCCAGCGGCCCGGTGATCGTGGACGACAAGAAGGTCGCGCTGCCGCCGAAGTCCGAGGTCTACTCGAACATCGAAGCCCTCATGAACCACTTCAAGCTGGTCTACGAGGGCATCCTCGCCGCCGCCGGGCGAGGTCTACGGCTACACCGAGGCCGCCAACGGCGAGCTGGGCTACTACATCGTCAGCGACGGGCGCAAGTACCCGTGGCGGCGTCGAAGGTGCGCCCGCCCTGCTTCAGCGATCTACCAGGCCTATCCCGAGATGATCAAGGGCGGCCTGCTCGCCGACGCGGTCGCGATCATCGGCGGCCTGAACGTCATCGCCGGGGAGCTGGACAGGTAACGCATGCCCAAGTGCACGCATCGACGGCAAGGAGATCGAGGTTCCGCGCGGGGACGACCGTGATCCAGGCCGGCGCTCATGGCCGGGATCCACGATCCCCACTTCTGCTGGCACCCCGACCTGCCCGTGGACGGCAACTGCCGCATGTGCCTGGTCGAGATCGAGAAGATGCCGAAGCTGCAGATCGCCTGCAACACGCCGCGTCACCGACGGCATGGTGGTGCGCACGACGAGCGAGAAGGCCGTGCAGGCGCACCGCACCGACGCTCGAGTTCCTGCTCGTCAACCACCCGATCGACTGCCCGGTGCTGCGACCAGGCCGGCGAGTGCTACCTGCAGGACCAGTACATGGACCACGGCCTCCACGACTCGCAAGGTCGAGCTCGAGGAGAAGGTCCAGCAAGCGCAAGGTGGTGGACCTCGGGCCCGATCATGCTCGACGCCGAGCGCTGCGTGCTGTGCTCGCGCTGCATCCGCTTCGAGGCGCACCGTCACCGGCACCAACAGCTTCGAGTTCGTGAACCGCGGCGACCACACGCAGATCGCGCACCTTCGAGAACCGGCCCATCGACCACAACTACGCGGGCAACCTCGCCGACGTCTGCCCGGTGGGCGCGCTGCTCTCCCACGACTTCCGCTTCAAGATGCGGGTCTGGTTCCTGGAGGCGACCGACTCGGTGTGCCCCGGCTGCTCGACCGGCTGCAACGTGCTTCGTCGACCACCGCGACGGCGAGGCGCAGCGCCTGCGCGCCGCGCCGCAACGTCGAGGTGCAACAAGTCCTGGATGTGCGACATCGGGCCGGCAGGAGTACAAGGAGATCGCGCCTCGACACGCGCGTCGACGGCGCGCGTCGCGGCGCGGGCGCGAGGGCATGGGCAGAGCCGCGGCTCGACGCGGCCTCGACCACGCTCGCCGAGCGGCTCCGGGACGCGGGCTCGGCGTCGGCGTTCCTGCGCCACGCCCCAGGCCACCAACGAGGACCTCTTCGCGTTCCGCGCGCTCGCCGGACGCGCGCGGGCGGCATGCTCGACTTCCGCGTGGGCGACCCGCAGGACAAGGTGCGGGTCCGCGAGGACAACGGTCGCTGCTGCGCGCCGACCGCAACCCCGAACACGCAGGGCTGCCTCGACCAGGCGCTGGGCCGCGACCGGCGTCGGCGAGATCCTGGCCGCCTGCGCGCGCGGCGCGGTCAAGGCCCTGGTGCTGCAGGGCCCGGAGCTGCTGCGGCGTTCCGGAGGCCGCCGACGCGATCGCCGAAGGTCCCGTTCGTCGCGGTGATGGCCACGTCACGAGGACCCGGCGCTGGACCGCGCCCACGTCGTCCTGCCCGCGGCGATGTGGGCGGAGGTGGCAGGACCTTCACGAACTTCCAGCGGCGCGTGCAGCGCATCCGCCGCGCGCGTTCGCGCCTCCTGGCAGCGCCGCGCGCCGCGCTGGGAGCTGGCGGCGGGCGCTCCAGCTCGCGCTGGGCGGGCCGCTCGCCCGCGGCGACGCGCGCGCGACGTCTTCGCGCTGCTGGCGACGGCGGTGCCGGGCTACGCGGGCCTCGACTACAGGTCCGCTCGGCGCCGACCGGCCGCGCGCTCGACCGCCGGCCGCCGCGAGCGAGGCGCACGACGCCAGGAGGCCAGGGCCTGATGGCGACCGCGTCGTCACCGTCGACCGCAACCGCGCAAGCCCGGCCTCTAGCCCGATCCTGCATCGGCATGGGCATCACGCTCAAGAACATGTGCCGGACGCATGTTCGGCGCGCAGCCGGCCACCGTCCAGTACCCCGAGGAGAAGCGCAAGACCTCCGGCCGCTACCGCGGCATCCACGTCCTGACCCAGCGCGAGGACGGCACGCCCAAGTGCGTGGCCTGCTACATGTGCGCGACGGTCTGCCCCGCCGAGTGCATCTACATCGAGGCCGGCGAGCGGCCGGAGAAGCGCCATCGAGAAGTACCCGACGCGCTTCGAGATCGACCTCCTGCGCTGCGTCTACTGCGGCTTCTGCGTGGACGCCTGCCCGGAGGAGGCGATCTTCGATGAGCCGCGAGAACGACCTCGTCGGCACGACGCGCGCGGAGCTCGATCATCGACCGCGACCGCCTGATGGCGCGCGGCAAGCTCGTCGAGCACGGCCCCGGCTACCGTCCCGACGGACCACGACGTCGCGCCGCCCGGTGCGCATCGCCGCCCTCGAGCGGCTCCGCAAGACCGAGCACGGCATCGTGCCCGGCATGCCGCCCGGCGAAACCTCGACGGCGGCTACTTCTTCTTCTCCGCCAGGACCGCGAACTCAGACGGCCGACCGGGCGGCGGCGATGCCGTGCGGGTCCAGGGAAGAGGCCTTCAGCGACTCGTGGTCGCCCAGGGTCAGCAGCTTGAAGCCGTGCTGCTTCAGGAAGTCGCCGATGCGCTCTGGCTCGTAGCTGGAGCGTAGCGGCTCCCGCAGTAGTTCAGCACCTTGGCGATGTTCTGGGCCTTGGCCGCTTCCAGCAGCCCTCGGTCGAGCCAGGTGAAGAGGAAGCGCGTGCCGGGACCGCCCAGGCGGTGCACGGACGCGAACACGGCCTCGGCGTCCTCCGGCGTGAGTAGCATGAGCGTGCCCTCGCACACGAAGCAGCCTCCCGCGCCTCAGGGTCGAAGCCGGGCGCCGCCAGCGAGCTTCTCCTCCGCCGTCTCCTCGTCGAAGTCCACCGGGATCAGCGCGAGGTTCGACGGCAGCGCGTCGCGCTCGACCAGCGCGCGCCGCTTGACGTCCTGCGTGGCCGGGTAATCGACCTCGTAGAAGCGGGCCTCGCGGAACTCCTTCTGCAGGCGCAGCGTGAGGGTCGTAGCCGGCGCCTCAGCACCACCAGCTGGCGGGCGCCCAGGCGCAGCGCCGCCCGCGACTCCTCCCCGATGAACAGCTTCCGCAGCAGCGTGAACAGGGTCGAGCCTTCGCCATCTGCTCCCGGAAGAAACTGCATCACCGACGCCTCGGCTGTTCGACTTCCAGGCCTGCAGGTACGGCGGGCGCCCTCGCCGTGTCGTGTGATGAACCACTCGAGGTAGGCTCGTCGGGGTCCTTGAAGAGGGGACGCGGCAGCAGGCGTCGAGGCGCGAGGCCACGATGCCGGTGGCCACGCGCATGGCCGTCTCGCTGGGCTTGCCTTCCCCCTTCATGGGCCGCTTCGGGCCGCGAGTCTACCATCGCCCTGCGGGGCCGCGGCGGCGCGTGCGATCCTCGTTGCTTGGCGAGCGGAGGTGCAGCGATGCGGCTGGGGCTGGCCCTGGTGGCGGTGGCGGCGATGGCGTCGAGCGGAGCGGCGCGGGGAGGGCGCCCGCGCCGGCCAGCGAGCGCCTGCAGGCCGCGCTGCAGCAGGCGGGCGCGTCCGGAGACGCAGCCGGTCTGGGTGTTCTTCCGCGACAAGGCCGGCTCTGACGGCCGGGGCGCCGCTCACCGCCCCGCGCGCTGTCCCGCTGCCGACAGCTCCGCGGGACCTGGGCTCGCCCTCGGCGAGGCCGACCGCGCGGTCTCGCCGTCCCACGCCAGAGCAGGTGAGCCGCGCGGCCATGCGCAAGTGCGCCACGCGTCGCGCTGGCTCAACGCGGTCAGCGTGGACGCGACGCCGTCCCAGGTGCGATGCTGCGCGCGCTCCCCTTCGTCGAGCACGTCGACCTGGTGGCCGGCTACACCCGCCGGCCTCGAGCCCGAGACAGAGGTGGCCAGGCCAGACCGCCGCGCGCGGACGGGGCGCTATCAGACTACGCGGCGCAGTCGCTCGGTCAGCTCTCCAGCAGATCTGGCGTGCCGGAGCTCCACGCGCATGGGGATCACCGGCGAGGGCACCGTGATCGCCTCTGCTGGACGCGGGTTCGGACAACCTCGACCCACGAGGTCGTTTCGGCGTCCATGAACATCCTGGCCGCAGTACGACTTCGTGAACGGCGACCTCGACGTCGGCAACGGCACGGACCGCGGCGAGGGCAGCCACGGCACCAGCGACGCTCTCGGTGACCGGCGGGCTCTCGAACGGCACCCTGGTGGGGCCCGCCTACGGCGCCGCTACCTGCTGGCCAAGACCGAGGACACCACCCGCGAGACGCCGGTCGAGGAGGACCACTGGGCGCCGCGGCGGAGTGGGCGGAGGCGGCGGGCGCCGACGTGATCAGCAGCTCGCTCGGCTACCTCACCTACGATACGGCCGTTCCGCGAGCTACACCTCCGGCCGAGATGGACGGCGACACGGCGGTCAGCACGCGCGCCGCGGACCTGGCGGCCGAGCGGGGCGTCGTGGTCGTGATCTCGGCGGGCAACGAGGGCGTCAACGCCGCGCACAACACGCTGGGCGCGCCCGCCGACGGCCAGGGCGTGCTGGCGGTCGGCGCGGTCGACCCCGCGGGCGTGCGCGCGACGCTTCAGCTCGGTCGGCCCCACCGCCGACGGCCGGCGTCGAGCCCGACGTGGCCGCGCAGGGCGTCTCGGTGCTGGCCGCGGCTCCGGCGCGGCCGAGCAGCTATCGCTTCGTGAACGGCACGTCGTTCTCGTGCCCGCTGACCGCCGGCGTGGCCGCGCTGCTGCTGCAGATGCACCCCGAGGCCACGCCCGGAGCAGATCCGCAACGCGCTGCGCGCTTCAGGCAGCCAGGCCGCGGCGCCCGACAACCTGCTGGGCTGAAGCATCGTCAACGCGTCCCGGGCGGCGGCGGCGCTGGAAGCGCGCTAGCGCTGCTATAGGTCGCTCAGGTGCGGACGGCCTGCCGGTAGCGGGTCGTGAAGGGATCCACGGGGCGGCCGAAGTGGTAGCCCTGGCCGTAGCGCACGCCCAGCGTCCGTAGCGCGTCCGCTTCCTCCTGGGTCTCGATGCCCTCGGCGATCACGGTCGCCCCCACGCCCGCGCCCATCTCGGCGATGGCCTTGATCACCTGCTGGCTGACCCGCTTCTGGTGCACGTCGCGCACCAGGCCCATGTCGATCTTCAGGTAGCTGGCGCCCAGCGTGGCCATGGTCTCGAGGCCGGAGTAGCCCGGCGCCCACGTCGTCGATCGCGAACGTGAAGCCCAGCTCCAGGAACGAGTGCATGGCCTCGCGGTAGAGGTTGAGGTTCTCGATCACCTGGCGCTCGTTGATCTCGAGCGTCACCAGCCGGGGCGAGATGTTCGGGCCCAGGTAGTCGAGCACGCCGCTGCCCAGGAAGCTGGGGTCGCGCACGGTCGCGGGTACGGTGTTGATGAAGAGGCGCCCCGGCGCGCCGTAGACCTCCCAGTCCACGGAACGCCTTGCGGCGGCAGGCGCGCTCCAGCTCCTCGGTCAGGCCGAAGCGGTGGCGCGCATGCCGAAGAGCACGACCGGCGGCTCCACGTCGCTGCCGCGCGGCCCGCGCGAGAGGCCCTCGTGGCCGACGGTGCGCCCGGTCTCGATCTCCACGATCGGCTGGAACGCGGTCCACATCCTCGCGGTTGCAGACGATCTCGATCAGGCTCTCGCGATGCGTCCCGCTCCTGCAGCCGGCGGCGCAGCTCGGCCGACACCACGCACTCCTCGACCAGCCGCTGGCACCTGGCGCTCGTCGCTCTCCAGCGGGCTCCACACCACGAAGCCGTAGCCGACGTCGCACCGGGCCCTTCTCGCGCAGGTAGGGCTGGGTCAGCCGGCCCACGCGCTGGCGCCACCTGCGACTCCACGCGGTCGGCCAGCTGCCGCAGGTCGGCGATGGCAGAGCGTGGCCGACGGGTTGCGGCGGCGGCTCAGGAACAGCAGCACCTGGTCCGCCGTCGCGCTCGTCGCGCGCGACCAGGTCCTCGTTGCGGATGCGGTTGCGTCAGCTCCTGCGACGACGGGGTCGGTCTGCGCGCGCAGCGTCTGGTACGCGGCCTGGCCGAAGCTGGCGCTCGACGCGCGGCAGCGCGACCAGGTCCAGGAGGATCGCGCCCAGCCCGCCTTCCTCGTGCAGGATGCGCCGCAGCTCGGGCTGGAGGTCTCCGCAGGAAGGGAATGGCCATCGGAGCCTTCATTGTCCGCCCGCTCGGGCCCAAGTCAAACGCGACGACGCACCACGACCAGCAGCGCCCCGACCGCCGACCAGCGGCGGCGGTGATCCAGGCCTGGGCCAGCGAGCGCGTCGCCAGCAGCCACAGGCAGAACGCGGCCGCCAGCGGCGCCACCACCACGGCGCCCGGCACGCGGAACCCGGGCTCGGCGACGTCCGTGCGGCGCCGGAACACCAGCAGGGCGACGCAGGTGAGCCCGTACGTCAGGAGGCGCACGATCGCGGACAGCGTCGCGTTCCAGGCGAAGCTGCCGTAGAGGGCGAGGGCCAGGGCCAGCACCGCGTACGCGACGATCGCCACGTGCGGCGTCCGGAGCGCGGGTGCACCCGCGCGAAGACGGACGGCAGCTCTCCCCGCTCGGCCATCGAGAACAGCACGCGCGGCGACTGGAGCGTGGTGCCGGTCGCGCAGCCGTAGATCGACACCATGGCGGCCAGGCTGGCCAGCACCACGCCCGGCCCGCCCAGGGATCGCGCCGAACGCCTGCGCGACGGGCGCCTTCACCGAGGCGACGCCAGGGACCAGGCCGATCACCACGAACTGCACGACGCAGTACACGGTCGCGATCACGCCCAGCGCGACCAGCAGCGCGAACGCGGTGTCGCGCCGCGGGTTGCGCGCCTCGCCGGCCGGGATGAGCGGCGCCTCGAACCCGCCGTACGCGAACATCAGGAGCAGGATGGCCTGCGTCCACTGCGGACGCTCCACGGCCTGCGACGCCAGCACGCTGCCCGCACGTCGCGGCGAGGCCCAGCAGGCGCCAGCAGCGCGCAGCGGCAGCAGCTTGGCGATCGTGAACGCGTCCACGGTCCACGTGGCCTGGCGCACGCCGACCAGGTTGATCGACGTGCCACTACGGCCACCAGCGTGCGTCGTCACGGCGGCGCGCGCCGCAGCCTCGCCCGCCGCGGGCCAGATCCGGGCGAGGTACTCCGCGAACACGTTCAGGTTGGCGGCGATGGCGGTCACACGGATCCAGAACGTGAGCCAGCCGGCCTCGAACCCGACGAACGGCCCGAACGCCTCGCGCGCGTAGAGGTAGGGCCCGCCCGGCTCCTGGAAGCGGCTCGCCACCTCGGCGAAGCAGAGCACGATCGTGAGCACGCCCAGCCCCGCGATCAGCGCGACCAGCGGGCTCCACGCGCCCACCAGCCGCGCCTGCTCGGACGGCATGCCGAAGATGGCGCTGCCGATCACGCCGTTGATGACGGCCGCGGTCAGGTCCCAGCGGCCGATGGCGCGGACGAGCGCGGGGCGCGACGCGCTCGGCTCGGAGGAAGGGCTCACGTGCCGGCATCATATCGCGACCGCCCCCGCGGCACGCCGAGGCTCGGGCCCCGCGGATTGACGTGGCCACGGCCCGCGGCGTACCGTCCGCGAGGCGAAATGAAGGCGCGCCGGGTCGTGATCGCACTCGCCGCCGCGGTCCTCGCGGCTCTCGCGGCCCTCGCGTGGGTGAGGCACGCGCGCCCGCCGGTCGCCGCCGTGCTCCCCGCCCTCCCACGACGCCGGCCTCTCTGACTCCGCGATCCGCGTTCGCCGGATCTCGAGGTCTGCGCCGACTGCCACGGCGACAAGCACACGCACTGGTCAGGAAGCTGGCACGCCGCGCGCTGGCCCAGGCGACGCCCGAGACCGTGGTCGGCCGCTTCGACGGCGTGCACTACTCGGGCCGATCGAGCGAAGCGTGGATGAGCCGGCGGGGCGGGCAGTTCCTCACGCGCACGCGCGACCGCGAGGGCCGCCTGGGCGACTTCCGCGTCGAGTGGGTCCTGGGCGGCAAGCGCATGCAGGACCCGCTCACGGTCCTGCCGGACGGCCGCTGGCAGGTGCTGCCGGTGTACTTCCACGTGACGGGCGGGCAGTGGGTCGACTGACAACGAAGCAGGCAGGGCGTGGTCGGCCCCGACCATCCGTTCTTCTGGACGAACTTCCGGCGCACCGCGAACCGCGAGTGCCTGGACTGCCACACGACCGGGCTCGAGGTGCGCTACGACCGCGCGAGCCACCGCTGGTCCACGACCTTCGCCGATGCGGGCGTCGCCTGCGGAGTCGTGCCACGGCCCCGGCGCCCGCCACGCGGAGACGACGGACGCCAAGGACATCGTCCACCCGCGCAAGGCCGGCCCCGAGGTCGGGCTCGCCATCTGCGGGTCGTGCCACGGCCCTCGCAACCCGCTGTTCCCGCTGCTCGACGCGGCCCACCGCTTCCGGCCGGGCGGCCGCTACGACGACTCGTACCAGGCGTTCGTGGTGACGGACGGGCGGCAGCGCTCGCACGACTTCTTCGCGGACGGACGGCCCAGCAGCTCGAGCTTCGAGTACCAGGCGGCTGCTGCAGTCCGCCTGCCATCGCCGGGGCGGCGCGACCTGCCTGACCCGCCACACGGCCCCGCACGAGCCGCACGACGCGGAACGACCTCAAGCCGGCGAAGGGCGCCGGCGACGAGACCTGCCGCGCGTGCCACGCGGCCGTCTTCGCCGCGGGAGAGGCGCACACGCACCACCGGTCGGCCGCGGCGTCGCGCTGCACCGCGTGCCACATGCCGAAGGTCCTGCGGGGCGTGCTCGACCCGTTCGCCGACCACGCGCTCGACGTGCCCGTTCCGCAGAACACGACCCGCCACGGCGTCCCCAACGCCTGCAACGAGTGCCACCGCGACCGCACTCCCGAGCGCATGGCGCAGGCGATCGCGGAGTGGTGGCCCGGCGCGGCGGCGCGCCAGGCCCGCCGCCTCCGGCTGGCCGACGCGTTCGGCGCGGAGTCGCGGAGCGCCGTGACCGGCCGGCGCTGGAGGCGGTGTGCTGGCGGACGGCGCCGAGGCGCCGACGCTGCGCGGCGCGGCGGCGCTGTGGCTGGCGATGCGCTTCCCTCGCGACGCCGCGGGCCTGATCGCGCGCGCGCTGGCCGACCCCAGCCTGGCGCTCAAGCTGCGCCTGGCCACGGCGCTGACGCTGGCGCCGTCGCGCGAGGGCGTGGCCGCGCTGCAGCCCTCGCTCCACGACCCTCGCTGGCCGTCGCGCGCCGCCGCCGCCCTGACGCTCGGTACGCTGGGAACGCCCGAGGGCGAGGCCTGCTGTCCGGAGCCTGGCGGCGGATCCGCAGGGCGCCGGTCTCGTCCGTCCGCACGTGCTCCTGGCCGCGATGGCCCGCCGGCGCGGCAACCTGCCGGAAGTCGCGGCCGAGCTGGAGCGCGCCCTCGCGCTGCAGCCCTACCAGGCGGACGTGCTGCTCCAGCTGGCCGACGCGCGGATGCGCCAGGGAGACTGGACGGCGGCGCGCGCGAGCCTGGAAGAGGCGCTCCGCTTCGATCCGCAGAACCCGGACGCGCGGCAGGGGCTCGACGCGCTCGCGGACCCGCGGGCACTGACCGGCTTGCGGTCGCGGCCCGTCGGGTCCATCCTGGGTTCGATGCGAGGGATGGTCGCGGTCGTCCCGCTGGCGGCGCTGGCCGGCGGCGCCTGGGCGCAGTCCCTGGGCGACGCATCGCCCGGCACGAGCAGGAGAAGAAGAAGCAGACGCCGGCGTCACCTGCTCCCGCGCTACACCGGAAGCGGACCTGAAGTCGAAGCACGCCAACCTCAAGGGCACGGTCTCGCACCTGCCGGCGACGGGCGGTCCCAAGACGGCCGCGTCGCCCGGGCCGTCCCCCTCGCCCAACGCTTCGCCTTCGCCGGAGCCGGAGCCGGAGCCCGACCGCGCCCTCCAGGAGCGCGAGTGGCGGGCCCGCTTCCGCGAGGCGCGCGCCTGCGTCGCCGAAGCGGACGCGAAGGCCTACGAGGACCGCATCGAGGTCGTCTACGTGAGCGGCATCCCGGTCCAGCAGCACGTGCGCGTCAAGGTGGAGACGGACGATCTGCGCGCCGCGCGCCAGGCCCTCCTGGACCTGGAGGACGAGCTGCGCCGCTCGGGTGATTGCCTCGGCTGGGCCCGGAGTAGCCGGGCCGGCGGTGGCATAATCGCCAGATCCTCGAGAGAAGGAGCGCCCATGCCCCGCCTCGTCCGCTGCGGACTCATCCAGGCCCGGAACGCGAAGGGCCCGGAGGCCGGACTGCCGGCCATCAAGAAGGCGATGCTCGACAAGCACGTCAAGCTGATCGAGCAGGCGGCCCGCAGAAGGTGCAGATCCTCTGCCTGCAGGAGCTGTTCTACGGGCCCTACTTCTGCGCCGAGCAGGAGACGCGTGGTACCACCTCACGGAGCCGGTGCCCGACGGGCCCACCGTCGCAGGCTCATGCGCAAGCTGGCGAAGAAGCACACGCATGGTGATCGTGGTGCCCGATCTACGAGGAGGAGCAGGCCGGGCGTCTACTACAACACCGCCGCGGTGATCGACGCCGACGGCAAGCTACCTGGGCAAGTACCGCAAGACCCACATCCCGCACTGCAAGCCGGGCTTCTGGGAGAAGTTCTACTTCCGGCCCGGCAACCTGGGCTACCCGGTGTTCGAGACCGCGCTACGCCAAGGTCGGCGTCTACATCTGCTACGACCGGCACTTCCCCGAGGGCGCGCGCGCTCGGGCCTGAACGGCGCCGAGATCGTCTTCAACCCGTCGGCCACCGTGGCCGGCCTGTCCGAGTACCTGTGGGAGCTCGAGCAGCCCGCGCACGCGGTCGCCAACGGCTACTTCGTCGGGCGCGATCAACCGCGTCGGCAACGAGGCGCCCTGGAAGATCGGCGAGTTCTACGGCCAGAGCTACTTCTGCGACCCGCGCGGCAAGATCATCGCGCAGGGCCCGCGCGACAAGGACGCGGTGCGTCGTCGCCGACCTGAACCTCGACATGATCGAGGAGGTGCGCTCGGTCTGGCAGTTCTACCGCGACCGCCGGCCCGACGCGTACGGCGAGCTGGTGCAGCCGTGAGGCGCCGGCGCCCGGAGGTCCGGGTCGGATGCCAAGCCCTACCGCAACTTCATCGGTGGCGAGTGGGTCGACGTCCGAAGGGCCCGAAGGCGGTGATGAACACGAACCCCGCCGACACGCGCGAGGTGCTGGGCGTCGCGCCGCTGTCGACCGCCGACGAGGCGCGGCGCGCGGTAGACGCGGCGCACGGCCGCCTTCCCCGCCTGGCGCGACACGCCGGCTGCCGGTGCGCGGCACGCATCCTGTTCCGCGCCTGGCAGATCATGGACCAGGAGAAGGAGGCGCTCGCCCGCCTGCTGACCCGCGAGGAAGGCAAGACCGTCAAGGAGTCGCTGGGCGAGATCCAGCGCACCATCAACGTGCCTCGAGTACGCGGCCGCGGAGGGCCGGCGGCTGGGCGGGCGAGACGGTGCCCTCGGAGCTGCCGCGCAACTTCTGCTACACGCTGCGCCAGCCGCTGGGGGTCGTCGTCTGCATCACGCCCTGGAACTTCCCGGTCGCCATCCCGGTGCTGGAAGATCGCGCCCGCGCTGGTCAGCGGCAACACCGTCGTGTTCAAGCCCGCCACGCTCACGCCGGAGACGGCCGCGGCCGTCGTCTCGATCTTCGAGCGGGCCGGGCGTGCCCCAGGGCGTCCTCAACCTGGTGCTGGGCTCGGGCGGCACGGTGGGCAACGCGATCCTCGACCACGACGGCGGTGCGCGCGGTCTCCTTCACCGGCAGCAACGAGGTCGGCGCGCGAGATCTACGCGCCGCGGCGCGAGCACGCATGATCCGCGTCGCAGTGCGAGATGGGCGGCAAGAACCCGTGGTGGTGATGGCCGACGCGGACCTCGACGTGGCGGTCGAGGCCACCGCCCAGGGCGCGTTCGGATCCACCGGCCAGCGCTGCACCGCGACCTCGCGCGTGATCGTCGAGGAGGACGATCGCGGACACGCTTCGTCGAGCGGCTGGCCGCGCGCGCGACGAAGGTCCGCGATCGGCAACGGCCTCGACGACGGCGTCGACATGGGCCCGGCGGTGGACCGACGTCGCAGCTCGACACGGACCTGCGACTACATCGAGATCGGCCAGGAGCGAGGGCGCCCGGCTGCGTCGCGCGGCGGCGGCGCCTGCAGGGCGGCGACTACGACCACGGCTACTTCGTGGAGCCGACCGTGTTCGACCACGTGACCACCACGATGCGCATCGCCCAGGAGGAGATCTTCGGGCCGGTCGATCTCGGTGATGCGGGTGAAGGGCTTCGACGAGGCGCTGGCCGCGGCCAACAACGTGCGCTACGGGCCTCGTCGGCTCGATCTTCACGCGCGACACCACGCAATGCTTTCCGCTTCGTGGACGAGATCGAGGCCGGCATCGTCCACATCAACAGCGGCACGCCCGGGCGGCGAGGCGCAGCTGCCCTTCGGCGGCACCAAGGCCACGGGCGTGGGGCCGCGCGAGCAGGGCTCGTCGGCGGATCGAGTTCTTCACCGAGGTGAAGACGGTCTACCGTCGACTGGCACGGGCGCCGCGCGCAAGAGCTCGATCTACTCAGGATGGCCGCCCTGCGGCCGGCCGCCGCGAGCGCGTAGGTAACCGGCAGGGAGCGCCTCAAGTCACTTCGTGCCTCCGGTCGTGGTGGCCCTGCTGGTGCCGATCGTGCTCGTGCGGCACGCGGACCTGGCCCTCCACAAGCCGTTCTGGCTGGACGAGGGCCACGAGATCGTCCGCACCTGCGACCAGTCGAGGCCTCCGACTCCTCCTGCACGGCGCGTACGAGTGCAGCCCGGCCCCTTTCTACTGGATCGCGCAGAGCGCCGTGGTGCGGTCGGTCGAGCCGCTGGGGCTCGCGCTGCGGCTCGAGTACCGTGCGGTCAGCCTCACGGCGGCGGCGGCCACCCTGGTCCTGCTCCTCCTGGGCCTCCGGCGGCTGGGCTTCGCGGCGGCGCTGGTGGCCGGGTCCGTGCTCCTCGCCGATCCGGGGTTCCACTTCTACGCGGCGCAGAACCGCGGGTACATGACGTGGGTCGCCGTCACCACCCTGCTCGTGGTGATCGCGGCGGGAGGCGTCGGTGATCGAGGACGCGCGCGTCCGCTGGGGCCTGGCTGCCCTCCTCTTCGCGGGCGTCCTCATGGGGATGACGGCCCCTTCCCGGCTGCCTGCAGGCTGCCGGTGCGTTCGCCGCCTGCGCGGCGGTCCGCCTTGCTGGCTCACTCCGGGCGGGAGGGTCGCTCGCGGGCAGGCCCTGGCCCCGGCGCTGGGCGCGCTGGCCATCTTCGCCCTCGACGTGCACTACTGGGCGGGCAGTCCCTGCCGCGCGTACAAGGCCGCCGAGCAGTACGGGCTCGACATGGTCACCGCCTCCGACCGCGCGCTGATGGTGCGGCGAGCGTTCAGCAATACGTAACTGAACGAAGTACAAT
>ERZ1370068.7172-contig-6104_pt1 | contig 61121 bp, 80 predicted proteins | sample MGYA00561227_ERZ1370068 | MGnify/ENA primary metagenome ERZ1370068 (study PRJEB38410, sample SAMEA6850437) | metagenome | study: Metagenomic assessment of the ecological functions of the soil: analysis of the soil microbiota associated with the... | reverse complement strand
TACGTATTGCTGAGGCCTCGAGCGGGTAGTTCTTGAAATAGATCTTGATCCGGCCCCGGCCTGGCAGGCACGAAGCCGGTGAGCGCTTGCGCGAGCTGCCGGCAGTACGGGCAGAGGAAGGTCCGAAAGTGCTCGACCACGGTCGCCGGGCGCCTCCGCCGGTCCGCGCATCGGGCGTGTTTCGCGAGGTAACGATCTGCGCGATGGGAGCGACGTCGTGATCGCGCTGTGCCTTGGCCGAGAGAAGTACTCCTCGAGCTGCGCGGGTCGTCGAGCGTCGCCTGGAGCTTCTGCGCACTGCTCGCGCCAGTAGGCGGCGTCCTTCACCCCCCCCGGTGGGAGCGCGCTCGTGTCCGCGGGGGAGCAGCTCGGCGCTCGGCGTCGCCGCAGCAGCAGCAGGGCGGGCGGCGGCGTATCCGGATGCCGGCGTCTGCCGGCGCCGGAGCGGGAGCCCCAGCAGCGCCCGCTGGTGCGGCGGCCGCGCGGTGGCGCAGCGGTGGTGTTGGCGGCGAAGACGAACGCGACAATGGCGAGCGCGCCCGCCACGGCGCCGGCGAGCGCGAGGCGGCCTTCGGGCACCGCGCGAGCAGCGGACCGGCCGCCCCCGCCGCGCGGCGAGCGGGAAGGAGCGCGGCGAACGCCACGCCACCCAGCACGTACGTGAGGATGCAGAGCTTGCAGAAGGCGTGGATCGCGAACGCCTGCACGGCAAGCGAGGGCCAGGTCCGCCCGAGCAGCGCGGCGGCGAGCGCTCCGGAGCGCCACGACGGCGCGAGGGTCGAAGCCGCAGCTCGGCCGGGGCGACGAGGGCGAGTGAGCAGCAGCATCGCCGAGCGAAAGGTAGTATAGAGCGAGGCCCCAGGCCGCGATCGGGGAAGTCGCGCCCACGCGCGACCAGCCGCTCTGCGCGACCTGGTCGCAGCCGCTCGACTTTCGCCCGCGCCGCACGCACTGGTTCTGATTGCGGCGACGGCGCGGGGCTCGCCGTAGTGCTGGAGCAGCAGCGAGGCCGGCGACGAAAGCCGCCAGCGCACACAGCACCAGGGCCGCTCCGATTCGTCGACCCGCGCTCGCTTCCACTCGAAACCTCCCGAAAAAGAGCGGAATCTAGCCGACGCTCACCGCACGCGCAACGCGCGCTCGCGACGCGCCGAGCGCCGCTAAGAGGGAGGGCGGTGTAAACCCCATGAGCCGGCCTCACGTCGTGGTGATCGGCGGCAGGCCTCGGCGGCCTGCAGGCGGCGCGCGGGCGGCGGCGCCTGCCGGTCGACGTGACGGTGGTCGACCGCAAGAACCATCACGTGTTCCAGCCCCTGCTCTGCACCAGGTGGCGACAGCGCGCTGATCGCCGGCCAGAGATCGCCGGCGCCGATCCGCCACATCCTGCGGCGCCAGCGCACGCGACCGTCCTGCTCGGCGAGGTGACGGCCGTGGATCTCGCGGCGCAGAAGGTACGGCTCGGCCTCGCTCGAGCTCGCCTACGACTACTTGATCTCTGGCGGCCGGAAACACGCATTCCTATTTCGCCACGACGAGCAGCCGCGCGCGCCAGGGCTGAAGACGTTCTCGAGGACGCGCTCGAGATCCGCCGCCGCGTCCTGCTCGCGCTACGAAGCAGGCCGAGCGCGAGTCCGGACCCCGAGCGCCGGCGCCGCGAGCCTGGCTCACGTTCGCGGTCGTGGCGCGGCGGGCCGACCGGCGTCGACGCCTGGCGCGGCGCGCTCGCCGAGATCGCGCGCCACGCGCTCGCGCGCCAGGCTTCCGCGCGCATCGACCCGAGCCAGCGCGCGTCGTCCTCGATCGAGGCCGTCGATCGCGTCCTGACCGGCCGTACCCGCCCGACCTCCGCCGAGCGGCCGCGCGTCGTAGAGCCTCGAGCTGCCCTCGGCGCACGTCTGACGGTGTCCGCACCCAGCGCCGCGTCACCGCGCGTGTCTGACGAGCGCGGGCGTCGCGATCGGCGTGCGGCGACCGCCGCCGCGCCGCACCGTGCTGTGGGCCGTAATTCCGGCGTTGCGCCGCCGCGCGCTCGCTCGGCGCGCCGCTCGACCGCGCGCGGCCGCGTGCTGGTCAGCCCGACCTCACCGCGTGCCGGGCACCCGCGACCTTCGTGATCGGCGACCTCGCCGCGATCGAGCAGGCACGGCCGGTGCCGGGCGTCGCGCCCGGCCGCGATGCAGATGGGGCGCATCACGCCGCGGCGAACGTGCGCCGCGCGCCTGGCCGCGGCGAGCCGCTCGCTCCCCTTCCGCTACCGGGACAAGGGCTCGCTCGCGACGATCGGCCGGCGCCGCCGGCGTCGCCGACTGGTCGGCGCGCTGGCTGCCGCACGGCGTCGCGTGGCTCGCCTGGCTCGGCGATCCACATCTTCTTCCTGATCGGCTTCCGCAGCCGGCTGATGTTTCTTCGACTGGTTCTGGGCGTACGTGACCTACGACCGTGAAGCGGCGGCGGTGAAGCCAGATCGTCGGCGAGGGACGAGACGCCTAGAAGCGCACACGAGCAGCCCCCGCCGTCGCGTGGACGTCGTGCTCGGTGTCCCTTTCGTGACGATCGCCGACGCGGGCGCCGACGCCCGAACAGGGATCTTGAGGCTCCGCGCCGAAGCGGAACACGAAGTCGGTCCTGGCCTCGCGCGCGCCCCCAGGTCACTCCCCCGCCGAGGGATCAGGACTGTCGCCGCGCGTGGCTCGTAGGCGAGCTCCGCGCCGTAGTGCTGTGCGCTGACGTTGCGGCCGCCGGGAAGGCCACGCCCCGGCCGGAAGCCCTGGCTTCGCGCCCCCGCAGATCGCGCGAGCGCCCTCGCCGAAGCAGAGGTCGCCGATGCAGCCGCTGCCGCGCGTCTCGATCTCGTGGCTCGCCCGTGAGGTCCGCCTCCAGACCGAGGCGGTCCTTTGATCTGGCGTAAGTGCGCCGAAGAGCGCGCTCGACCCGATCGCGCCTCGGTCGAGAGAAGCTCACCGCGGGATCGGCAGCGGGAACGGGTTGCGGCCGAAACCGAAGGCAGCGGCTTCCTGACCGACGTCGTGCGGTCGAGCGGGAAGACCTGATCCTGGCCGGAGCGGCTGGCGTCGAGCAGCGACTCCGCCGAAGACGACGATCTCGTTCTGCCCTCGGCGGCCGAGGGCGTACCGGCCGCGTGCCGCGTGTAGTGAAGTGAGCGTGAGCAGGAAGGACAGGGCCGCCAGTCGCGTGTTTCTCATTGCGTCTCCTTGGCCGTCCATTAGAGAACGCTTCGCGCGCGCGAGGTGTCAGCAGCCTGTAAGTCGCCTGCAAAGCGTGTGATTGAGGCGGGTGCCCGAAAACGGCCCTAGGGTTGGCCGGGTCGAGCGACGCGAAGCGGTGGAGGTCGATGTTGCCGCCGGACACGATGCAAACGATCGGCCCCGCTCCCGCGCCGCCCGAGCGCGCAGGCGACGGGGCAAGCGCCAGCGCCCTCCGCCACGACGCGGTTGCGTTCGGCGAGCAACCGGACCGCTGACTCGACCTCGTCGAGCGTCGCGACCAGGGCACCCTCGACGAGCCCGCGGGCGCGTCGAGCATCGACGCGAAGACGATCTTGCGCCGATCCCGTCCACGAACGAAGGCTGGTAGGCGACGGCTCGCGCTCTCCGGCCGCGAGCGCGGCGGAGAATGGAGCCGCCGTCTCGACCTCCGCGGCGAAGACGCGGCACTCGGGCCGTCGCGCACGGACCGCGGCCGCGATGCCGCAGGTGAGGCCCCCGCCGCCCCAGGGCACGACGATCGCGGCGACCGTGGGCAGGTCTTCGAGCACCTCGAGCCTGATCGTGCCGTTGCCGGCCATCACGTGGAGGTCGTCGAACGCGTGGATGAACGTGCCCTCGACGCCGGGATATCGGCGGGTCTCGAAGCGTCTCCCCACCAGCGCTCGAACGGGACCTTGATCACGCGGCCGCCCAGCCGCTCGATCGCCGCGATCTTCGTGGCTGAGCGGTATCCGGCGCGATCACCGTGCACGGGACGCCTCGCGCGCGGGCGCACCAGGCGACACCCTGCGCCATGTTCCCTGCGGAGGCGGTGAGCACGCCCCGCGCCAGCTCGTCCTCGCCGAGGCGGCCCATGGCGTTCGCCGCGCCCCGGATCTTGAACGAGCCGATGGGCTGCAGGCTCTCGAGCTTGAGGTAGATCTCCCCGGAGCGTCGGACACGTTGAGGCGGACGAGCGGCGTGCGCAGCGCGATGCCGCGGATGCGCTCGCGCGCCGCCTCGATCTCGGCCAGCGTCGGGAGCAGAGTCACCTGGGTCATCGTACCGTCGCCCGAGATTCGGTGCATCGGCCCGGCCCGATGCACCGCGCCCGAACAATCGATTGGTGGCCCGCGGCCAGGGCGCTCCTAGGTAGTCCAGTAGGTGACCTATGACCAAGATGCTGTCGGGAGTCCCGTGGGTAGCGCTGGCCTGCCTGGAGCCTGTGGCCCGTGTCGCTGGTGGCCGGAGCAAGCGACACCGCGCGAACCTGGTGGCCTGTAAGCTGGGCTCGAAGCCGTGCGACCGCTCGCGGTTGACGCTCTCCGAGCAGACCGAGGTGACTCGTGCCGATCACGCGCGCAACGTGTCGGACTGCAGGAACGGGTTTGCCTCCTGCGACCGTTCGAGTCTGTCCGACACCGAAGCAGTCGCCCTGGCCGTCGCCGAGCATGACCGCAACGTATCCAACTCGCATCGATGCGATCGGCGCCTGCGACCCGTTTCGCTTGACGCGGGCGGAAGCCTGCGGACGTGGCGGCGGCCGGACGGCAGCGACGGATCGCCGGCCGCCAGGCTAGCCTCGGACCCTGCGACGCCACCGCCTTCAGCGGAGCCGAGCGCGCGGACGTCGCGGCCGGCGTGCATGCGCGCATGGTCTCCGAATGCCGGGATGGCACGGGAAGTGCGACCAGCCCCCGCTGACGCGGCCGGAAGTCGAGTTGGCGCTCGCCGCGCGCCTGCGCAACCTGTCGACCTGCACGCAGGGTTGGGACGGATGCGACCGCTCGCTGCTCGGCCAGCGCGAGACGATCGACTTGGACGTCGCCCTGCACGCGCGCAACATGGTCGACTGCCGGGGCAGCCGCGACAGCTGTGACTACGCCTTTCTGAGTCGGTCGGAGGCCGCGACGCTGGCGAGCGCCGAGCGCCTGCGCAACTACACGGCGTGCGCAAGGGCCGCGGCTACTGCGATCGCTCGCGGTTGACGCCGCTCGAGACCGCCGCGATTCGGGCGGCGCCGATCGTCACGGCCCCACTTCCGCGCGCTAGCGATCAGCGCCCTGCCTCCGACTTCGCCCGCGCGGCGGCTCCAGCGGCCGCGCGCTGACTTCAATCGCGAAGCACGACCGTGAGCAGGGCGCTGTGGACCTGCAGGCCGCCGTTGTAGTGGATGAAGCCCATCTTCCTGAAGCGATTCATGAAGTAGCTCACCCGCGAACGCGTCGTGCCGCACCATCGCGGCCAGCGTCTCCTGGCTCACCTTCGGGATCACGCTCTCCGGCCTCGATTCCTTGCCGAAGTGCGCGAGCAGCAGGAGGATCCGGGCGAGTCGCTTCTCGCTGGAGTTGAAGAGCTGGTCGACCAGGTCCTCTTCGATCCGAACGTTGCGAGACAGCAGATACGCGGTGAAGAGCTCCGCGAACTCCGGCTCCTGATGGAGCAGGCTGACCATGGTGCTCTTGTCCACCCGGACGATGCTCGACGGCCTGAATCGCGCTCGCCGGTGGACATGCGCAGGGGTTGGCCCGCCAGGCAGCCCTCGCCGAAGAAGCTGCCTCGCTCCAGAACGCCGATCGACGGCTTCCTTTCCTCGCGTGGAGACGACCGTGAGCTTGACCTTGCCGCTCTGGATGTAGAACACGGCATCGGCCGCGTCTCCTTGGGAAAAGACGACTTGCCTGCCCTGATATTCCCGCGTCGTCTTTCCGTGCTCGATCCAGGTGAGGAACGTCCTTGGATCGAAAGCGAGAGCCGCGCTGCTGCTGCATGACTTGCCCCTTTGGGCCGCGATTCTCATGGAGCCGTAGCATCGCTCCGCTTCCGCCCCGCCCAGGCGCATTTCTAGGCACGCGCCCTGGAAACGCAAGGCGACCCATCAGGAAATGCCACAGACACCGCACGTCATCCCCTGGCGCCTACCTCTTTCCAGGGCATGCAGCAGAAGTGAGCAGATCGGCCAGGCCGGGCCTGATAGGTTGTTGATCGAAAGGGGCTTGTCTTGACCATCACGTTGCCGGGACTCATCTTCCTGGTCATCGTCGCAGCCATCTGTGGAGCAGTCGGCCGCGCGATTGCAGGCGGAAATCCGCGGCGGGCTCATCGTCTCCACCGCCGTCGGCTTCGTCGGAGACGCTGCTCGGGCCGTGGCTCGCGGCGCAGCTTCACTTGGCGGAGCCTTTCATGCTTCACGTCGCGGGCAGTCCTTCCCTGTTCTCTGGTCGATCATCGGCGGGGCCCTCTTCGTGGCGGTCATCCACCTCATCTCCAGGCGCTAGCCGGACGATGCCAACTACCGCAGCCTCCTGCAGGGAGGAGCACGGCCGAGGAGGCGGCTCCGGCTACAGACTGGGGCGTTCCTGTTCGCTGCCAGATCGCTGTTGCTGGCGAGAGGCTCAGGCAGGTCGGCGGCAGCCGCCGTCCGTCGCCTGCGTGCCATCTGGTCCCGCCGGGCTGCGCGCATCGCCTGCCCGATCGTCGCGACCCTGATGCTGTTGCCCCCGGCCGCCGTCGTGCAGCACGTCTACTTCGATCGCAGCGACCTTCCCGAGCTCACCGCGTTCATCCTGTTCCAGCCCCTATGACCGGCGAAGTCACGGACGCCAGCGGGCACGTCGTGATACAGCTCGCACGCGAGTACCGGCGCGTGGTGACGTACGACGAGGTGCCGCTCGTCGTGCGCCAGGCCATCCTGGCGGCCGAGGACAAGAACTTCCTCTCGCATTCCGGGGTCGACTACGGCGCGCTGCCGCGGGTGATCGAGAAGACGGCGGACGCGCTCCCTGGCTCGGGTGGCAGAACGGCAGAGGGCTGCGGCTGCGGCTGGCCCAGGAGGCTCGACGATCACGCAGCAGCTGGTGCGCGTTTACTTCCTGCGGTACCTCGACCGCCCGCCTGAACGACGATGCGCGTGTTCCACGCGGCCTGTCGCTCGCGCGGGTGATGTCGCGCCGTGCTGGGCGTCCCGGCCACGAACAAGCTGCTCCGGAAGCTCGAGGAAGTGCGCCTGGTCGCTCTGGCTCGAGGAGGCGATGCGCAAGCAGTACGGAACGCAGGAGCAGGCGCAAGCGCGAGATCTTCGCCCGCTATGCCAGCTTCATCTACCTGGGCAGCGGCCGCTACGGCTTCGGCAGCCGCCGCCGAGTACTACTTCGATAAGCCCCTGGCGGGCTACACCACCGAGGACGCGGGACGCGCGGCGTCTGCTGGCGGGGATCGGCAAGTCGCCCCGCGACTACGCGCCCGTCGCCGGCAACGCGCGCCTCGCTGCAGCGCCGCAACCAGATCCTGGCCCTGATGGCGCAGCAACGGCGACATCCCCGACGAGCTGGCCCGGCGCTGCCAGGCCGAGCCGCTCGGCGTCGTCCGCCTCGCCGTGGCGAAGACCGAGGCACCCGCGGCGATCGAGCACGTGCTTCGACGAGCTGCAGGCAGCACGGCGGCGCGCGCTTCAGCGGTCGAGGACCTCTTCCAGGGCAGGATCTCGCGTGCATTCCACGGTCGATCGGCGGGTGCAGACGGTCGTCAACGAAGCCCTGGAGAACGGCCTCGCTCGCTACGAGAAGCGGCATCCTCGCGCACGAGGGCTCATCCAGGGCTCGGTCGTGGTGCTGGCCAACGCCGACGGCGCGATCCTCGCCGAGGCGGGCGGGCGACAGCACTACAGGACCTTCGTTCCAGCCGCTACTCCGACTACAACCGCGTCACCGGCTCGCTGCGGCAGCCCGGATCGCGTGATGAAGCCGCTCGTGTACCTGGCCGCGTTCCGCAGCGGCCTGACGCTCGATGCCACGGTGCCTCGACGCAGCCCATCAGCGTGCCAGATGGCCCCGCGAGCGACGGGGTCAAGTGGATCGCCAACTACGACTCCACGTTCAAGGGTTCGATCCCCGCTCGCGCCAGGCGCTCGCCGAGTCCAGGAACGCGCGGTCGCGGTGTGGATCGCCGAGACCATTGGCACGAGAAGATCCTGAGGACCCGTCGGGACCTGGGCTTTCACGCGCCGCTGCAAGCCCTACATCAGCACGGCCCTCGGCGCGTCCGGAGGTGCGGTTGCTCGAGCTGGCGGGCGCTTATCGAGGCGATGGCCTCGGGCGTGCTTGCGGAGCCGCACGTGATCGCGCGCGTCACCGATAGCACCGGACACCGTCCTCTACCGAGGCGCCTGCAGCAGCCGGGTGATTCCCTGGGCGAGCCTGGCGCTGATCCAGGAGGGGCTGCGCGGTGTGATCCGCCTTTCCGGCGGCACCGCCCACGCTCAACGGAAGTGCCTTCCCTATCCCGGTGATGGGCAAGACGGGTACCACGAGCGACTTCAGGGACGCGCTTTTCGTCGGTTCCACCTACGGGCCGCAGGGCATCACGGTCGCTGTCCGAGTCGGCTTCGACGACAACCGCACGCTGGGCCCTCGGGAGACCGGCGGCCGCACGGCGCTGCCGATCTTTCAGGAGATCGTGGCGCGTATCTACAGGGATGCCCTGTTGGGACGGTCCCGCAGTTTCCACAAGCGATGGAAGACCGGATCAGCGCTACCTGAACCGTCCGACCGAGCCCAGGCCGCTGGACCCATCGCCGCCAACGCGCCGGGGAAGCATCGGTCTACCCTCGATGGATCCTCGCCCGAACAATCGATTAGGCCCTGCTTCCGCGGCGCCTAAAGTGGTGATGTTCGGTTTGAGAGGCGGCACGGGCTTCGCCCGCTAGGAGATGGAAAGCCATGAAGGTACGACCGCTTCACGATCGCATGCTGGTCCGCCGGATCGAGGAGAAGGAGACCGCCAAGGGCGGGATCATCATCCCCGACACGGCGAAAGAGAAGCCCATGCAGGGCAGAGGTGCTGGCGGTCGGCAACGGCCGGGTGCTGGAGAACGGGAAGAAGGTAGCCCTCGACGTGAAGGTGGGCGACCGGGTCCTGTTCGGCAAGTACTCGGGACCGAGATCAAGATCGACGGCGAGGAAGTCGTGATCGTTCGCGAGGACGAAGTCCTCGCGGTGATGGGTTAAGAGGCTAGAAAACATGTCGAAGCAGATCACGTACGGTGACGACTCGCGCCAGGCGATCCTGCGCGGCGTGAACCGCTTGGCCGACGCCGTGCACGCGTGACGCTCGGCCCGCGAGGGCAGGAACGTCGTCCTCGACAAGAATTCGGCTCGCCGCTCATCACCAAGGACGGCGTCACGGTGGCGAAGGAGATCGAGCTCAAGGAGCCCCTCGAGAACATGGGGGCGCAGATGGTGAAGCGAGGTCGCGAGCAAGACCTCCGACGTGGCGGGCGACGGCACCACGACGGCGACGGTGCTGGCGCAGGCGATCTACCGCGAGGGCAGCAAGAACGTCACGGCGGGCGCCAACCCGATGGCGCTCAAGCGCGGCATCGAGACTGGCGGTCGCGGCCGTGAGCGAGCAGCTCAAGAAGCTCAGCAAGCCCGTCAAGGGCAAGATGATCGAGCAGGTCGGCACGATCTCCGCGAACAACGACGAGACGATCGGCACGCATCATCGCCGAGGCGATGGAGAAGGTCGGCAAGGACGGCGTCATCACGGTCGAGGAGGCGAAGTCGATCGAGACCTCGCTCGAGGTCGTCGAGGGCATGCAGTTCGACCGCGGCTACCTGTCGCCCTACTTCGTGACCGACCCCGAGCGGATGGAGTGCGTGCTCGAGAACGCGGTGGTGCTGATCCACGAGAAGAAGATCTCGAGGCATGAAGGACCTGCTGCCCGTGCTTGGAGCAGGTGGCGAAGCTCGGGCCAGCCGCTGCTGATCGCTCGCCGAGGACCTGGAGGGCGAGGCGCTCGCGACGCCTGGTGGTGAACAAGCTGCGCGGCACGCTGCAGGTGGCGGCGGTGAAGGCCCCGGGCTACGGCGACCGCAGGAAGGCCATGCTCGAGGACATCGCGATCCTGACCGGCGGCAAGGCGATCACCGAGGACCTCGGGATCAAGCTCGAGAACCTCAAGATCGAGGACCTCGGCAGGGCGAAGAAGATCACGATCGACAAGGACAACACCACGATCATCGAGGGTGCGCGGCAAGGCCAAGGACATCGAGGGCCGCGTCAAGCAGCTGCGCACCCAGGTCGAGGAGACGACGTCCGACTACGACCGCGAGAAGCTGCAGGAGCGGCTCGCCAAGCTGGTGGGCGGCGTGGCGCTGATCAAGGTCGGGGCGGCGACCGAGACCGAGATGAAGGAGAAGAAGGCCCGCGTCGAGGACGCGATGCACGCGACCAAGGCCGCGGTCGAGGAGGGCATCGTCCCTGGCGGCGGCGTCGCGCTGCTGCGCTGCCTGAGTGCCGTCGCGGCCGCTGAAGGCCGAGGGCGACGAGGCGGTCGGAGTCGGCATCATCCGGCGCGCGCTCGAGGAGCCGCTGCGCCAGATCGCCGGCAACGCCGGGCACGAGGGCGCCGTGATCGTGGCGCAGGTCCGGGACATGAAGGGCGACGAGGGCTACAACGCGCAGACGGACGACCTACGAGAACCTGGTCGAGGCGGGCGTGATCGACCCGACCAAGGTCGTCCGCTCCGCGCTGCAGAACGCCGCTTCGATCGCGTCGCTGCTGCTCACGCACCGAGGCCGTGATCTGCGAGATCCCGGCAGAGAAAAACGACGGGCGCTCCGGCGGGATGCCGGCCGACGGCGGCATGTACTGAACTACGGGCACGATGACTGCTCTCTCGCGGGTTGCCCGGACCCTCGGGTGGCGTCCGAACCCTGCCCCCTTCGCGCCGAGGCGCACGCTCGGTTGGGTGGCCCTCGCGGGCGCCGCCGTCGCCGCGCTCGCCGCCGCGGGCCGGAGCGGCGTTTCGCGATAGCCCGACGCTCCTAGGCGCTGTCCTCCTCGTCGCAGCCGTTGCGACGGTGTCGCTGACGTTCCGGGGCTGGCCGCACGGACCTGGCGCGCCTCGACACTGCGGTCACGGAGCGGGACACGTTCCAGACCGAGCTCGTGGCCGCCCGCAAGACCAGGGAGGAATGGCGCAACCTCGCCTACCACGACGATCTCACGGGTCTGCCGAACCGGAGCCTGCTCCTCGACCGGCTCGGCCTCGCGATTGCTCACTCCCGTCGCCTGGCGAGCCACCTCGTCTCTGGTGTTCCTCGACCTCGACGACTTCAAGAGCGTGAACGACTCTTTCGGCCACGGCACCGGCGACCGCCTCCTGGTGGAGCTCGCCACTCGCGTTCGCGCCAGCGTTCGCGCGGGGGACACCAGTGGCACGGTTGGGGGACGAGCTCGTGGTGCTGTTGGACAGCGTGACCGGGGCAGAAGACGCGGCGCACGTGGCGGCCAAGGTACTCGCCGCGGTGCAGGCCCCGTTCCGGCTCGACGGCCACGAGATCTGCGTCGCAGCCAGCATCGGCGTGAGCGTCTATCCCGGCGACGGCACCTCTCCCGGCGAGCTGGTGAGCCGCGCGGACGCAGCCATGTACCGTGACAAACGGCGAGAGCGAGCCGCACCGATGGCGAGAGACGAGGAGTTCCAGGGGGTGATCGGATGAAGCAGCTGCTGTGCTGGCTGTTGGGCCACGACCGCATGACGACGAGCCTCGACGCAGGGTCTGCCTGCGTTGCGGCACGCGAGAGACGCTGCGCCAGTTCGACCACGTGATCGCCTGGGAAGAGGTCACGAAGGCCGCGATCCACCGTTAGCCTCAAGCCTCAGCCTCGGTCCGAGGTGGGCGCTGTCCGAGTCGCCCATCTCGACGCGTCCGTCGGGGAAGTACTCACGCCAGCGGCGCGAGACGAGCGCCGCCGTGGCGGGATCGGTGACGAGCTCTTTCGGGAAGGACGGCTTGCGCCGCGCGTCGATCAGCACGGGAGGCTCGTGGACGACGTGGTGGCGCACCACGCGCGAAGCCGCAGCGTGGATGTCGGCCGCGGGCTCGAAGCGCGTGAACGTGGTCCACAGGAAGTTCATCGACGCTGCGCCGTGCGCGGCGCGGCTCGTCGGTCAGCACGACGAGCGGCCAGCCGGCGAAGGCCGGGTGGGCGGCGAGGCGCGCGGCCGCGTCCGGGCTCGTCGGCGAGCGCCGGGCCGCCGACGACCAGGCAGCCGCGCGCAGAAGACGCGTCGCGTCCTGCGCCCGGCGGCGGCGGCACCGCCGGCCGGAACTCGCGGGCAGCTCGCGCACCGGATCGCCGAGGCCGAGCCAGACGCCCTTCGAGCCCTCGTTCACGCGTCGGGCCCGGTGTAGTCGAGCGTGTCCATCGAGAGGTTCGAGAAGACGTAAGAGGTCGGTCTCGGTGCGCGTGCGCGCCAGCAGGTGCTCGAGCGTGGCGCGGAAGTCGCGCAGGTCGACCGCGCCGGTCGGTGAGCAGCAGGAACTTGGTGAGCGAGAGCTGGCCCTCGCCGAGGATGCGGAACGCCGAGGCCATCGCCTCGCGCTTGTAGCGCTCGCGGACCACGGCCGCGGCGAGCGAGTGGTAGCCGGTCTCGCCGTAGGACCAGAGGTCGACGACGCCCGGCATCACGAGCGGGAAGAGCGGCGAGAGCAGCTCCTGCAGCAGGTCGCCGATGAAGAAGTCCTCCTGGCGCGGCTTGCCGACGACCGTCGCCGGGTAGATCGCGTCCTGGCGGCGGGCAGAGCGCCGTCGACCTCGGAACACCGGGTAGTCGTGGCGCAGCGAGTAGTAGCCGTAGTGGTCGCCGAACGGCCCTTCCGGCCGGCGCAGCCGCGGCGGCACGTGGCCGACGAGCGCGATCTCGGCGTCGGCGACGAGCGGGTGCGGCGCCGGGCCCGGCGCAGCGGGCGAGCTTGCGCGCCGGCGATGAGCGACGCCAGCATCAGCTCGGGCACGTTCTCGGGCAGCGGCGCGATCGCGGCGAGCATCAGCGCCGGCGGGCCGCCGAGGAAGACGGTGACCGGCAGCGCCTCGCCGCGCGCCTCCGCCGCCGCGTAGTGGAAGCCGCCGCCCTTGCCGATCTGCCAGTGCATGCCCGTCGTGCGCGTGTCGTGGACCTGCATGCGGTAGACGGCCGAGGTTGCTGCGGCCCGGACCTGCGGCTCCGGCCGCGGGATGCTCCGGTGCAGACGAGCGGCAGCGTCAAGAAGAGCCCGCCGTCCTCGGCCCAGCAGGTCAGCACCGGCAGCCGGTCGAGACGGACGTCCTTCGTCACGACCTCGGTGACGGGCCCGCTCGCCCGCGAGCGACAGCCCGATCCGCATCAGGTCGGTGATCGCGTCGCGCGCCCCCAGAGCTTGCCCGCGGTCGGCGGCAGGAGCGTCTCGGCCAGCTCGACGACGCGTCGGATCAGCCGTCCCGGCCTGCGGCCGAATGCCAGCTCTGCGCGCCGCGCGGTGCCGAACAGGTTGGTGGCGAGCGGCAGCTCGGCGTTTCGGACACGCGAGAAGAGGAGCGCCGGCCCGCCGCCCGCGATCACGCGGCGGTGGATCTCGGCGCTGCTTCGAGGCGCGCGTCGACCTCGGCGTCTACGACGCGGAGCTCGCCGTCGCTTCCGGAGCTGGTCCAGGAACGCGCGCAGGTCGGGAACCCGGGATCGCTCATCGAGTCAGGCGCCGGATGCTAGCACCCGGGACTGCTCACACGAGGCGGACCGAGTGGCTCTTCACGGCGAGGTAGGCCGCCTGGCCGACCGCGAGCCCGAGCGACGCGGCCGCCGACGGCGTGACGCGCACGATCCACTCGAGCTTGCCTTCTCCGCCGGGGGCGCGCAGCGAAGCGTGACGTCCGCGCCGGCGCGGGCGAGCGCGACGATCCGGACCTCGAAGAGGTTGCGAGCTGACAAACCCTCTGGGTGCCTTTCTCGCCACGATGACGTCCTCGGCCCTCACGGCCATGGTGACCCGCTGCCGAGCGCGAGCGCCGCGGCGAGCGGCACGGGTGATGCCCTGCCCCAACGCCAGGTCCAGGATCGTCACGCCGCCCTCGACGTCATGCCCCAGCACGCGGCCGCTGAAGAGGTTCTCGACGCTGGGCTCGGCCGCGCTCGCCATCGCCGGCGTCGCCAGCAGCCTGAAGCGGCGCGCCGTCCGCGACGCGGCCGTCGCGCAGCAGAAGCATGCGGCGCGAGCGCGCGAGCGCCTCGCCGACGTTGTGGGTGACGTAGAGGACGGGCGTCTTCCACTCGTCGCGCACCCGCATCAGGTAGGGCAGGATGCGCTCGCGCAGCCCGACGTCGAGCGCGGCGAGCGGCTCGTCGAGCAGGAGCAGGCGCGGCCGTGTCGCGAGCGCGCGCGCGAGCGCGACGCGCTGCTTCTCGCCGCCCGAGAGCGAGGCGGGAAGCGTTCGAGCAGCCTGTCGATCTCGAAGCGTCGCGATCGCGCTCGCCACGGCCGGGCGTCGGCGCGCGCGCCGAAGCGCACGTTGGCGTGGGCCGTCAGGTGGGGAAAGAGGCCCGCGTCCTGCGGCACGTAGCCGACCTGCGGCGCGCCTCGGGCGGCAGCGACACGGCCATTCGCCGTGTCGAGCAGCAGCTGGCCGTCGAGCGCCAGGCGGCCGCGCGCCGCGCGCCGGAGTCCCGCGATCGCCTCGAGCAGCGACGTCTTGCCCGACGCCCGAGGGACCCATGACCGCGGTGACGCCGGACTCGAGCTCGGGCCGCCACGCGAGCGTGTAGCTCGCGAGCGCGAAGCTCGAGGTCGATCTCGATCATGCGGCGATCCGCCGCGAGCGCCGCCGGCGCGTGATCCACTCGGCTGTCCAGAGGGCCACGAAGGCCAGGGCGGTCGTCACTCCCGCCAGCACGAGAGCGCGGTCGTCGCTTCCCCAGCTGGTTGTCGTGGAAGATCGCCAGGGCGAGGGTCTGCGTGCGCCCCGGGATGTTGCCCGCGATCATGACCGTCGCGCCGAACTCGCCGAGCGCCCGCGAGAACGCCAGCACACGCGCCGGCGAGGCAGGCCGCGCCAGCGGGCGAGCGTCAGCGCGCCGGAAGGCGGCCAGCGGGCCGCAGCCGAGCGTGCGCGCGAGACCCGACGAGCCGCGGGTCCACCTCCTCGAAAGCCGTGCGCGCCGAGCGCACCAGCGAGCGGGAACGACATCACCGCCATCGCGAGCACGACCGCCTTCCAGGTGAAGACCACCTCGAGCCCGTGGCCCAGCGAGCCGAGCACGCCGAGCGGCGAGCGCCTCGAGCGCCTCGAGCAGCACGAGACCGACGGCGGTCGGCGGCAGCACCAGGGGCAGCGGACAGCAGCGTCTCGAGCGCGCCCTTGCCCGGCCCCCGGTAGCGGGCGAGCGCGAGCGCCGCGAGCGACGCCGAGCGGCAGGATCAGAGCGTCGCGCCCGCGGCGGTCGCGAGGCTGAAGCCGACGATCTCGAGCTCTTCCGGGGTCAGCAGGCTATCGCCTCCGAGCACGAGGAAGCCGTGGCGGGTGAAGACCGCGCGCGCTCGGGCGAGCGCAGGTAGGCGACGAAGGCACTCGCGGCCCGGCGCGTCGAGCGCGCGAGCGGCGCCGACCGGATAGCGGATGGTGGGTCCCTGCTCCGCGCGCCACCTCGAAGGCGATGCGCACGCGCTTCGAGGCGGCGGCGTCAGTCCGGTAGACGATGCCTGCTCTCGGCGTTCTCCGACTCGACTGCGGCGAGCGCGGCGCGCACGTGGAGCGTCGGGACGACCCCGCGGCGCGAGCTCGGTCCAGAGCCCCAGGCCCTCGAGCCAGCTGCGCGCGTAGACCCCGGCCGGAACCGCTTGCGGGTCGCGCTACCGCGATCGTCTTGAAGGCGGCGAGGTCGCGCGGGCCCGCGACCGTTGCGCGGAGGCGGCGGGGACGATCACGACGAGCGTGTTGGACAGGAGATCCTGCCGGTCCGAGGCGCGGACCAGCCCTTCGCGCTCGAGCGCGTCCATCTGCGTTGGTGTCCGCGGAGAAGAAGACGTCGGCGGGGCGCTCCGGACCGGATCTGTCGCGAGAGATCGCTCGAGGCCCCGAAGTTGAAGACGGCACGGCAGCCGGAGGCCTTCGCCCACGCGCGGCCGACCTCGGCGAGCGCATCGGCCAGGCTCGCCGCGGCGGAGACGCTGATCTCCTCCGGCTCCGCGCGAGCGCCCAGGGCGCGGCTCGCGCCTCGCGCCGCAGAGCGCGAGCGCTCCGGCCGAGGCGCCGGCCAGCAACCACCGCCGCGAAAAAGCAGTTCGAGCCACGCGAAGCCGCTCGTCCGGATGCTAACATCAGGCAATCGCATGACCTCCGCGCAGCGGCCCGATCGTCCCGCTCCGGCGCCTGCCGATCGAGGACGATCGCTTCCACGACCAGTGCGGGCTGTTCGGCATCTTCGGCCACCCTGACGCGGCGCACCTCGCCTACATCGGGCCTCTACGCGCTGCAGCACCGCGGCCAGGAGTCGGCGGGCATCGCTGCGCCGACGGCGCGAAGATCCGGCTCGAGAAGGGCATGGGCCTGGTGAACGACGTGTTCACGACGGGCCGGCTCGGAGTCGCTGGTGGGCGACCGCGCCATCGGCCACGTCCGCTACTCGACGGCGGGCGACACCGTGGCCGACGAACGCCCAGCCGTATCCTGATCGAGTGCCACCGCGGCCCGATCGCGCTCGGCCACAACGGCAACCTCACGAACGCCGCCGATCCTGCGCCACGAGCTCGAGGCGGCGGGCTCGATCTTCCAGTCCACCTCCGACACCGAGGTGATCCTGCATCTCTACGCGCGCAGCCACCGCGAGCGGCTCGAGGACGCGATCGCCGCCAGCCTCGTACAAGGTGATGGGCGCGTTCTCGCTGCTGTTCCTGACGCCCGAGGCGCTGGTCGCCGCCCGCGACCCCTGGGGCTTCCGGCCGCTCGTGCATGGGCAAGCTCGGCAACGCCACGGTGCTCGCGCTCCGAGACCTGCGCGCTCGACCTCATCGACGCCGAGTACGTGCGCGACGTCGAGCCGGGCGAGGTGCTGGTGGTCGACGCCGCGGGCATGCGCTCGTTCCAGCCGTTCCCGCCCGAGCCGACCGCGCACTGCGTGTTCGAGCACGTCTACTTCGCGCGCCCGGACAGCCTGGTCTTCGGCAGCAACGGTGCTCGAGTCGCGGCTCGCGCCTCGGCCGCCAGCTCGCGCGCGAGCAGCCCGGCCGACGCCGACATCGTCGTGCCCGGTGCCCGACAGCGGGATGGGCGCGGCGCTCGGCTTCTCGCAGGAGAGCGGGCTGCCCTTCGAGTGGGGCCTGATCCGCAACCACTACGTCGGCCGCACCTTCATCCAGCCCGAGCCAGTCGATCTGCGCTCGGTCGGCGTCCGCATCAAGCTCAACCCGGTGCGCCAGCGTCCTCGAGGGCCGGCGCGTCGTGCTGATCGACGACTCGATCGTGCGCGGCACCACCTCGCGCAAGATCGTGCGCATGGTGCGCGAGGCGGGCGCGCGCGAGGTGCACCTGCGCATCTCGCTGCCCGCCCACCACCGGCCCCTGCTACTACGGCATCGACACGCCGCTCAAGAGCGAGCTGATCGCGGCGTCGCACACCGTCGACGAGATCCGCCGCTACGTCGAGCGCCGACAGCCTCGGCCTACCTGTCGCACGAGGGGCTGCTGCAGGCCGCGGGCGACGCCCCGGCCGGCCGCCACTGCACCGCCTGCTTCTGCGGACGCTACCCGGTCGCCGTCACCCAGCTCGACGAGTCGCAGCTGCGCCTGTTCGAGAAGGCGAGGGCCTGAGCCCGGGCGCATGCCGCGCCTGTTGTGCGTCGGCCACGTGTGCCACGACCGCGCGCCGGGAGGAGACGTCGTCGGCGGCTCGGTCGCCTACGGCTCGCTGACGGCGCGGCGGCTTCGGCTGGGAGGCCGCCATCCTGTCGAGCGCCGGCCCCGACTTCGACGCCGCGCGCGAGCTGCCCGGCGTGCCGGTGTTCTCTGCAGCCGTCCGCGGCGACCACGCGCTTCGTGAACGAGTACGCCGCGGACGGCACGCGGCAGCAGACCGTGACGGCGCGCGCCGACGACATCCGCTTCGACCGCGCTGCCGGACGAGTGGCGCGCGCCCGACGCGCTGCTGCTGCCGGCCCGCTCGCCGGTGAGCTCGCCGGCGTCTCGGCGACCGCGTTCTCGGCCGCCTGCATCGGCGCGATCGCCCAGGGCTACGTGCGCGGATCGACGCCGAGGGCCGCGTCCGGCGAAGGAGTGGGCCCGGCCCGAGCGCGACCTCATGGGCGTGCACGTGCTGTTCCTGTCGCGGCACGACCTGCCCGACGCCGAGGCGCGGGCCCGCGAGCTCGCTGGCATTCGTGCTGATCGTCGCGCTCACGCGGGGCTGGCGCGGCGTCACGCTCGTGACGAGGGACGGCACGCACGACGTGGCCGTCGCTGCCGCGCGCCGAGCAGGACCCGACGGGCGCGGGCGACGTGTTCGCGGCGGCGTTCCTGGTGCGCTACCAGGAGACGAGCGACCCGCTCGAGGCCGCGGCCTTCGCCGCGTGCGCCGCCTCGTGCGCGGTCGAGGGCGTGGGCGCCACCGAGCCTCGGCGACCGCGCCGAGGTCGAGCGGCGTCTGGAGCTGCGGCAGCGCATGATCGACGGCGGCGAGTGGGAGGAGCAGCTCGCTGCCCTCAGCGCAGCTGGAGCCGAGGCGTGTGACGCCCAGTTCGGTCGTCAGGGCGACGTACTCGTCAACCTCTCCGGACCGTCTCGGCCTCTGTAGACCGGCGCGGGCTGGCCGTCGAGCAGCAGCGTCGCCGTCCCGCTTACGGGCTCGGGGGAGTCTCGCAATCGCACTTGCCGGCCGCGGCCGGGGGCGTGCCGCTCGAATCAGCGCAGCAGTCGCGAGCCGCCGATCTGGCGGCATACGAGTACCTCGTGGGCGCCCAGCCTGCGGCCGGAGGACCGGCTCTGCACACGGTCACGGCCCCGGCGCGAGCCCGCTGCCGGGAACCGTGACGTCGAGGCCGCCTCGCAGCTCGACTTCAGGCCGAAGAGTCCTTCGTAGATCTGCGCGCCTGCGAGCGCCCCGACGATTGCCCGCGTAGCTGGCCGCCGCCGTGACCCGAGCCGTCGCGCGCGCGTGCCACCCCGAAGAGCCCCCCGAGTCGGCCACGCGTTGCGCCATCTGCGCGCAGGCCCTCGCTCGCCGCCTGCGAGCGTCCCCGCTCGAAGAGCGCGAGCAGGAAGCGGCCGGACCACCAGTCCCACTGGCCGCCGTTCTGGTACGTACGCGTCGCGCAGGATCTGGTGCCGCCGCTGAAGAGGCCGGTGGGCAGGCGGGCATCAGCACGGCCGTCGCCGCGAGAGGCCGAGGCGCGCCGCCGCGCGTCGGCTACCGCGAAGAGCCGCCCCGCTGCGCGTATGCCGCGTCCGCGGGCTCCGTAGAGGGCCGCGAGCGCATTGCCGCCGAGAGCGAACACGTTCCGAGTCGAAGCGAATGCGCAAGCGCCGTTGCTGCCACGCGCCGCGACCACCCGGTGCAGCCGGTAGAAGCCTGGCCTCGTTCCAGAGGTGACGGTCGATCGCGGCGCGCACCGACGCGGCCGCCTGTCGCCAGTGCCCGGCATCGGCAAGGGATTCGACGCCGCGTCCAGCAGCTCCGCGAGCTCCCGGAAGCGGCGCGCAGCGTAGAACGCGTTCTCGCCGTGCAAGCAGTGCCCACGACGGCGGGCGTCGCTCTTCCGTCGAGGTAGATCGCCTGCGCTGGTCCGCGTAGGTCGGGCCAGACGTCCCCCCAGTCGAAGCCGTGAACGCGCTCGCGACGAGCCCGGAAGCCCGCGTCGAAGCAGCCGCTGCTCCACGTAGCCGAGAGCGCCGTCGAGCCGGTCCACGAGCGCGTGCGCGCCACCGATCGGCTGGCTTTCGTGGAGCCAGCCGCGATCGCCGTGGTGAGCTGGCACACCCGCCACGCCGGCGTCGACGGCGCTCTCGACGCCTGGGTCCGGCGACTCGTCGTGTTCTTTGTCCGCGTGGAGAGCAGCTGACGCTCCCGGACGAGTAGACCTGCGACGCCGCGCGAGCGGCGTCGGTCGAATCTGCGAGGGATCGCCCGCGGCGATCCAGTCCCAGAGCAGCGCCGTCGGCCAGCTGGTGCGACAGGTGCCCCCAGCCAGCTCGTGAGAGCAGCGCGAAGTGTAGAAGTAGCGCGTCGCCGGGAGTGATCGTCGCGCTGCTGTCCCGGGCAGCCAGACCTGCGGATAGATCGATCCCGCGCCGAAGCTCCTGGGACCGTGCCCGTCCGGTCACGGACGACTCCCCTCTTTGTTCGCCCTCGAGGACCGGCCGGAAGCGCTGGAAGCTGGAGCGCGTCGAGCAGTCGCGTCGCTCGTCCGGTAGCTCTGCAGCGCGAGGCGCAGCTGTTCGGCGCGGCGGGTCGAGCTCTGGCGACGGGGCGCTCCGGGCCTTCTTCGGCCGAACCGCCGCAGCCCCGACGGCGCCAGGGCAACAGCGCGATCGCGGCGACGGCTGTGCTCGGGCTGCTCCGCACCCGTTGACCGCCTGATGCGCTTGGAGGGGCATCCTTCCGCGTCGACAGGATAACCGAATATGCGCCAACGCCGCCGCCTCGGAGAATCCAGGTGCAGAAAGTGCAGAGGGGAGGCCCGTTGTCCCTGAGGTGGCACGAAGCGCCATCGGTACGCTCCTTCCTCGGCTTGCTGGCTGCCGCCGTTCCGGCGCGGACAAGGCAGCGAGGACGTCAACGCCGGGCCAGTTCGACTTCCGCTTCCGGGCGCGCGGAGCCCGCGATGGGCGGCGCCTTCATCGCGCTCGCCGACGACGCGACCTCCGCCTACAGCAACCCCGCGGACTGATCCAGCTCGGGCGGCCGGAGGTCTCGCTGGAATACCGAGGCTGGGACTCGACGCCACTGCGATCGACCTGGGCCACGCGTTCGGACAGCCGACCGGCAACGGCCTCGACACGGTTCCGGGCGTGGTCCTCGAGGCTTCTTCCGAGCTCCACGTCCGGAGTCTCCTTCGTCTCGCTCGTCTATCCGAAGACGCGCTTCGCACTGGGCCTGTTCGCCCACCGCTTCCCGGAAGTTCGAAACGACTGAAGCGACATCCAGGGCGCGTTCTTCAACCGCAGCGCGCGGCACGCTCGACACCGGGACCACCGTGGAGCCCTGACTGCTGCAGCAGCTGGTCGCGGACACGAACGGAATTGACCGCGTGCAGCCGAAGGGAGCAGGACATCAAGATCGGCCTCTGAGCGCGGGCGCGACGCTGTCGGTCAGGCTCGGCGACGGCCTGTCGCTCGGCTTCTCCGGTCTCTACCACCGTTCTCGATCGACAGCACCAACCGGGCTCCGGCACGTTCCGACGATCCGTTCGGGCCCGGGCGATCCCGCCAAGCTCGACCTGCTGAGCACGCAGAAGGGCGACGACCAGGCGTTCGCGTGGAACGGCGGCTTCCGCTGAGCCTCGATCGGGTGCTCGCCGGCGCCTATCGCAGGGGCCGAGCTTCGATTACACCAACACGGTCACGGCCCAGGTGGCGCATCGCGGCGAATGTCTCCCGAACCAGGAGTGCAGCGTGGAAACCGTGCGCTTCGAGGTGCCCGACACTGTTGCGGCCGGGCTCGCGTTTCGCCCGGATCCCGCCCTTGACGCTGTCGTTCCAGTACGACTTCGTGGAGTTCACGGATCTGCTGGGGCCGCAAAGTCGGGTCCGCTCGCCGAACGCCGGCGCAGCGGTGGACGCGGGCCTGAAGGTCGACGACGCCCAGCGCTTCCGCTTCGGCGTCGAGTACCTGAAGGTGCTCTGGGCGGCCAGGCGCTGCGCTGCGCGGCGGCGTCTCGGTACGACAACGATCACCGCGTGTACTTCGACGCCGACCCGAGCACGGGCCTGCCCTATCCGCAGTACGCGATGCTGTTCCCCAGGGCGAGGCCCAGACGCACGGCAGCGGCGGCATCGGGCTCGTGCTGCAGCCGCACTCCAGATCGACGCGGCGTTCGACATCTCGGACCTCTACCAGACGCTCTCGGTCTCGACGATCTGGAAGTTCTAGCGATGAGCGACCGGAGCAGAACGCCGGCTCGAAGCGATGCTGGCGCGGCGGCGATCGCTCGTCGTCGCCTGGTCTGCGCCCTGCGGGCCGGCCCGCGCCGCCGAGACCGATCCTGTGGCAGGTAGCCCGCCGCCCAGAGCCCGACGGTGAAGGAGCGGGACGTCCGCGGCCCGGGGCCAGCGTTCCGGGCCGGCCACCGCGCCTGGGAGCTCCACGACTGGAAGACGGCGATATCGCGCATGTCGTAGGCGCTCAAGGCGGACGCCGATCAGCCTGAGGCGCAGGTGCGGCTGCCGGGCGTGTTCCTGACGCCCCACATCCCGAAGTACCACCAGAGCCACGCGCAGTGCCAGCTCGGCAACCGCGCCGAGGTGCGTGCGCGAGATGGACGAGATCATCGCGCCTCACAGGACGCGCCGGGCTACCCGGAAGAACCGCTACACCAAGGGGACTGCCAGAAGGCCTGCCCGGCTCACGCCGTCAGGCGGTCGCGAGGTCAGCGACAGCCGGGAAGCTGGTCTTTCAGGATCCTGGGCTCCGACGAGCAGCGACCGCGCGAGCGCCATCCGGACGTCGAGACCCTCGAGGGCGTCCGCCGGGGCGGTGACGGCGGCCCTCGTGCTGAGCCGCGTCGCTCCGATGTCCCAGAGCGTCAGCGTCTCGCCCGCCGAGTCGCTCTCGGCGTGCCCTGGCCGACCGTGGCGACACGCGCGTGGTTGGCCGGCGTCGCGGGGCGGCGCCCGGCGGCGACATCGCCACGCGGTTGAAGTCGTAGGTCGGCCTGCGCGGCCGGGGCTTCGACCCGGCGCGCCCGATGCGCCGCGAGTAGATCTCCTCTCCGAGCTTGATCCCAGATCCGCATCGTGCTGTCGTGGCTCACCGACACGAGGGTAGTCGTCGTCGCCAGTGAAGCCGAGGTCCATCACGAATGGTGCGATGGCCCACGGCGCGTGGGCTCTGGCGTGGCAGTTCGGGATCGGCCAGCTGGGCGAATGGTGTGGTCGAAGCTGCTGGCCGCGACGCGCCTGAGCGCCGTCCGCTGAAGGCCACGCGCAGGATCTCCCCTTGAGCGGCTTCGTCTCGCACACCACCTGGTCGCCTGCCGTGTCGACGAGCGCGACGGTGCCCTTCGAGCCCGCGATCGCGAGCCGCGCGCCGTCCGGGCTGTAGGCGACGCTCGTGATCGCGTCCTCCGCCGCCTGCGCGGGGACGAGCCTTGAGGCGCGCGCGCGCCGGCGCCGTGGTCGACCCCGAGCTCGAGCTCGAACCGCAGCAGGCCCTTCTCGCCGGCAGCCACCGCGAGCTCGCGCCCGTCGGGCCTCACGTCCATGTCGTCGATCTGCTTCCACGTCTTCCGGCTCGTACGAGCTGCGTGACGCCCGAGCCGCCGCCGCGCACGTCGGCCCACACGGCGATGCTGCCGTCGTCCAGCTCCAGCACGAGGCTCTTTCCGTCCGGCGTCCAGCGGACCACCGGTCACGCCCCGGTCGCAGAGCGAGGCCCGCAGCGTCCCGGTCGCCACGTCCCAGATCCCCACCGTGCCCGGCGTTTCGCCGAGGTCGAGTCTCGCCGCGAAAGCAGCCGGCCGTCGGGGCTGAAGGTCACCGTGGACGCGCAGCGGCAGCGGCAGCGACCAGAGCTTGCGCACGACCGGCGGCCCGAGCGCTGTCCGCGCGCGCCCGCCGACGGGGTGCGTGGCCGCCGTCTCCACGGCCAGCAGCGGCGGCGCAGGCTCTGCTTCGGGATCGGTGCGGATCACCGAGAGCGCCCAGGCCGCGTGCTCAGCCTGACTCGGCCCGCAGGGACTCGCCCTGCGCGCGCCGCCACTGCGCCGATCGCGATCACCGCCAGCGTCCCTGACCACGGTCGCGCCGGCGGCGCGCCGCAGCGTGCGAACAGCATCAGCGTGTTGCGGAAGCGCAGCTCGATGCGCTCCTTCTCCTTCTGGGCCTCCTCCTTCTCGCGCTCGAGCGCCCGGTCGCGGCGCTCTCTCGCTCTCAGCGCAGGAAGCTGTCGGCCGCGGCGAAGCCCGTCCCCGTAGCGCCGCGCCCAGAGCGTGGTCTCGGCTTGCACTCTGTCCCACCACAGCCGCGCCTGCGTGAGGCCCGGATCTTCCCAGAGGCTGCCGGCGCCCGCCTCCCAGCGCCGGGCGTCGTCGCGGATCCGCACGTAGGTGTTGCGGTTCTGCGCTTCCTCCTGACCCAGGCCCGCAGCCGATCCCACTGCCGGATCAGGCCTCGTGCGAGATGTCCACGAGCGTCGCGTCGGGGCCCGTCGATCCGCCCTCGCCCGAGTAGCGGAGAAAGGGAGCGCCGGTCGTCCACGAATCGCTCGGAGCAGGCGGTGAAAGCTCGGGCAGCGTCTGCCCGGTGAGCTCGCGCAGCCCGCGCACGCTCTGCGCAGCGCCGCACCTTGCGGTTGGCGTGGTCGGTGTCCGTGAGCGCCTGGAAGGTGACCTGGAAGAAGCGCAGCTCCTGCAGGATCGAGCCGCGTCGAGCGCCGTCGTTCACCGCCTCCTGGCGTGGACGACGGCGGGATCCAGGCCGGCGAGGGCCTCGTCGGCGTGGCGCCGCAGCGCCTCGGCGAGCATGCCCCACGTCCCGGTAGTGCTCGAGGTCCATCGTCTGCTGCCCGCTCTGACGGAGAGGCGCACCCACATGCGCATGAGCGCGTGCTGGAGCACGGGCAGCTGGTCGTGCTGGCCGCCGAGGTCGTTGAGCAGGCGGTCCACGAGCCGGGGCGCCACCTCCTTCTGGAACAGACGGATCGGCCCCTCGATCGCGAGCCGGACCTCGTCGCGGTTGAGCCGCGGCACGAGGTACTGGCTCTCGTTGAGCGCCTCGGCAGGCCCAGGAACTCGTCGCAGTCCCCGAGGTGGTCCGGAGCGCATCGCGAACACGACGAACACCGGCACCCGCGCTGGTGCGCGAGGCCCAGCACCACGGATGACGAAGTCGGTGTCCTCCTCGTGCTGCTCCGGAGGTGCGGTCGTCGTCGCGCCTGAAGATCTCCTCGAACTGGTCGACGAACAGCAGCAGGTTGGCGTTGGCTTGCTGCAGGCACGGTTAGGCCATCGCCTGCAGCAGGCCCGGAGACGCCGAGCTCGAGCCGTGCCGCGGATGTCCGTGGGTCGGGTCGAGGCCGATCTGCAGAGCGCCGCGTGGAGCGCGTCGGAGAGCCGCAGCCACGGGCTGTCTCCCGGCGTCATCCGGGCGACGACCCAGCGGTCGCGGTCGCCGACCAGGAAGCCGCGCCTGCAGCGCGGGCACGAGCCCGGCGTAGATCAGCGAGGACTTGCCGCTGCCCGAGCTGCCGATCACGCACCGACGAAGCGCGTCCGATGCAGCCGCTCTCGAGCAGCTCCACGATCCGGCGCTGGCGCCCGAAGAAGATGAGCGCCTCTTTGGTCTTGAAGGGCCGCAGACCGGCGAAGAGGCCGATCCGGCGGGCCCGGGGATTCCTCCATGCCTCAGTGCACGCCGAGCCCCTGGAGCACGGGCCCCAGGGCGGCGGGGGTCAGCCCCCTGCCGGATGTCGAGGACGTGGGTCTTGAAGAGCGGGTGCTCGAACGACTCCGGCTTCGCGACGCTCGGTGGCGCGATCAGCACGCCACTGCAGAACCGCGAGGCCGCCGCCCGGTTCGAGACCATCAGCTTGCGGCCCTCGTCGAGCCGCGCGCGAACCCACTCCCGCTCGCCCGGCCCAGGGCACGATCAGGCCCCTGTCTTTGCGCGAGGCGCTCCCGCGAAGAGCGTGCTGTTCTGGCCGGGAGCGTCCTGCTGCGCGATCAGGTCCGGCCGGATGCCGCTCGTCAAGAGCGTCTTGCACACGTCGAAGGCGATCAGGTGGTCGCGCTCGTGGGCGTCGAGGCAGCACGGCGGGCGCGTCGGCGGACGCCGGCTCGCGGATCCTTCGGCAGCCGCGCGGCGACGAGCGCCGGGCAGCTCGCTCGCCGGGCAGCGCACGATCTGGTACTGGCCTTCCTCCCGCTGGGCGCCTCCGAGCTCGTTCAGGCGGCCGATCCAGCCGGTGTCGAGCGACTCCGCTCGGCGCCGACTGCGCGAGCGGCACGCGCCGGCGAGATCCAGAGCAGCTGCGGGCAGCTTCAGCTCCTGCGCGAGCCGGAACTGCTCCTGGCTGTAGGTCCGGTCCTCGCGCCCCTCGATCGGGTTGTCGGCTCCAGGCGTCGCACAGGTGGACGACGAGCTTGGAGCTCGCGAGCCTGCGCGCGCCGCCTTCTCGTGCTCCGCGGCGGGGAAGGGCGGCGGCGTTCGCGGAGCGACCGTGAGCCTGAGCGAGACGAGGTCGGCCGAGAGCCGGTCGCGGGCCTTGCGCTGCGAGTCGGCGACCTCGGCGAGGAACACCGAGCGCGCAGCCGGTCGACAGGGCCGCCCGCTTCGGCCGGCGGCGACGGCTTCTCTGGTCCGCGCAGGTCCTGGAGCATCAGCCAGATCACCGTCGAGAGCCGGTCCGACCTTGTCGCGGAAGGCCGGGCGAGTCGGTCTCGAGCAGCTTGCCGATCGGGTCGTCGTCGGCGGCGACGAAGAAGTCGAAGGCGCTCGTGCGATCGGACGTCCCGGGCAGCTGCTCGTAGGGAATGTTCTGCAGGCGCGCCCGCAGGATCCGCGAGCGCTCGTTCACGCGGAGCCGGGCGTCGCCGTAGCGTTTGCGGAAGGCCTCCGAGACTCTCCCTTGCAGTATTCCGAGCGCTCTGTAGCCGCTCGAAAGCACGAGTGCCAGGAACAGCGCGGAGTGCTCGACGCGATCCCGGATCACGGCGTCGAACAGCGTCGCCTCGTCGAGCTTCGGGTCGCGCCAGATCTGGATCTCGCCCGCGCGTCCGCCGCGCATGTCGAGCTTGATCGACAGCTGCTTGTGGAAGCGCTCGACCCATCCCTCCGAGATTGTCGACGTGGGGCGTAGCTGACGAAGACGTCCCACTTCACGTCGGGATCGGGCACAAAAGGCACACAGCACTCCTCGGCTAGAGCCGACGAGAACAAAGGCTGTTGTATTACAGCACATTCACAAATTGACCACAAAATGAACGAGCAGCGCTCGCGAGGCAGTCTGCTCGCGGAGGCAGTCTGATAGGCTCACGCCGGAGTGCTTCCATGACCCCGAAATTCCACGTCCTTTCCGCCCTGTCGTTTCTCCTCCTGTCCACGGCGGCGACCGCCCAGACCGCGGCCACGAAGCCTTCGTCTCCGAAGCCGGCGGCAGCTCTCCCGCTCTCGTGGCGCCGGGCACCGAGGCGGTCGTCGAGACGGCGAGGGGAGCTTCACGATCCGCCTGCTGCCGGAGGTCGCGCCGAAGCACGCGGCGCTCTTCGTCCAGACGGCGAAGGCCGGCGGCTACGACGGCACGACCTTCCACCGCATCATCATGGGCGGGATCATCCAGGGCGGCGACCCGCTCACCAGGGACCCGGGCAAGGCGTCGCAGTACGGGACGGGCGGCCTCCGGCTTGCTGAAAGCCGAGCTCAGCGACCGTCCGTTCGTGCGCGGCACGGTCGCCGCCGTGCGCCGGCCCTCCAGCCTGGACAGTGCGGGGACGCAGTTCTTCGTCTGCCTCCAGCCGCAGCCCTCGCTCGCGAAGCAGTACACGGTCTTCGGCGAGGTGACCTCGGGGATGGAGGTCGTCGACCAGATCAGCACGACTCCGGTCGACGGCGACAAGGCGAAGGAGCGCGTCGAGATGAAGGTCACGGTTCGCGAGGCGCCGCCGCTCGCTCCTTGAGCCTCGGGCGCCTGGCTCGCGCGAGGCAGGAGTCGCGTCATTCGGCCCTCAGCACCTCGAGAGGAGGCCGGCGCCAGACCTCGGTGCTGCCCGCAAGCCCCACCGCCACGGTGAGCGCGAGGACCGACACCAGCAGCGGGGCGAGCTCGAAGAGCGGAAGTGCGAAGCGGCCGTCGAAGAGAAGCGGACGAGCGCCCAGCCGGCGAGGCCCGAGAGCAGCACGGCGGCGAGCACCGAGAGCGTTCCGAGCACCGCGTACTCGGCGAGCAGGATGCGGACGAGCTGGGGCCGGCGGGCGCCGAGCGTCCGCAGCAGCGCGCCCTCGCGCACGCGCTGATAGCGGCTGGCGGCGACGGCCCCGCCAGCACCACGGCGCCCGCCGCGAGGCTGAAGAGCGCCATGAAGCGCACCGCCAGCAGCACCTTGTCGAGAACGCTCTCGATCGAGCGCTGCACCTGGGCGAGGTCGAGCGTCGAGACGTTCGGGTGGGCCTCGACGACCGCGCGCTGCAGCCGCGCGCGCGCCTCGGCGTCCTCCACGCGCAGAGCAGGACGTAGCTGTGCGGCGCGCCGTCGAGCGGGCCCTCGGGAAACACCACGAAGAAGTTGGGCTCGAAGCGCGCCCACTCCACCTCGCGCAGGCAGGCGACGCGCGACTCGATCCGGACTCCCTGGACGTCCCACACCACGGCGTCGCCCGACCGCGAGCTTCAGCTCGCGCGCGAGCCAGCCTCGACCGCGATCGGCAGCGGCCCCGGGCCCGCGCCAGCGCCCGGCGCCACCAGGCTCCCGCCACGACGCGCTCGGAGCTCGTCGGCGCGTCGCGATAGCTGCTGCGGTACTCGCGCCGCAGCGCCCAGCGCTCGGGCCGCTGCGTCTCGTCCTCGATCGCCAGCAGCTCCGAGATGGCGCGGCCCCTGAGCGACTCGATCCGCATCGGCACGATCGGCACCACCGGCGCCGTGAGCGGCCCCGCCGCGGCGACGCGCGACGCGAGCGTCGTCGCGCTGGTCGGAGCTGCACGTCGAAGAACACGAGGTTCGGCCGCGTGGCGCCGCGGTCCACGCGCAGCTCGCGCCACAGGTTGTGGTGCACGAGCAGCAGCGTGCTCCAGCAGGAACCGCACCGAAGCCGAGCGCCAGCGCGACCATCAGCGTCTGGTTCGCCGGGCGGTAGAGGTTCGCGAGCCCCTGGCGGTAGACGTAGGGCAGCCCGCGCGGCGGAGAAGCGCCGCAGCCCGCGCACGAGCCCGAGCGCGGCGAGCCAGAGGGCGAAGAGCGCGACACCCGCGCCGGCCGCGAAGGCGAGACCATGTAGCGGAGCTGGCCCGGCCTGGATCACCGCGAGGGCGACCAGAGCTCGTGGCGAGGGCCGCGAGCGCTGCAGGCGCGCGGGATCGCGGCGGCGCCGCGATCAGCTCGATGTCGCGGCGCAGCACGGCGAGCGGCGAGACGCGCCGCACCGCCACGAGCGGGAGCAGCGCGAAGACCGCCGCCACCCACACGCCGACGCCGATCCCCGAGAGCACCGCCCGCCAGGACGGCGACCAGCTCACGTCCACGGGCAGCACGCCGCGCAGCAGGCGGGGCAGCACGAGCTGGGCGGCTGCGCCGAGCAAAGCGCCCAGCACGCTGCCGGCGAGGCCGACCATGAGCGCCTGGACCAGGTACGCCGCGAGCACGCCGGAGGCGCGCGCCCAGGCAGCGCAGCACGGCGACCGTCGTCATGCGCCGCTTGATGAACACGTGGACGGCGCTCGCGACGCCCAGCCCCCGAGCAGCAGCGCCACGAGCGCCACGAGGCCCAGGAAGTTGCCGAAGCGCGTGAGGCGTCTCGCTGAGCCGCCGCTCCTCCTCCGAGACGGTGCGCACGGCCAGCGCGCTCGGCCGACAACGGCGAGCGGAAGCGCTCGGCGATCTTGTTGGCGTCCGTGCCGTCGGGAAAGCGCAGGTACGCCTCGTAGCGCGCACGCGAGCCGCGCGTCAGCGAGGCCGGTCTCCCCGGCCCGCGCGCGCCGGACGTAGACGCGCGGCCCGAAGGCGCTGCGCACTCCGACGTCGCCCGGCGCGCTCACGATCGTGGCGCGCACCACGAAGCCGCGCCTCGCCGATCGCGATCTCGTCCCCGACGGCGGCGCCGAGCATGGTCAGCAGCGAGGGCTCGGCGATCGCGCCGCCGCTCTCGGCGAGCCGCGCCCACTCGCCGGCCGGCGCCGTCTCGATCGTTCCGTAGAACGGGTACGCGGGGTCGACCGCGAGCACCTGCGCGAGGCGCGTCGCCCGCCGCCGGGCCGCAAGACCATCGCGCCGAAGCTGACGACGCGGGCGAGCCCGGCCTCGGGCCGCGTCGATCGACGCGGACGTCGCCGAGCAGCGACTCGGCGCGCTCGCTGAGGCCGGCCGCTGACGAGGCCGAGGTCCGCGCCGAGCAGGAGCGCGCCTCGTCGCTGCACGGACGCGCGCAGGTTGTCGGTGAAGGAGTTGATCGCCACCAGCGCGGCGACTCCGATCGCGATCGCCGCCACGATCAGCAGCCCGCGCCGCTTTCGAGCCGCGGGCCTCGCGCCAGGCCAGCGACAGAACGAAGCGCGGCCTTCAAGCGACTCACGGCGCCGTCGCGCAGCCGCCAGCACGCCGGTGCGCGCGTGCGGCAGCTCGGGCTCGTGGGTCACGAGCACGACCGTCGTGCCGAGCTCGCGGTTCAGCTCCGCCAGCAGCGTGACCACGTTGTGGCCGTTCGCGGCGTCGAGGTTCCCGGTCGGCTCGTCGGCGAACAGCGAGCTTCGGGCGCGTTCACGAACGCGCGCGCCACCGCGACGCGCTGCTGCTCGCCGCCCGACAGCTGCGCGCGGGTAGTGGTGGCCGCGGTCGCCGAGCCCGACGCGCTCGAGCAGCGCGTCGCCGCGCCCACGCGGGTCCTCGCCGCGCAGCTCGAGCGGCACCATCGACGTTCTCGCGCGCCGTGAGCGTCGGGATCAGGTGGAACGACTGGAACACGAAGCCGACGCTCGAGGCACGCAAGCTCCGCACGCTCGTCCTCGCTCAGGCTCGAGAGGTCGTGGCCGTCGAGCAGCACGCGCCCGCTCGTCGGGCGATCGAGCCCGCGAGCAGGCCGAGCAGCGATGCTCTTTGCCGCTGCCGGACGGCCCGGTGATCGCGAGGATCTCTCCGGCCGAAAGCTCGAACGTGATATCTCTGAGGACGGTGAGCTCGCGCCCGCCCGACGGGTAGGTGCGGGTCAGCGATTCAGAGCGCAGGATCGACATGGAGCGGCTCTTTCCTCGCGGCATCATATCGGCAATCCTCGAGCGGCTCGTCGCAGCGACGCTGCCGGCGCTGCTGCTCGCGGCGTGCGATCGCGCGGCCCCGCGGCACGCGCGACGCCCGGCCTGAGCCCGCCTGCGGCAACTGCGGCGGCGAGCGCTCCGGTCGACGACCGCCCGGTCGTGCTCTTCGTCGGAACCAGCCTGACGGCAGGCTTCGGTCTCGATCCGTCCGAGGCCTTTCCGGCGCTCGTCCAGCAGAAGATCGACGCGGCGGGACTGCGCTACCGGGTCGTCAACGCCGGCGTGAGCGGCGAGACCTCGGCGGGGCGCTGCGCCGTCTCGACTGGCTGCTGCGCGAGCCCGTGGCGGTGCTCGTGGTGGAGACGGGCGCCAACGACGGCCTGCGCGGCCAGGGACCCGGACGCGACGCGCGAACCTGCAGGCGATCCTCGACGCCGCGCGCCGCAAGCAGCCGCCGCCGCGGCCTCGTGCTGGCCGCGATGGAGGCGCCGCCCAACTACGGCGAGGACTACCGCCGCCGGTTCCGCGCGCTCTATCCCGAGCTCGCGAAGGCGAGCGGCGCGACGCTGCTTGCCGTTCCTGCTCGACGGCGTCGCGGGAGACCCGAAGCTCAACCAGCCGGACGGCATCCATCCCACGGCCGAGGGCGAGCGGCGCGTCGCCGAGAACGTCTGGAAGGTGCTGCGGCCGATCCTGTGAGGCGCGCCGTCAGCGCGCGTACTCGAGGTGCGTGACGTCCGCTGCCGCGATCGTCCGCACGAGCTTCAGCCCGTGCAGGTCGGCCCCGAGGCCCTCGAAGAGCCGCTCGCCGTGCGCCGAGCAGGATCGGCACCAGGCTGATGTCCATCTCGTCGACGGCTCCTTTCGCGAGGTACTGCTGCGCGGCCATAGCACTCCCGGCGACCATCACGTCCTGCGTGCCGGCGGCCCGGCGCGCGCGCGTCGAGCGCCGCCTCAGGCCCCTGCGTGACGAAGTGGAAGGTCGTGCCGCCCTCGAGCGCGAGCGGCGGGCGCTCGTGGTGCGTGAGCACGAAGACCGGGTGGTGATACGGCGGGTTGTCGCCCCACCAGCCGTTCCACGGCGTCTCCGGGCTCCAGGGGCCGGGGCCGCCGCCGAACATGTTCCGGCCCATCACCGTGCGCGCCGACGTTGGCGACCGATTCCTCGACGATGCGCGTGCTCTCCGTTGCCGACCTCGCCGCCCCTCCATGCCCTGCATCGACCGCCAGGCGGCGAGCGGGAAGACCACTCGTGCAGGCGCATGCCGCCGATCCCGATCGGATCCGCGTCACGCTCTGGGCGGGACCGCGCGACGAAGCCGTCGAGCGACATCGCGATCCGGAAGCGCACCTTGGCCATCTTCGCCTCGCTGAGTCTCGCAGCACGACGAGGGGATCGAGGCGCATGGCGCGCCGCGCGGGCAGCTCGCACGCGAGCGCCGCGACGAGGGCGAGCAGCACGGCCGCGCCCACGAGCGCGACCGGGTCGAGCGGCTGCACGCCGAAGAGCAGCCCGCGCAGAACCCTGCCGGCCGCGATCGCGCAAAGGCTCCCGATCGCGGCGCCCGTGACCGCGAGCCTCAGGCCCTCGCCGAGCACGAGGCGGCGCACGTCCGGAGGCCGTCGCGCCGAGGGCCATGCGGACGCCGATCTCGGAGTAGCGCTGGCGCACGTACGCCGCCATCACCGCGTAGAGCCCGATCGCTGCGAGCAGCAGGGCTGAAAGGCCAAACACGCCGATCAGGAAGGCGTTGGAAGCGCGGCCGCGCGAGCGGCGCCGCCGCGAGCTCCGCGAAGGACGTGACGCGGGTCACCTGCAGGCTCGGTTCGACGGCGCGCACGCCCGCCCGCGCCAGCTCGGCCACGCGCGACAGCGGGAGTGCGCTGCGCAGGACGAGGATCCGCGCCTCGTCGATGAACTGTGACGCCGGCAGGTACAGCGTCGGCCGTGGCTCCGCCAGCTCGCGGCTAGCGCGTCGGCCCTCACGACTCCCACGACCGTTCGCCACGCCTCCTTCGAGTCGGGTCGGCCGAACTTCAACCGCTTGCCGAGCGGGTTCTGCCCCGGCCAGGTGCGCGCGGCGAGATCCTCGCTCACGATCGCGACCTCGGGCGCGCCCGAACGATCGTCGTGCGTGAAGCTGCGCCCTTGCAGCAGCGGCACCGCGAACGTCGAGAAGTAGCCGGTGTGAACGGCCTCCGGGTTGACCGCCGGGTTCTTCTCGACGCTTTCGAGGCTCTGGCCTTCCGCGGTGAACACCGGCAGGTCCCAGCCGCCGGTGCCGGCGAACGGCAGGGTGTGGACGGGCGTCGCTCCCTCGATTCCCGGCGCCGCCTCGGGAGCTGCGCCACGACCGCATCGTGGAACTGCTCGCGCTGTCGGGCGGACGCTCCGGGCTGGGACGGCAGCGGCGCCAGCTCGACGAACACGAGCCGGTCCGCGGCCAGGCCCATCTCGACCCGTCTGGAGCCACAGCAGGCTGCGCATCAGCAGCCCGGCGGCCGCCACGATCGTCACCGCCAGCGCGACCTGCGCCATGACCAGCCCGCGCCGGCCGCGCCGCGCGCCCGAGCCGGCGCCCACGGCGCGTGCGCCCTGGAGCTCCGCCGCCGAGATCGATCCGGCTCAGGAACGCGACCGGTGCGATCCCCGCGAGCGTGGCGGCCAGGAGCACGACGCCGAGCGAGAAGAGCACCACCAGCGGATCGGCGCGCACCGACTCGAGTCGCGGCAAGCCGCCGGGCACGAGCGCCACTACGGCCCGCAGCAAGAAGCCGCTGGCGGCGAATGCGAGGAGGCCGGCCAGGAGCGACGAGCAGCAGGCTCTCGGCGAACAGCTGGCGCGACAGTCGGCCGCGACCGGCGCCGAGCGTCGCTCGCATCGCGAGCTCGAGGCGCCTCGTCTCCCCGCAGCAGCAGCAGGTTGGCGACGTTCGCGCTCGCGATCAGCAGCACCAGCACCCACGGCGGCGAACAGCACGAGCATCGCGGAGCGCCACGTCGCCCCACGACGACGTCCGCGTACGGGCGCACGACCGGCCGCAGGCCGCGGAGGGAATCCGCGGAAGCCTCGGCCTCGAGCCGCGTCACCCAGCCCGCGAGCTCGCTCCTTGCCTGCTCGAGCGTCGCGCCCGGCCGCAGGCGGGCGACGAGATCGACGTCGCGCAAGAGGCCCTCGCGGAAGGCCGGGTTCATCTCGATCGAGGCACTGGCCGCGAGCGTCGTCCAGGCCTCGACGCCGCGCGGGTACCGCGATGTCCGGTGGCATGACGCCCACGATCGTGAACGACTGGTCGCCGATCTGCAGCCGGCGCCCGAGGACGTCGTGCGAGCCGCCGTAGCGGCGCTGCCCAGAGCCCGTGCGTGATCACGAGCACGTTCGCAGCGCCGGTCCGGTCGTCGGCGGGCGAAAGCGCGCGTCCGAGCTCCGGGCCGACGCCGAGCACCTCGAAGAAGGCGCCGGTCACCCGCTGCTCCGCTCAGGTAGCTCGCCGAACCGTTCTCGAACACGACTCCCGACCCGGCGCCGTAATAGCTCGCGCCGGCGACCTATCGAGCGCACGGCCGTCCCGGCTCAAGGCATCGAGCTGTCTCGCGTCGAACGGCCAGTGTGCGACGGCGGCCGCCGGGTTCTCCTTCCAGGCGACGAGCGGGCTCCGCTGGTCGCGAACCGGCAGGGGACGCAGCAGCACGCCCTCGACGAGCGTGAACATCACCGTCGTGCCTGCAATCCCGAACGCCAGCGTGAGGACGGCAGCGGCGCTGAACCGCGCGAGCGCCACAAGCCGCGGCCGGCCTGGCGCAGGTCCTGCCACCACTGCTCGAGCCCGATCACGGGCTCAGTGCGACGAGGGCATGCCGGGCGTGGCCTTCCAGGAACGCGAGCGCCCGCTCCGGCGCCAGAACCAGCCGGGCGCCTGCGAGCGGGCGACGAAGCCGACGTGGCCGCCGGTGCTCACGATCTCGCGCGTCCACGCTCGCCGAGCACGGCCAGCGCGCGATCGACGCGGTCGGGATCATCGGATCGTCGGCCGCGGCCAGCAGCAGGAGCGGGCCGGTCGATCGCGGCGAGCCAGGGCCCTGCGCTCGAGCGCTCGTAGTACTGCGCGGCGCTCTCGTAGCCGCCGAACGGCGCCGTGATGCGGTCGTCGTACTCGCGCACCGTGCGCAGCCCCAGCTCGCGGCCCGGGCTGAAGAGGTCCGGCCGCGCGGCGTGCCTGCGCCGGTACGCCTCGGCCAGCATCGCGCATGAAGTAATGCTGGTAGACGCCGTTGCCGGGGCTCTCGAGCGACGCGGCGCAGGTCGCGCAGGTCGACGGGCGCCGAGATCGCGGCGGTGGCCACGAGCGTCTGCGGCAACCGCTCGCGCCTGCGCCCGAGCATGAGCAGCGCGAGGTTCCCGCCGAGCGAGAAGCCGACGACCGCGAGGCGCGGCACGAGTGCCGACAGCGCCGAGGTGCCGCCAGCAGGTCGGCGTCGAGGCCGGCGTTGTAGAGCAGCGGGCACAGGCGCTCGCCGTCGCCCGAGCCGCGCATGTTCATCCGGATCACGTGCCAGCCGCGCGCGTGCGCGAGTCGCCCGGTCGAGACGACGTAGGACGAGGCGTCGCTGCCGCCGAGGCCGTGGAGGATCAGGAGCGCCGGGCGATCCTCGCGCGGGCCCGGCTGCCATGACGCGCGCAGCAGCGAGCTGCACGCCTTCGCCGGCCTCGATCACCGAGGTCCTGGCTCGGCGGCGGGAAGCGCAGCGAGCGACGCAGGCAGTAGCCGAGCAGCGTCTGGCGGTGTCCGCCCGTGAGCCACGGCGGGGAACGAAAGCCGTCGATCGGAACCGGTGCGTGCAGCGCGGCCTCCACGATGCGACGGGGCCCGCGCGCTTCGCCGCTATAATCGCGGCCGGCCCGGACCCCCGCTCGATGATACAGGCCTTCCACGTCTACAAGCAGTACGACCGCGAGTCGATCGCGCTCTGTCGGACGTGACGCTCAACGTCGGACAAGGGCGAGTTCTGCTTCCTGACCGGGCCCTCGGGCGCGGGCAAGACCACCTTCCTCAAGCTGGTGTTCCGCGAGGAGCTGCCGTCGCAGGGCCAGATCCTGGTCGGCGGGCGCAACGTGACCGCGATCCCGCCCGGCCAGATCCACGAGCTGCGCCGCTCGATCGGCGTGGTGTTCCAGGACTTCAAGCTGCTCAAGCGCAAGACGATCCTCGAGAACGTGGCGTTCGTGCTGCGGATCCTCGGCGGTCCCGCCGCGCGAGCAGAAGCGCCGCGCGTTCGCGGCGCTCAAGGCGGTGGGCCTACACCACAAGATGCACGCCTACCCGCTGCAGCTGTCGGGCGGCGAGCAGCAGCGCGTGGCCATCGCGCGCGCCCTCATCAACGAGCCGATGCTGCTGCTGGCCGACGAGCCGACCGGCAACCTCGACCCGGAGATGGCCCAGGAGATCATGCGCGCTGTTCCAGGAGGTGAACGCGCGCGGCACGACCGTCGTGGTGGCGACGCACGACCGCGAGATGATCCAGCGCATGGGCAAGCGCGTGATCTCGCTCGAGCGCGGGCGCGTCGCCTCGGCGTGAGCGGAGCCGCTAGCTCGTCGGGACCATCTGCTCGGGCGGCACGACGGCTCGCGCGACGACGTCGACGGCACCTGTGATCTGGCCGTTCCTGACCGTGAAGAGCGCCGGCGTGACCGGCGCGGACTCGCCGCCCTGGAACTGCGTCGCCGCCACCGCGCCGAAGGTGTGGACGCGCTCGACGTTCGTGTCGAGCGCGGTCACCGCCAGGAACCCGCGCCGCGGAACCGCCACGAGCAGGCCGGACGCGTTGAGCGCGCCCTGGGCCTCGAGCAGGAACGCGGGATCGAGGATTCGCTCCCGCCGTGAAGTCGTCGGTCGCGACGAGCATCTTCAGGCGCCGGAACCCCCGAGGTCGAGCTCGAGGTCCTGCCAGCTGGCCGGGCGCTCGCGCAGGTTGCGGATCGCCTCGCTCTCGAGCTCGCCCGGCGAGCGGCCCTCGGGCAGCTCGTCCTTGTTCAGGAACTCGAAGCTCGGCGGGCGGTCGTAGCCGAGCGCGACCCAGGGCACGTAGGGCGAGCTCTCGCGCCAGAGCGGACGCGCCACGACGCTGTCGCGTCCCAGCCAGGCCGGCTCCTTCAGCCAGGAAGCAGCGGCTCTTCGCTCATCGCGCCAGCATCGCACGGACGCGCGCGACCACGGCCTCGAGCGCGACCTCGTTCTCGGCGCCCTCGGGGACGATCAGGTCGGCGTAGCGCTTCGACGGCTCGACGAACTCGAGGTGCATCGGCCGCACCGAGTCCAGGTACTGGCGTCTGGACCGACTCGAAGTTGCGGCCGCGCTCCTGGATGTCGCGCTGCAGCCGCCGCAGGATGCGCACGTCGCTGTCGGCGTCGATGAAGAGCTTGATGTCCATCAGCCGGCGCAGCGGCTCCTCGGCGAGCACCAGGATGCCCTCCAGGATCACCACCTGCCGCGGCTTCACGGGATCCGGCAGCACGCGGCGCGCGTAGCTCGCGTGGTCGTAGGTGAGGTGCGGGACCGGCCGGCCGGCGCTGCAGGTCGCGCAGGTCCTGCACCAGCAGCGAGGTGTCGAAGGCGTCGGGGTGGTCGTAGTTGATCGCGGCCTGCGCGGCGTGGCTGAGCGTGCTGCCGTCGCTTGTAGTAGGCGTCCTGCGCGATCAGGCACGCAGCGGTCCTCGCCCACGCGGTCGCGGATCTTGACCGCGAACGAGGTCTTGCCCGACCCGGTGCCGCCGGCGATTCCGATCAGCACGGTCATGCCGCGGATTATAATCGGCGCCTCGAATGGCGCTGCTCCGCGCGGTCTCCTACTTCCTGAGCGAAGCCCTCACCAGCCTCTGGCGCAGCCGCCTCGTCAACGCGGTCTCGATCGGCACGATCGCGGTCAGCCTGTTCGTGCTCGGCGCGTTCCTCACGGTGGCGAGCGCGCTGTCGGGCCTCGTCACGCGCTGGACCGAGACGGTCCAGGTGATCGTCTACCTCGATGACGACGTCGAGCCGCGCGTGCTCGCGAGCCTCGAGAACCGACTGCGCGAGGACCCCGCGGTCGCCTCGCTCGAGCTGGTGACGCGCGAGCAGGCGCTCGCGCGCTTCCGCTCCATGTTCCACGACCTGAGCTCGCTGCCCGAGGACCTGGGCGAGAACCCGTTCCCGGCCTCGCTCGAGGCTGACGCTGCGGCCGAGCCTGCAGGCGCCCGCGGACGTCGAGCGGCTGGCGAAGGCCTTCGGCGAGGTGCCCGGCGTGCGCGAGATCCAGTACGACCTGCTCTGGATCGAGCGGCTGTCGACCGGGGTCCGGCTGGTGCGGGTGGTGGGCGCGTTCCTCGGCGGGATCCTGGTGCTGGCCGCGCGTGTTCACGATCTCGAACGTGATCCGGCTGACGATCTACGCGCGCGAGGACGAGCTCGACATCATGCGCCTCGTCGGCGCGACGCGCGCCTACGTGAAGGGGCCCGTTCGTCACCGAGGGCGTGATCCAGGGCGGCCTCGGCGGCGCTCGTAGCGTCGCTCCTGCTGTGGTCGGCGCTCGCGCTGGCTCTCGCGCGGCCTCGCGACCTCCGACCTCCTGCCTCACGCGACGCTCGCGCTGTCGCCGGCGATCGCGCTCGCGCTCGTGGCGGGCGGAATGGCCGTGGGTCTCGCCGGCAGCCTCATGAGCCTCAGCCGGCTCGAGGTCTAGAACTTGTAGGTCTTCCCTGCACCAGGAACGATAGCTTGCGGCGGTGGAGCCGGCGGACCTGGGCGCGGATGCTGGGCGAGGTGGCTGCGGCTTGCCGCCGTAGAGGTAGACCGGCACGTCGCGCTGAGCTTCCGAGCTCCGAGGTCGAGCGTCTGCGGCGTCAGGTGGCCCGAGACGTTCGCGAGGTCCTGCAGCTCGTTCGGGAAGGACGTCTCGACGATCAGCGCCTTCAGGTTCTTGGTGCGGTTCGCGACCTCCCAGAAACGTTCGGTGGGCGCCGTGTCGCTCGAGTAGCCGACGCTGCCGGTGCGTGTCCTCGACGATGAAGCCGGTGGTCGGAACCGATGTGCGACACGCGGATCGCGCGCACGGAGAGCCCGTTCACCTTGAAACGGCGCTCCTCCGGGATCTCGACGAGCTTCAGGACCGGCGTGAGGTCGTTGGGCAGGCAGGTGAAGTCGGGCCAGGTGTGGTTGTTGAAGAGGTGGTTCTTCATCGACGCGATCACTTCGGGGATCGCGTAGATCCTGCAGGTTGAAGCCCGGAGCGCCGAGAAGTTGTTGTCGATCAGGAACGGGAGCGAGCAGGTGTGGTCGAGATGGGAGTGGGAGATGAGGACGTTCTTCACCCTGCACCTGCTCGCGGAGGCTGAGCGCGCCCGAGACGAAGCCCGCGTCCAGGCACACGCTGTCGTTCACGAGGAACGACGTCATCCCAGTGTCCGGGGACATTTCCTCCGTAGCAGCCCAGGACTCGAAGCTTCATCGGAGGCTCCCCCGCAAGTACCTGTCTCTGCGGGGCTTGCGGGAAACCATTGGCGCCGACCGTAGCACGCGCTTCACATTCCGGTCAAGTGAGCCCCGTCACGAGCGCGACTGCCGCCGCGCAAGCCCGCGCGTGCGGCCGTCGCGCCTGTCCAGGGTGCGAAAGGAAGGCGGGATCGAGGGCCGGGTTTTGCCTATACTGGGCTCATGAGCCGGCCTTTCGCCGCGCTCGCACTGCGCGCTCGGGCTCGTCGCTCCCGCGGCCGCCCAGGTCGAGCCAGTACGAGTCAGCAGCTACGGACTCGACGGTCGAGGTCTCGATCGACACGCATGCCTCGACATGCCCGAGCAACTATACGGACAAGGCGGTGCGCACGCGCGGCCAGCTCGAGATGATCCCGACGGGCCGCGGCCAGACGGCTACGGCCTGCGCGGCACCCTTCGGCGACTACCTCTACGTCTACCCGCCGCAACGAAGTCGCCAACGAGTGGGAGCAGGGCGCCAAGCACTGGACGGGACCGCGAGGTCGAGGTCACCGGCGCGGTCGGGACGCGGCGTCGGATCCAGCAGACCGGCCAGGCCGATCGTCCTGCATCGCGATCTGGGGCTTCCTGGCGCCCCCGACGAGAAGAAGAAGGGCGTCACCGGCGCCCGAGACGACGCTCGAGGAGCTCCTCACGCGGCCGGACAAGTTCGACGGCAAGACCGTGAGCGTGCGCGGCCAGTTCCGCGGCGAGAACCTGTTCGGCGACCTGCCCTCGTCGAGCCGCGAGCGCTCGTCCGACTGGGTCATCAAGGAGGACATGTTCGCGGTCTGGGTGACGGGAAAGAAGCCCAAGGGCGCGGGCTGGAGCCTCGACGCGAGCCTGAAGCGGGACACGGGCAAGTGGCTGCAGGTGATGGGCCGCGTGCGCGTGACCAACCGCGTCGTGACGCTCGAGGCGGTCGACGTCACGCTCAACCAAGGCCTCCGGCGAGGCCGCGGCAGTCGGGCCCGGCCGGAGCCGACGCCGCCCCCGCCGCCGCGGCCCAGGGCGGCCGCCGATGGTGGCCTTCTCGCTGCCGATCGACGGCGAGCGCGAGCTGCCGCGCGACACCGTGTTCAAGATCCAGTTCGGCCGGCGACATGGACGAGGTCAGCCTCAAGGACCACGTGCTGTTCCGCTACGCGGGCGCACGCAGCCGGGCGACAACGCGCTCGACGCCGTTCGGGTGAGCTACGACGGCGGGGCTGCGCACGCTGCGGATCGACCCCGGCGACCTGCTGTCAGGCCGGGGCGGATCGTCGAGTGGTACTGCTGCTGCCCGGCATCCAGGACATCGACGGCATGCCGCTCGAGACGCGCCAGGGGATCAAGCCCGGCGCTGCGGCCGACGTGCTGCGCTTCCAGGTGCAGGCGCCGGGGCTGACGGGCGACGCCGGACGCTAGGCGGGAGCACGGCCTCAGGCCGGCTTGGAGCCGTGCAGGTGGGCCAGCGCCCGCTGGCCGATGTCCCGCCGGTAGAGCATGCCGTCGAAGCGGATGCGGTCGACCGCCTCGTAGGCGCGCGCGATCACGCGGCGTCGAGGTTCGGCGCCGAGGCGCGGTCACCCCGAGCACGCGCCCGCCGCACCGTGACGACCTCGCCGTCCTTCTGCGCGGTCGCGGCGTGGTAGACGACGACGTCGCTCTCCTCCTCGAGCGCGTCGAGGCCGCTGGATCTCCTGGCCGGTCTCCGGGCGTCGTCCGGGTAGCCCTTGGCGCGCCAGCACCACGCAGACCGCCGGCTCCTTGGCCCACTCGATCTTCGTGTCGCTCGAGCTGGCCCGCGGCCACGCCGCTGCAGGATCGGCACGATGTCGGAGCGCATGCGCGCCATGATGACCTGCGTCTCGGGGTCGCCGAAGCGGGCGTTGAACTCGAGGACCTTCGGGCCGGCGTCGGTGATCATGAGGCCGGCGTAGAGCACGCCCTGGTAGCGGCGTCCTTCGGCGGCGAGGCCGCCGATCGGTCGGGCAGCACGATCTCCTGCATGATCTGCTTGTGGCCGTCGAGGTTGAGGTTGGTGGCACGGCGAGACCGTGCCCATGCCGCCGGTGTTCGGCCCCTGGTCGCCGTCGAGGGCCCGCTTGTGGTCCTGCACCGAGACCATCGGGACGACCCGCGAGCCCGTCCGAGAAGACGAGGAACGAGACCTCCTCGCCGTCGAGGAACTCCTCCATCACGACCTTGGCGCCCGCGCTACGCCGAACTTCTTGTCGGTCATCATCTCGCCGACGGCGGCCTTCGCCTCCGCGGCGTCCTTCGACGACCACGCGTGCCCTTGCCCGCGGCGAGGCCGTCGGCCTTGATGACGAACGGGAAGCCGAAGGGCTTCTGCTTCACGAAGGCCTGGGCCTCCTCGGGCGTGGCGCAGACCTCGTAGCGGGGCGACGGGATCTTGTGGCGGTCCATGAACTCGCGGGCGAAGGCCTTCGAGCCCTCGATCTCGGCGGCGCGCGCGGCTCGGGCAGAAGATCGGCAGCTCGCGCCGCGCGGAACTCGTCGGCGATGCCGAGCACCATCGGCAGCTCGGGTCCGACCACGGTCGAGGTCGGCCTTGATCGTCTGCGCGAAGTCGGCCACCTCGACGATGTTCGAGGTGTCGATGGGGACGCAGTCGGCGAGCTGCGGCGATCCCGGCGTTGCCGGGAGCGCAGTAGACCTCCTGTCACCAGCGGGCTCTGGCGGATCTTCCACACGAGCGCGTGCTCGCGCCCGCCGTTTCCGACGACCAGGACCTTCATCGGGAGGTGGAAAGTGACACGGCGCTCCGTCCGGTGTCAACGCGGCAGGCAGGAGCGTGTGAGCCGGTTCGCCGGCAACGTGCTCAGCCTCTCCGGGGCCGATGAACGACGCTTCCGCCCGCCGCCGGCGCCCGCTCGCCGCCGCTGCTCTGGGTGCTCTTCACCCTGCGCTGGTTCGCGACGTGGGCGCTGCCTGGCGCCCGGCAGGGCCGCGGCGCGTGCCGCCCCGGGTGCTGCTGGCGGCCTTCCTGGCCGCGCTCGGCGTCTGGCTGCGCGGCCGCTGGACCACGCGTACGGGGCGAGCGCGCTCGGGCCGATGGCAGGCTGGCTGGCGCTGCGTCATGGCACTCGCCTTCTTCTTCCGGCTCGCCGATCGCCTGGAGCGGCGCCGGCGCGGCCGTGACGGCGGACGGAGCCCTGTCCGGAATCGTCGCGCTGCACGTCGCTGCACGGCAGTCGAGCACCTCGTGTTCGTGCCGCAGGTCCCGCACAGCGGCAGCCTGAAGTCGCACCTCACCGCGCTCGCTCGCGACGGTGATCGAGCCGCGCGCGCGCCTTCGCGCTTCGCCTCGGTGCTCTTCTACCGTCGCGTACGCCGCAGGCCTCTTCCGGCTCGCGCTCCTGGTGCCGGGGCCGCGGGCGGCGCGTCCTGCGCGGGCCTCTACGCGGCCTTCAGCCCGGCGTTCGTGACGCGCTACAGCCTGAGCAACGACGGCAACTACGTCGAGGTGCTGGCGCTCGGCACCTGGGCGCTCTGGCTCGCCGCACGCGCGGACGCTCGAGCCGGCGGAGCGACCGCGTCTCGCCCTCCTGGCGGGCCTGCTGCTCGGCCTCGCCTTCTGGTGCCACATCCTGGCGGTCATCCACCTCGTGGCGCTCGGCCTGCTGTTCGTCGCGGTCGGCCGCGTCTCGGCCTGGCGGCCGCTCCTCGCTCCTCGCCGCGGGCTTCGCGCCTCGGCTACGCGCCGGGCTGGCTCTGGAACCTCGCCCAACGACTGGGACTCGTTCCACTACCTGCTGCCCGGAGCGGCGCGCGGCATCGGCACCGGCGAAGCGGGCGAGGCCTCGGTCTCGGGCTTCGCCGAGAAGCTCTGGCTGATGCTCGCCGACCACGCTCCGGTCTTGATGGGCTACGACACCGGCTACGGCCGCGTCGTCGATCGCGCGCGCTGCTCGTGCTGGCGTGGCTCGGCGTGGGGATGGCGATGTTGCCGCGGCGACGGCGGCGCGACGCGCCGTACGCGAGAAGGTCAGGCCGCTCGCCGCGCCTCCTGCTCTTCGCCGCCAGTGAACGCTCGGCGTGGTGCTGGTGGCGCTGCCGCACGCTGCCCGGCAATCCCGCTCATCTGCTGTTCCTGATGTCCGTGATCCGGTGTTCTGGCGACGCGCTTCGGCCCGGCGGCCCGGTCCGGGCGGCGCGGACGCGCAGCCGGCGTCCTGATCGCCACCGGAGCCGTCGCTTCGCTCGCCCAGCTGCCGCCGACGCTCGGCCAGGACGCGCTGGCGCGGGTTCGTGGCGCAGCTCGAGCGCGACGGCGTCCGTCATTGCTACACCGACTTCTTCCTCGCCAGCGCGCATCAACTTCCTGTCGGCGGGCGCGTCGTGTGCTCGGCCAAGCTCGGGCCCTTCACGACCGAGTGCTTCTTCGCCTACGGGACGCCGTCGAGCGTGCGCCCGAGGCTGCGCTCATCCCGGTGAACCGGACGGCCGCGGCGCGCGGCTCGAGAAGAGGCTCGGCGAGCTCGGCGTCAGCTTCGAGCGCGCGCACCTCCGTGAAGCCGGTGCTGTTCGGCCTCTCGCGCAAGTCGACCTGGGGAGCTCTTCCGGGGCGGATGAGTTCCCGATTCATGCGATGTCGCCGGCGCAGCGCGCTCGCATCCTCGTTGACAACTCGGCGTCGGCGCCTACCTTCCGATCCTGTGGAGAAATCGCATGCTTTGGCGACTGGTGAACCCATGGTGAGTCGACGGTCGAGCCGCGACAGCGGCATTCGGCCAATCGACAGGAGGGTGCGCCTGCGAAGCCGGCTCTCGTCAGGGACCGAAGGCTTTCCGGGTGCGCCCGGAAAGCCTTTTCGTGTTTAGAGGAGTCTCCTTGATGAGAGTGAAGGTTCGCGGACGGCACCGTGAACCACGGTGACGTCGCTGTGCTCCAGCTGCCGCCACGCGCTCGTCGTCGAAGGCGCCGCGGCTCGGAGACGGAGTCGTCGGCTGCGGCGTCCGCTGGGACTCTAGGTGGCGGCCTCGTTCCTGGTCACGTCGTGCTCTCGTGCTACGGAGATCGCGCCATCGCCGGCGCTCTGGCACGATGGAGGAGATCGCGTGGGTGCTGCGGCCGAGCCCGCGCAGCGGAAGAAGGTCGGCTTCGTGGAGGCGCGCAAGCTCGGCGACGGACGAGCGCCACGGTGCTCGACGAGTAGAAGAGGCGGAGCCCGTGACCGGCCCGGCAGCCAGCCGGGACGGGACGAGCGCTCATGGCAACGCCCACCGAGCCTGCTGGCTAGCTCGGTCGTCACCACGGCGCCGCCCATCTGGGGCAGTTTGTCGCGCTGGCCTTGCGGACCTTGCGCGAGTCTGGGCGGTCAGATCGTCTTCTGGCCGGGCGCGCCCTTCTTCGAGCCCCATCTTCTCCATGTATTTGACGATCTTGTCTGAGCCGAACAAGCCGCATCAGATCGTCTTCGAGCGAGATGAAAAAGTGTGAGGAACCGGGATCGCCCTGGCGCGCGCAACGGCCGCGCAACTGGCGGTCGATCCGGCGCGACTCGTGCCGTTCGGTGCCGATGACGTGCAGTCCGCCCAGGTCCGCGATGCCCGGGCCCAGTTTGATGTCGGTGCCGCGGCCAGCCATGTTGGTGGCGATGGTGACCGAACCGCGTTGTCCGGCGCGCGCGACAATCTCGGCTTCCTGTTGATGATACTTCGCGTTAAGCACCGAATGGACAACGCCGGTTTTCTTGAGCAGGCGGGAGACGTACTCGCTGGTTTCGACGGCGATAGTGCCCACCAGGATCGGCCGGCCCTGGTTATGAATTTCGGCAATTTCCTGGATCACCGCGTGGAACTTTTCCCGCCTGGTTTTGTAAACGGTGTCATGTTTGTCCTTGCGGGCTACCGGACGGTTGGTCGGAATTACCAGCACCCCCAGTTTGTAGATGTCGAGAAACTCGCCCGCCTCGGTCTCCTGCGGTGCCGGTCATGCCGGCCAGCTTGTGGTAAAGGCGGAAATAATTTTGAATCGTAATCGTCGCTAAAGTCTGGGTCTCGCGTTCGATCTCGACCCCTTCCTTGGCTTCGACCGCCTGATGTAGTCCGTCGCTCCAGCGGCGCCCGGTCATCAGGCGCCCGGTGTGCTCATCGACGATGATGACTTTGTTTTCCTGGACAACATCTGCACGTCCTTCTCGTACAAACAATAGGCCTTCAGCAACTGGGAGATCACGTGAATCCGTTGCGCCTTCTGTTCAAACTCGTCCTGAACTTTGGATTTTGCGTCCAGCCGTTTCCGCGGGTCGGGCTCGGGACCGCTGTCGATTTCGTGCAGAGCGGTGGTAATATCCGGCAACATGAATGCATCCGGATCCTGCGGACTGAAGAAAGTTACGGCCCTTCTCGGTCAGGTCGGCGTCGTGACTCTTCTCGTCGATCGCAAAAAACAATTCCTCCTTTGCGCATAAAGATCCTTCTTGGACTGGTCGGCGTGCAGCTCGAGCTCCGCCTTGTTCATCATCTTCTGGTTGTCGGGATTTTCGAGCAGCTTGAGAAATCCCGGCGCTTTCGGGTGGCCCAGTTTGACGCGGTAGAGGAGCAAACCGATTTCTCGTTCGAGCGCATCGGGATTGCCTGGATTCGAACCGTCTTCCGGATGCAATTTGGCGAGCAATTTTTCAGCTTCGTCCAGGAATCGATGGCACAACTTCTCCTGCGCCCGCACGAGCGATTCAATGGCAGGTTTGAACTGTTCGTAGTTCTTATTGTCGACGTTGACGACCGCGGGGCCGCTGATGATCAGCGGCGTGCGGGCTTCATCGATCGAGGATCGAATCGACTTCGTCCACGATGGCGAAGTAATGACCGCGTTGGACCTGTTCTTCCAGGCGGGACGCCATGCCGTTGTCGCGCAAGTAATCAAACCCGTACTCGGCATTGGTGCCGTAGGTGATATCGCAATTATACTGCTCACGCCGGATGTTCGGCGGTTGATCGTGTTGAATGCAACCCACCGTGAGCCCGAGAAACTTATAAACCGCTCCCCATCCATTCGCCGTCGCGGGCGGCCAGGTAGTCGTTCACCGTCACCAGATGAACGCCCCGCCCGGACAAGGCGTTCAAATAAACCGGCAGAGTCGCCACCAAAGTTTTCCTTCGCCCGTCGCCATTTCGGCGATCGTGCCTTGATGCAAGACCATTCCGCCGATGAGCTGCACATCGAAGGGAATCATGTCCCAGACGAGCGGGTGGCCACGCACCGTGATTTCTGTGCCGCAAAGCCGCCGGCAGGTGTTTTTAACCACTGCGAACGCTTCCGGCAGAATCTCGTTCAAAGCCGCGGCTAACTCCTTGTCATCCTTAATGGCGGACAAACGCGTCTTCCACGCCGCCGTTTTCTCTCGCAGCGCATCGTCCGGGAGCGACTGAAGGGAGGCTTCGATCTCATTGATCTTCGCGACCAACGGCCGGAGCTTCTTCATCTCGCGTTCATTTTTCGAACCGATAATTTTTTAAGATAAAACCTATCATGATAACCTTAGAGAAAGAGCGCCGTGCACGCTACGGGAACAAGCTGGCAGCGTCAAAGGATTAAAGGCCGCTGAGATTTGTCGAGGGGTCCTCACCATATTTACCAGGGTGAACAATCGCTGACGACGGCGCAGCTCCGCCGCTTCAGGCACCCGCGGATGCCGAACCGGGTTTTGGGACGCCCGCAGGCTTGAGAGAAGAAGCATCCCGCGCCAACACGTTGCCAGCCCCCTTAAAGCTTGCCCAGAACCTTGCCGGCAACAGTCCCAGACCAATAATGAGAAGCTGGCTGGCGACAAACAGCATCAGCCAATAGAACGCCGCGTCCATGAATCCGTAGGAATGCAGCCCGATGCCCAGCATGTTCACTCCGAACCACGAGAAACTCGTGACGATGTTGCCAAACACAGCCATGTTCATCAGCCCTCGTTCTCCGGACCAGGCCGCCCCAGCGGGCATGCAGAATAATCACATTCCACAGCACGATAATCAACGCACCGTTTTCCTTCGGATCCCAGCCCCAGAAACGACCCCAGGACTGATCGGCCCAAATGCCTCCCGAGAATCGTCCCGACAAAACTAAACAACGTCGCGAAGCAAACGATGCCATAGACCATCCGCGTCAGCGCCCGGCGTTGGCGCTTGCAACGTCCGCGTAAAAACCCCGCGGATGATGTAGAGGATGGCCAGGAACCCGGCGAAAAAGGTGGACGCGTAACCAAGCGTGACCACGACGACATGAGTAGCGAGCCAGAAATTCGTATCCAGCACCGCGCGCATCATTTCCATCGTGTCACCGCCAAGGGCGAGATTATGGGCGATGATTTGTGTGACAAATCCAATGGAAGAGGCGACCACCGTGCCGATGCCGTCGCGATAGATGCGTTCCAGAATCAAACCCAGCACGACCGCTCCCCAGCCGATGAAGAGCGCCGACGAGTAGAGATTGGTCACCGGGGGACGGCCTTCGAGCAGCATCCGGGACACCAGGCCCGCGGTGTGAATGGATTCCCGCCAGCACGACCAGATAGAACGCGGACCGTCGTAGTGCTTCAGACCAGTTGAACCAAGAGGCGCAACCCAGCAGAAAGGCGACGAGGTAAATCAACATGGCGCGATAGAAAGGCTGGAAGCTGCTATACAGAAACTCCCGTTTGCCTTTGTTCAATTCCGCAACGAATCGCTGAAGCTCAACCACGAGCGATATTCCTCGACTGCGAGATTGAAGGTCGACAGGATTGCCTTGGCGATAGGCGTTGGCCATGGCGGCGTAATAATTCATCGCTGGATGAAGTTCACCCGTGCGGGCCGTGTCCATCAAACTCACCCCGGCGTTCGACCAATGGTCAGTGCGAGTCGTCCGGCGGGCGAAGGCGGAACAATCAGCGGATAAGCGGTAAGCGCGCCATCATGTCGTAAGGCCCCAGGAAACTCCAAGATGCGCTCGAAGGCCACCTTGTCGTACTCCTTGCCCGCCGCCTGGGCCTTGACCGCGGCGACCCCAGGCGGCACGGCCTGGCGGAATGCCTCCAACTCCCTGGCAAAATCTTCCGAAGTCTCCGGACGCAAGCTGTTCTTCAAGCGACGATAAAGAATGAGGCCGCTGTGAAGTTTCATGACCTGTTTTTCGAAGGGTTTGCGGAGTTGCGCGATTCGATGCTCGTTGACGCGCTGGCCTTGCTTCTGGATCTCATCCAGTGCCGGCTCGAAGCTCGTTGAACGAAAAATAGTGCAGTCCCGAGTTCTCGACTCCCTTGTTCTCGAGTTTGAGCTCGCTCAACAGATCGGGATGGTGAATGATGAAAGATCCGCCGTTCATCCGCCAGCTCCGGGCGCATCATCACTTCCATCAGCCATGCCGTGGCCGTCAGTTTTTTCGGATGTTTCCAGAACTCCCAGGCTTTCTTCTCCTCCAAGGGCACGGTTTGCGTGCTGCGAATCTGGAGCAGCGAATTGCGGGCGACCGAATCCAACGGGCTGGAACACGGCCGTTCAACAGGACGGGCAGTTTGCCGAACTCACGCGTGTGAAAGCCGGACTCCGTCTTCGGTCGCAGCGCGACCAGGGCCTCGACGGCGAAGACTGCCAGTAAAATCCAGGGCAAAATACTTTTCATAAGGTCCTCCGCTTTGAACCGGCCGGAAAGCTTCGCAACCTCGCCAGCGCCCCCGGGCCCGACGGGAACAGCCGCCTCTTCCACGCTCCGATCTTTCGCCGATTTTCGAATCGGTCCCTTGCCTTGTACTTTAGCCGGACATCACTTTCGCTGACGATTTCCTGGCGAACGCAGATCAAGTGCGACAGAAATTGGACGACCAGACCGAGCGCGACCAGCGCACAAGAGAGGTAGGGCGTCAGCCAGCTTGGATTGCGCACAACTTGCAGGATCGTGGCGCTCGCGATCCTTCGGATCCCAACTGGCCTGGTAATACGTTTCCCCCAGTAGCGCAACGGATTGTTCATGTAAATGAGGGACTTCACGATCCTCTCCCGTTTCCGGGCGATGCAGCCGAATCCGGCTGGAAAGTTTTTGGGAATGTCAGTGCCCAGGTATTTGTCGTGGCTGAATTTGATGAGCTCGATGTAAAACGGCTTGTAATAACGAGTCAGCCGCAGTCCGACTTGATAGGTCCGGTTATCGAATTTCAACGATTGCAGTTCATCGAGAAAACCCGAGACTAACCAGGTCCCGAGCGAACCTTGCGGCGTCAGGATTTCCACGACGGCGCTGGGCACATTTCGTTCGTCCATTTTGGCTGTCGTTGCCGCGGGCTGGACCTGAGCTGTTGTCCCGCGCCTTGCGTGGCCGGCGGAGGCTCCGTGTCAACCATGGGCGCGCGACGGCTGAGGCGCGAGTTTGGATAGTATCGCTTCACTTGAAGGGTGAATGGAAGTTGCGGATGTCGGATCTGCTTTCTCTCGCTCAAGGCCGTTTCGGAAATGGCGACTCACCTGGTCACTGGTCGGCGCTGGCGGAATCGATGAGAACCAACTCGCTGAGCCGATCGCTTTCGGAATAATTCTTGGCCTCGCCTCCACTGAGCCGCATGTGGGTTTCGACCTGGAGAAGGTCCGTGGCGAACTGACCCAGCAGCAGCAGGATTAGCCCCGCGTGAATCAGAAAAATCCCAATCTTCTTTTGCTGAAAGTGAAGCGTTTGATGTGCGCGGCAATGAGATTTACCAACAGAATACCACCCAGCAAATACCCGCCAGGCAAAACGGGAATCCTCCAATCCGCTCCTTTGGGCGACCAGTAGATCAGCAGGCTGCGAAAATACCGGTTTTGCGCGACGTAAAAGGCCTTGGTCGACTTGCGCCAGCGTGCCGATGAACACGAGCAGCAAAAGCCAGGCTGAGGCACACGACCGTGAGGCGCAGCGACGTAAAGAAACTGACGATTCGATTAACCATTTGGATATCTTACGGTCTGAACAAACTTTATAAATGTTTCTTTCGCGAGCGACGACTTGCTCGTCCCCCATCAACTTGTAAAACCAGCGTGCTGCCTTCTGGGCGACCATCGCCGCAATCAGACGAGCTTTCTGGCTGGTCTTTTTGTCACTGCCGGTCATATCAACTAACATGGCTTTTCCACCCAGGACGTCAAGCGAACTGGTCATCTTTGGCAGATCGCTCGCCTCGACCGGTTCGAGACCGAGCTGACTGCGCCAGCGATTTACGTTTGCCAGCGTCCCGCCGACACTTCCCGGAAACGTTGTAATCGTCACATTCGCTTTTCCACCCTGGCCGTCGACAATGCACGTAGCTGTGCAGCACCATCTGCTGAGGCGGCTGTTCCTGCCAGTTGGCTGGGATATCCCACGACGGTTCACCGGCGGCGGCGCGCGGAACTTGTTTGACGTTGGTGCTCACCGGCCGATTCACCGGAGCGCCGGCAACGCGTTCGCCAGTCCCATCAAATCTGACAGACTTCAAGAAGCGGACAAACGCATCTTTTTCCTCACGGACAAGCGAGTCTTTTCCCATCATCTTGAAAACCAGGTTGTCCCGTCGCGTCCGAGCGTCGCGGCGATGATATTGGTCTGGCCCGCATCCGAAGCTGCGCCCGGATATTTCGAACAGGCGACCTTCCGTGCCGCTGATATCCACCGTTTTCGCCTCGCTTGCCAATTCAGACTCGGCTAATCGGCCCGAGTCCAACCTGGTTTCCGCCAACGGTTCACATTCTCGGAGCTCCCCGCCAGCTTCGCCACGGAGCGGGATTACCGAGACATCAGCCGTCCGGTTGTCTTTCGAAATGGAAAAGCTGCCTACACGCAATGGACCCTCCAGGACGCTCCGTCCATCCGGCGGGAACCGTCCAATGGATTGGAGATGTCTCCGATTCACGCGGGGAAGCTAAAGCCGTCGCCTTGCCGGGATTCTCTTTCGGGACTTCGTAGACTTTAACCTCACCCTGCGACAGCCCGATTTGGAGCGCACACAAGGCCACCGCGATCGGTCCGAATAACCCGAGGACCGACTACATTTTCCGGCAAAGGTATAGATCACAAGTTTGCTTAAGTTAGCTTTGCGCGCGGTTTCACAAGCAAGAAAAAACCACGATTCTGAGTCAATGACTGTAGCTCGGAAAGATGATGCCGACTGAATTCCGATTTTCTTGTAACCAAAGCAAAGCGGCCAGTCAATGCTTTGTTGCAAACATTTGATGCCGGGTTCTTGCCAAACTGACGTGCGACTCGCTATGTTTGCTGCGTTGCCTTCGCGCTGTTGAATTGAATTCAGATGACATGCAGAAGTTCGCGTTCGCTTTGCTCCGAGTCCAACGGGATTTCTCCATATGGCGGCGCGCGGACGGCGCTGTTTAACTGGCTGTACGCGCGGCACACCGGCGGAACATTCATCCTCCGAGTTGAAGAACACGGACGCGGCCCGAAACTCGCAGGAAGCCGTCGAGGTCATCCTCAACGGATTACGCTGGCTTGATTGCACTGGGACGAAGGGCCGCTGACGGGCGAAGCGACCGGGCCCAGGCAAAGGCGATCGCGGTCCGTACTTTCAAAGTCAGCGCAAAGAAAATTATCAGCGACGAGTGGAAGCCTTGCTTTCGCACGGTCTAGCTGTACGAGCACGAAGGCGCGGTGAAGTTCAGAAATGGCGCGCGAACCGATCACAATCCCCGATCTGGTGGTGGGCGATGTCACGCGTGAGTTGACTGATCGCGAGAAACTCGATCCGACTTTGTGCTCGTGCGCTCCGACGGCCAGCCGGTTTTCCATCTGGTGAATGTGGTGGACTGATTTGGAGATGGGCATCACGCACGTGATTCGCGGTGAAAGATCATCTCCTCGAATACATCCAAACACATCGCGCTGTTCCGCGCGTTCGGAGTCGAACCGCCCACTTACGCCCACATTCCCCTCATTTTGAACCCCGACGGCACCAAGATGGAGCAAACGGGATCGAGGCGCTTCGCTCACGACATTACATGGACGAAGCGCTACGCCCCGGAGGCGATTGTGAATTATCTGTGTCTGCTTGGCTGGTCGCCCAAGGAGAACCGCGAGAAGTGCCGATCAAGGAAGTGCATGGAGCTGTTCGATCTTGCCTCAAATCCTCCGGCACAACGCCCGTTTTGATATCGACAAGCTCAACTGGCTGAACGGCGAATATGTTCGCGAGCTGCCGGACGAGCGCTTTCACGAGCTGTCGGTGCATGCGCTCAGGCGGGCCGGCATCGACACGAACAAGATTCCCTCTGCCCTTGGCCAAAGCCGCTCTCGATACGTGCGAGGGCAAGATCAAGACGCTATTTTCCGAGCTCCCGGGCTACGCCGGATTTTATCCGCTTCAAGGAAGAGCTCGGCTGACGACGCCGAGGCGGCAGAGCAAAGATTTTGTTCCCGAGAGCCGGCGCTCAGGCTGGCGGTGTGGCGTTGCGCGACGCCGCCAGGTACTCCTTGATTCCGCTTCGATCGAGCTGCTCAGGAGACTGCTGCCGCGCTGAAGGTCAAAGCGGGGCGCTCGTTCATTCGTGCCGGCTGGCTTGTACTGGCAAGCCGGTCCAGTCTGTATTATTTGCTGGAAGTTCTCGGCAAAGAACGTGTCCTCCGCCTGGTCCGCGCTTTGGCGTTGATCGCGTAAGCGCGTCAGAGCTAACGTTCAGTAAGCCGTGACTTCTCCCCATGGGAAGGACGACTTCCACTCCCTCCCATCCCACTATTTCCCACATCGCGGTGCACGAAACAAATCAACGCGGAAAGCCGAACTAATTGTTCGTAAGCGAAGAGCGGACTTCCTCCTTCCGGCCCGCTAACTCGGTCGGCCCCTCTCACTCGGCCTTGGGCAATTTCCTTCCTGATAACTTTGGAGCGGCGTCCTTTTGAATTGATCCTTGCTGCCACCGTCGGCCAGTTCACGGCCTGTTGCTGCAACGCGATGAGAAACTTTTCTTGCTTGCCGTTCATGAAGCACGCGGGCCAGCGTGTCGGGAATTTCGGGATCCTTGCCCTTGGCCGCACGTCGTTGGCGCGCGTGGCAATCTTCTCGGCCAATTTTTAAGTCGCTGCTCGAGGCCGTCGCCCGGTGGCGATGTCCCAGGCACAGAAGTTGGTTTTGCATCATGGCATTACCTGGTGGGAATCACTCCGCTGGCCAGCTTGTAGGCGGCCGAGGTGTCTCTCCTGCCGAGCATCACCTGGAAGCGCGGAAAAGCCATGCCGTCCCCGCTCCTCGGCAACAGGCATCAACTTTTCCAGTTCGGTGATGGCCGGTTCGTGCGACCGCGTCCCATTGCTTCTTTGCAGACTGCCGTTGAGTTAGTGCGAGAGCTTTGTAATCTGTTCCTCATTCTTCTTATGCGTCACATATTGCGCCGCAGCCTGGCACCCCAGTCGAACTTGCCGTCGAGCACCTGCTCCAGGACCATTCCTTGAGCGACATGGGATGTGATCAGGCGATTTTTGCCCTGCTTGTCCACGACGAAGGCCGATGGATGCCGTTCCGCAGCGCGCCGCTTCCATCAGAATCTCAGCCATCTTGCCTTTCTCGCTGCCCTCCTTGTCGTCCAGCGCAACGCGGTAGGTCATTTCTCGCCATCTTTTTTACAGAAGGGCGCGACCAATGACTTTCGTCGCGCTCCCATGCGTCCCTGCCCGATGACCACCAGGCCCCTGTCCTTGAACTTAACGTGGGTCTCGTTTAGGTGCCGGAATCGAAACGCGGCACGAGGCCGCACCAAGTGGCCCAGAACTCGACGATGTGCGCCTTGTCGCGCTCGAACTCTTTCACCCGGCTCGCCTTGAATCCATTTGCCGACTTGGAGCTTCGGCGCGGTGTCGCCGATATGGTGTGTCTTCTTTCGCTGGTGTGGGGATGGCGCCGCCGACCAGCGCCAACAGTTCGTCAATGTTGTTGCTTTCATTTTATTGATCCTTCGGGGTCTGGTTGTCGTGCGCCAGAAGCTACCCGGGAAGCGACAGCGTGTGTTTGGTTCTGCCGCGGACCAACTTGGCCCCAGCCAGGCGCCAAACCGGGAAACGTAGACTGACTTTCCCATTGCCTACAGAAAGCAGGTCGCCCCGCCGGCAAGGCGAAAGACACGGCAGGCTTACCTGGCAATAGCGAGCCAGGACTGACTTCCTGAAAATCAAGCACATTCCAATCCGGGCGCGCGTCTGATTCGCTGCTATCCGACCCTGTTCGAACCAGAGCCGGGATCCAGTCGCTTTGACCAGTTGAACTATTTCTCGACACGATGAGAAGCGCGCCAGCGCGCCGCGCAGCTCCGTTGTCCTCGAACTCGAGCGTTCGCGCCGCTGGCGGACTTGGTGGCCACAGCGCTCCAGACTCGCAACTCATCGGACTGCTTGCAGCTCGCACGTCCGGCCGCGCCTGGCTCGCGATGCTTAGGTGGAACGGGCCGTGCCGGAAGAACGCGGGCCGAGGTAAACGCGGGCTCCGGGCACCAGGCCGAGGATTGATGACGGATGATCGCCGGGCGCGCGGGAGTCTTCCGAAGCGGGTGAAGCCGCCGCCAGCCAGCAGCCCGCCGTCGGGCAATAGCACCATCGTAGACAGCGTGGCCGGACTTTGTGATTTGGGGTGATCGGAATCGGTGCCGGCCAGGGACGAAGGATCGGATCCAGTGAGCCATGTCGGGATCGAGGCGCATCAATGTCCTGCACGGCCCGCGGGGTCGCCGCAGAGACAGAAATCCGGAGCACGAGGATTTGTGGTCCGGCTGAACCGCGATGGCGCTCACCTGATCGTTCATGTTCTGGAGTCGGCGAGGGATTGAACGACGCATCCACGCTGCCGTCGGGAGTCTGTTCGAACGGGCGATGCCTCGCTGCGCGCGGCCTGGTCACAGCGAGGCTGAGAGAAATATCCGCCGACGAGGGGACTTGTGCCGTCGGCTTGCGGTGGCTAAGGGCGGTGATTGTTCCGGGATCGCCAGCAGAGTATGCCCGGTCCCGCGCCCGGTTGAAGGTGGCATCCCCGCGAACCGTCGGCGTTGAGCCGGGCAAACACCATGACCGGGGTGCGCCATTGACAGTCGTGAACCATCCGCCCGCGATGATTTTGCCGTCCGGTTGGACGACGGCGGTGGAAGCGGCGTAGTAGGGAATCACCGCAACGTTGAAAGTTGGATCCAGCGTGCCGTCGAGGGTTGTGCCGTTCTATCTGAGAGGAACCAAGGGTCAAGTAATTTTCCATCCGGCTGCGCGGCCGAAGCGGCGTTGGCGGCGAATTGGTGCCCGCAAAACTCGCGTCGAGCGAGCCGTCGGCGTTGAGTTGCGCGAAGTGATCTCGCTTTTGGCCATGAACCGAGTCAAAACTGCCTCAGATCCGCACATGTCCGTCGTCGAGCAGTTCGAATGTTGCCCACCCCCGATGCCACCGTAGTCGGCCGATGATATGCCAGCCGAGCGTCAAACGCCGGATCAATTGTCCCGGGCCGTTCGTCATCGACGATCGTCAGGTGGGCGGTAAAGCGCGATCCAGCAATGCGCCGCCGCGTCAGCTCGCTCAGAAGTCAAATCGACCCGAGGCGCGGGATCGATCGTTGCGTTGTCGAGCGATGAGATTTGGAACGAAATCGACTTCCCGGTTTCCAGCGGAGCGAAAGCGACCACTCGACCTGCCGGCGAAATGGCGCGGAGCACTTCGCAGCGAACTCGAGCTTGAAGGCCAACTTCAACTGTGGGGATTCGGCGTCATCATCCACCGCGGCGGAGGACCTTGCGACTTCGGAGTGTTCCGCCCTTCCTGGAGAGCGAAATAATCGCGGGCATCGAAGCTAAACTGGGTCGTGGTGCAGGCGGCATCGGCTCAATGACCGCGAGGTTGCGCTGGCTCCCTGATCGTCTTGTGAAATGACAAAGTCCCCGAACACCAGAAAGCTCCCGGGGTGCGCCGGATAATTTGACCAGGCCGAAGAGTAAAACCGGATCGTATGCGCTGCGGATAATCGGGGTAGATGAGCGGCACAGCCGAATCCCAGGAGGCCGTCCGCATCGCAGACGAAAGGCGCGACCACAGAAGTGTTTGTAGTAACTGATGGCTCGCGAAAACAACCAACCCACCGTCCGCCTGAGAGATCGTTGCGGAGACGGCCGGAGTAACGGCCGGAAAACCCGAAGCGATCGAGCGCGGGTCACCGGCGTTGAAGGTGTCATCCAGCGTCCCACCCGGGTTCAGTCGAGCCAGCGCGGCGCGCCTTCTCCACTCTCACTTCGAGAGGATCCTGAAAAATAAGTTTGCCGTCCGCCTGCACCGCCGACAGGGGCATCCCCCAGAGAAATCCCGGAGCCCGCTGGCATCCCATGAGATCGAGAAAGCTGGTATCAAGCTTGTAACCATCGGAGTTCAAGCCGCCACGAGCGACATTGCGCCGGGAACGTTGTTGAAATGCTCGAAATAGCCGCCCGACCAGCATTTTTGCCGTCGGGTAGCGCAAAGATCGAGCTAATCGATCCGTCGGATATTTCGCCCTCGCTAAAGGTGCGGTCCACGCTCCCGTCGGGATTCAATCGCCGCACTTTGGAGCCCGTCGCCACGAGTGATTTTCAAGCGTCCGCCTGGAGGTCGACGGATTGCCAAGTATTCATTCGGCTCCAGTGCCGGGTTGAAACCGGTATCGGAGCGAGCCGTCGGTGTTCAAGCGGGCCAACCGGCAAATCTGCTGGCTGACGCCGCTCGAATCCGGAAAAAAGCTGCCGGTGAGCAGAATCTTTCCCATCGGCTGGACTCGAAGCAGGCTGAAGCTGTCGCAGCATTTAAGTCCAGCGTCCGAGGTGAGCGCCCTCGGTACTCGTGCTGAAGGAGGTGTCGAGCCCGAACCGTCGGGGTTCAGCCGCGCGATCCGATGCGCGGGTGCGCCGTCGACGGAGTTGAGGTCGCCGGCGATGATCCACTTTGCCGTCGAGCTGCGCGACGGCAGGAGCGGGCCGACCCATCCACGTTCAGGGGGCGAACACCCGGCTGATGGAGGGGCTGGTCTCGTTGTCGGAGGTACAGCGACTCCGCAACCGGCTGTTCGCGCGCCCAGATCCAACGCCCGCGGTTGCATCGTGCAACGTGACCAGCGAACGACTCAGTCTCTTCCACCAGCCCGTCCTCGATCGCCGAAGCCGCGATCTCCTTGGTCGTCTCACCCGGCGCGAAGGTGACGACTTGATTGACGGCCGGAATAATCGCGACCCGCCTCCGGCGGTATCGTCCACGGACGAAACCGCCACCGAGATCGGCACGGCGGTGTCGCCGCCGCGGCGGGAGTGACGGCACGACGTTCGTTTCGTTTTCGTTGACGGAACCGAAAGGCGAGGCGAACACGACGGCGCGCGCCGCGTCGTGGTGCCGCCGAACAAACGCAACAGAGGGGAGAGGAATGTGCCTCCTGGGTCCAGTGAAATTTCCAGCCGACGAGCAGGTTGCCGTCGGGCGAGCGGCGCCGTCGCCCTCGGCTCGCCGAAGTAACCTGAATCCGGGACCGCCAACGTAGTTCGCCAAGGCTCAAGCTGGGATCGAGCGAGCCGTCCGGATTCAGCCGGACGAGGTTGAAGTTGCCTTGCCCGTTGAGAAAGAAGCCGCCGCCGATGACGAGCTTGCCGTCCGATTGAACCAGTAACATGCTGGCGCTTCGCCGCCGGAGACCAGGAAGCGATAGCTGCTTGTCGAGCGAGCCGTCCCCGTTCAATCGCGCCAGGATCGTCGGTGGAGCGGCGTCGAACGAGCCGCCGAGCAAGAGCCCGCCGTCCGTCTAGAATCGCCAGCGTGTTATTGATGGTCGGCGGAGGCACCGTCGGCCAGAATTGGAGGTTGGTCGCTGTCCGGCGCCAGGATCGAAACTGCGTCGAGCGACCCGTCAGAGATTGAGCCGCGCGACGTCTCGGGGCGCTTCACGCCGTCGTAAAACTGGAATCCGCCCGCGATGATGATTCGACCGTCAGGTTGGACGCGCACCGCCGCAACCTCCGCGTAAACGGTTGGATCGTTCACGTCGCGACGGGTTGGACGTAAGGTGGCCCCGGAGCCGGGATTGAAGCTCTCAGCGGTATGCCCGTCTGCCGGTTCAGGCGCGCGAGTGCCGTTGCGGGATGCTTGCGCCAGACGCTCGTGAACCTGCCAACCACCAGGATCTTGCCGTCGGTTTGCACCGCCAGGTCGGTCACATCACCCAGGCTGGTTGCTGCGGACTTGAACGTCGACATCCAAGGCCCCATCGGCACTCGAGCCGGAGAACTGACTCCGAGTTAATTTTGCTGTGAATCAATAATCTGTGCCGTCGAGGACCAACTCTCCCGTCGGGTGCAACCACGAGCGCGGAAACCACGGCGAGTCTGCCATTCACGTTCGCCGCCTCTTTGAAGGCGGTGATCGCGCGAACCGTCGGGATGCGGGCGCGCCACGGCGACCCGCTTCGTATCGCCCACGAATCCTGAAGTCGCCGCCGAGAACAATCTTGCCCTCCGGCAGAGCGGCCAGAGCGTTGACCGCACTGTCGTTCGCCAGATTTGCTGAGAATGAGGGATCGACCACTACGGGCCATTCGTCGTCGAGGATGCTGGAGCTGTGGCCGTGGTGCGCCGAGCCAGCACCGCGCGCCTCCGCTGGGATCACTCAGCGTAAGTTTGATTGACCTCGCGCCATCGACCGCAAAGTTGTCCAGGATCGGAACCGTAAACACGCTGGTCACTTGGCCGGGCAGCAAGGCCAGGAGTGCCGGATTGCGCCACGCAATCCTTGGGCCCGCCCTGGCCGGCGAGGTCGCTGGCGGCGTAGTCCCACGGCGCAGGCTTTCAGGTTCGTGTCGCCGGCGGCGTTGCACCACGACGACCGCCCGTTGATTTGCTTTCGCTGACCGAGCGGGTGTCCGTGAAAAACTCGAGCGCATTGCCGACGTTGTTTATCGTCACGAGGGCGGTTGACCGTTTGCCGAGCGCGACTTGATTGCCGGAGCTGCTGGTCGGATCGCTCAAAGCCAAAACGACTGCTTCATCGCCCTCGAGGTATCGAGTCTTCAATGACAGGCAGGTAGAGGTGACTTTCGCTTCTCCTGGTCGAAGTAGGCGGTGCTGGAAGACTCGGCCAATAGTCCAATCCGCCGTGGCGGTGCCCGCCGTCGTCGCGAAATTGACTTGCAGATAACCCACTGCGGGGCCAGACGAACGATCAGGGAGTTTCCAGGCCTTGGTCAGTTCACCGACCGTGTAAAGGGGAGGATTCGAACTCGAAGACATCTTTCGAAGTTCTGTCCTCCGCCAAGGTGTAGTTCGTCGCGCTAAATTGGAGGTGCTGGCTGCTTGGAGCACCCCAGCGCCAGCCAGGCGAAACAAGCACAACGCTGGCAGCCAGCATTTTGATCACGGTGAACCCCGAGAGCTTTGCCCAGGAACCAGCGGAGGAATTGTTCCAGGTGTTTCATAGCTTGTTCAATGTTCAACAAGCTAAATACGCAGCCGAACAGTCAGATTTTTACTAAAGAATGAAGATTTTCTTCGTTAAAAATAAAGGGTCATCTTCTGTCACTTCTGTTTCTGTTCCTCCGCGTGGGTTATTGAATGCGTCAGCTGGTTAGGGTCCGTTAATGAACCCCTTCAATTGTAGCAGCTTCGAGGTAACGAAGGCTCGCATATTCCGGAAATAGCGTGTGTTCTGATTCTCCTCGCGCCGGCTGCTTACTTCTTAGCGGACCCTTGGTGCGACCCTTCCGGCGCGGTTTCCGAATCGAGTTTGCCGATTGCCTTGACGAGCGCGTGCACAGGCTTTTGTTGTATTCAGCCACGGAGTTGGGTAATCCAGACGAGGCTTGGGTGAAGGTCTGTTCGGCCTGCACGTTTTCAGGCCGCGCCCACACCGGAATTCCTTTCGATCCGCGTCAAACGCAGAGTTTCTTCGGCTGCCTCGATAGCGCGATGAAGGCGGTGGCGAACTGGTCGGCGAAATTGATTGAGTTCTGGCCTGGGCTTCGACCACCTGGCGAAGTGATCTCGTCGAGCAGTTTTTAAAGCCCGTCAACACCGTCGCGCGCAGTCGCGCTTCACCGGCGGCCCGGACTCGTCCCCCGATCAACGAACCTCCGGGGCCAATCCCGCCAGCCAGCGTCAATTGATAGTCTTTCGGACTCCCCGAAGAAAGTGTCCTGCTCGTGTTCCTTTCCGCCACCCAGCCCACCTAGAAACATCTGAGCGCCGAGGCTCGGAATCGCGCGGCCCATAGCGCGCCCCGGTTCGCGCATTGCGAGGCGGCGTCCACCAGCGCTCGGTTTTGTTTCAATTCGGGTCGCAAGGCCAGCGCCTGGGTGACGAGCGAATCCAGGGCAGAATTGAAATCGAGCAGGACCAGCGGGACGATGTCGTTCTCGCGCGGCATTAGTCGATCTTCGGATCGAGCCGGAGGATTTGAGCCCAGACGCGCTCCAGCGATGCGTTGCTGTTCTGCGCCTGCCGCAGCGTGAGATTGTTCTTCTTCTCGGTTTGAACCCGCACCCGCGGCAGTCTCCGGTGAAGCGATGCCCGCGGCGACAGCGACGG
>ERZ1370068.8979-contig-7791_pt1 | contig 61128 bp, 79 predicted proteins | sample MGYA00561227_ERZ1370068 | MGnify/ENA primary metagenome ERZ1370068 (study PRJEB38410, sample SAMEA6850437) | metagenome | study: Metagenomic assessment of the ecological functions of the soil: analysis of the soil microbiota associated with the... | reverse complement strand
ATGCCGCTGGCGTTGGTTTACATTATTGCTTTTCCCGAGATTGCCCGAGCACCTGCCAGCAGCGCCTGGAAATTCCGCCGGTCAGACGTCAGCGGCGAACGAGCTATCGACCCGTAAGCTGCTCACACCTACGGGATCATCACTACAGTCCAGCCCGTACAAGTGAAAGGCGATGATATCCGAGAAGCGTATGGGTGATCAGATGCTCAACTGCGTTTCGACGAGCCGTGGGGCCGTACCGACGATCGAAGAGGTGTCCGTCGAAGCCATGGCGCTCGACGAAGTACGTGGCGCCCGCTGTTGCGTCGATGCATTCCCACTCGCGACAAAGGTCGGCCCGGGGCGATGTCGAAGAGCAGGTGAAAGTGGTTCGTCATCAGGCGAGTACTCACGCAGGCGCCACCCGATAGCGCCGAAACGTGCGGTCGTGCAGCGCCAGGAAGAAGCTGCCGGTCGTCATCGTCGTGTATGATGTCGATGGCTTGGCGGCGAGTTCTGCCTCGGAGACGTCACGTGATAGATGGCCGCCGGCGACCTGAAGGCGCGGTGGTCGAGGCAGCTGTCCACCGTACGAGCTCGCTCAGTCCGAGCGCGGCCCGGCTCGGCGCTCACTGCACGCGCGAAGTCTGATGCAGAACGGGGACATGTCCGGTGCCTGGCACTGGACATGGTGGCGTTGGGCCTGTCCTTCGCGGTTTTCCACAGAATCACTACACTCGGCGCGGGACGATGGGCTTCTTGGGGTACTTCAACGGCTTCGGCGGGCCGCGACATGGCGGACGTTGGGCACCGCAAACACGCTCGTCCACGTGCGTGGGCGCGGCATCGTCCTCTCCGGAGCCGTCGGTCGTCGCGATCGACCAGCGCACCGGCGAGGTGCACGCCGTCGGCGTCGAGGCGAAGCGGATGCTCGGCCGCACGCCCGGCACGATCTCGGCGATCCGCCCGCTGAAGGACGGCGTCATCGCCGACTTCGACGTCACCGAGCAGATGCTCCGCCACTTCATCCAGAAGGTGCACCAGCACCGCTTCGCGCACCCGCGCGTCGTCGTCTGCGTCCCGTCGGGCGTCACCGGCGTCGAGAAGCGCGCCGTCGAGGAAGCGACGCTCTCGGCCGGCGCGCGCCAGGCCTACCTGATCGAGGAGCCGATGGCCGCCGCGATCGGCGCCGGCCTCCCGGTCGCCGAGCCGACCGGGAACATGATCGTCGACGTCGGCGGCGGCACCGACCGAGGTCGCCGTCATCTCGCTCGGCGGCATCGTCGTCTCGCAGAGCCTCCGCGTCGGCGGCGACGAGATGGACGAGGCGATCATCAACCACATCAAGAAGCGAGTACAAGCTCCTGATCGGCCAGCAGACGGCCGAGGAGATCAAGCTCGAGGTCGGCTCCGCGTTCCAGATGCAGGACGAGGTGCAGGCGGAGGTCCGCGGCCGCGACATGCTGACCGGCCTCCCGAAGACGGTCGTCATCGCTCCGAGCGAGGTCCGCCACGCGCTCGAGGAGCCGGTCGCGCAGATCGTCGACGCGATCAAGCTCGACGCTCGACAAGACGCCGCCCGAGCTCGCCGCGGACATCATGGACCGCGGCATCGTCCTCGCCGGCGGCGGCGCGCTCCTGCACGGCCTCGACGAGCGGCTCCGCCACGAGACGCAGATGCCGGTCGCACCTCGCCGAGTCGCCGCTCACCTGCGTCGCGGTCGGCTCCGGCCGCAGCCTCGAGGTGCTCGAGGTCATGCAGCGCGCACGCGAAGAACCGGCCGAGGCCGGAACGGCTACCGGCGCTAGATCCTCGATCTCGCCGCACACCTCGCTACCCTCCCGAGCCGTGCCTAGGAACTCGCAGCGCGCGGGTGGCGGCGCTGGGCTCCCCGTCCGAGCGCGCGGTTGCCCCCGCTATTCCTCCAGGTCCGTCAGGCCCTGCGCAGGCGGCTCGTCGTCGGCCTGCTCGTGCTCGCCTCGCTGGTGATGATCACCGTCTACTTCCGCGAGTCGCCGAACGGGACCCTGCACGGCTTCCAGAGCGCAGGCTCGACCGCGCTCCGCCCGTTCGAGATCGCCGCGAACCGCATCGCGCGCCCCTTCCACGACGCCTACAACTGGACGGCCGACGTCTTCCACGCGAAGCGCGGAGAACGAGCAGCTCAGGAAGAGAACACGCGGCTCCGGCAGCAGGCGATCCAGGCCGGCGACTCGGCGCGCAGAGAGGCCGCGGCGCTGCGAAAGCTGCTCAAGCTCAAGCCCGCTCCCGCCTACCAGGACTACGCCAAGACGGCCGTCACCGCCGAGGTCCTCTCCAACCCGGTCGGCCAGTTCGACCAGACGATCGTGATCGCCGCCGGCCGCTCGAAGCGGCATCCGCGTCTACGACGCCGTCGTCACCGAGCGCGGCCTCGTCGGCCAGGTGACGAAGGTGCTGCACGACACGCGCTCCGTCACGCTCCTGACCGACAAGGAGAGCAGCCGTCACGGCGAAGCGACCACCAGACGAGCGCGATCGGCGTCGTCCGTCACAGCCAGGGCCCCGAGGACCTGCTCTTCCTCGACCGCGTCCTCAAGAACAAGCGCGTGAACCGGGGGCGACCTCGTGATCACCGCCGGCCAGATGTCGGCCGCCGGCTCTCGTCGCTTCTACCCGAGGAACATCCCGATCGGCACGCGTCACGACGCGTCGGCCAGACGGACGTCGACGCGTTCCAGGACGTCCAGGTGATGCCGTTCGTCGACTTCTCGTCGCTCCAGTACGTGCTCGTCCTGGCGAGCCACAAGCCGCACCCGCAGATGCCGTGATCGTCCTCGCCGCGAAAGCAGCCGTCCTCTTCTTCTTCGTGACGATCGTCCAGGTGACGATCGTGTCCGAGATCGGGATCCTCGGCGGCTCGCCCGACCTCGTGCTCGTCACGCTCGTCGCGCGTCGCGCTCACCGCAGGGCTCGATCTTCGGCGCGGTCACCGGCTTCTGGGCGGGCCTGCTGCTCGACGTCGCACGCCTCGGCACGCTCGGCTTCACGTCGCTCCTGCTCACGCTCGCCGGCTTCTGGATCGGGCGCTACGGCGAGACGACGGGACGCGACCGCGCGCACGCACCGCTCCTGTCCGTCGCCGTCGTGACGGTGCTCTACGCCGTCGGGTCGCTCGTCATGCACTTCCTGCTCCGCGAGCCGGCTCCGGCCCGGGTCGTCGCTGATCGAGGAGCTGCCCGGGACGATCGCGCTCAACCTCCTGCTCACGCTGCCCGTCTTCGCGCTCGTCACGCCGCCTGTTCGCTGCCGGCGCGAGCCGCGCCGGAGGTCGGAGTTCGTTGGCTAGCCGCCCAACCCCGATCCGCCCAGGACGTTTCCTGCCGCGCGACCCGCGCGTCGACGCTCCGTACCGGCTGACGCCTCAGCTCGTCTTCCGCATCGGGATCCTCGGCTTCTCACGCTCGCCGTCTTCGCGATCCTCTTCTTCCGGCTCTGGGCGCTGCAGGTGCTGTCCGGGAACCAGTACCTCGTCGCCGCGCGAGAACAACCAGCTCGCGCGTGATGCGGACCGACGCGCCGCGCGGGCCGATCGAGGATCGCTACGGCCGGGTGCTCGTCGAGCAACACGAGCGCCACGGCCGTTCAGGTCTGGCCCGCCGACCTGCCCAAGCACGGCGCAGTACGCCGAGCTGCGCCGCCTGGCGAGGATCCTCGAGGTCCCGCTGGCGGACATCACGCGCAGATCAAGAAGAACCGCGGCGACCCGGTGACGCCGGTGACCGTCCGTGACGCCGTCACCGAGAACGAGGTCCGACTACCTGCTCGAGCACCAGTCGGAGTTCCCGGGCATGACGATCACGAACACGTTCGTCCGCAACTACCCGTTCGGCGCTCTGCGCGTCGCACATCCTCGGCTACGTCGGCGAGATCTCGCCGACGGCCAGCTGAAGTCGAGCAAGGGCTACGTGCTCGGCGACAAGGTCGGCCAGGCCGGGATCGAGTCGCTCGTTCGACAAGGAGCTGCGCGGGCGGCCGGGTCTCGAGCCAGCTGCGGGTCGACTCGCTCGGGCGGCCGATCAGCGCCGATCGAGATGCGGACGCCGGTCACTCCCGGCTATGCGGTCCGGCTCACGCTCGACGCGAAGCTCCAGCGCGCAGCGCAGCAGGCGGTCGTCAGACGGGATCAACCTCGCGCCAGGCGGACCACCAGTGGTACGCGAAGGCGGGCGCGATCGTCAGCCCTCGACCCGCGCGGACGGGGCGATCCGGCGCCCTCGCCTCGTACCCGACCTTCGACCCGAGGCATCTCACGAGCCACAAGAAGGGCGCCCTCGCGCCGCTGACCAATGCGGACGTGGCCAAGGCGGACGACTACCCGGCGCTCGACCGCGCGATCGCCGGCGCGTATCCACCGGGCTCGACGTTCAAGCCGGTGACCGCGCTCGCCGCGATGCAGGAGCACCTCCTCTCGCCGTACAACTCGCTGCCCTGCACGGACTCAGTACAAGGTCGCGGGCCAGAGTCTTCAAGAACTGGGACCCGTTCGTGAACGAGTCGATGACGCTGCCGACCGCGATCGCCCAGTCGTGCGACACGTACTTCTACCAGGTGGGCAAGGCGTTCTACGACCTGCCGCCGACCGCGGCCAGCCGCTCCAGCGCTGGGCGAAGACGTTCGGCTTCGGCCAGCAGCCGGGCCTCGACGTCGGCCCGCGACCGCGGGCCTCCTGCCGACGATCGGCTGGAAGCACGCGACCTTCACGAAGAAGACCGACCCGTGCTGCTGGCAGGTCGACCGCCTCTGGAAGCCGGGCGACTCGATCCAGCTCGCGATCGGCCAGAAGGACATGCTCGCCTCGCCGCTCCAGATGGCGCGCTTCTACGCGCTGCTCGCGAACGGCGGCAAGCTCGTCACGCCGCACGTCGTCTCGGCGATCGAGCAGCCAGGCCCGCGCAACGGGCCGTCGCAGGGCGCGCGGTGCTCCGGCCGCTGCCAGGCGCCGACGCAGGAGCTCAACCTCGATCCGGGCGCGATCACGGCGATCCGCGACGGGTCTCTACGAGGCGACGCACTCGGGGCTCGGCACCTCGGCGAACACCTTCGGCAACTACCCGGTCGCGATCGCCGGCAAGACGGGAACCGCCGAGACGCACGCCGAATCCGCGCTCAGTACGCCGTCCGACGACCACGTCGTGGTGGTGCGGTTTCGGCCCGTTCGACGCGCCGACGGCTCGTCGTCTGCGCGGTGATCGAGAACGGCGGCTTCGGCGGCGCGGTCGCGGCGCCCGCGGCCCTTCAGGTGTTCGAGCAGTTCTTCGGGAAGAAGGCCACCAACGATGAGCTCGGCGCCGACGGACTGATGGTCGACTACGCAGCCGATCGAGACGACTCGCGGTCCGCCAACGCGCGCCGCGCGCGCGAGGCACGTACCCTGCGCAACCTCGACTGGGTGCTCCTGGCCGCGGTCGGCGGGATCGTCGCGTACGGCCTCTGGGTGATCTCCGGGATCACGAAGGACGACATCCCGGGCAATCCCAACTACTACGTCGTCCGCCAGGCCGCGTACGCGCTGGTCGGCTGCGCGGGGCCTGGCCGGGATGACGCTCCTCGAGCCCGGCTTCTGGCGCAAGCACTCGCGGATCGTCTACGGCGTCCTGATCGCGCATGCTCGTCCTCGACGCCGGTGCTCGGCTCGCAGCGTCCGCACACGCGGCGCTGGATCGACTTCGGGCCGTTCCGCTTCCAGCCGTCCGAGTTCGGGAAGCTCCTGCTCGTCCTGTTCCTGGCCGCGTTCCTCGCGGATCGGGGCAAGCGGATCTACGAGCGGCAGACGACGCTGGCGGCGGTCGGCTTCGCAGCGCGTGCCGATGATGCTCGTCTTCCTGCAGCCCGACTTCGGGACGGCGATCGTGTACGCGGGAATTCTCGGCGCGACGCTGTTCATCGCCGGGCACGCGCTGGTCGCAGGTGGCGATCCTCCTGACGGTCGGCGCCGTCATCGCGACGTTCGTCCTCTGGGCCGGGCCTGCGATCGGCGTCGACGTGCTCAAGGACTACCAGCTGAAGCGGATCACCGGCTTCATGCCATCCGGACCAGGATCCCGGCGGCGCGACGTACAACATCACGCAGTCGATCACCGCGGTCGGGGCGGGTGGGGTGGACGGTCGGGGTCCGAGCGGCGCGACCCAGACGAACTACAACTACCTCCCCGAGCACGCGACCGACTTCGTGTTCGCCTCGACCGCGGAGCAGCGCGGCTTCCTCGGCGTGACGATCCTGCTCCTGCTCTACCTGCTGGTGATCTGGCGGGCGATCAAGGTGATCACGCTTGCGCGGGACGCGTTCGCGGCGATCGCCGCGGCCGGGATCGCGTTCGCGCTGCTGTTGCAGATCTTCATCAACGTCGGCATGACGATCGGGATGGCGCCGATCACGGGCATTCCGCTTCCGTTCGTGAGCGTCGGCGGGAGCTCGATGGTCGCGAACCTGCTCGCGATCGGCGTCCTCCAATCCATCTGCGTGCGGCGTCGCTGAGTATCCGAGGCCTGTCCCTCGTGCGAGGTACAACGAGGACAGGCCCTTGTGAGTTGTGCTACATGCCTTTGGCCAGGCCTACGACAGTAGCCACCCTGGCTCGTCGATTCCATGTCCTGCGTGAGCCACGGGTCCTCGCCTGGATCGCCCCCGCCCGCCGCGACCTCGAGCCGCGGCAGGTAGTGGTCCCAGCCGACCCCGTGTGACTCGGCCGCCGCTTCGCTCGGCAGATCGCGGTGCACGAAGTGCAGTCGCGTTCCGTCGCCCTCGGGCGTCAGCTCGACCACGATCGTCGACGATCCCGGCTTGATCGCCGTCGGCGAGTCGCTCTTCTCCCAGCCCCAGGTGAACACGAGCCGATGGGGCGGATCGAGCTCGACGTACTCGCCGGCCGCGATGTGTCCTGGAATGACAACACATCCGGTACACCCTGCCGGCTGGGGCTCGAGTGTCACGTCGACTCCCATCCAGCGCTTCATCATCTCCGGGTCGACGAAGAACTCCCAGACGGTCTCCGGGCTGGCGTCGATCGAGATCGTGCGCTCGACGATCGCTGTCTCAGTCGTTGCGTCCATGCTTCCGTCGCTCCTCCTTCTCGGCTTCGCGTTTGAGGGCTTCCAGCCGCGGATCCCAGAAGCGCTCGAGGAACTCCTTGAGCTCCGCGAGGCCCTCGGGCCGCACGCTGTACAGGCGTCTCGTGCCGTTCCGTCGCTCGCTCACGAGCCCCGCCTCCTTGAGAACGTTCAGATGCTGGGAGACCGCCGGCCGCGAGACGTCGAAGTGCGACGCGATCTCGCCGGCACTCATCTCGCTCGTCGCCGACGAGGGTGAGAATCTGCCGCCGCCTCGGTGCGGCGATCGCCTTCAGCGCAGCCTCCACGGCTCTATGTAAGCACAGACTTACGTAAGAATCAACTTACGCTTGCGGTCCCGCTCAGTTCCACCAGCCCTCTCCGTCCGGCCGGGGTCTAGCCTTTTTCGCGCATGAGCGAGGAAAGGGTGGTTCCCGGTGGCGACGACACGACGTGAAGCGCACGAGCTGCTGCTGATCGAGGAGGCCGACGCCTGGTTCGAATACCTCGCCGCGACGAGGGGCCAGTCGGCTGTTCGCTACAAGGAAGTAGAACCGTGGGCCTGGGCGAGACTCAGCCAACGCGTCGCGCGATCCGCACTAAGCGCCAGAAGCTGCGCCCGGCGAGAGCGGCGTAGCACTTCGCGGAAAGAACACGGGAGGACCTTGCGGTCCCCCCGTGCTATCCGCCATGACCGCAGAGCTGGGCCCTACGCTGGTTAGGTCTGTGACTTCGCGAGCTGCGACACGCACTTGCCGAAGGCATTGCGGTCGTTCGCGTTCTTGCCGTACTTCGCGCGGAAGGCGGGACCTTCCATCGAGCTCCGCTCGGCCTTGCACGACCTGGCCGCGTTCTGCGTCGCGCTCTGCTGCTGCTCGATGAGAGGCCTTCGCCTTCGAAGACACGCACTTGCCGAAGGCGTTCTTGTGGTTCGGCCCGGTGCCGTAGAACTCGGCGAAGCTCATGCCGTTGTGGTTGGCCGCAAAGTTCGGGTCAGCCTGCTCGGCGCTGCACGCCGCGCGGGCGCTGATCCGGCTCTGGTGCGACGGCATGCGCCCACATCGAGACGCAGCGACCCATCGCGTTGCGGCGATGGCTCTGCACCGTTCCGTAGCGCCTGTCGAAAGAGATCCTCGCCGAGGGAAGCGCGCAGAGCACGGCACGCGCGGGCGCCGTTCTGGCGATCCTGCCCCGTCGGGCCGCTGCCGAACGAGACGGCCGGCACGACCAGGGCGGCAAGGGATGCTGCGATCAGGATTTTCGTCTTCATGCTGGGTAGAGCCTCCGTGGTAGAGAGTCTATCTCAGAGAGGCGAAAGAATGTAAGAAAAAGGCGGACAGAGTTGTAAGGATCCTGCAAAGAGCTACGGCGCGGCGATCACCTTGTAGCCCAGGTGCACGAGCGCCAGCGTCAGCTCGCCGTCCGCATCGACCGAGTCGTGGTTGTAGACGTTCGAGCCGCCCTCCCGGCAGCAGGCCGGCCGCGCGAGCCATGACGACGTTCCAGAGCGTCTGCACCGAGAACAGCGTCGCCGCCCCGGTGAGGACGAGCGGCCCGTCGTTCTGCCGCGCGAGATCGCGGGCGAACCGTTCGTACTGCGTGTTGTGCAGCAGTCCGACGAAGCCGCCGCCTTCGAGCCCCATGAAGACGCCTCCGACCCCGCCGACGCCTTCTGTGAGACGTCGGCGGGCCTCGTCCACGAACGTTGGGGCGAGGAACGAATCCGCGTTCATGATCAGAACGGCGTCATCGTCGCGGAGCTGTGGGAGGAGAAGGTCGAGGACGCTGATTCAGGGCCCCGGCCCTCTTGTGCTCGTTGCCGACCGTCACGAAGACGTCCGCGCCCGCTGACTGAGCCGCGAGGGCAGTCCGGTCAGTGCAGCCGTCGGCGATGACGATCGTGAGGTCCGGCTTCGAGAACTGCTCGTCGAGCGAGCGAATCGCCTTTCCTATCCGATCCTGCTCGTCGTGAGCGGGGATCAGAGGCGACGACCAGTCCGCGGTCTGAGGGCCGCGGTGCTCTTCGAACCAGTCGGGCCAGACCCGCCGCGAGCGGGCCGATCCGCGGTTGCTCTGGAACTCGACGAGCATGCCCAGAGCATCGCGCGCGCGCGCGCCGTCGCCCGACGCAGATGCGTCAAGGAACGTAAGAAGTCTGTGGTGGCGAGGCCCGCCTCGTGCTTGGACGGGGAGTCGAGACGGGCCCTCGCCGGGCTGGGCCGAAGCTTCCGCGCAAATGATTGCGCGCCGCCCTGTAGAAATCCTGAAGCTACGGGCTCAGCCGGAACGGCGGGTACTGGTCGGTGACGAGGACGAACGCGTATCCGACGACGCGCGGTTGGCACCAGCAGGGACACCCAGCACGAAGTCGAAGAGACCGCGTGGATACCGCCCTGTGAAGAGTGATCGCGAACCACGCAGAAGATGACGACGAAGAAGGCCGCGATGCTCGAGGAAGACGCAGCACACGACGTAGTGCGGGATCGCGAGGATCCACTTGACGAGTGGGAGCCAGCGGTTCAGCTCTGTTCTTCGCGTCCGGGATAGGGCATGTCGAGCGTGAGGCTCTGCCGCTCATCGGTGGACGGATAGCGATCGTCCATCAGGGCGAGGTAAATCGCCGATCCGGTTGAGGAACCGAAGGAGCTCGAGGTTCCAATCGAACCACCAGCGCGGGTATTTCTCCCGGAAGACGAGCATCAGCACGAGCTGGCAGCGTGATGATGCCTCCGGCTTCGTAGACGATCTGGCTCATGTGCCCGTGCCAACCTGGTGCTGATGCTCGAGGTGAGCAGGAACGCCACGATCAGGATCGGGATCGCGGCGAAGATCCGGAACCCGGCTGCTCAACCGGTTGAGATCGCGATCCGGGTAGTCGACGTCGAACTGCACGCGATAGGACGACTCGTTCCGTGTCTCGGGCTCCATGGTCTCCCTTCCTCGGGATAGGTCCAGGCGTATACTTTCAAGGAACCCAGAGAGACTGCGGACGTGCATGCGTTCTTGGTCGGGCTTCGGCCTCGGCTTCTTCGTCGCGCTCCAACTCGGACCGCTCTCGCTGTACCTGATCCGTTCGACGCTGCGGAACGGCTGGAAGGTCGGGCTCGCGATCGCCGCCGGGATCGCGGTCATCGACCTGCGCCTACGCGACCCTCGGCGCTGCAGGGCGCGGCGCCCCTGCTCGCGATCGGGCCGCTCGATGTGATCCTCGGGCTTCTCGGCGCGGCCGTCCTCGGTGCTGCTCGGGGCGCGGACGCTCTGGAGCGCGTTCGGATCCGGCTCGGCGAGGGTGCGGAGCCTGTCAGCCCGCGACGCGGGTTCCTGACGGCACTCTCGGCGACGGCGTCGAACCGCTGACGATCGCGTCGTGGGCGGCGATCTTCTCGGCGGCGAGCGCGGCCGGCGCGGCGGGCTCGGTCCCGAGCGCGGCGCTCCTGATCGTCCGAGGTCGGTCTCGGGAGCCTGACCTGGGACGTGACCCTCGCGACGGGCACCGCGCTCGTCGGCCGGGCCGCGGGCGAGCGGCTGCTCCGGCGTCGTCGACCTCGTCGCGGGCATCGGGCTGATCGGCTTCGGCGTCGCGCTCGCGCGTACAGCGTGCTGAGCAACTAGGTTCCGCTGTGGTGCTGATCGCGCAGCTATCGGACGTCCACGTCGGCGGCGCTCGCTACAGCCAGGAGCTGCTGCACGCGGCGATCTACGAGATCAACGCGGCCGAGCCGGACATCGTCGTCGTCGCCGGCGACCTGACGGACGACGGCTATCCCGACCAGTACCCGCTCGCGAAGCAGGAGCTCGAGGCGATCGCCTGCGAGCACGTGATCCTCGTCCCGGGCAACCACGACGCACGGAACGTCGGCTACCTGCGCTCTTCGAGGACACGTTCGGCGCGCGCGACCGGCGCGTGCGGCTCGACTGCGCGGGCACGACATCGCGCTGGTCGCGGTCGACTCGTCGAAGCCCGACCTCGACGAGGGCGAGATCGGGCGCGAGCACTACGGCTGGATCGAGGAGGGCTTCGCCGGCGACGCGGACCTCCGGATCTTCGTCTGCCACCACCACCTGATGCCCGTGCCCGGCACCGGCCGCGAGCGAAACCAGGTGCTGGACGCCGGGGACGTGATCTCGCTCCTGCGCCAGCTCGAGCGTGGACCTCGTGCTGTCGGGCCACCGGCACGTGCCCTACGTGTGGCCGGTGGCCGGGATGTACATCGTCCACTCGGGCACCGGTCTCGACGTACAGCGACCCGCGGCTTCCCGCACCCGGCCTACAACCTGATCACGCGTCGAGCAACGGCCGCATCGCGGTCGAGCTGAAGATCCCGGGCGGCGAGCTGCAGAGCCTCGGCGACTATCCGCGCGACTGGCCCGAGGAGCTGCTCGGCGCGCCACACCGACCCGTTCGTGCGGGCGCCGAGCGGGTGAGCCGCTGGCCAACGACTGAGACACGGGAGAATCGAAATCCGGCATGACGCGGGACGTCGTCGTCGTGGCCGGCGACGTGACCGACGACGGCTATGCCGGCCAGTACCCGCAGGCAAAGCGGCGATAGCGCATCGCCGGTCGGCGCGTGGGTCGAAATCGTTAAGAAGCGGGTAACGTCTTCTATGTCCAGAGGGGTCTAAAGGAAAGGACGTGGGAGAAGTGAAACACCGCAGATTGCTGGGCGTCGCGGGAGGCGTGGGCGCGCTCGCGCTCATCGCCTTCCTCAGGCGTCGCGGCGGCGAGTAGCAGCAAGCCGGCGCACGCGCAGAGAGCGGCTGCGACGATGCCGGCGCCGAAGGTGCCCAACGCCGCCGCGATCAGAAAGAAGTACGGCGGGCAGACGATCACGTTCGTCGGCGACTCGGTCGGAAACGGCAACGTGCGTGACACGGCGCTCGCCAAACAGTTCACGAAGAACACCGGTATCAAGGTCAAGGTCGTTCCGCATCCGGCGGCGTCCGACCAGTCGTACGCGCAGCTCGCGCGCGCGTTCTCGTCGAAGTCGTCCTCGATCGACGTCGCGATGATCGACGTCGTCTGGCCGGGGCGCGTTCGCACCGTACCTGGTCAACCTGAAGCCGAAGCTCGGGAAGCAGTCGAAGCTGCACCTCGCGAGCATCGTCGCCAACGACACGATCAGGGGGAGACTCGTCGCGATGCCGTGGTTCGGCGACTACGGGATCCTCTACTACCGCACCGACCTGTTGAGGAAGTACGGGTACAGCGGCCCGCCGAAGACCTGGGCCGCTCTCTTCCAGATGGCGAAGAAGATCCAGGACGGCGAGCGGGGCTCGAACCCGAACTTCTCCGGCTTCGTCTTCCAGGGAAACGCGTACGAGGGGCTCACCTGCAACGCGCTCGAGTGGATCGCGTCCGCGGGCGGCGGCCACATCATCGACAACGGCAAGGTCACCATCAACAACGCCAAGGCACGGACGATCCTGGACACGATGCGCCGCCCAGATCGGCAAGATCACGCCGCAGGGCGTGACGACCTACCAGGAGCGACCAGACCGAGCACGCGTTCGACAACGGTGACGCCGCCTTCGCGCGGAACTGGCCGTACCAGTACGGGATCGGCGCCGGCGCCGGCTCGAAGGTGAAGGGCAAGTTCAGCGTCACGGTGCCTTCCGCACGGCGCGATCCGGCAAGTTCGGTCGGCACCGTCGGCGGGTGGCAGCTCGCGGTCTCGAAGTTCTCGAAGCATCAGGGCGCCTCGATCGAGTTCGTCCGCTACATGACGAGCCCCGCGGTCGAGAAGTTCGACGCGATCACCAACTCGAACGTGCCGACGATCGTGTCGGTGGCCAAGAACAAGGCGGTCGTGAAAGCGAACCCGTACCTGAAGCCGGCCATCGCGAGCGTTGCCTCGCGTCACGCGCCCCCGCGAAGTTCCTCGGTACGCGCTACAACGAGGCCTCGAAGGTCGTCTACCAGGGCATCAACCAGATCCTCACCGGCTCGTCTGCAAGCCAGGTGCTGCCTCAGATCAAGTCGAGGCTGGAGCAGATCCTGAAGTCGAAGTAGGCCGCACGGCCTGATGGAACGAGGGAGGATGGCACCTGTCATCCTCCCTCACCACCGATGAGCTCGGTCGCCACGCCAGCCCCGGTTCCGCGTCGCCGACGTCGACGCCACACCAAGCTCCAGCGCCGACAGACGCGCCTCGCTTGGCTCTTGCTCCTGCCCGCGCTCGCGGTCGTCGTCTTCGTCGCGATCTACCCGCTCGGCAGGACCGTCTACCAGAGCTTCACGAACCAGGAGTTCCTGGCCGGCCTCGACGCCGACGAAGCGGGTCGGCTTCGACGAACTACCACACGCTCATTCACGACACGATCTTCCGGGACACCGTCGTCCTGACGATCAAGTTCACGGTGATCACCGTCTCGCTCGAGTTCCTCCTCGGCCTGATCATCGCGCTCGTCGTCAACTCGCACTTCAAGGGTCGCGGCGTGATGCGGGCCATCATGCTCGTGCCCTGGGCGATCCCGACGGTCGTCGCCGCGAAGATGTGGCTGTGGATGCTCGACGACACCAACGGCGTCATCAACGACCTCGGCATGCGCACGCACCTCCTCTCGCACCCGCACGCGTGGATCGCCGACCCTTCGACCCAGCTCGCCGCGGTCTCCGCGGTCGACATCTGGAAGACGACGCCGTTCGTCGCGCTGCTGCTGCTGGCCGGCATGCAGGTGATCCCGAACGACCTCTACGAAGCGGCGCTCGGTCGACGGGGCGAACCAGCTGCAACAGTTCTGGCGGATCACCATGCCCCTTCTGCGGCCGGCGATCCTCGTGGTGCTGATCTTCCGCACCCTTGACGCGTTGCGCGTCTACGACGTCTTCGCGGTCTTCTTCGGGAACCGCCTCGGCGCGCAGTCGATGGCGGTCTACAACCAGAGCACGATCGTCGGCGACGGCCACGTCGGCTACGGCGCGGCGATGAGCGTCGCGATCTTCCTGATCATTTCGCTGTTCGTCGTCATCTACGTCACCTTCGTGCGGGTGAGCGAGCAATGAGCACCGCCACGGAAACCACGCGGGTCGCGATCCGTCCGATCTCGCGCTCGGTCCGCCTCCGCCGCAGCCGCCTGGGCCGGACACTGGTCAGGCTGCCCTTCTGGATCCTGATCGTCGCGATCGCCGTCTACGCGCTCTTCCCGTTCTACTGGGCCCTGCGCTCGGCCATCACGCCCGACACGGAGCTCTTCACCACGCCGGTCTCGTACTTCCCGAGCCACCCGACCTGGGCGCACTTCGACGATGCGCTCAGCTCGAGCTTCTTCCGGAGGGCCCTGCTGAACTCGACCATCGTCGCGGGGTCGGTGACGCTGATCTCGCTGGCGATCGGCTCGCTCTCCGCCTACGCGCTCGGCCGCTTCCGCTTCCGCGGCAAGTCGTTCGTCCTCTACCTGATGCTCTCGATGACGATCTTCCCGCAGATCGCGATCCTCGGCGCCCTCTACACGATGTTCAGCGGCTTCCACATTCGTCGGCCCGATCGACTTCCCGAAGCTGTACGACTCGCTGTGGGCGCTCACCTTCAGCTACCTGATCTTCACGCTGCCGTTCACGATCTGGGTGCTGACGAGCTTCATGCGCGCGCTCCCCGCTGACCTCGAGGAGGCGGCCTACGTCGACGGCGCCACGCCGCTGCAGGTGTTCTGGAAGGTGCTGCTGCCGCTGATCGCTCCGGGCCTGGTCACGACCGGCCTGCTCGCCTTCATCTCGGCCTGGAACGAGTATCTCTACGCGGTCTCGCTTCATCCAGTCGCCGGACCACTACACGGTGCCGGTCGCGATCACCTCCTTCACCGGGTCGAGCGGCAACGCGTTCCAGTTCCCGTGGGGGACGGTGATGGCCGCGACGATCGTGGTGACGCTGCCGCTGATCGTGGCGACCCTCGTCCTGCAGCGGCGGATTCTCGCCGGCCTGACGGCCGGCGCCGTCAAGGGCTAGATCGCGGCGCGGGTCTCGGGGTCGAAGAAGTAGAGCCGCGAAGTGTCGACCGCCAGCTCGACCTGCTTGGCCCAGGGCGACGTGGGACTTGGGGCTGACGCGCGCGATCAGTCGCGGTCGAGACGTCTTCGTCCTCGCCGAGACGGATGTCGGCGTCCTCGCCGGCGTCCGCGGCGGCGGCGCTCGAGACGACGGCGGTCGCCTCCGTGCCGAAGTGGACCAGCACCTCGGAGCCGAGCGGCTCCGTGAGGTCGGCGGTGACCCTGATCCGGCGATCGGCGGGCGCATCCGGCTCGATGGCGGCGTCCTCGAAGTCCTCCGGCCTGATCCCGAGGATGATCTTCTTGCCGACGTAATCGCCGAGGCCCGAGCGGTTGCGCGCGATCTGGTCGTCGACGGCCAGCTTGTGCTCGCCGAGGCTGACCTCGAGGTGGCCATTGCTCCTGGCGAGCTCGGACTCGACCAGGTTGATCGACGGCGAGCCGATGAAGCCGGCCACGAACTCGTTGACGGGCTGGTCGTAGAGCACCTGCGGCGTGTCGACCTGCTGTAGGTGACCCGCGTTCATGACCGCGACGCGGTCGCCCATCGTCATCGCCTCGACCTGGTCGTGCGTGACGTAGATCGTGGTCACGCCGAGCCGCCGCTGGAGCTGGTGGATCTCGGCCCGCATCTGCACGCGCAGCTTTCGCATCGAGGTTCGAGAGCGGCTCGTCCATCAGGAACGCCTCTGGCTCGCGCACGATGGCCCGGCCCATCGCCACGCGCTGCCGCTGGCCGCCGGAGAGCGCCCGCGGCTTGCGCTTCAGGAACTCCTCGATCTGGAGAATCCTCGCCGCCCGCTGCACGCGTTCCTTGATCTCTTCGTTTGGGCAGCTTCCGCAGCTTCAGACCGAAGGCGAGGTTGTCCGCGACGGTCATGTGCGGGTAGAGCGCGTAGCTCTGGAAGACCATCGCGATGTCGCGGTCGCGTGGAGTGAGGTCGTTGACGATCCGGTCGCCGATCCTGATCTCACCCTCGGTGATCTCCTCGAGGCCGGCGAGCATGCGCAGCGCCGTCGTCTTGCCGCAGCCGGACGGCCCGACGAGAACCATCAGCTCGCCGTCGCGGATCTCGAGGTCGAGGTCGTGCACGGCCTCCGTCCCGTCAGGGTAGATCTTCCAGACGTGCTCGTAGGCGATCTCGGCCATTGCGCCCTCGCTCCTCGAGTGCGGAGCTTACTCGGCTTCGATGGTCACGACGTGTCCGTCCCGCTCGTACGAGAGGGTTCCCGGGCGGCGAGTCGAGGATCCGAAAGGCGCTGCCGAGCTCGCGCCGCGCTGCGATCAACCGGCGGTAGTGGTTGAGCAGCGAGCCCGGCTCCGCGCGCTGTGCCTCCACGTTGCGCTCAGCCGGGTCGATGAGCGGCAGCCAGGGCTCGCCGGTGGTGAAGCCTCCGGCCGACGAGGCGTCCCACTGCATCGGGTGGCGGAGCCGGTCGCGCCCGGCCCGGTCGTACGGCGGCTCGTGGCCGGGGCCGTTCGGGAGCCCGAGCTCATCGCCCTGGTAGATGAACGCCGCTCCCGGCAGCGTCAACAGAAGCTCCGCGGCAGCGCGGACGTTCTGCTCCCCGACCCGCGTTGCCAGCCGGTCGAAGTCGTGATTCGAGAGCACCCAGGCGACGCGTTTCAGGGCCGCGGCCGGCTCGATCGCCGCGCGCAGCGACGCCCGCCTTCCAGGGCGAGAACAGGAGCTCGAACGCGAACACGAGGTCGAGGTGCTCGAGGTAGCGCGGGTACTCCGCCGTCGGGAGATAGACCTCGCCGACGAGCAGCGCGTCGCCGGCGGCTTCGCGCAGCGCCGCCAGCGCCTGCGTGACCTCGGGCCGGTTGGCGGAGTAGACGTGGTCGAGCTCGGCGCTCTCGCCGACGAGCGGAAACGGGAAGCGCCCCGACGCCGGCGGGTCGTTCCGCAGCTCCGCGTCCTTGACCAGCACGTTCACCGCATCCACGCGGAAGCCGTCCACGCCTCGGTCGAGCCAGAAGCGGACGACGTCCTGCATCGCGGCCACGACCTCCGGGTTGCGCCAGTCGAGGTCCGGCTGCTCCGGGTAGAACGTGTGCAGGTACCAGCGGCCGCTCTCCTCGTCGCGGCTCCAGGCCGGCGCCTCCGAACGCGGCTTTCCAGTTGTTCGGCGGGCCGTCGACGGGCGACCAGATGTACCAGTCCGGGTGCTCGCGGAACCACGGGTGCTCGATCGAGGTGTGCGAGGGGACGAGGTCGAGCAGCAGCTTCAGGCCGCGGTCGTGAGCCTCGCGGACGAGCTGGTCGAAGTCGTCCATCGTCCCGAAGACGGGATCGATCGCGGTGTAGTCCGAGACGTCGTAGCCGAAGTCGGCGAGCGGCGAGGGGTAGATCGGCGAAAGCCAGAACGCGTCCACGCCGAGATAGACGAGATGGTCGAGGCGCTGCGCGATCCCGCGCAGGTCGCCGATCCCGTCGCCGTCCGAGTCCTGGAACGAGCGCGGGTAGATCTGGTAGACGACCGCGTTCTCCCACCACATCGAGTGACCAGGTTACGTCCGTGCGTCGGCAAGATCGTTCGAATGTCCGCAGGGCGACTTTCCGGAACTGCTCGTCTTACCAGCACCTGGTTCGCGGCACGTGGGTGATCGAAGGTCCGCGCTGCTAGCCTTGAGTATCGAGGCTTCTATGACCTGCACCAACTACACACGCTGCGCGCGCACCGCCCTTCGGGCGACGACTGCGCGCGCGCACGAGAAGGAGATTTCGTTTGCTGAAACTGTTTCGGCGCAAGCTGCGCCAGGAGAGGCACCCAGTGAAACTGCACCACCACCCGCTCCACCTGAAGTAACACAGCCGCCCGCCGAGGCGGGCGCCACAGCCCACATCGACCAGGCCGAGACGGCGACGTGGATCTCGCGGTGGCCGTAACCGGCGAAAGCCTTCCGGTGCCGCAGCTGCGGCACCGGAAGCCGCAAGCCGAAGGCTGAGGCCGGAGAAGAGGAGTCAGCCCGACCGCAAGCCGGCGCAGAGGAGCCAGAGCCAGCGCTCCCAGCGCCAGCAGCAGCACAGCGGCGCCGCCAGCCTGCAGCGCCGGCCTCCGCTTCCGAAGGCCAAGCGCGAGCTCCTCGTCTCGGTCGACGTCGGCGAACAGCGCGTCGCCGTGCATCGAGGACGGCCGGTCCGGCCGAGGTCTACCTCGAGCGCCCGGAACGCCGCTCGATCGCCGGGCAACGTCTACAAGGGCACCGTCGACAACGTCCTCCCGGGCATGGAGGCCGCATTCGTCGAGATCGGCCTCGAGAAGAACGGCTTCCTGTACGTCGACGAGATCGTCACGCCCGAGCTCGAGGGCCGCGGCGGCCGGCAAGATCCAGGACCATCCTCAAGCGCAACCAGGAGATCCTCGTCCAGGCCGTCAAGGACCCGATGAAGTCGAAGGGCGCGCGGCTCACCACCGAGATCTCGCTCCCCGGCCGCTTCGTCGTCTTCGTCCCGAGCGGCGAGGGCCTCGGCGTCTCGCGCCGGCTCGAGGACGACGAGCGCGTCCGCCTGCGCGACATCGTCAAGGCGATCGCTCCGAAGAAGGGCGGCGTCATCGTCCGTACGGCCGCAGAAGGCGCGTCGGCCGAGGACATCGAGCGCGACCTCGTCTTCCTCCAAAGGCTCTGGAAGTCGATCGAGACACGCGCGAAGGAGGCGAAGGCGCCCGCGCTCGTCTACCAGGAGGCCGAGCTGCCGCTTCGCGTGACGCGCGACCTCTTCACCGACGACTTCGAGAAGGCGCTGGTCGACGACGAGCGCACGTACAAGCGCATCGTCGGCTACCTGAAGAAGACCTCGCCGCACATGGTCGACCGCGTCATCCGCTCACCGTGAGAAGGCCCCGCTCTTCGAGAAGACCGGCGTCGACGACGCAATCGATCCACGCTCTCGCGCCGCGTCGACCTGCCGTCCGGCGGCTACTTGATCTTCGACTACGCCGAGGCGTTCACGGTCATCGACGTGAACACGGGCCGCTTCGTCGGCTCGCGCTCAAGATCGTCCGGCGGGCGGCTCGAGGACACGATCACGGCGAACAACCTCGAGGCGGTCAAGGAAGTCGTGCACCAGCTCAGGCTGCGGGACATCGGCGGGATCATCGTCATCGACTTCATCGACATGGCGAACCCGAAGAACCGGGCCGCCGTCGAGGAGGCCCTGAAGACCGGAGCTCGAGCGCGACCGGACGAAGACCTACGTCGTCGAGATCTCGCCGCTCGGCCTCGTCGAGATGACGCGCCAGAACGTCACCGACGGGCCGCGCGAGATCCTCACGCAGAAGTGCCCGACCTGCGGCGGGGACGGGATCGTCCTCTCCACGCACTCGGCCGCAATCGACGCCGAGCGCAGGCTGCGCGACCTCGCGAAGAACGCGAAGCGTGGGGTGGAGGCGTTCCGCGTCGAGCTCGAGGAGAACGTGGCGTCGCACCTCATCGGGCCGGGCGCGTCACGGCTGACCGAGATCGAGGCGCTCGCCAAGCGGCGCTTCTTCCTCGAGGGCAAGGCGCACGTGCCGGTCGACCACTTCAAGGTGAAGGCCGAGGGCAAGCTCGCCGACATCGCGCCGAAGGCTCCGGTCGAGGAGGGCGCAGAGATCAGGCTCGAGCTCGTCGAGGTCGGCCAGCACGACATCGCGTCCGGCGTCGGCAAGCTCGACGGCCTCTCGATCTCGCGTCGCGGACGCCTCGAAGCTCGTCGGCAAGAAGGTCAAGGTGCGCATCGAGCGCGTGCTGAACGGCACGGCGTACGCGACGCTCGTCCAGACCGCCGCTCAGACCGCGAAGAAGGGCGAGGGCCCGATCACGGCCGAGTCAGAGGCCGAGAAGCCGACGCGCGCCCGCGGAAGAAGAAGGTGGAGGCCGCGGAGCGGCCTGTCCGCGACAGCGGACCAGTGGAGGGGTCGGGGAACCGGGAGGTTCCCCGGCGGACGAGGCGCCGGCCGCAGAGGCACACCCAGAGGAGCCGCTTCAACCGACGAGGAGCCTCCGAAGCCGAAGAAGAAGACGCGGCGCGGCTCACGCGGCGGGCGCAATCGCCGGAAGAAGCCGGCTGCTACGGCCGCCGCCGAGAACGGGAAGGCCGAAGAGGCGCCCGCGGCTGCGACGATCCACGTCCCGTCCCCAGAGCTCGGCCAGACCACCACCACCGACGGCGAGTCCGCGGACGGGGAGCAGCCGCCCAAGAAGAAGCGCACGCGCCGAGGCTCGCGGGGCGGGCGCAACCGGCGCAGAAGCCTGCAGCGGCAGCCTCGACCGAGGCCAAGACAGATCCCTCCGGCGACTAGCTTCGTTCCCGACCCGGAGCTGTGGGAGGCCTGGCGGCCGGAGCAGGTCGCGCGCCGGCTCGAAGGAACAGACGTGCGCTGGTACGTCGCGGCCGGCTGGGCAATCGACCTCTTCCTCGGTGGTGACCATCGCGAGCACGAGGATCTCGAGATCGCGGTGCCCAACGACCATCTGGACGAGATCGTTTCGCGCGTTTCCGGAGCTCGAGTTCTGCGTGATCACCGGGCCACAGGAAGCGACTCCGCTGGCTGACGCTCGCGACCGCCTGAGCGACACCCACCAGACCTGGGGTGCGGGAGCCCGAGACGGATCTGTGGCGCTTCGACGTCTTCCGCGAGCCCTCGGACGGCGACACGTGGCTCTGCCGCCGCGACGAGACGATCCGGCTCCCCTACGACCACGTGATCGATGCACACGGACGACGGAATCCCGTACTGCCGTCCGGAGATCGCGCTCCTCTTCAAGGCCAAGCACGCGCACCGAGACCGCGATCAGGCCGACTTCGAAGCCGCCGTGCCACTACTCGAGCCCGAGCGCAGGCAATGGCTGAGTGGAAGCGCTCGCGCGAATCCACCCGGGCCATCCGTGGCTCGCACGTATTGAGATTCCGGGTTGACAGGACCATACTTATGTGAACAGTGAACGTCCGACTGTCGGCCTAAGGGAGGGGAGTCGTGAAGAAGGTTCTCGTGCTCTCGGTAGCGCTCGTGGCCGCAGCCGCGATCTGGTCAGACGTCGGGGCGATTGCGTCTCCGCAGAGCGAGCAGTCGTCGGCGGGCATCCCCGCGAGTGCGCGCGCGCTGGAAGCGAAGGTCAAGACACTCCGCGTCCAGGTCACAGACCTGCGCGGAAAGCAGGCATGCCTGACCGGGCTTCCGATCTCGCAATACGGCAACGGCACGACCTCGGGCTACTACTTCACGAACGACGGGGTCACGCAGTTCCTGACCTCGGCGCTCGACGTCACCGACGTCGGTCAGGCACCGGGGGCGTACGTCGCGAGGATCGACGCGTCCTGCATCGGGACGGTCAAGGCGATGTCGAAGTCGAGCTATCGCCTCGACCGGTCACTCAAAGTCACGCACGCCCTGAAGTAGGGGCTTGGTCAATGGAGAGGCCGGGAGACGGACGACCTCTCCTCCGACCTGGACCGAGAAAAACGAGGGCCCCGCGATGCGGGGCCCTCGCTGGTGAGGGCTGAGCGTTTTAGGGAGCCGGGACGACCTCGTACGTGCGGTTGTCCCCGTGCTGCTCGGTGTAGAAGAAGCGCCACTGCTTGTCCTGGAATAGGTGCGGGTTCTTCGCTCCCAGGGAGTCCGTTCACGTTCGGATCCCCGTCGGAAACCTCCGTGCCCGTGATCTCGTTGTCGCCGTCGTTCTTGCCGAAGCCGCCTGCCGCCGAGTCGATCGTCGCGGATGGGTCGCGGCCCTCGGCGAGCCAGCGGACCGGCTGGTTCGACGGGTCGGGTAGTCCTGCGTGACGTCGAAGACCCAGCCCGAGTCGAGCGCGTTCCGCTGCCCGTGCAGCGTGTCGCCGGCGTCCTCGACGAACGTGAGCAGGTCGTGCGAAGGAACGACGTGTTGTCGAAGCCTGCGCGTGTCCCGTCGCAGCGGTAGAAGATCGACAGGCGCGCGCTCGAGGCGCCTGGGCGGCTCTGGCTGAGCTTGAAGATCGAGCACCAGCCGCCCTCGTCGACGTTCTCCGGGCTGGTCGCGTTGGTGTCGCCGGTCTCGTCGAAGTAGAACTCGCGGAAGCCGTCGCCGGGCCGGAAGCGCCCGTTCTCCGGCCGCTTGAACGGCGTTCCGTTCTTCGCCTTGGCCAGCGTGTTCGCGTTGAACGGCGCGTTGCCGTCGACCGCCGTGTCGTGCACGGTCACCCAGTTCGCCTCGAAGGACGAGCCGTAGACGTGCAGCGCGACCTGGTCGGGCGAGTGGAGCGGCGTCTGGGTCGCCTGCGTGATCGGCTGGTGGTTGACGTTGTTCAGAACCTGGAGCACCTGCAGCTTGCCGTTCGCCAGGTCGCCCGGGCTCTCGGGCACGTACCGGAAGAGGAAGCTGTTGGGGATGCGTGCGGTCGTTCCCTGCTTGTTGCCGCCGCCGATGTCCTCGAGGATCATCACGTTCCCGTCGGAGTCGAGCGAGACGCCCTCGTAGCCGCCCCGGCCGAGCGCGCCCGAGACGTCGCTGACCGTGGACGGGAAGTCGGGGGTCGCCGCGTAGGTCGGCGCGTTCGCGTTCTCGGTCGTGAAGATCAGCTTCTGGGCCCAGGGATCCCAGCCGACGCCGTCGATCGTGTTGATCGCCGCGCCGCTCGAGTCCCTCGTCGCGAGCAGCGTCACGCGGTGCGCCGCGTCGGCGTCGAGGTTGATGCGCGTGATGTAGCCCTGCCGCACGCCGCTGACGGACGCCGCGGCCTCGTGACCCTGGTACAGGAACCGCTTGCCGTAGTAGTAGTCCGGGTCAGGCGCCGTTGAGCGCGTTCTTGAACGAGAGGTACGCGTTCTCGTCCGGCTCCGGTCTTCTGCGCCTCGGTGTTGACGCCCTGGGTCGGCACCATCTGCGGCTTCGTCGGATCGCCGGTGCTGACGACGTCGTTCTGGTAGCCGTAGAAGCCGGTCAGCGAAGTCGGGTTCTCGACCGGGGTCGCGCCCTGCGCGACGACCTGGCCGGCAAGCTCGACCGGAGAACTTCGAGCGACGGCGCGTAGCCGACCGCTCTCGTGTTCGCAGACGCGACGCTCGTCAGGTCAGGCTCGTGTGGAGGCGAGGCCGAGGTTGCCGCAACGAACGCGACGACCGCGAGCCCTGCCGTCCCGGCCAGGACCAGGCGCAGACGCAGCTTTCTGATTCTCCTCACAGTTCACTCCCTCCTTGACATCGATGTGCGCCGTCGGGCGGCGCGGACCTCGACGCTAGGTCTCGGTGGCTCACGCGGTGGGTGGCGGCGTGGTCACGACGTTGTTGGAAAGCGGTGAAGAAGATCGCTGCGCCTGCAACGATCACGAGGCCCCACATCCACGTGAGGCCGGGCTGGAGGACGCTCGGGATCTTCCAGGTCCGTCCAGCCGCGCTTGACGATCTGCTCGTTCCAGCCGTCGTTGAGCATGTTCCCGATGCCGTACGGGATCATCAGCGAGAGGTACGCGGCGAGGGCTGTTGGGGTGCCGCATGTTCGGGAGTTGCCGGGAGAGGAGGAGCGCGGTCAGGACGAGCAGGTACCCCTCGAACCCGTGGTGCTCGCCGAGGTGCACCGAGGCGTGCCCCTGGTACTGCTCGTGCGCGAGGAAGATGGGTCCCGGGATATAGAAGCCGACCTCGGCGAAGAGCCACGGGAGCGCGAAGAGCCCCAGCACGACCGCGACGGCGATTCGGAGGCGATCTCCGCGTGGATCGCCCGGCACGCCGATCCCGGTGCGCAGCGTCAGCACGAGGACGATCGCCACGCCGATCGCCGGCGCCACGTTGATCCAGCGCGAGTCGAGGTCGCTCTCGTCGACCACGCCCGGGACCACGATCATCCCGCAGAGCGCGAGCGGCACGATCGCCCACCAGGCCATGTGTCTCCGCTCGGCGACGAGCGCGAGCACGGCGATCGCCATCAGCGCGGTCGGGAAGTTCAGCATCACGAGCACGCGGCTCAGACCGCCTCGAAGCCCCTCCTGGCTCACGTGGTAGAGCAGATCGGGCTCGATCCGCGAGTAGGTGACGACCACGATCAGCGCCACGAGCCCGTAAAGCGCCCACAGGAAGTAGGCCTCGCGGAGGCCCGGAGCCTCCGATCCTTGGCTAGACTTTCCCGATCGCGGGCCGTCGCCCGCGTTTTCCACGCCTATGTCCAACTACGCGATCATCGCAGTCGGAGGCAAGCAGTACCGCGTCCACGAGGGCGAGAAGCTGCTCGTGGACCGGGTCAAGACCGACGAGGGCAAGACGTTCCACCCGGACCATCCTGTTCGTCGGAGGCGACGGGAAGGCAGACTTCAAGCCCAGGATTCAGGTCACCGCCAAGGTGCTCGGGCACGTGAAGGGCGAGAAGATCCGGATCGGCAAGTACCGCAGGCGCACGGGCTACAGGCGCCACACGGGCTACCGGAGCTCGCTCTCGCAGATCGAGATCACGGCGATCGGCGCGAAGCGGAGCACCGCCGAGCGACCGCGAAGCGGCCTGTCCGCCGCGGAAGAGGAGACCGGGGCCGCTAGGCTGCGAAGAAGCCGGCCAGCGACGACGAAGAAGGAAGAGAGCTAGGATGGCACACAAAAAGGACTCGGTTCCTCCAGGAACGGCCGCGACTCGCAGGCCAAGCGCCTCGGCGTCAAGATCTACGACGGCCAGACGGTGAAGGCGGGCATGATCCTCGTCCGCCAGCGCGGCACGAAGTTCCGCCCGGGACCGGGCGCCGGCATCGGCCGCGACGACACGATCTTCGCCAAGCGCGACGGCAAGGTCGAGTTCCAGGCGAGCGGCGAGCGCCGCGTCGTCGCCGTCACAGCGACCCGAGTAAGCCGATGTTCCACGACCGCGCGCGCATCCGGGTGAAGGCCGGGCGCGGCGGCGACGGTGCGCTCAGCTTCCGGCGGGAGAAGCACGTCCCGAAGGGCGGTCCCGACGGCGGCGACGGCGGCCCGGGTGGGGACGTCTCGGCGATCGCCGACGCGGATCTCCAGCGACCTGTCGAGCTCTTCAGCGGCAGCGCTGGATCGAGGCGAAGCGCGGCGGATCCGGCGGCGGCTCGGGCAAGCACGGCGCCACGGGCGAGAGCGTCGAGCTGCGCGTGCCTGCCGGGACGCAGATCTTCGACGAACGACCGGCTCGTTGCCGACCTCGCGAGCCCGGGCGCGCGCGTCATGCTCGCCCGGGGCGGGGCGGGGGTAGGGGCAACCGCCGCTTCGCGACCCCGACGCGGCAGGCGCCGCGCTTCGCCGAGGTCGGCCTGCCGGGCGAGGAGCGCGACCTCGAGCTGCGGCTGAAGCTGCTCGCCGACGCGGCGCTCGTCGGCCTCCCGAATGCGGGCAAGTCGTCGCTGCTGCGCCGGATCTCGAACGCGAAGCCGAAGGTCGCGGAGTACCCGTTCACGACGATCGCCCCGGTGCTCGGAACCGTCGACGCGCCGGACGGGCGGCAGCTGACGGTCGCCGACGTCCGGGCCTGATCGAGGGCGCGAGCGAGGGCGCGGGGCTCGGGCACGAGTTCCTCGCGCACCTGGAGCGGGCGCGGATGCTCGTGCACGTGATCGACGCCGCCGACGGCGAGCCTGCGGAGCGCTGGGCGCACGATCGACCGCGAGCTGGCCGCGTACGGCGCGCGGACTCGACGAGCTGCCGCAGGTCGTCGTCCTGAACAAGATCGACCTGCTGCCCGAGCCGCCGGAGCTCGGTGTCGAGCGACGAGCGGATCATCGCCGTCTACCGCGTCTCGGCGGCGACCGGCGCGGGCATCGACGAGTTCCAGCCGCGGTCTCTTCAGCCACGTCCCGGAGCCGAGGCGCTGCCCGAGGCGAAGCCCGAGGGCCTCGCCGACTACCTCGTCTATCGCCCGGGCCCGCGGGGCGCCGCTATCGCATCTTCCGCACCGACACGGGCTTCCGGGTGGTGGGCCGCCCGCCCGGCGACGAGGAGCTGGCCGAGGCGCTGCGAGGCGCGCAGGGCGCGAAGGAAGGCGACGAGGTCGCGATCGGCGACGAGCTCGTCGAGCTTCGCGTGATCGGCCTCCTCGGCGGCACGTTCGACCCGCCGCACAACGGTCATGTCGACGCTGGCCCAGGCCGCGCTGAAAGCGGTGCCTCTCGACCGGCTCGTGGTGCTGGTCGCCGAGCAGCCCGGGCATCGGGCGTCGTCGCCGACGCAGAAACGCGTCTGAGGCTCGCGAAAGCCGCGTTTCCCGACGCGGAGGTCCGCTCGACCCGCACCCGTTCACCGTCGATTCGGTACGCGACGGTCGCTTCGGAGACGCAGCCTTCGTCGTCGGGGCGGATCAAGGAGCCCTGTTCGGAGAAGTGGAAGGAGCCGAAGGAGATCCTGCAGCACGTCAAGCTTGCGATCGGAACGCGCTTCGGCTTTCCGGACAGCGACCTCGGTCGCTACGGCGACCGGGTGATCCTCGTTCGAGCTCGAGTCGCCGCCGATCTCGTCGAGCGAGGTGCGCAGGCGCGTCGCCGCCGGCGAGACGATCGACGACCTCGTCCCGCCGGCGGTTGCGCGCCTGATCGAAGAGCTAGGCGCTGTACCGCTAGCGCGCGGAGCTTCGTCACCCAGTACGGGACGTCCGGACAGGGCGGAGTCGAGAAACGGGCGTTGACGGCGTAGAGCCGCGAGCCGTGCTCGTCGATGGTCGTCGGATCGTCGAGGTCGAATCCGTGATCGTGCGCAGGACCGTCCCAGACCGGAGGTTCGGGCTGAGCCTGAGCACGAGGACCCCGTCCTGCGGGGCTGCGGACGACGGCGTAGAGCTTCTCGCCCGTGCAGCAGGATCCCGTCCCCGGGCACCGTCGCGCCGCCGAGCGAGATCTCGCGCGCCACGCCGGCTCCGGTTGACCTTGAACAGCTTGCCGGTGTTCGTCTGGACGATGATCAGCGTCTTGCCGTTCGGCGTCGCGTCGATGCCGTTCACGTTGAACCCCGTCTGGTAGACGATGTCGCCGGTGAGCGGGATCGACTGCGCCGCGCCGAGCCGGCCGTGCCTGCCGATCGGCACCTTGTAGAGGAACTGGCGCACCGAGTCGGTGAACCAGGCGGCGCGCTTCGTGACGACGACGTCGTTCACGAACGAGGAGTCGTCGGTGAAGTTGAACTGGGCGATGTCGGCGCCGGTCCGCGCGTCGTAGACGTAGCCGTCACCGGTCGGCCCGCCGGCGACGAACAGGCGGTTCGCGCTGGTCGACCGCGACGCCGATCGCCTGCCGTCCACGGTTCGGAACGAGCACCGAGCCCTGGCCGTTGCGGAGATTGCCCTTCCAGACACGGCCAGTCGGGATCGACCCGACGTAGAACGTGTTTCCGTTCCCGATCGCGATGCCCTCGGGCTGCCAGCCGTTCGGCAGGTTGATGTGACCGGGGCGATTCGAGCCCGTGGCGACAAGCGGCAGAACCAGGACGAGACCCGCGAGCGCCACGAGCAGGTGAATGCGTTTCATCACTTGCTCCTTTCCTGGGCGGAACCTGTCCTCTACCCGCAGTACGGAGAAGTGATGCTTTCGGATGACTCTCGCTCAGCCGGCGGTCGCGTGCTCGACGGACGGCACGTCGTCCCAGAGCTCCTCGAGCCCGTAGTAGTCGCGGGTCTCGGGCGTGAAGACGTGCAGGACGACGTCGAGGTAGTCGGCGACGATCCAGTCGCCCTCGCGCTCGCCGTCGACCGCGTGCGGCGAGGATCCGCTCGTCGCCGTGCTTGAGCCCGTGCCGGACCTCGTCGACGATCGCCCTCGTCTGGCGGGAGTTCTGGCCGGAGCAGACGACGAAGTAGTCGGTGTACGCGCACACCGGCCGCATGTCGAGGATGACGATCTCCTGCGCCAGCTTCCTCGGCGAGGCCGGCGATTCGGCGTGCTTGTTCGAGTGAAGTCAGTGGTTCGTTGGTCATTTGTGCGTCGCCCCAGAGTGTAGCCCGCGGTCTGGGTGTCTCAAACGGACACGGCCCAGCCGATGCCATAGCTAGGTTGTCCAATATGACAACGGATCAGAAGGGAGCCATCGCAGAGAATGGCGATCGCACTCGACTGCTCTGAAGCTCGGCGTCGAGGTGTACAGACCAGTTGCGGAGGGTGGCCGCTACGACCTAATCCTCGAAGTCGGGAGAAAAGCTGTGGCGCGTCCAGTGCAAGTGGGCTTATCGCTACGAGGACGTCGTGCGTGGTTCGTTGCTATTCCGAATCGGCGTGCGCGAGAAGGGCTTCGCCGTCGGCGTTACACGCCAGACGAGATCGACGCGGTTCGCCGCCTACTGCCTCGAGCTCGATCGATGCTTCTTCATCCCCATCGAGGATGCGCCGACGAACGAGTTGCGACTCCGTCTTTCACCCACGAGGAACAACCAGCGACGAAAGATTAGATGGGCGGACGATTTCGATTTCGCGGGTAAACTGATCGCAACCTCAAGGGGCCGTAGCTCAGCTGGGAGAGCGCTCCGCGATGGCATGCCGGAAGGTCAGGGGTTCGATCCCCCCTCGGCTCCATTCAGGCCTCTATGAAGCGCCGGGACGATCTCGATACCGTCGAGCGCGCGATCGGCGGACGGCAACTGCGGATCGATGGCGCTCAACGTCTCGACCAGGAGTCTCCCGCGACAGCGGGTTCCGGACCCAGTTGTGGTCGGCCGGCACGACGTGCCAGGGCGCCCAGTCGGTGGAGTCTCGCGGATCACGTCCTCGTAGGCGGCTTCGTGAACCGGTCCAGAGCTTCCTGTCGTCGAGGTCGCTGCAGCTGGAGCTTCCACCGCTTCTCCGGGGTCGTCGATGCGTTCCTGGAGCGCGCTTGCGCTGCTCGTCCTTCGAGACGTTGCAGGAAGACCTTCACGATCGTAGTCCCCTCGTCGACGAGCATGCGCTCGAAGCTGCGGATGTGCTCGGTACCGCCGGCGCCAGACGTTCGCCGGCGCGAGCTCGCGGATACGGACGGCGACGACGTCCTCGTAGTGCGAGCGGTTGAAGATCCCGAGCTCACCCGCGCGTCGGCAGCAGCGCGTGGACCGCGCCAGAGGTAGTCGTGGGCGAGCTCGGTCGCCGTCGGGTGCCTTGAACGACACGATCCGGCAGCCCTGCGGGTTGACGCCCGTGAGCACGCTCTTGATCGTCCCGTCCTTGCCGGCCGCATCCAGGCCCTGGAGGATGCGAGCAGCACTGCGCGAGTGCCCTCGGCCGCGAGCCGAGCGTGCTAGCAGTCCGAGTGACTCGACCCTGGTCCGCGAGCCGGTCGAGCCCTTTCTTCTTGTCGAGGCCGTCAGGACGGATGTCCGGATTCCGCTGATCCAGGCCTCGGAGAGGATCCGGGCGCAACGCGCAGCTCGACGGACGAACCCTGTCGTCACGGGGGCATTGTTCGAGCGTCTAGGCACTCGGTGAGGGTCGTCGAGCAGCTGATCGAGCTCTGGCCGGGTCTGGTCGCGATGGGCGTCCCAGCGCGTGAACAGCTCCGCAGCCCCGCGACCCATGCCCTCGGGCAGCCCGAGCTCGCGGCACGTGTCGGCGACCTCGTCCATCTCCAGGAGCCCAGCGCCAGGCCTTGCGTGCCGAACGAACGAGATCGCCCGCTGTCGACGCCTTCACCGGCGAGCGCGTCCTCGACGCCGTACGCGCGCGCGATTGCGTACGCCTGCGCCGTGAGCGCGGCTCCCGATCTTGTTCCAGCCGCCGAACGCCATCTTCCAACGCTGAGGCGGAACCGACACCGCGCCTCGAAGTGGAATCGGCTTGACCTCGCCCTACGGGAAAGAGCGCCGCGACCGCGGCGATGTCCATACGAATCGCCCGGACAGGTACAGATTCACGTCGCCGCTGGAGATGACCGCGCCGTCGACGCAGCGCAGGTAGCCGGCGATCCGCTCGCACACGCTCGGGCGAGATCGCATTCCTCTCGACGTAGATCCCGTCTGAAGCCCTCGGCTGCGACCTCGCCAGCCACGTCCTCGGCGATCGCAGGCGGGCAGAGGCTGATCACGAGCCTCGCTCTCGGCGACGAGCTCGCGAACGGTCCCGACGTCGCGAAACGCCGCGGCGCGCTCCGAGTCGCCGCGCTCCGGCCCTCGCTCGCCCAGAGCACCTCACCGGCCACCGCCGATCCGACGAGCGCGCCCATCTCGCCCGGAAAGAGAAGTCCCACGCGCGTCACGGAGCCATCTTCGCGGACCCAGGCGCCCGCTCGTCTCGCCGAAAGTCAGCAACCCCCAACCGAGGGATGGGACAAGGGCGCCCGAGGCGCGATGAGGAATTCGAGTCGTCAAGTCGGCTCACCTCTGATCCGATGCGCGCCGATCGCCGCCATTTCCGTCTCGTCATCGCCGCCCTCGCCGCGGGAGCGCTCATGCTCGCCGCACCGGCGCAGGGCGCGATGACCGCTCCGTGTCCCTCTCGACCCGGGCAACGGCGCGTCGTTCAGGCGATCCCGCCGTTCGCGTGGAGCCCGGTCCCCGGCGCCGACCAGTACCAGTTCCAGGGTCGCCGCCGACCAGAACTTCAACTCGCCGGTGTCTCGGCCAGGGCGGGAGGCAACTTCGTCACGAAGAACACCCGCGCGACGCTGAAGAAGACGCTGCCGAACGGGCGCTACTGGTGGCGCGTCCGCGCGACGACCAAGAAGGGCGACGCGTCGCCGTGGTCGAACCCCGCGCTCGTTCATCAAGGCCTGGACGTCGGTCCCGAGCTCGCAGAACGCCTGGCGCCCGGCTACCCCTTCACGTTCCCGTCGACGCCGATGGCGCTCGGCTGGTCGCCGGTCCAGTACGCCGCCAGCTACATGTTCTCGCTGGCCAGCGATCCCGCGCTCGCCGAACATCGTCGTCAACAACGGCCAGCCGGTCGAGACCTGGGCGACGAACTACGTCACCCGTCTTCAACCTGCTTCCCTCCGGCACGTACTACTGGAACGTCGTCCCGGTCGACTCCGAGGGCAACAGGGGCACGCCGTCGCCGGTCTCCTCGTTCACGTGGTCACTGGCCGTCGACCACGACCGCTGCACGTGAGCGACCTGATGTCCGCCGACGAGATGTTCGACCCGCAGTTCTCCTGGGACGCGGTCCCGGGCGCGACGAAGTACGAGGTCGAGGTCAACTCGTCGGTCGACTTCGCGCCCGGCTCGAAGGTCTGCTGCGCGCAGCTGACGACGTCGACCTCGCTGGCGCCGAACGTCGTGTTCCGCGACAACACGTACTACTGGCGCGTCCGCGCGCTCGACGCGGCCGGCAACGCAGGCGTCTGGAACCGCGGGCCCGACTTCGTGAAGACATTCGACAAGGTGCCGCCGGTGACCGCCCCGAGCATCAGAACATGCACATGCGCGACAACCTGGTCGACCCCGGCACCGACGTCGACCCGGGCGCGCCGGGCTACCAGACACAGGTGCCGATCGTGAAGTGGGACTCGGTCCCCGGCGCATCCGCCTACCTCATCGACGTCGCACCGAACAACGGCGGCGTCTGCGCCTGGGGAACCGGCTGGCGTGTATCGACGGCGATCCCGTCGTGGTCGCCGCTCGGCAGCGGATGGAACAACATCAAGCCGTACCCGGACGCGATGCCCGTTTCGTACGACGGCACGCCCCTCGTGCTCAACCAGCACTACTGCGTTCGTGTGCGCGCGCGGGGAGAGCGCGACACCGGCAGCCAGGACGTCTACGGCGACTTCACGTACCTCGACGACGGCACCGGCTCGGCGTTCCAGTGGAGTCAGGCTATCCGACCGGCGGCGCGTGCACCCCGAGCTGCAACACCGGCTACCTCGGCGCCGACGACTACCTCCCTTCCGGCCGCGGCACGCTCACGCGCCTGACGCCGCTGATCACGTGGAAGCCGCTCGCCGGGAAACAGAGCTACTTCGTGATCGTCAGCAAGGATCCGAACTTCTCGAACCTCGCGGACTACGCGTTCACCCAGGTTCCCGCGTACTCCCCGCGGAGCCAGATCAGGCCGACGACGTACTCGGACGAGACGACGCTCTACTACTGGGCCGTCCTGCCTGCGACGGGCCTCAACGGGAGCGGCGCGGTCGGCGATCCGCTGTCCGCGGCCGCGTCCACCTTCCAGAAGCAGTCCCTGCCGCCCTCGCAGACGTTGCCCGCAGATGGAGCGCTCCTGACCGAGCAGCCCGTCTTCCGGTGGTCGTCCGTGGAGGGCGCGCGCCGTTACCGCTTCCAGGTTGCGCAGGAGCCCACGTTCGCGAACCCGATCGAGGACGTCCTCACCCCGGCGACCTCGTACACGCCGCTCACGACCTACCCGGCGGACACGACGCTCTACTGGCGTGTTCGCGCCGACGACGAGAACCTGATCGGGCTCACCTGGTCGAGCGTCCGCACCTTCCAGCGCAGGCTGCCCGCGCCGACGACCGATCCTGGGAACCCGACGATCGGCGACTTCACGCCGGCGTGGCTCCTGGTCGAACGTGACCGGCGCGTCCGGCTACACGTTCGCGATCGACGGACCGGACGGGAGCCACAACGAGTACACCGGGCTCCGGATGCGCGCAGCCGCGTTCATCTACCTCTTCGGGCCGGGCATCTGGCGCTGGCGCGTACGCGCCGAGTTCCGAGCTGCCGACGGGCGTCGTCACCGGGCCGTGGACGCCGTACGTCCCCTTCACGCGGACGCTGAGCGAGGCCGAGCGGCTCGACGACGAGCGTCTCCGGGAACCACGTCCTGCTCTCCTGGAACTGGAAGCTCGGTGCGACCAACTACCGGGTCCAGATCTCGCCAGACGCCCGACTTCTCGACGACGCTCGAGGACGTGACCACCGACAACACGAGCTACGCGCCGCTGCTCACCCATCCGTTCTACGCGAACGGCGGCACGTTCTACTGGCGCGTCGCGGCTCGTGACAAGAACTTCAACGTCGGCGACTTCACGCAGGCCCAGCGGATCGACATCGCCCAGCGGCTCAAGGTCGCGGTCAACCGCTCGGCCATGCGCAAGCGGTGGACGAAGGTCACGGTCACGGTCTCGGATCCGCTGAACCACGCGGTCGCCGGCGCGACGGTGAAGGTCACCGGTGCGGGCATCCAGCGCCAAGAAGGGCCGCACGAAGAGGACGGGCAAGATCACCTTCCGGCTCCAAGCCGCGGAAGAAGGGTCGCCTGACCTACACCGCGACGAAGCCGGGGTACGCGGCCGGCGGTCTCTCCCAGCGCGTCTCGTAGTCACCCGTACAATCGAGACATGGAGCGGGCGGTGCACGACCGCGGTGTCTGGCCGACGGACACGCCGATCGATCGCAGCGAGCACGAGCTCGCGGACTGGGAGCTGCTGACTGACGCACTCGTCGGCGTGCTCGGTCACGAGGGCCTGATGAACGTCGACGAGATGCGGCGCGGGATCGAGAGCATGCCGCCGGACGAGTACGAGCAGGCGTCCTACTACGAGCGCTGGCTCTTCTCGGCCGAGACGATCCTCGTCGAGAAGGGCGTGCTGGCGCCCGGCGAGCTCGATTCGAGGCTGGGCGTGACGTTCCAGGCCGGAGATCGGGTGCGGGTCGCGGCGCGGGCGCACGAGGGGCACCATCGGACGCCCGGCTACGTCAGGGCAGGCAGGGGCGCGTCGAGCGTGTCTTCGGAAGCTTCACGAACCCGGAGACGCGCGCGTACGGCGACCGACGGGCTTCCGGAGCAGGTGCTCTACCAGGTCTGCTTCGCGCAGGATGAGCTCTGGCCGGCGGCGCGCCGAAACGCTCGCGACACGACCTGCGTCGACATCTTCGAGCACTGGCTGGAGGCTGAATGAGCGAGTCACGATCACGATCACGACCACGACCCGATCACGAGCGACGGCGAGCCGCCGGCCGCCGCTCGCGCGTGGGCGCTCGAGGCACTGCTCGTCGAGAAGGGCGTGGTCGCAACGCGAGGACGTGCGCCGCAACATCGATCGGCTCGTCTCGCGCTCTCCGGCCGACGGGGCCCGGCTCGTCGCCCGCGCGTGGGTCGATCCGGAGTTCAAGCAGCGCCTGCTCGCCGACGCCCGCGCGGCTGCGAACGAGCTCGATCTCGACTCGGGCCCGTCGCCGGTCGTCGATCGCCGTCGAGAACACCGATGACGGTGCACCACATGGTCGTCTGCACGCTCTGCTCGTGCTACCCGCGTGCGCTGCTCGGCCCGCCGCCGGACTGGTACAAGAGCCTCCCGTACCGCTCGCGGGCGGTCTCCGATCCGCACGGCGTGCTCGAGGAGTTCGGGGTCGAGCTGGACGACGACGTCGAGCTGCGCGTGCTCGACTCGACGGCCGACGTGCGGTACCTCGTGCTGCCGCCGCCGTCCGGCCGGGAGCGAGGAGCTGACCGAGGACGAGCTCGCGGCGCTGGTGACGCGCGATTCGATGATCGGCGTGGCTCAACCGGCCGCGCCGGCGCCTGCCTGAGCCGGACGCGCGTCTTTCGGCACAGAGGTGTGACAGACGTGTGATTCTTCGCCCGCTACGTTGTCAACTAAAGACAACGAGGAGGCGGGGAAATGAAGAAGCGATGGAGATGGCCGCTCGCCGGTTTCGTCCTGGGGGCGTTGGCCGGAGCAACCGTGCTGACCGTGAACGTCGTCGGGGCGAGCAGCCCTGCGCCTGTCGCCGTCCGGGCGGCAGGGTTCGGCGAGATCCTCCACACGCCTGTGTTGCTCGCTCGTGCGGGCAAGTCGGTCGAGCTTTCCTACGACGTCGTGTGCGGAGCGCTGAAGGACGAGCCGGGGTCGCATTGCTCGCCGTCGGGCTCGGTTTTCGTGCGCCCCGTCGGTGGTTCGACGTTCGTCAAGCTGCCGCTCGAACGAGAGGCTGACGGCTTGCTGTCGGCCGTCGTTCCGGCGGCCGCATGCGGGGAAGGGGTTCGACTACTACGTCGCGATGGGCAACGGACGGGGTCGCACCGCGACGCTGCCCGAGGCCGGGGCCGAGGCGCCTCAGCACGTCTGGGCGCTGACCGACTGGACGACGATCGACGTCGGCGCAGCGCGACTTCGGGCGCTCACGGGCGGCGTCCGCGGTCTTGCGGGAGCTCTCGTGGGGCCGCGGAGACTCCGCGATCGGGCTCGACAGCGGCCGGGAGCAGTCGCGCGTCGGGCCATCGGCGTTCGACGTCGCGCCCGACGGCTCCGTCGTTCTACTCGACCAGGTGAACCACCGGCTCGCAGTGCTGCGACGCGGGGCTCGAACGACTCACGTCCCGATCGAGTTCTCGGGCGGAGAGGGCGACGTTGCCGTGGACCGCACTGGAGCTATCTACGTCCTCGACTCCGCGAACAAGCCGATGGTTCGAGCCTTCACGGCCGCGGGTGCCTCGATCGCGGCGACGCCGCTCGCCGGAGCCGACGGCGGACATGATCCGCGTCGGCCCGAGCGGCCCGCTCGTGCATTCGTATCCGTCGGAGATGTGGCTCCGAACGGGGCCGGGTCGGCCACCGCTCGGGGCCTGGGCAACAGCTGGCGTCGGCGCAGGCCGCTCGGAGCACCGGCGGCGGCCTCGGAGTCGTCGTGCATGCGTCGCCGGCCGACGTGAAGCTCGCTCTCGTGCGCGGGGATCGCGTCGTGCACGCGTGGCTCCTACGTGGCGAGTCGAGCTTCGGCGAGGTGCAGCTCGCGGAGCCCTACGGCGACGGAATGGTGGTCGTCGTCCGGCTCTGGAACGAAGGCACGCCGAGTTTCGCGTTCTCAGGCTCGCGCCCGAAGGGCTCGTGCAGAGCTTCGACCTCGCACCGGCCGAGTGGGCGGAGTCGGCATCGCTCAGCCGGTTCCGGCTCCACGGAAGCACGCTCTATCAGCTGCGGTCCGATCCGTCCGGGATCGAGATCGCGACGTTCGAGATCGGAGGGACGACATGAGAAGGGGTCTTGCGACAGGTCTGCTCGCGGGTCTCGTGCTCGGTCTGCTCGTGATCGGCACGCCGGCCGGCGCGTACCACACCCATTTCCAGTACGGATGCAACGACACGTGGTTCAACCACGACCCGGTAACGCGGGCTGATGCGCGCGACTATGCGTACGTCGCCGCCGCGGAGGGGGCTACCAGTGGGGCGGAGGGTGCTGGAACGGCAACAACGTCGACGACTCGCCGGGCGATCCTCCGGCGGACCCGAACACGCTCGGCGAGGGTGGCGGACTGCTCGGGATTCACGTTCAAGTCGTGGTACGAGCGAGCCGAGACGGGCGACCCCTGGTTCCGCTACCACGCGTGGATGCAGAACGTCCACGGCCCCTACACCGCAGCGGACTTCAAGGCCGGAGCAGGCGCTTCGAACACGACGGTCGCCAAGGCGAACACGACGTACATGGACGCGTTCGCGGCCAGCAATCACATCGGGATGATCTACTGGGAGAACACCGCCTATAACCAGGATCGGATCATCGAAGCCAAGTGCGAAGCCTGCGGCACGGGAACCTGGCCGAGGACGTACCGAGGGAACCCCGACTACAGCGGAGTCAGGCGGCTCTACTGGGCAGGTTGACAGTGGACGGCATCACTCGCTTACACTTTCGGAGTGGTCGAGCTGCTCTTCATGATGGTGATCCTGAAGCTGCCGATCCTTTACCTCGCGGGGGTCTGCTACTGGGCGATCAAGTCCGAGCCGCAACCGCTCGAGGGAGCCCGCGTCACCGTCCCGCGCGAGCCGGGCCCGCGGAGGCCGCCACGGCGGCGTCCGCGCGTGCCTAGGTCGCACGGCGGGCCAGATCGACGCGACGCTCGGGTCGCTCGCGCGGCTCGCTCGAGGCGGCACGCGTGAGCACGACGCCGATCGAGGAGCGCCGTTCGAGCGGGGCGGAGACGGCGGCCGGGTTCCTGGCGGCGATCTCGCTGACCGCGAGTGCGATCGCGATCTTCTATCGCCCGGTGCGTCTCGCCCCGTTCGCGATCCTGATCGCCCTGATCGCGTCGGCCCTCGCGAGGGAGCGTCACCGGCGACTGGCCGCGGCCGCGGTCATCGCTGCGAGCGCCGCGTGGCTGATCGGAATGGCGTTCGCGGTTCTGACGAGCAACCCGATCTTCTGACCGAAGCCGCTCCCGGAGGAGTGAGGGTGGTAGAACGAACGTGAGATGAGCGTGCTTGACGTCGACGGGCTGAACGTGGGCTATGCCCAGGCGCTCCTCGAGCAGTACCTCGAGAATCCCGAGGCGGTGCCTGAGGAGTGGCGTTCGCTGTTCGAGAGCGGCGACCCGGCGATCGTGAACGCGCTGCCCGGTCTCGCCCGGCTGGTCGAGAACCTGAAGGAGAACGGTGCTCCCGCTCAGGCGGAAGCGCCTCCAGAACCCGCTCCCTACGCAGGAGCCGGTGCAGGTCACCGCGGTTCCGCCGGCGCCCCCGGAGCCCGCCGCTGACGACCTGCTGATCGGAGGCGTCGCCGCGGCGATGGCGCTGATCAAGGCGATCCGCATGCACGGGCATCTGGCCGCGAACCTCGATCCGCTCGGCTCGGATCCCGTCGGCGACCCGGCGCTCGAGGCGGAGCTGCTCGAGCCGCCGTTGACGCCGGAGCTCAGGCCGCGCATTCCGGCATCGGTGCTGCGCGTCGGCGTCGAGGGCCAGACGCTCGCCGACGTCCTGCCGAAGCTCCGGGAGATCTACTGCGGGACGATCGCGTATGAGATCGAGCACATCTCGGATCACCAGGAGCGCGTCTGGCTCCGCCACGCGATCGAGTCCGGCCGCTACCGCCAGCCGTTGAGCAGCGAAGAGCGCCGTGGCCTCCTCGAGCGGCTGACGCAGGTCGAGGGCTTCGAGCACTACCTGAAGCGTGCGTTCCTCGGGCAGAAGCAGTTCTCGATCGAGGGGCTCGACGTGATGGTTCCGATGCTCGACGAGGCGGTCGGGCTCGGGGTCGAGAGCCGGCGCGCACGAGGTCGTGATCGGAATGGCGCATCGCGGTCGGCTCAACGTCCTCGCACACATCATCGGGCGGCCGTACGCCGAGGTTCTCCGCGAGTTCGAGGGCGAGCGAACGATCGAGGCGATCGCAGCGACGGCGGAAGGCGCAAGCGGCGACGTCAAGTACCACCTGGGCGCGGTCGGGCGCCGACGCACGGAGGCCGGCGACGCGACGGTCACTCCTCGCCTCGAACCCGAGCCATCTCGAGGCTGTCGACCCGGTCGTCGAAGGCGTCGCGCGCGCCGAGCAGACCGACCGCTCGTCCCGCTCGGGCGTCCACGACCCGGCCGTCGCGTTGCCGATCCTGATCCACGGCGACGCGTCGTTCCCCGGCCAGGGCGTCGTCGCCGAGACGCTGAATCTGCAGCGGCTCGTCGGCTACACGACAGGCGGCACGCTGCACGTGATCGCGAACAACCAGGTCGGGTTCACGACCGAGCCCGCGGACGGGCGCTCGACCCGCTACTCGAGCGACCTCGCGAAGGGCTTCGACACGCCGATCATCCATGTCAACGCGGACGATCCCGAAGCGGCGCTCTCGGCGATCAGGCTCGGCGCTCGCCTTCCGGCGGCGGTTCGGGAGCGACGTCGTGGTCGACCTCGTCGGCTACCGCCGCCACGGGCACAACGAGGGCGACGAGGCGTCGTTCACCCAGCCGCTGATGGCCGAGCGCATCGCCGAACCACCCGAGCGTGCGCGCGCTCTACGCGCAGCGCCTGGCCGACGCGGGCGAGGTGCCGGCCGAGGAGGCGGAGCGCCTCGCCAAGGAGACGCAGGAGCAGATGCGCGCGGCCCACGACGAGCTCAAGACGGAGCTGACGAGGGCGCAGCCCTCGAGCGGCGAGAGCACTCCCATCTCGGCCGAGGCATCGGTCGAAACGAGCGTCCCGGCCGAGCGGCTGCGCGAGCTCCAAGACGAGCTCGTCAGCGTCCCGGACGGCTTCACGGTCAATCCGAAGCTCGTGAAGATGCTCGAACGGCGAGTGGAAGCGCTCGACCGAGGAGGCATCGATTGGGGCCAGGCGGAGTCGCTCGCGTTCGCGAGCCTGCTCGTCGAGGGCATCCCGATCCGCCTGACCGGACAGGACACCGAGCGGGGCACGTTCTCGCACCGGCACCTCGTCCTGCACGACGCGCACACCGGCGCCCAGCACGCGCCGATCAAGCACCTCGCGGACGCGTCGGCCTCGATCGAGGCGTACAACTCGCCGCTCTCGGAATACGCGGCCCTCGGCTTCGAGTACGGCTACTCGGTGACCGCGCCCGGAGGCGCTCGTGCTCTGGGAAGCGCAGTTCGGCGATTTCATCAACGGCGCGCAGATCATCGTCGACCAGTTCCTGGTCTCCGGCCTCGCAAAGTGGCGCCAGACCTCGCGGCTGACCCTGCTTCTCCCTCACGGCTACGAGGGCAACGGCCCCGAGCACTCGAGCGCCCGGCTCGAGCGCTTCCTCCAGCTAGCCGCGCAGGAGAACATCCGCGTCGTCAACCGCGACCACGGCCGCGCAGTACTTCCACCTCCTGCGCCGGCAGGCGCTCGACCCGAACGCAAGGCCGCTGATCGTCATGACCCCGAAGGGGCTGCTCCGGCTCAAGGAGGCATCGTCCGCGCTGGACGACCTCGCCCACGGACGCTTCGAGCCGGTGCTCGACGACCCATCCGGTGTCGGATCGCGCGGCGGTGACGAGGCTCAGTGCTCACGTCCGGCAAGCTCTACTACGACATCGTCGGAAGCGAGCTCAGGGGCGAGGCGCAGAACGTCGCCGTCGCCCGCATCGAGCAGCTGTACCCGTTCCCGGTCGATCCGGCGGCGAAGCTCGTTGCGTCGTACCCCTCGCTCCGGGAAGTCGTCTGGGCCCAGGAGGAGCCGCAGAACATGGGCGCCTGGCGGGCGATCCGCCACCGGCTCGAGGAAGCGGTCGCCGGCCGCCCGCTGCGGTACGTCGGCCGGCCGTGGCGTGCCAGCCCGAGCGAGGGCTACCCGACGTCGCACCTGCGCGCGCAGCAACGGATCGTCGGCGAAGTGCTGGAGACGAACGCCTAGTGGCGTCCGCGCCGGCGCCGTTCGACGGCGGCCTTCGCGACCCGAGTCCCGTGCCTGCGAGCCTCGGCGACGAGCATCCTGCGGTGCTGAGGAGGAATCCGGCGCCAGATGTCGTAGGCCGTCAACGCGACCCCGAGCGGGCCGATCTTGCGCGGAAACAAGCGGTTGGCGCGCGCCACGGAGAGGATCCTACTCGTCCGCCCGGGCGGGTAGCCTCGCTTCCTTCGGCCGACCCCGCTATCATCCCCCGCCGTCCCGTAAACATGCGACCTACCGACCAGGGAGGATCAATGCCGGTAGAGACGCCTTCCGTCTTTGCGCACGTCATCCAAGAACATCTCGAGCTGAAACGCCGCAACTCGGACCTCGACGAGAACATGCCGATCGAGCGGTACTCGACTGACGATCCGTTCGAGAACCACCCCCTGTTCAAGACCGAAGAGCAAGCGAGGATCGAGGAGACCATGGACGGAACAGAGTCCATCCCGCCCGAGCACCTGGCGAGCCTCGCTCCTCAGCCCAAGCAGACCGCAGCGCAGACGAAGACACGCTCTGGGGTCGTTCGCGCGACTTCGACTGGGGCGACTGAGCCTCACGTCACCCGGTTTCACGCTGGCCCGAGTAGGGTAGTCGGACCCTGCCAACGAGCCAGAGGAGACGAATGATTTCGCAAGCTCAGATACATGGCCTTCGGGGCCTTGCTCACGTACTTCTTCGACCCGCAGAACGGCCGCCGCCGCCGCGTCTCGCCGGCCAGCGGATTCCTGCAGTGTTCCGCAAGGCGTCGAAGAAAGCCGGTGATGTCGGCGATGCCGCGACCGCCCGAGGCCTCGGCGATGAAGCAGAAGGCGACGCACCTCAGCGAAGAGGAGAAGCCTCAGCCCGACGACGTCACGCTCGCCCGCAAGGTCGAGACGGAGATCTTCCGCGACTCCGGACATTCCGAAGGGTCAGATCAACGTCAACGCAGAGAACGGGAAGGTCGTCCTGCGCGGCGAGGTCGAGCAGCCCGAGCTGATCAAGGACTCTCGAGCAGCGGACGAAGAAGGTCCAGGGCGTGCAGGAGGTCGAGAACCTGCTCCACGTGCCCGGCGCAGCGGCGCCGACGACGTAAGTAGCTTCCGCCGCGCGCGGGACAGCCCAGAGTCATGAGCTCGCGGGTCGGGCCGTTCTCCCTTGCTCAGATCGCCCACATGTGCTGATGTTCGCCGCGAGCTCGTCTCTCAACGGAAGGAGCACCGTGCGCATCGAGTCGTCCGTCACCGCAATCTCCTGGATCCCTTCCGAAGCCGTCAAGGGGTTGCCGAAGCTCCCGTTCACGATGGGCGTCGCCCACTACGACGACCCGCCGCCGGACGTGATCGAGGACCTCGATGCGATGCGCGAAGCCGATGCGTTCCGCGAGGCCAACGAGCTGCGCGCGTACATCGAGGTGGCGGACGACGGCTCGATCACGGATGCCGGCCATCTCGGGACGCGGTCACCTCGGCGTGACGCGGATCAAGGTCGGCCCGAAGGAACTGAGCGTGGCCGCCGTCGCGCTGCCCACGATCCAGGGCGAGCCCGAGATCGGCGACGGCTGGGTGCGCTTCAAGCAGACGGCGGGCGGACGCACGGGTGCCCCGGCGCCACGACGCGTGCGCGGCAAGCCGTTCATGCGGATCAGCTCGGCGATCGCCTGGACGACGCTCGCGCTCACGATCAAGGCCGACGGCTCGTCCGAGCACGAAGCTGGCCGGAGCGAGCCCGTTCCCGCGCCACTGGGTCTACGACAAGGACGGGAAGCTCGTCCAGAAATCGGGGACGATCGACTTCGAGCAGTGGTACCGGGAGTCGCACGGCGAGAACACGCCGTGGGGCAGCGAGGAGACCGAGGCGTTCGTGACCGAGGCCGAGTCGGCACTCGAGCGCGAGCTGTCGCGGACGATCATGCGCAGCGGCGCGACGTCGAAGCCCAGGCAGCTCGAGCTCGACGAGACGCTCACCGAACAGGGCGACAAGGGCGACGGCATCTACCTCTTGCTCGACGGGGTCCGTCGGCGTCGAGGTCGACGGTGAGACCGTGGCCCAGGTCGGCCCAGGCGCGGTCCTCGGCGCCCGTGCGCTCATCGAGGGCGGCCAGCGGACGGCGACGCTCCGAGCCGTCACGCCCGCGAAGGTCGTGGTCGCGAGCGCCGACGACATCGAGCCTTCGGCGCTCGAGGAGCTGGCCGGAGCACACCGGCGCGAAGAGGGCTAGAGACGGGCGGAGCGGATCGCGTCGAGCACGTGGTCGGCTCGACCCTCGCGGAGCGAGTCGGCGAGCCGCTTGTCGCCGCCGAGGCCGGCGCGCGCCGACAGGATCTCGTACAGCCGATTGCTGGACAGTCCGCGTTCACGCGCTTCGACGACGAGGCGCTTCACGACGGGCAGCGGATTGCCTTCCTCGTCGAACTGCCAGAGCGGGTAGTAGTGCTCGCGGGCGCCGGCGGGGCGGAAGGCGATCACCTCGCCGTCGCGGCGCATCGCCTCGAGCTTGAGCGGCTCGATCGCGAACCGCGAGGCGAGCCACGAGGCGGACAGCGTGTCGTCGGCAAGTCGCGTGGCCACGAGCGGGAGCCTACCCCGCGATGAGCGACGTACGCGATCTGCTCCGTCGCCGGGTCGACGCCTCCGAGTACGACGCCGTTCGCGAGCTCTGGAAGCAGCATTCCCAGGCCGAGGAGCGGCGCGATCTGCCCGGGCTCCTCGCCACGCTGACCGAGGACTGCGTCTACGAGATCGTCGGAACCGAGCATGTCTGGCACGGCCACGAGGGCGCGTCGCGCTTCTACGCTGGGCCTGCTCGGCGCGTTCCCGGACATCGACTTCCGGCTGACGGACATCGTGATCGGCCCGCAGAGGCGTCTGCGAGGCGGCTGACGTGACCGGCACGCACGAGCAGGACTGGCTCGACTACGAGGCGTCCGGCGAGCGCGTCGAGTTCCGGGTCGTCATCTTCTTCCCCTGGGATCCGGTGCAGAGGCTGTTCGGCGGCGAGCGCGTGCACGTGTCGCTGGAGTGAGTCAGGAGCCGAGGATCTCGGCCAGCTTCGCCGAGTCGATGTTCCCGCCGGAGACGATGCAGACGACCTTGCCGTTGCCCGCGGCTCCGCGTCGCGCGAGCGCGACCGCGCGTCGCGCCGGCGCCCTCGGCGACGATCCGCGCGCGCTCGGCGAGCAGCCGAACGGCGTCGGTCACGTCGTCGAGGCTTGGCGACGAGCGAGCCGTCCAGGAGCTCCTGCGCCAGCGCGAACATCTCCGGGAACACCTCGGGCGAGCCGATCCCGTCGACGAAGCTCGGCGTGTAGTCGACCTTCACCGGCTGCCCCGCCTCGAGCGACGGAGCGAGCGGAGCGGCAGTCGCGACCTCGGCCGCGAAGACCTTGCAGGACGGGGCGACCGCGCGCAGTGCCGAGGCGATCCCGCACGAGAGCCCGCCGCCGCCGTAGGGCGCGATGACCGCGTCGACGTCGGGCAGGTCCTCGACGATCTCGAGCCCGATCGTGCCGTTCCCGGCCATGACCGCGTCGTCGCTGAAGGCGTGCACGTGCAGGCCGTCGAGGCCCTCGAACGTGCGCGTGCGGAAGACCTCGTGCCACTCGTCGAAGGAGACCGGGATCATGTCCGCGCCGAGCCGCCTGATCGCTGCGATCTTGGTCTCCGGAGCCGTGTCCGGAAGGACGACCGTGCAGCGCACGCCGCGCTTGCGGGCCCACCAGGCGACGCCCTGCGCCATGTTCCCGGCGCTCGCCGTCCAGACGCCGTGCTCGAGCTCCTCGGGCGAGGCGAGCAGCAGCGCGTTCCCCGCGCCGCGCAGCTTGAAGGAGCCGATCGGCTGCAGGTTCTCGAGCTTGAGGTAGATCTCCGCCGGAGCGTCCTCGAGCTCGAGCCGCACGAGCGGCGTGCGGACGATCGACCCGGCGAGGCGCTCGCGGGCGGCTTCGATCTCGGCCAGAGCGATCACAGCTCGACCTCGGTGCCGACGCCATCCTCGAGCGCTCGCCGGTAGACGAGCCCGGCCGCCGCCGCGTCCTCGACCGCATGCCCCATCGACTTGTAGATCGTGATCTGCTCCGGAGAGGTGCGGCCCTCGCGCGTGCCGGCGAGGATCTCGCCCAGCTCGACGGCGTCGTTCGGGTCGAGCCCCTGCAGCTCGTGCGCTCCCGCCGGGTAGGGCTCGAAGGCGACGCGCGACTCGACGCACGAGGAGGCCGCGGCCCATGACGGCCGGATCGAGCTCCGGACCGTCGCGGGAGGCTCCGACCGAGGTCACGTGCATTCCGGGCTCGAGCGACTCCGCGCGAGAAGATCGGCTGCCCCGCATCGGTGCAGGCACAGACGACGTCCGCTCCGGCGACGGCCTCTTCGAACGAGGCGCACGCGGTCCCGCCGACCTCGTCGGCGAGCGCCTCGGCGTGCTCAGCGCTGCGGCTCGCGACGCGCACCTCGGCGAAACTCTCGCACCCGCGTTGCCGCGTCGATGTGCGAGCGCGCCTGCACACCGGCCCCGAGGACGGCCAGCACGCGCGCGTCCGGCCGGGCGAGCGCGCGCGTGGCGACCGCCGACGCCGCGCCGGTCCGCACGGCCGTGATCTCGGTCCCGTCCATGAGCGCGAGCGGCTAGCCCGTCTTGTCGTCGAAGAGCGCGATCGTCGCCTGGTGGCTGGGCAGGCCGACCTCGTGGTTTCCGGCGAAGACCGGAGACGAGCTTCGTCTCGAGGATCCCGTCCGCGTAGCCGGGCATCGCCGCCAGAAGGCCCTGCTCCGTCTCGGCAGCGATGCGGGGCGGAACGGACGCGCGGCCGGCGCTCGAGCTCGACGAACACACGCTCGAGCGCGTCGAGGAGCTGGTCGAGATCGAGCAGCCGTCGAACGTCGGCGCGCGAGAGGACGAGCACGGTCAGGGCAGCATGCCGAGCGCCTGGAGGCCGTCGATCGGCTCCTGCGCGCTGCAGCTCCCGAAGCTGACGAAGAGCTCCCGCGCCTCGGGCGACCTCGTAGGCTCCGGCCGTCGCGCTCGCGCCAGCGAAAGCGACTCGGCGGAGACGGCGAAGCGACTCGGGATCCTCGTCCGCGAGCGCCTCCTCCTCGTCGCCGAAGACAGCCGCGGCGAGCAAGTTCAGAAAGCCGTGCTCGTCGCCGTGGCGAAGCGGTTGGTGGAGCCCGGCCGTCGCCTTGAACGGAACCTCGAGCCGGCGGCACGCCTGGACGAAGCTCGGCGAGCCTCGGCACGCTCGGCAGGACCGAGCCGCCGCAGCGAACCTTCGCCCGGAGCCCGAGCTCGCCGAGCTGGAGGATCCGGAACGAGACGTCGTCGCGCAGCGGCAGCTCGCAGTAGACCTCCGGCGCGGCGTCGAAGAGCACCTCGGGGTCGAGCCCGGACGCCTCGACGGCCTCGATCCGTCGGATCGGCCGGAGGAAGCGCGCCCGTGTCGAGCACGACCGAGCCGCAGCGGCTCGTCACCGAGCTCGGGCGAGCTTCGAGGCCGGGCAGACGAAGCGGTTCACGATCCAGCCGGTGTCGCTCGCCCGCACGCGACGGTGCTCGGCCAGCCCCTCGTCGAGCGGCAGCTCCTCCGGCGGAAAGGTCGGCGCGTGGTCGATCAGCCCGCCGAAGAGGGCGCGCCGCGCATCTGTCAGCGATCTCGTGTCAGCCCGCGGTGATGTAGTCGGTCAGGTACCGGATCTCGAAGCTCTGCTGCTTCGACTTGAACTTGACGACGTCGCCGATCGAGACGATCCCGACCACGTCGCCGCCCTCGACGACCGGAACGTGGCGGATGCGCCGGTCGGTCATCAGCGCCATGCACTCGTCGATCGACGTCTCCGGGCTGACGACGATCAGCGGCGACGACATGATCTCGCCGACCGTCACCTCGTCGCCGGTCGGCCCGTCGCGCGCGACCCGGCGCAGGTAGTCCCGCTCGGAGACGATGCCTGTGATCTCGCCGCCGTGCTTCACGAGCAGCGAGCCGACGTTTGCGTCGACCATCCGCTTCACGGCCTCGAGGACGGGAGCGTCCGCGTCGATCTCGAGCACGTCGTGGCCCTTGTCGCCGAGGATCTCCGATACGCGATTCAAGTCGCCTCCTTCCGCTGGCTGAGAAGACACCGGCAGCTTACGAGACAATGGGTACCGTGGCGTCCGAAATGCTCAACGGGAAGTGCGAATGCGGGGCGGTCCGCTACCAGGTGGCGGACGAGTTCCTGTACGCGTCGAACTGCCACTGCTCGCGTTGTCGCGCTGCTACCGGGTCGGCGTTCAAGCCGTTCGCCGGGATCGAGCGCGAGAAGCTCGAGCTGCTCTCCGGTGACGACGCGCTGCTGATCAACGGCGAGGAGGAGCTGAACGACACGCGCTGCGCGAGGTGCGGCTCGCTCCTCTACTCGGTCGTGCGGGACGGCGAGTACGTCCACGTCGCGCTCGGCTCGCTCGTCGACGAGCCCAGCGATGCGGCCGACGAAGCACATCTTCGTCGGCTCCAAGGCGCCGTGGTTCGAGATCACCGACGACCTGCCCCAGTTCGAGGAGCACGCGACGGCCTAGCCCGCCGATGAGTTCCGGCGCGGCGGCTGGTCTGATCAGGGACTAGTCACGCGAGCGAGAGGAGTGCGAAGTGAGCGAGTCGCTGAAGAGGCGTCGGTGCGATCACCCTGTTCGTCGAGGATCCGCAGCGGTCGAAGGCGTTCTACGAGAAGGTCTTCGAGGTGCCCGTGCTCTTCGAGGACGAGAACTCGGTCGCGTTCCAGTTCGAGAACACGATCATCAACCTGCTCGCGACGCCCGCGGCGCACGAGCTGATCGCGCCCAGGACGCGTCGGCGGCCCTGACGCGGGCGCGCGTCCAGTTCACGATCTGGGTCGAGGACGCGAACGCGGTCATCGCGGAGCTGGCGAACCGCGGCGTCGAGCTGCTCGAACGGCCCGCTCGACCGGGAGTGGGGATGCGCACCGCCGCGTTCACCGACCCCGACGGCCATGTCTGGGAGGTCGCGCAGAACCTCGCCGAAGGGCTAGTGACATGCCGCTGAGCCTCGCACAGGCCCACGTCCTGATCGCAGCCGCGCATGACCACGCAGTCGCCAACGGCTGGAAGATCGCCGTCGCCGTCGTCGACGAGGGCGGACTCCTCGTCGCGCTCGGCCGCATGGACGGCGCGTTCCCGCTCTCAGCGCAGATCGCCGAAGCGAAGGCAGCCGGCACAGCGCTGTGGCACCGCGACGGCGAGCAGCTCGCCGCCAGCCGCGCGTCCCACGAGGGATTCTTCGACGCGGTCAGCAGGCTCGTCCGGCTGCCACTCATTCCAGGCCCGGGCTCAGTGTTGATCCGGAGCGGCGAGGGCGTGCTGGGCGCAGCCGGGGCGAGTGGCGCGAGCGGCGACGACGACCGCGCCTGTGTCGAGGCAGGCCTGCGGGCCGTCTTTCCGGGCTGACACCGGGATCGAGCTGGCACGATGAGCTCGATGCACCGGATCGGGTTGCTCGTGCCGAGCTCGAACACGACGATGGAGACCGAGGTCCCTGCGCTCCTGCGCGCCCGCGAGCGCGCACGGCCGGAGGACACGTTCTCCTTCCACAGCGCCCGCCTGCGGATGGAGGACGTGACGCCCGAGGGGCTGCGTGCCATGAACGAGGAGACCGGACGCGCGACGGCGGAGCTCGCGCGACCTGCGGCCGGACGTCGTCGCCACCGCGTGCCTGGTCGCGATCATGGCGCAGGGCTCGGGGAGCCACCGCGCGGCGGAGGCGGAGATCGAGATCGATTCTCGAGCAGGAGCATGCTCGGGCGCCCGTCGTCTCGTCCGCGGGCGCGCTCGTCGACGCGCTGCACGCGCTCGGCGCGCGCAGGATCGGGATCGTCGCGCCCTATCTCGAGGAGCTCACGCGGCTCGTCGTCGCGTACGTCGAGGACGCGGGCATCGAGGTCGGAGATGCGATCAGCCTCGAGGTCCCCGACGAACCGCGCGGTCGCCGCGCTCGATCCGCACGACCTCGAACGAGCACTGGCAGCGCCTCGACCTGCGCGGCTGCGACGCGCTCGTCCTCTCCGGCCTGCGTGCAGATGCGCTCGCTCGAGGTGCTCGAGGAGGTGGAACGCCGCAGCGGGCTGCCGACGGTGTCCGCCGCGACGGCGACGACGTGGGCGATCCTGCGTGCGCTCGACCTCGAGCCGGTCGCTCCGGGTGCTGGAGCGCTCCTTCGTGCTGCGCCCGAACGCGTCGTGTAGGCGGCTCCGCGCCCGACCGCAGGGCGGGCGCAAAACCGTTTCAGCACCCACAAAGTGCCCGAGCCCGCCCCTCGACGGCGTGACGCGATCCGGGTCATCTCTGCGCGCGCATTGTTCGCGCCGCCGCCGGCTCGAGCGGTGACTACTCTCGCGCGTAAACGCTCTGGGAGGTTGAGATGGACTACGTGAACCTGGAGCAGCACGGGACCTGCGCGTCTCCGCGCGTCTGCCTCGGGATGATGAGCTTCGGCAAGCACGAGAGCCGGCGAGTGGGCGCTCGACGAAGCGGCCGCCGAGCCGATCGTGCAGCGCGCGGTCGAGGGCGGCGTCATCTTCTTCGACACGGCCGACGTCTACAACGGCGGCCAGAGCGAGGTCGTGACCGGCGCGCCTGCTGCGCAAGCTCTTCGGGATGCGCGAGGAGTACGTCGTCGCGACGAAGGTCAACGGCCGGACGATGCCCGGCGAGAACGGCCGCGGCCTCTCGCGGAAGCACATCCTGGCGTCGATCGACGCGCTCGCTGGAGCGGCTCGGGCTCGACTACGTCGACCTCTACCAGATCCACCGCTGGGACGACTCGACGCCGATCGAGGAGACGATGGAGGCGCTGCACGACGTCGTGAAGGCCGGCAAGGCGCGCTACATCGGCGCGAGCAGCATGTGCGCGTGGCAGTTCGCGAAGGCGCAGCGCGTGCGCCGCGACGCCGTTCGTCTCGATGCAGAACCACTACAACCTGATCTACCGCGAGGAGGAGCGGGAGATGATCCCGCAGTGCCTCGACCAGGGGATCGGCATCGTCCCGTGGAGCCCGCTCGCGCGCGGACTGCTTGCGCGCAGCGCCGAGTCGTCCGGAGGAGCGGGCTGACGACCCGCGCGCGAACGCGATCCGTTCCGCGACTCGCTCTACAAGCCCGAGCTCGACGTCCCGATCATCGAGCGCCTCGGCGAGGTGGCGGGCGAGCGCAGGCGTCTCGCCCGCGCAGATGGCGCTCGCGTGGCTCCTGCACAAGCCCGGGCGTGACGGCGCCGATCGTGGGCGCGACGAAGCTCGAGCACCTCGAGGACGCGCTGGCCGCCGAGCAGCTGTCGCTGAGCCGAGGACCAGATCGCGCGGCTCGAGGAGCCGTACGTCCCGCACCCGGTCTCGGGCATCGACTTCTAACGGCGCGCGTTGTCAAGCGCGAGGCGACAGTTGTAACTTGGCTGTGCCTACCTGCGGTGGACATATGGGCACACCCCAAGAAGGAGGTCTTCGATGAAGACGCTCGCTGTTGGCGCACTGCTCTTGGTGCTGCTCATCCCATCCGCTTTCGCCGGATCGCAGAGAACCCATGCGGGGAAGGTCCTCTGTGTCGAACTTCGAGGCAACTTGGAGACGCGCCGCGACGTCAAGTTCCGAAACTCGAGCTCGTGCAAAGCCCGCGAGCAGAAGATCGCGCTTCCGCGCGGCCTGAAAGGCCTGCGTGGCCCGCAGGGACCAGCAGGGCGCACAGGGAACAGCCGGGGCACCGGGGCCAGCTGGGCCTGCCGGCGCCATGGGAGCCAACGGTGCCCGGGGCCCCTGGACTCAGCGTCCCGAATGTGGTCGTAACGCACATCACCAGCGGCCGCGACTTCGGCCATTGCGGGGCCAGATGGGGACTCAATGGGCGAATCTCAGCTACACGCGGACGCTTCAGTTCATCCGCAGAACGATGGGTCGATCCAGGTCGTTCGTTCCTACAACGGAACATTCACGACCGTCGCGGGCGCCCCGACGCCCAATCCGCCTACGTGTCCCGGCCCACCGCAGACGGGCGGCGTAACGGGAACGTTCACAGGCTACGACGTCGTGGTCGTGACAGGCGGCGTGTTCCATCCGGAGGCGACCTGTCCCGATCCCTGTATTACGTCCACGATGGTCGCGACCTTCTTCCCGGCTGAGCGGTGGCCCTGCTGGGGCCTCGACGATCAACAACGGGTGGGAGTACCAGTACCGCACAGCTGCGAACGGCACGTGGATCAATCGCAGCCCCGGAGGCCCGCCGGCGACGCGGCGGAGAACCTCGGCAACATCAACGCGCTGTGAGGTGGCACAGATGGGGGCGTGGACGTTGACGCCGCGGCACAGCTCTATCCGGCGGCGTGCCGACGAGCTAGCGCGTGACCGTTGTGATGATTCCGCGGCGACTCACACGGCGCAGCGCGGGGACGGGCCGATCCTGGGCGACGAGGACGATCCGTTGGGCGCGAGCGCTACAGCGGTGGGTCGGATGCCGACGCGCGTTGCCCGAACGTTGTTTCGCTGACGCGAGATCCGTCCTGTGCCGACGACCCTGCGCCGGCTTCCGTCCGGGGCGAATCATGAGCACCTGGCCACCGCTGGGGTTTCCGACGGTGACGTAGACCCCCGCGCGGTTGGGAGCACCGTCGCCGTGTCGATCCGCGCGCACCTCGGTCAGCTCGCCGCTCGAATGGTCGATCCGGATCACCCGACTCCCGGGTCGGCCACCCAGAGGTCGCCGCTCGCGTCGTATCGCAGTCCGTGCGGGCCTTCGACGCCCTGACCAACGGGCACGAGAGTCTCGAGCCCTCCCGTGCTCAGATTCAAACGCATTACGCCTCGCTCGATCGAGGCGATCGCGAGGTACTCTGCCGCCTGGGTCGATGTCGATCCCGACGGCACCTGGGACGCGTGCCACGGTCGCGATGCGGCCTCCGGGGACGAAGCGCCGCACGACACCGTTGGTGGACGTCAGAGACGTACAGCTGTCCGGTGCTGTCCTCGGCGAGCGAGGTGATCTCTCCGAGCCGCGCACGCAGAGCCGGTCCCGCCGTCTCCGCCGATTCCGGCCTTGCCGTTGCCTGCGACTCCGGACGAGGCGCTGGCGCTGCGCGTCGTACCGCAACACCCTGATGACGCCCGGCGTCGGCGATGAAGACGCGGCCCTTGTGGTCGACGAGTAGGCCGTACGGCAGAGCGAGGCTCGGCGGCTTTGCGCCCGCCAAGGCGACCGGAACGAGAATGAGCGGGAAAAGGAGGGAGTGCTCGGCGCATCGGAGAAATAGTGCGGACTTCGTCGGTAATTTAGCGACGAACTTCGCAGTTGTCAAGAACCTACAATCTGGCCCAGTGAAGGACGCTCATGGAATGAGGACGCCGCTCCTCCTGCAGGAGCTGTACTCGGCCGGCATCCCTTGTGGAGTCGCTCGTGGAACGCCGAGCTTCGAGAGGGAGGAATCGCCCCGCAGCTCTTCTCGTTTCTGTCCTGGGTGCGCTTGCTCGAGCCCGCGACACCAGGAACGCTCGCAGCCGAGACGGGCATTCCGCCGACTACGATCCGCGACTATCTTCGCCGGCTGAGCGAGCGAGGGTGACATCGTCCGGCGGCCGAATCCCCGCGACGGGCGCTCCTACCTCGTCAAGCTCACACCACGCGGCCGCCGGCTCGTCGATCGAGGGCGCCGATGGTCGGCGCCGTGTTCCGCCGGGTCGAGCCCACTTACCGCGCCCATCAGAGGAGTACGCAGAGCGGGCGCGGAGCTTAGGCAGGGCCTCGCAGCCGTGGCCGCCGCGGACGAGCGAAACAGGCGCGTCGACGTGGCCGTAGTCCGAGCGCCCCTCCGAGCCGGGCGGCTCTACAATTCGAGCGTGAAGCAGATCTGGAGCCGGGCGTATGGCCCAGGCCGCCGGCAAGTACAGCGAGCATGCCCCGATGGCCACCGTTTGCTGCAACGCCTGCCGAACGTGCGTCACGACGAACGTGCTGGCGTTGCTGATGGCGCGCTGGGGCGGCCGTCGGAGTTTCTTCGCCCGCGCTGTCCGGATTTTCCCGCGCGCGAACCTCCCTAGCGTCTCCAGCCCTATCCCGTCTCGTTGGCTGCCGGAGCGCGCTACGCGTGGTCTCTTGCCCTTCCTCCTCGAGCTCCGCGGTCTCGATAGCGACCTCGAGCACGTCGACGATCTTGCCCGTCGCGGACGCGATTCGCGCCGTGCCGACGATCGGTGCGATGGCGGCAAGGACACCACGGACCTTGCTCGGCGTCGATACCGATTTCGCTCGCCAGTCCGAGGTTCAGCAGATACGAGATCGGTGGGGCGTCGACGGCGGCGAGCGCGGCGATGCGAACCAGCGCGAGCGTCTCGGGATCGAGACTCGACGCTTCGAGCGAGTCCGCGGTCATGCTTTCCAGCAGATCGAGGACCGATGTCTCGCTGGTGGATCCGGCCATGACTCTCCTTTCGTACGGGTTCGTTTCCGGGACGAGATGGGGGCGTCCGATGTTCTCTCGTTCAGGGATTAGTGTGGCCGTGTGCCCGCCGGTCCACCTCATCCTGATTGGGTGAACGTGAGCGCCCGGGATGCTCTCCAGCCGAGTACCTACGCGCACTCAACCAGAGGACACGTCGAGCTCGCCGCCGAAGCCTTGTTGGACTGGAAGGAGTGGGGTTCAATCTGCGAATGGGTCGCCCCGGCCAACTGGTTGCGGCTCTCGCCGTTTCTGTCGAAACCCCGACATCCGCCGTGTAGAGCTGGCGTGGGGCTCGGCCATCACGGCGGAATGGGCGCACTTTCGTCGCGTTCGGCGTCTTCGCCTACGAGCAGGGGCGGCGCGTCGGCCGTCGGGATCGCGGGGCTCGTTCGGTTGCTGCCCGCGGCGATTGTCGCGCCCTTTGCAGCGTCATTCGGCGATCGGTTCCGGCGGGAGCGCTTCCTGCTCACGATGAGTCTCGTCGGATCGCTCGCGCTCGGCGCTTCGGCGGCTGCCGCCTATGCGGATGCGGTTGTCCTGGTCTTCGCTTTTGCGGCCCTGTTCGGGCTCGCATGCACGCTCATCAGGCCCACGCTGCAGGCCCTGCTGCCGTCGCTCGCCCGAACTCCTGAGGAGCTCATTGCATCGAACGCCGCGACCTCGACGATCGAGAGCCTGGGAACACTCTTCGGACCGCTGATCGCGGGCGTGCTCGTCTCCTTTGCGAATGTCGGGCTCGTGTTCGCCCTCGGTGCCGGAGCACTTCTTGTGGGCGCAGCGTTCCTCGCGCGGGTCGAGGTCGAAGGCGGCATCGACCTCGCCGCGGCGGCCGCTGCCGAGGGAGGCGCGTGGCGCGTCCTCGCGGCTGGGTTTCGAACCATCGCGCGGGCTCCGAGGCCCCGCCTGGTCGTTTTCCTGATCGTTGCGCAGACCTTCGTCCGCGGCTGCCTCAACGTCCTCATCGTCGTCGCCGCATTCCAGGTCTTCGATGCAGGTGGGGAAGCGGTCGGCTATATGACGGCGGCCATCGGGGTCGGTGGCCTGATCGGCGCGGTCGGAGCGTTGACGCTCGGAGGGAGGCGACTTGCCGTCACCTTTGGGCTCTCGCTCGCATTCTGGGGAGTCCCGATCATGCTCCTGGCCTCGTGGCCCAACCTCGTACCGGCGATTCTGCTGCTCGCCGTCGTCGGCGCTGCCAACAGCGTCGAGGACGTCGCAGTGTTCACCCTGCTCCAGCGGATCGTTCCGAACGAGATCCTGACGCGCGTTCTCGGCGTCCTCTGGGCGCTCGCGATGGGCGGGGTCGCTGTCGGGTCGATCGCGACGCCGGCCCTCGTTCACGGCATCGGCGCGCGTGCGGCGTTTCTCGTCGTTGGCTCGATTCTGCCGGTGCTGGACCCTCGTGACGTACTCACGACTTGCCGAGATCGACCATGCGGCCGCGCCGGCCCCGGAACTGGACCTGATCGAGCGGGTGCCGATATTTGCGCCGCTCTCCATTGCGGCGAAGGAGCGCGTGGCAGCCAACCTCGTCCCGCTTTCGGTGCAAGCCGGGAGCTCGTGATCAGGGCCGGCGAGGTCGGAGACCGCTTCTACATCGTCGGTGACGGCGAGCTCGACATCTTTGCGGAAGGGCTGCACAGAACCGCACAGCAGGCGGACTACTTCGGCGAGATCGCGCTTCTGCGAGACGTGCCGCGAACGGCGACGGTCAAGGCGACCGTCGATTCCCAGCTCGTACGCGCTGCAGCGGGACAAGTTCCTGGAGGCTGTCAGCGGAGTCGGGGCCGCTCACGCAGCGGCGCATGCCGTCGCCGACGAACGGCTGGCGCAGCCCAGCGGCTGAACCAGGAGAGCGCGGCGATGGAGCGTACCGGGATCGAACCGGTGACCTCCGGCTTGCAAATTCCGCGCCTGGGTTGCCGCGCGTTCTCGCCGGTCTCCGTTAGTCGCTCGTTGCGCCACTTTCCCGGTCACCTTGCCAGCGTTCACCACCGGTTGCCGCCCCTGCGTTCAACGAACGTTCCAGACGGCGCAGAATACGGCGGCTCGGGGACCAAGCCGTGAGGACTCGGCGCCGGGCCGGTTCAAAGAGTCGGCCGCCTGGGCGCCAGCTTCCCGGCCAGTAAGCGTCCGTGCGATGAGCGAAACCGGCTCGACCCCGACGCCCGAGAGGTTCTCGTTCTTGATGGGGCGGGAGAGGATCGAGCGACTTGTCGCCACGGCCCTCACGCCTGCAGAGAAGGCTTTGCGGTCGCTGGCCGGAACTCGCGGCGGACCCCGGATTCCCCCTGGACCGAGCAGCAAAACTCGCTCCGGGCTTCACACGGCCTTGCAAGGGGGTCAGGTGATGCGGAGTTGGTCGGTGTGGCCCTGCGGGCGATCTAGTCACCAGCGGCAAGGACACCCTTGCCATCGCGCGGAACGCCGACGGGACGATCGCTGGACCCCTGCGGTTCGACGGCGGCCGGAAGAACGTTCGGCACGTCGCCGCACCATCGGCGGTGTTCCAGGTCGCTGCAGCGCCGCGCACTGCAGCACCAATTCCTCGACACGATGTCGAAGACAGCCAGAGGCCCTGCAACGGGGTGTTCAGAGACGTCAAGGACATGCCTCGTTCAGGCGCAGAAGGGCGACCTCTGTACGCCGCGCAGCGCACCACTCTTCAACAAAGAGCAACTGGTCGCCCGGACGGGACGAAGCTCGGCGTCGACCTTACTGGTGCCGATAGAGGGACATCCACCGGCAACGTTCGCTCGGTCTATTCCGCCGTTCGCGACCGTTTGCGCGACGGGGCCAACGCCGCCGTCAGGGCTGGTTGATGACGCCGGCTCGACGCAGCGACCACGCTGCATACGACGACGGCTTGTGAAAGGATGAGTACCGAAGGCTCGGCGTGACATCGTCATCCCGCTCGTCGCGATGGACCTGACGATTCGCTTTGGCTTCGTCTCCAACCCGTGGCGGCCGTGGAACGAGCGCTCGGTCAACGATCCCGCACTGCGCCAGACCGCGTTTGAGGAAGATCCTCAGAGATGCGGCAGGACTTCGCAATGCTTGCGCCGCTGTTCGACCGCTGGATCGTCACGGACCGCGCCGTCGCCGCACACGAGGCGGGCCTCAAGGTGCACCACCGATTCACTCACCACCGGCCGACTCTTGAGGCTCCGCGATTGTCATCAGCTGGCGACCGCAGACCTCCGTCGTCTACTCGCCCGGGCCCCAGACGAGGTCCCTGCCTACCCCTGCCATCGGGGTCGTCGTTTGTCCTCGACCGCCGCAGCTCTGATGACGGAGAGATCTACGCCCGGATGCGCAGAGCTTCAGAAGCCGGCAGCTGGGGCGGAATCGGAAATCAACAACACCCTCGGTAGTTCTCGCGGGCCGACGTGGGAGCGGAGGCGCCGGTTCCGCATCCCGTAGCGCACCGGCGTGACGACGGTACGCCGGTCGCCATGCGGCGTCGTCGCCGTCCGCCCAGCAATACGGCGTAGCCGGTCAGGGTGGCCCACACGTGATGCCGAGAAGTTCGCCCCCCTTGGGCGCTGGCGCGTCGCTGACGCCGTCGGCTGTCAACACGCCGGGGTCAGCTCAAGACCCGAGCGCGGGAACGGCGCATCGGCTGGCCCGCCGGCTCGGCGCGTCGCTTCCTCAACCGACACGATCTCGCGACCGAATGGGCGCAGGCCCACGTGATGAGCTTGAAGTTCGCAAGACCAAGCGGGATCCCGATGATCGTCAGGCAGAGCAGGATGCCGCTGAGGATGTGAACGAGCGTCAGCCACCAGCCCGCGATGACGAACCAGATGACGTTGCCGATCGCTGACCCGCGCCCTTGTTGGCCTTCGGCACTGCGACTCGCCCGAACGGCCAGAGCGTGAACATGGCGATGCGCAGCGACGGCGACGCCGAACGGGATCGTGATGATCAGGATGAAGCAGAAGAACGCCGCGATGGCGTAGCCGATCGCCAGCCACAACCCCGCGAACACGAACCAGATGATGTTCCCGATCAACCGGATCGCACGACACTACCGCCACAGCCACGACGGGTCTTGCATGCCTCGGGCGCCGTTGGGACTCGCCGCGATGCCAAGAATTGTGCGACAACCTCGTACCGGCAGGCCCGAGTGGCCACCATAGCCTGTGGTTTGCGAGACGAACTCAGGGTCGGGGCTTTCGCGGGTGCGCGCACCAAGCCAGGAGGTACTCGCAGTCGCCTTTCTCCACCACCCGAACGCGCCGCCCCGCACCTTTGCCAAGACCGTCAAGAAAGCAGTTGGCGTTGCTCAGGGCTCTGCTCGCCGATCTCTAGATCGCGCCCAGCTGCACCCCGCGCGGCAAGTGCCGACCGGACTGTCGCGGCGTGCCACTTACGGCCGCGTGAGCAGTCAGCACGCCGTCATCGTTCAATCACCGTAGCGATGTCCGCGTGGGAGAGTCCGGGGGTTCATAGCGTCCGTCAACCGCGACTGGTTTCACACGGCATCTCAATAGGCCACCTTCCCCGCCAAGTGACTCACTCACCGTTCCAAAGACCGTTCCAAACGAGCCTTGCGGACGCCTAAGCGCTCCTGTACGACTGCCGCAAAAGGCCACTTCCAGGGCCTTTCGATGATGGAGCGTACCGGGATCGAACCGGTGACCTCCGGCTTGCAAAGCCGGCGCTCTCCCAGCTGAGCTAACGCCCCGTTGCAAGGAAAGTGTAGAGCGGGGCCGCGGAAGTCGCCCGAGCACTCAGCCGACTGCGGCGACCGGTTCCACGCTCTGCTCCAGTTCGACGCAGAGCTCCTGCGCCAGCTCGATGAACGCTTGCGCCGCAGGCAGTCGGTAGCGGTCGCGGTGCCAGGCCAGGGCGATCACGCGCGGCGGCACCTTCGGGCCGAGATGGACTAACGGCGACCCGCTCGTCGTTCTCGTCGACCGCCAGCTCCGGAATGAGCGCGAACCCGGCGCCTGCAGCGACCATGCCGTGGACGATGTTGTTCTCGTCCAGGTGGTAGACGTAGTTCGGCTCGAGCCCCGTGCCCGGAAGTGCGCGTGAATCTGCTCGAGGCTGGCGCACAACCGCGGCGCGATCAGAGGCAGGCCGGCGACTTCCCGAAGCGTGGGAGGGTCAGGCCGGGCCGCGAGCGGCGAATCGCGCGGAACGAGCAGGACCCACGGGTCGCGCATCAGCTCCACCATCTCGAACGGCCCTTCCTGCAGCGGCGGCATCGCGAAGGTGAGGTCGAGGTCGCCGCGCTCGACGGCGCTCAGCAGCACGGGGTCGGAGGCCGATTCCTCGAGCTGAACCTCGACACCCGGGCCAAGCGGCGCCGAAGCGCTGAAGCAACGCCGGCAGGATCCGCGCGCCGGCGCTCTGAAGGTGCCGACCCGAAGCCTCCCGGCTCCGCCGTCGACGATCGCGGCGACGTCGGCCTCCGCGGCCTTGAGTCGCGCCATGATCGCCTCCGCGTGGCGCAGCACGAGCCGGCCGGCTTCCGTCAGCGACACGGCGCGCGGGCCTCCCGGTCGCTCGAGCAGCTTTGCCCCGACCAGCCGCTCGAGGGTCGCGATCTGCTGCGAGATCGCCGACTGCGTGTAGCCGAGCTGCGTCGCGGCGCCGCGGAAGCTGCCCTCCTCGGCCACAGCCTTGAGCGCGGCCAGATGCCGCAATTCGATGCCCAGCCAGCGATCGAGTTCCATGATCAACATGAACGATAGCTGGATTTGTGCTTATCAAGCCCGTCGGGCACCCTGTGTCCATGGGAGCCTTGTTCATGATCGTGTTCGTGCTCGCGGTGCGGACCGCTCGGCACTCGTGTACGGCGTCGATTCCCGACGCTGGGACGAGCGCGGCCAGTGGCCCGGCGCGCAGCGCAGACAAGCTGAGGAGACTAGACTGGCCTAGCGGTCAGAGTCGTCGGTGCGGCGCCGAAGCCGCCGACCCGGGCGGGCGCAGTGCGACGACCGATCGCAGATGTGGTCTCGCCGGTCAGAGCGCTCGGAGGAGGGCGGCGACGCAGTCGGCGTCGAAGTGACCGCCCGCACCTCGCTCGAGCTCGTCCCGCGCATCGTCTTCGGAGAGCGCGCTGCGGTACGGGCCGGTCCTCGCTCATCGCCCGGTATGCGTCGCAGGCACGGCCACGATCCTGGCGCCGAGCGGGATCGCCCTGCCGGCGAGCCTGTCGGGATAGCCCGTGCCGTCCCAGCGCTCGTGGTGGTGCCGCACGATGGGGAGGATCGCCTGTAGCGACTGGATCGGCCGGAGGATGTGCTCGCCGACCTCAGGGTGCGTCTTCATGATCGCCCACTCGCTCTCGGTCAGCGGCCCCGGCTTGTTGAGGATCGACTCCGGTACCCGCACCTTGCCGATGTCGTGGAGGACGGCGCCGAGCTCCACGTTGCGAACCGCGTCGAGGTCGAGCTCGAGCTCGGTCGCAACGGCGACCGCGAGCCGGACGACCTCTTCGGTGTGGCGCCCGGTGCTCGCATCCTTGGCTTCGAGCGCATTGGAGAGCGACGCCAGCGTCTCGCCGTAGAGGCGTTGAGCGCGCTCCTCGTGCTCGAAGCAGGCGATGAGAGCGCCCACTTGTGCCGAGCCGCGACCTCGGCCAGGTGCCGCTCGAGACCGGAAAAGACCGCGGGGTCTGGCGTCGTAGAGCTCGATCGAGGCCCCAACCGCGTCCTTCGACCACGATCGGAACAAGGAGCGACCGCCTGCATCTCCATCTCGCGGAGCACGAAGAGCTCGGCCGAATCGGCGCCGGGATCGTCCGCAGAGATGGAGCACGAGCGCGCCAGTCGCGAGGACAGATGCGGTGGTCGGGTAGTCGGTGAGGTAGTAGCTGAGCCCTCGCGCCACCTGCCGGTTGGTGCAGGCATAGTCGGCGACCTCGCGCAGGAGGCCGTCCTGCGACCTGGGAGACGAGACACGCCTCGCCGTTCAGCATCAGCGTCAGCTCCCGGCTCGCGATGCGGGCATCCGCTGCGAGACCTGCTCCGCCGCGATCGCGCGCGAGAAGGCGACGAGCCGTGAGAGAGGCTCCGGATGCGCCGGCAAGCGCGACATGGAGACCGACCACATCGGCCCTCCCGTGCGACTCGGCGCTCATGCCGCCACCTCGATGCCGGTTCCGGTGCGCTTCGCCGCGTACATGGCTTCGTCCGCGACCTGCAGAAGCTCGTGGGCGCTCCGTCCGGAGCTGTTCGTCGCGATGCCGAAGCTCGCGATCAACGACCGGAGCAGCGGGTCGATGTTCGCCTCCAGCGCGACGCGGACGCGGCCGATGAGATCGCGCGCTTCCTGTTCGCCGGCATCGGCGAGCAGCAGCGCGAACTCGTCGCCGCCGACCCGGAACGCAAGTCCACCGCTGGGCACGAGCTCCGCCAGCAGCGAGCTGAAGCGGGCGAGTATGCGGTCGCCGACCGCGTGGCCGTGACCGTCGTTGACCTCCTTGAAGTTGTCGAGGTCGAGGAAGACGAGTGCGAGTGGATGTGGGCCGAGGGACTCGCTTGCGGCCAGTCGATGCAGGAGGGCGCGCCGGTTCAGCAGGCGCGTGAGGGGATCGTGATCGGCGAGGAACTTCGTCTCGGCGAGCTGCGTGGCGACGGCAAGTGCCTCCATTGCATGGTTCGCGAAGATCCGGAGCGCCTGCAGGACATCGTCGTTGGGCAGCAGCCGGTTGCGCGGCTCGTCGGCCCAGAGCACGCCGCGCACTTCTTCGTCGGCGCCGTAGAGGGGCACGACGAGCCAATGATGGTTCCAGGCGAGTGGCCCTTTCCCATTCAGGACGGACTCGTAGACGACCTGCTCTCTGCCGACCCGGCGCTCGGCCTCCTCGTGCGGGAACGAGATAGCAGCCCGCGATCTCGAATCCAGGGTCGAAGAGCCGTGCGATGAGGGCAGCTCGAGACCGCCCGTGCGCCGTGTCGCCCTCCGGGCCAGCCGGCCGAGGCCGCCGGTTGCAGGCGTCCGCCCTCGGGTCGGAGAGCTGGATCAGGACCTTGTCGAAGTCGAGCGCCTCGCGGACGGCTTCGCACACGGACGTCAGCATCGCTTCGGTCGACATCGTCTGCGGCAGCTGGGAGGAGACATGGAGCAGCTGCTCGAGACCGGTCTGATGGCGTTGAAGCCGCTCCCGCTCCTGCGCCGTCTCGAGCGCGAGCGCCGCGTGCGGAGGCCAGCGCGACAGCGAGGGCGAGTTGCTCGTCGTCGGGTCGCAGGCCACTGACCGGGTCGCCGAATGACATGACGCCGACGATCTGTCCGTCAGGAGCGCTGGAGCGGCACGAAGAGCTCGTCGTTCGGGTGCCAGCCGAGCGGGCCCATGACGAGCGGCTCCCCGGCCGGGACGAAGCGGGCGCCGTCATCCCGCGACCAGTCGAACGCGTCGTTCGGTATGAAGTAAGCGCCTTCCGGAGGAACCGCGGCGTGCAGGAGGCGGTGCCAGCTCTCCCAGTCGTAGACAGAGCCCAGCAGCGCCTCGCGAACGGCGTCGCTCCCGTGGACGGTTTCGACGTGAAGTCGTCCCATTCGGGCCGGTAGCGTTGAGGACGACGGTCTGGTAGCCGAGGGCCTCGGAGACGGCGCGGGCGATCGTCTTCAGCACCGAGCCGACGTCTGCGCCGCTACGGACGGCGCGCGGTGACCTCGAGCAGCCCTTGGAGCGAGGAAGCGAGACTGTGCGTGCCGACAACCGCGTTCGATGCGCGTGCTTCTGCTCGAGCAATACGTAACTG
>ERZ1370068.5216-contig-4248_pt1 | contig 61135 bp, 71 predicted proteins | sample MGYA00561227_ERZ1370068 | MGnify/ENA primary metagenome ERZ1370068 (study PRJEB38410, sample SAMEA6850437) | metagenome | study: Metagenomic assessment of the ecological functions of the soil: analysis of the soil microbiota associated with the... | reverse complement strand
GGGTCCGTGATGCCAGACATAAATGGGCAATGGAGGCACACATTATGTTAAAGTTCTGCCCATAGGAAATGGGGCGTCTAAAGGTTCAGTGCTGTAAAGGCCCGGCCTATACCATCAAGGGGTGAAGATGCCAACACTTATATATTACTTGACATGATCACACAATATAACAGCTAGTAGTAAAACCAGGTAGCGTTCTGCACATCGGGTGGCATGTTAGTTTATGCGTCAGCGCAACTGGACAACAAAGAACAAGAAAAACAGAGCGTCAACTTCTGAACAACATGGAAGAACCCACAACACCATATAGGAACAAACACAACAGAACAAACCAGTAAGGTATAAAAGGTTTAATAGCCGATCAGGGTGCCGGAGCACCAGCTGCTCGCCGAATCGGGACCGGCGCCGCGGAGCAACGCGCCGACCGTCGGATAGTCGCCGGTCAGGTGACCCCGTTCACGATCCGCGGCCGCACCCGTGGGAGGAGCTCTCGGCGCGACGCCGGCCTGCCGCGATTGGGACCAAGGCGCACGCGCATGCGCCACCGAGGCGGGGACGGTGACAGATGGCTGCGGGATCGAAGGCCGAGGAGGAGGCGGGAGGGGGGCGCATGCAGACGCCCACCGTAGCGCGGCGCGCAGGGCGGGTGTGAAGTCGAAAATCACATCTTTCGGCCGTCCGGCGGACTTTCACCACCCGAATCACGCAGTGCCGGTCCGCCCGCGCCGTCCGAGATGACGATCCGCTCCGGAGCGCATCGGGTCCGCGCCCCGCGTACCCTCGAGACTCGGCCGTGAGAAGCAGCGCGCGCGTCCTCGGCCGGCATAGTCCTCGCGCACGACGTGGAGACTCGGGTCGACGCGGATCGATGCCGTCAGGTCGGAGGCGACCGTGCACGCGATCGCCCCCGAACCTGCGGACCGATAGCGCCCTTGCTCCACCTTGGGGCGGAAGAGCAAGGCGAGTGCGACGATCATGCGCTCGTCGTCCGGCGTCGCGCCGCGCCGCGAGCGCCGCGAGATCGATCCGGCCCGTGCGGGTCTCGTCGCGGAGCGGCAGCGTCAGGGTGAAGGCGTCGCCGTCGGTCGCGAGGTCGAGCACCGTCACGCCGAAGGGCGACAGCACCTGCAGGCGGAGGTCGCTCGGGACCGTCGATCGCGAGATAGGCCGGCGAGGCGAGACGCGCCGGCGGGCGGGCCGGCGGTCGCCCGCACCGAGAGCGTGAGGCGCAAGCCGCGGCAGCGCTGCGCTCGCGTGCGGTCGCCGGCTGCGACGATCGCGCGCCGCGTCGTGCGCCGCCGGCGGGTCGGGCGCGCGAAGAGGCGCGCGCACCCGGAGGTGAGGGCGAGCAGCGGTCGGCGACGAGCATCGCGCGCGACGATGGTGGGCGCGCGGCGGCGTCACTCCGGGACGGCGCTCGTGCCGGGTGAAACGCGAGGGTCAGCGCGGCGGTCGCGCAGGTGCGCGCGCCGACGCTCGCGCGAGCGCGAATGCGCGCCATGCCGGCGTAGCGTCGGACGACCGTGATCTCGATCTCGAGCTGCGTCGCCGATCGCCGGCGCTGCCCGCGATCTCGCAGTGGTCGATCGCGGCGAGCACCGCGCCGCGCGCGCGGAGCTCGGCTCCTGGCGGCCGAGCACGATGCCGGCGCCTTGCGCCATCGCCTCGACGAGGCAGCATCGGCGAGAGCTCGCCGCCCGGAGCAATCAGCGGATCGGCGGCCGTCACGTGCTTCACGAACCGCCCGGTCGGCCCGTCGATCGCGACGATGCGATCGAGCAGGAGGAACGGCGCGCGTGTGCGGGAGGAACTCGGCGGCGGCATCGCCGGCGGCGGCGAGACGGGAGGTCGGCATGGCGTCAGTGATCCTTTCGCGCCCGCCGGCGCGAAGCGCGCCGGATCGAGCGGCAGGATTGAGCGCGACGTGCTCGCAGGCGAATGGTCGGTGCGATCGCCGCCGCGCTCGCGCATGACGATCGCTTCGGGGAGCGGGCCGCTCGCCGCGAAGTGCGAGCGTGATCTCGCTGAACGGGCTCGCGGCGTCGGCGTCGGAGGTCAACACGACGGTGTCGGCGTCGCGCCACGCTTCCGTGAAACCCTGCGGCGGCTGCGTGCCGAGCAGCAGGTCGGTCAGCGTCGCGCGAACGCGGCGAGGCCCGGCGAACTCGGCGGGCACGGCATCGCCTTGCCGCGCGCGTCGACGACGGTCATGGTCGCGCCCGCGGCGATCGAGCGTCATCGGCTCGGGCGCGGTGAGGTCGAGGCGGAACGACGCCGGCGGCGAGCGCGAGCGTCCCGCGCGCATGCAGGACCTCGTCGACCAGCGACACCTCGCGCTCCTGCGTGAAGTCGGCGGTCGCGGTCGCGACCGCGGGAAAGCGTGCGCGCCGCGAGTCGCCGAGCGACGGCCTGCGTGCCGGCGGCGACCGCCACGCGGCGACCGTGACGCAGCATGCCGACCAGCGCGCCGACGCGAGCGTGCGTGCGCGCGTGCTGTCATGCGCGCCGGAAGAGCAGCGTCAGCGCCGCCGCCGCGCGGCGTCGCCGAGACGAGCGCGTGCGTCGAAGCCGTGCGCGGCGGCGTGGCGCGCGCGGTCCCGCGAGCGACAGCGTGCAGTCGGCGTCGGGCGCACCGAGCCACGCCAGGCGCGGGAGCGTCGCCGGTGCGCGATGGCGAGCACGGCCGCCGCGGTGCCGAGCGCGCCCGCGCGCCTGAACTCGCCGACGGCGCCCTTGATCGACGTCACGAGCGTCGCCGGCGCGCTTCGCCGAGCAGCGCCGCGAGGCGGGCCGCGTCGACGCGGTCGCCGCGGCTCGGTCGAGTTGGCGCACGAGACGACGAGCGCGCCCGTCGCCGTCGTGCCGGTCGGAAGCCGAGCGCGGCGAGCTCACGTCGGGTCGTCTCGGCGCGGGCGGCCGTCGCGGCGTCGTCGGCCAATCGTGCGGGCTCGCGGCGAGGCTCTCGCTCGCGTGGCCGACGAGCTCGGCGAGACGCGCGCGCCGCGCGCCGTCGCGTGCGCGCGCGTCTCGAGCACCAGCATCGCCGCGCCTTCGCCCATGACGAAGCCGTTTCGGCGCGCGATCGAACGGGCTGCTCCATTCCTCGCCGCCGTCGTCCGGCGAGAGCAAGTCGAGGTCGGTGTAGATCTGACGCAGGACCGGCGCGAGCTCGTCGCCGCCGCCGGCGAGCAGCACGTCGGCGTGCCCGGTCACGATGGTGTCGTAGGCGAGCGCGAGCGCCGCCTCGCCCGACGCCTCGCCGCGGACGACCGGTGAGATTTGGGCCGCGGATGCCGAGGTCGATCGCGACGTAGCCGGCGGGTGCGTTCAGCACGAGGTTCGGGAACGTGAGCGGGTTCACGAGCGCCGGGACCTTTGGCGAAGAGCCCGCGCAGGAAATCTTCCGACTCGCTCAGGTTGCCGAAGGCGGTGCCGACGACCACGCCGGCCGCTTCGGCTTCGCGCGCCTGTGAGATCGAGGACGGCGTCGGCGAGCGCCATCCGGCACGCCGTGACGATCATCTGCGAGCAGCGGTCCATGCGGCGGAGCAGCGCCGGCTCGCACGTGGTCGCGCGCGTTCCAGTCGCGGCGCGCGCCTCGAGGCGCGGCGCCCGCGGCGCGGCGCGTCTGCCGAGCACGGGCGCGATGCCGCTCTCGCCGGCGCACAGACGCTTCCAGAAGACCGGCAGCGATCCGAGCGGGCTCACCACGCCGACGCCGGTCACGACGACCTTCTCAGGCACGGCCGAACACCACCGTCGTGTTGTTGCCGCCGAAGCCGTACGAGTTGGAGAGCGCGTAGCGCAGCGTCGCCGGCCGGCTCGCGCGCGGCACGAAGTCGAGGTCGCCACGCCGGATCGGGCTCGTCGAGGTTGACGGTCGGCGGCAGGAAGCCGTCGCGAAGCGCGAGCACGGTCGTCAGGCCCTCGATCGCGCCGGCGGCGCCGAGCGTGTGGCCGAGCGCCGCCTTGGTCGAGCTCACCGCGAGCCGGGACGCGTGCGTCGCCGAAGACCGCGTCGGATCGCGGCCGACCTCGATGCCGTCGTTCAGCGGCGTGCCGGTGCCGTGGGCGTTGACGTAGTCGACGTCGCCGGGCGCCGACGCCGGCGTGCGCGAGCGCGCGTCGCATCGCGAGCGCGGCGCCCGGTCCCTCGGGATGCGGCGCGGTCAGATGATGGGCGTCGGCGCTCATGCCGTAGCCGAGGAGCCGCGCGTGCACGCGCGCGCGCTGCCGGCGGCGTGCGTCGCGCGCTCGATCACCAGGATCGCGGCGCCTTCGCCGAGGCTCAGGCCCGCGCGCCGCCGATCGAACGGCCGGCACGGCTCGGGTGCCAGCGCGTGGAGCGCGTTGAAGCCGGCGAAGATCGTGCGGCACATCGACTCGGTGCCGCCCGCGATCACGGCGTCGGCGCGGCCGAGACGGATCCAGTCGAGGGCGATGCCGAGCGCGGTGCCGCTCGACGAGCACGCGGTGCTGAGCACGAGACGCGGACCGCCGAGGCCGAAGATCGCGGCCAGCACGTCGGCGCTGGTCGCCATCGGCGTGCCGAGCGAGCGGGCTCTTCCGATAGCGGCCGGAGCGAGCCGTCGATGCGCTCGCGGAGGCTCGTCTCGGCGGCCATCATGCCGCCGGTCGTGGCGCCGAGCACGACGCCGACGCGCCCGGCGCCGCGCGCGACGTCGAGACCGCTGTCGGCGATCGCTTCCGTCGGCGGCGACGAGCGCGAAGAGGTCCGAGCGCGAGGCGCGCCGCCGGAGCGGCGAGGCAGCCAGTCGGCGCCGCGAGATCCTTCACCTCGGCGGCGATCCGGCTGCGGTAGCCGGTCGCGTCGAAGCCCGTGACGGGGCCGATGGCGCAGGTGCCGGCGCGCAGCGCGGCGGCGAAGGCGTCGACCGAATGCGCGAGGGCGTTCACCGTGCCGAGGCCGGTGACGACGATCGCCTCCGCCGCGGTCCGCCGCTTCACCCCGCACGAGCCTGCTCGGCGCTGATGTACTCGGCGAGCGCGTCGATCGACGCGAACGCGCTCTTGCCGACCTCCTCGTCGGGGATCGCGATGCCGAAGTGCTCCTCGATCAGGACGACCAGCTCGAGCGCGTCGATCGAGTCGAGCCCGAGCCCCTCGACGAAGATCGGCTGGTCGTCGGCGATGGCGGACGGGTCGGTGTCTTGCAGGCGCAGTCCCGAGACCAGGAGCTCCTTCAGCTTCCGCTTCAACGTCGCGCGATCCATCGTCATGCCGTCACCAATCCTCCGTCCACCGCGAGCATGGCCCCGGTGATGTATGCCGCCTGCGGGAGCGCCAGGAAGAGCGCGGCGCTCGCGACCTCTTCCGGTCGCCCGAGGCGGCCGGCGGGAATGCGCGCCGCCATGGCGTCCCGGCGCGTCCTTCGCGACCCCGCCATCATCGCGGTGTCGATGACCCCGGACAGAGCGCGTTGACCGTGATGCCGAAGCCCGCGACCTCGGCGGCGAGCGAACGCGTCAGTGCCAGAGCAGCCCGCCCTTCGACGCGGCGTAGTTGGCGGCGCCCGCCTTGCCCATCATCGCCGCCGGCGACACCACGTTGATGATGCGCCCGAACCCGCGCGCGATCATCCCGCGCGAGCGCCGGCCGGAGACAGAGGAACGGGCCGGTCAGGTTGGTCGCGAGCACGTCGTTCCAGGCGTCGTCGGAGAGCATCATCGAGGTGCGCATCGTGCGTGATGGCGGCGTTGTTGACCAGGATCGTCGGGCGCCGTGCGGCCGGCCGAGGCCGGCGAAGAGCGCGCGACGTCGGTCGCGTCGGCGACGTCGCAGCGGACGACCTGGTGGCTCGCACCGACGGCGTGCGAGCTCGGACCGCCATCTGGTCGGCGTCGGCGGCGGCTGCGCCCAGGTGACGGTCACTGCCGGCCCCGGCCGCGGCGAGCGCGAGCGCGATGGCACGCCCGATGCCGCGCGTGCCGCCGGTCACGAGCGCCCGCCGCCCGGCGAGCACGGTCGCGGACGACGAACGGCTCGGTGGGGCGAGCGGCGCGACGCGAGGAGCACGGGTGGTCACGTGGGCGGACTCAACACATGGGTACGGGGCGGTGTCAAATCTCCGAGCGCCCAGCGATAGATCGCGACCGTGAGCAGCAAGGTCGCGACGAAGAGCGCGCAGCACCGTCGCGGCGATCAGGAGCGAGGCGAGGCGGAGCACGCCTCGTGGATCGCGGAGCGGCGCGTCGCGCTCGAGGGTGTCGCCGAGCAGCGCCAGGTTCCGCTGGTTCGCCTTGAACACGGCGTCGAAGAGGTCGCCGATCAGCGGGAACGCGCCGACCAGCGTCTCGATCGCGACGTTGCCGAGCATGCGGGCGACGGTCCAGACCGAGCGCGCCGCGGCGCGCGGCCTCGATGATGATGTAGGTCGAGAGGAGCGCGCCGATCGTGTCGCCGATGCCGGGCACGAGCCCGATCAAGGCGTCGAAGCCGATGCGCTGGTTGCGTGCCCGGGATGCGGAACGCCGTCGTCGAGCCACCACGCGAGCCGGCGGAGGCGATGCTCGGCCACGCTCACGCCTCGGCGAGCAATCGGCCGATCAGGACCTTCCCGAGCGGCGAGCGCGGGAGCGCGTCGCGGAAGGTGAGGACGCGCGGCACTTTGTGGGCGCCAGCAGCTCGCGGCAGTGGCGCGCGGAGGGCGTCGGCGGTCGCGTCGCTCGCGAGCACGACGGCGGCCGCGACGACCTGCTCGTCGTGCGCGGCGGCGAGCCTGAAGACCGCGACGTCGGCGACGGCGGGATGCGTACGGAGCGCGGCCTCGACCTCGGCGGGGTCGACCTTGTTGCCCGCCGTGTTGATGAAGAGGCTCGTGCGCCCGGTGATCGTGAGGCGTCCGCGGCGTCGCGCGAGCCGAGGTCGCGGGTAGCGCAGCGGACACGCCGACGCCGCCCATCGACCGCGGGGCTTCGGATCGACGATCTCGCCGACGCTCGCCGGCGCCGAGCGCGCGCCGTGCTCGTCCTCGATCGTGACCGTGACGTTGCCGAGCGGCCGTGCCGACGCGTCGCGGGATCGACGTCGCCCGGCGCGGCGAGGTCGCAGGTGACGCTGCCGGCCTCCGTGAGACCGTAGAGCTGGCGGACGACCACGCCGAACCGCGTCGTGGAACGCCGTGAACGTCTCGCGCGGAAGCGGCGCGCCTGCGCTGCACGCAGAGCGGCAGCGCCGAGAGATCGAACTGCCGCGCGGCGGTCGGTCGCCGCGAGCATCCGCACCATGAAGGGCACCGCGCGGGAACACGGTCACCCGCTCGGCGTCGAGAAGCTCGAGCACCTGGCGGCGGAGGAAGCGCGGCCGGAGGAGCAGGCTCGCGCCGGCCCGGAGCGCGCGCGAGGAGCGCGTTGCCGAGCCCGTGCGCGTGCGAGAGCGGGACGACGCCGAGCACGACGTCGGCGCTCGTGAGCCCGGTCGAGGTGAAGAAGTTCTCCGCCTCCCACCAGAGGTTCGCGTGGGTGCGGACCACCAGGTGGGGACGCGCGAGCGTCCCTGACGACGACGCGACGAGCGCGGCGTCGTCGGGATCCGGCGCGGCGACGGGAGCGGTCGACGGTCCATGCGGCGCCCGGCTGCGCGACGCGCGAGGCCGCGCGTCGCCGGCGGTCAGCAGGATCGGGGCGAGGCGGCGATCGTGATCGGCGTGCCCGATCAGCGCCGCGACCGGGGTGTCCGGCAAAGAGGCGCCGGAGCTCTCCCGGCGCGAGCCGCCGCCGGCACCGGAAACGCCGTCGCGCCGGCGGCGAGCACGCCGAGGAAGCTTCTCGACGAAGGCGACGCCGTTCGGGAGCGCGATCGCGACGCGGTCGCTCCGGCCGAATGCCGGCGCTCCGGAGCGCGTCGGCGGCGGCGGCGACCCGCGCCGCGAGGCGATCGGTAGTCGAGCGTCGCCGTGCTCGTCGACGACGGCGCGCTCGTGTCGGGACGCGCGCCGCCGCCGCATCGAGCAAAGACAGGACGGTGCCAGGGCCAGCGGTCGGTCGCGCGGTGGTCATCGACGCCGAAGCCGGCTCGTAGCACACCCGACCCGTCCTTGCCGAACGGCGTGCTGTGTCATGTGCGCATGTACTTCCGTGACTCCCGTGCTCGTCGACGCTGTGCTAGCGTTCGACGTGTCCACGAGGGAGGATCGACTGCATGCGGGAGCGCGCGTTCGGTGTCGGAAATCGCCGCCGACACCTATCGCATCACGACGTACCATGAGCCGTGGCGAAGCACGGTCAATCAGTTCCTCGTCCTCGACGACGAGCCGACGCTGATCTCGACCGGGCTGCGCGAGCGCTTCGAGGATACGTGGGCCGGTCTCGCCCAGCTGCTCGATCCTTCTCGCCTCCGCTACGTCGTCGTCCCGCATTTCGAGGCCGACGAGTGCGGGGCGCTGAACGACTTGCTCTTGCGCGCGCCGAACGCGACGCCGCTCGCGTCGATGCGGACGGTCATCACCTCGCTCGCGGACGTGGCGGTGCGCTCGCCGCGCGGCGTCGGCGACGGCGAGGTCATCGGCACCGGCACCCACGGGCTCCGCATGCTGGAGGCGCCGTACGTGCACGCCTGGGACGGCATCGTGATCATCGACGAGCACACCAAGGTCGCGTTCACGGCCGATCTCTTCATTCAGCCTGGGCGTGGGGAAGCCGTCGTGCGCGACGATCGCTCCGCGCTGTCGGTGCAGCTCTACAAGACCTTCTACGGCCTGCCGCCCGAGGCGTATTTGCAGCGTGCGCTCGATCGCATCGAGTCGGCGCAGCCGACGGTCTTGGCGCCCGGCCACGGTGCCGCGCTCGACCGGCAGCCTCGTGCCGTACTATCGCGCCTATCGCGCGCTCGCGGGTGAGCAGCGGGGCGCACGCGCCGTGGAGACGACGGCGCCGCTCCGGAAGCACGTCGGGTCGTAGCCGGGTCGGCGACTCGACCATCCGGGACGCTTCAGCGTCGTCGCGACACGCGGCCCGGCGCACCTTTCTGCGCCCGTGAGGCTGAGCTAAGTAGCCGCCCCATGCCGTCACGCCGAGCGTCGCACCTCGATTGGATCGCGCCGGCCTCCGTCGCGCTCCTCGCCGCCGTCTTCGCGATCCATCGCATCGAGGACTTCGACACCTGGTTTCATCTCGCGGCCGGTCGCCTGATGCTCGCGACCCATACCTGGCCCTCGGCCAACACCTTCTCGCTGACCGCGCCCGAATACCCGTGGGTCGACCTGCACTGGATCTTCCAGCTCCTGCTCTACGCGGCGTGGCAGGTGGGAGGTCCCAACGGCGCCATCGTGCTGGCGGCGACCCTGATGGTCACCACGAGCCTCATCCTCTACGGGCTCGCGCGTCGCTTCGTCCCGCCGACGTTGGCGGCGTTCCTGATGGCCGTTGCGCTCATGGTCTCGTCGCCGCGCTTCGTGCCGCGGCCCGAGCTTCTGTCGTTCGTGTACTTCGCGGTCTACCTGGTGCTGCTCGAGGGATACCCGCGGAACGGCCGGGCGATCTACCTGCTCGTGCCGTTGCAGATCCTGTGGGTGAATACCCAGGGCATCTTCGCGGTCGGGGTGGCGCTGATCGGCTGCTACTGGCTCGGTGCCGCGCTCGCCTTCCTGCCCGTACCCGCGCGGTTGGCGACAGGAGAGCGCACTCACGCCGGTCCAGTGGCGACAGCTGACGATCGTGCTGGTCCTCGTGGTCTTCGCCTGCTTCGTGAACCCGTGGGGCGTCGAAGGCGCGCTCTTTCCCTTCCAGCTCCTGCCGCGCGTCACCGGGAGCTCGCTCTTCTCGAGCCGCATCGGCGAGTTTCGCGCGCCGTTGAGATCGGGGTACGCGCCGCCGCTCGTCTACACGTGGCTCAGCCTGCTCGTCGCGACGGGGCTGTCGTTTCCTGGCCAACGTCGGTCGCTGGCATCTCGGGCGATTGCTCGCGGCGCTCGCCTTCGGCGTGCTGTCCACGCAGTCGCTCCGCAACATGGCGTTCTTCGGTTGGGTGGCCGTGCCGGCGATCGCCGCCAACCTCGGCCCCTGGTCCAGCGCTGGCGCACTGCCTGCCGTGGCTGCGGGGCGGTCTCGCGTTCGCCGCCCTCGCGGCCATCGTGACGCTCACCGGCGCGGTCGTGACCAATCAGCTCTCGCGCCTCATGCAGACCGAGCGCGAGTTCGGCCTCGGCGTGTCGAACGTCAGGTTTCCGGCGGACGCGATCGCGTTCATCGAGCACAGCGGGCATCACCGGTCGGGCGTTCAACTGCCTCGCCATGGGCGGCTATCTCACGTGGACCCGTCCGGGCGACTCGGTCTTCGTCGACGGCCGTCTCGAGGCGTTCCCGGAGAGCGTGTTCGCGAGCTACTTCCAGGCGATGGATCAGCCGGCGACGTGGCCGACGACGATCGGACCGTACGCGCTCGACTACGCGCTCCTCTACCACGGCGTGGTCGAATCGCCTGGCGCTCGTGAACTACCTGGCCGAGGGCCACGGCTGGACGATGGTGTACTACGACGAGATCGCGTCGGTGTTCATTCCGAGCGACGAGGCGCACCGCCAGATGCGCGAGCGGGCGCTTGATCGCGTTCGCGGACATCCGCAAGGCGCGGCGGCAAGCGCCGGATCCGCCGCCGCCGACGGCGTTGAGTCGTGCGTTGTCGTTTCCGGTCGCCGAGAGCTGGCGGCAACGTTCGTACGGTACCCTCCTCCGCAGCATCGGCCTCCAAGACGAGGCGGCCGCGGCCTTCCGGCGCTCACTCGTGCTCGACCCGGATCAGCTCGACACCCGCTTCAACCTCGGATTCGCCTACTGGAACTCGAACCAGCGCGACTTCGCGATCGCCGAGTGGAAGGAAGTTCTGCGCCGCGACCCGACCGACACGCGCGTGCAGCAGGTCCTGTCGCGCGCGACCGGGGGCAAATAGGCGCGCTGAACGAGACGCGCGCCACCGCGTGCACTAGGGCAGGTGGGTCGTGGGTGGGATAGCGCTGCGCCGGCGAAGCGACGTCCACGCCCGACTCACGACCCTTCGTGCGGAAGGAGCGGTACCGCTTCGAGTGGAGCGAGAGGCGCGCCGTTGATCTCGCGCCTCTCGCTCCACGCTATCGTTTGCCTGGCGGTGAGGGTCAGGAACACCGTGCTCTCGCCGCGCTTCACGAGCAGCAGGATCGGCGGCGTGGCCTTGGCGAGGACCGCGGCCGCCGCGTGTGCCGAGTCGACGTCGTGGCGGTCGATCTGGAGGATGACGTCGCCGGGACGCATCCCCGCCTCCTCGGCTGGGCTGCCGTCGGCGACGCCGGTGACGAGCGCCCGACGACCTCGCGTCCGTAGCCGAGCTGGCGGCGCGCGGCATCGGTCAACGTGTCGAGCTGGAGGCCGAGGTTCCCGGCGGAGAGGTTGCCTTCCTCGTCCTCGTCACCGCGGGCGAGCTCCTGCGGGCCACCGTGCGTCGTCGGGCTGCTTGCCGACCTTCACGTCGAGCGTCCGCTCCTTGCCGTCGCGGATGATCCGGAGATGCGTCGTGCTGCCGGGCGGCATGGTGGCGATGGTGCGCGAGAGCTGCCCCGGCTCGGTGACGGGCTTCCCGTCCATGCCGATCACCACGTCGCCGCGCTTCAGACCGAGGCTTCGGCGGGGCTCTTGGCGATGACGTCGGCGATCAGCGCGCCTTCGGTGTCGCCGAGGCCGAGCGCTTGCCGGAGGTCCGGGCCGAGCGGCTGGATGCTGACGCCGAGCCAGCCGCGCGTCACCTTGCCGCTCGTGCGGAGCTGGTCGACGACCGCGCGCGCGAGGTTGATCGGCGTCGCGAAGCCGATGCCGATGTTGCCGCCGCTCTGACTGAAGATCGCGGTGTTGATGCCGACCACGCGGCCGCGCTGGTCGAAGAGCGGACCGCCCGAGTTGCCGGGGTTGATCGACGCATCGGTCTGGATGAAGTCGTCGTAGGGCCCGGCGCCGATCACGCGGTCGCGTGCCGAGACGATGCCGGCGGTCACGGTGTGCGAGAGGCCGAACGGATTGCCGGCCGCGAGCACCCAGTCGCCGACCTGCAAGTGGTCGGAGTCGCCGAGCGGGACGATCGGAATCTTGCCCTCGGGCTTGATCTTCAAGAGCGCGACGTCGGTCTTGGCGTCCTCACCGACGAGCTTCGCTTTGAATTGCTTGCCGGTCGAGAACTGCACGTCGATGTCGTCGGCGCCGTCGACGACGTGGCGGTTCGTGACGATGTAGCCGTCGCCGTCGATCACGAAGCCGGAACCCAGGCTGCGCTGCTTCGATGGGCCACGCCGTCCGCCGCCGAAGCGGTCCCAGAAATCCTCGCCGAAGAACTGCTCGAACGGATCCTGGCCGCGCGGGTACTGGCGGCGCTGCGTACGGGCGGGGATGTTCTTCGTGGTGTTGATGTTGACGACGGCCGGCATGACCTCCTGCGCGAGCGCGGCGAAGGACGGAATCACGCCGTCCATCTGCGACTCGATCCTCGCCGGCGTGAGCGCCGCAAAGACGAGTGCCCCGATCGCCCCGCCGCTCAGGCTGATCAGCGCCAGGTGCCAGGGGCCGCACGCGTACTTCTGTCTTCATACTTTCCTCCTCATTTGACGGCATCGCTGCCGGAGATGCACCAATTTCATCTCGGGTATTGTGGCGCAGAGTCCGACAGAACGCAATCCGGGCTTGACAGACTTGCTTTTCGTCCAGCGAGGGTGGACTGTCGCGCGCGGATGGCGGGGGGAGAAGCGCAGGGCGGGGCGGACTTCGGCGCGTATCTGCAGGTCGCGTTCAGCGTCGGCGCCGTCGTCCTGATCGCGCGGCACGTCGATCTCCGCGAGACCGGCCGCATCCTCGCGGCGGCGCACCTCGGCTGGGCGCTGCTCGCGATCGCGCTGTATTTCGTCGGGCAGGTGATGAGCGCCTTTCGCTGGTGGCTGATCGGGCGCTCCGTCGGTCTCGGCGAGAGCTTCGTCGCGTACGTCCGCTTCTACTTCATCGGGATGTTCTTCATGTTCTTCGGGCCGAGCACGCTCGGCGGCGACTTCGTGCGTGGTCTCTATCTCGCCGAAGGCGGCGGGCGCGCGCGCCCGGGCGTTCAACTCGGTGCTCTTCGACCGCCTGAACGGGCTCGTGATCCTGGTCGCGATCGGGGCGGCGACGTTCCTGCTCTTTCCCCGCTATCGCGATCTGGCGCCCGAGTTCGTGCTGATGTTCTGGGTGACGGTCGCCTTCGGGAGCGCGCTCTTCTTCGGCTGGATGCTCGCCCCTGGCTCGTCCGCTTGTTGCTCCCGGCCGATCACAAGATCCGGCGCTTCGTCGAGGTCGATCTCGGACCGTTCTGGACCGACCGCTCGCATGCTGATCGCGGCCTCGACCGTCTCGTTCTTCTTCCATCTGGTGCAGATCTCGGCGCAGTGGGTGGTGAGCCGGGCGCTCGGCATCGACGTCCCGTTCTCGTACATCGGCGTCTTCCACCCGTTGGTGAGCGCGCTCGCGTCGATCCCGATCAGCATGTCCGGCATCGGCTTGCGCGAGGGCGGCTACCTCTACTTCCTCACCAAGATCGGCGTGGATCAGCCGAGCGCCGTCGCCTACGGGAGCTTGTGGTTGCTGGTCATCATCGCCAACAGCGTGATCGGTGGGCTCGTGTTTCTCGCCAGCGGCGCGCGCCTGCCGGCGCTCCGCGACGCCGCCAGCTGATCTCGGATCGGAAGCTGCGCCGCGCGAGCGCGCCCGCCGCGGCTCAGCGCCGGTCGATCAATCGTCGGCAGACGCACCAGCCGAGGCACCCGGGTATCGGATTCGCTGGAAGCCCTGACTCCGCCCGCAGGTCGAGTTCTTGAGCTTCGGCGCGAACAGTGAACACGTCGCCGCAGGAGTCGCTCGTAGCGCACGACGGATCGTTCAGGTTGCCGGTGACGGTCGAGTTCGCGGGCTTCAGCCTGTAGGCCCGCACGCCCTGAACGCGGTGTCCGTCCAGCGAAACGCGGGTGCACGCGGTCGCGGCACGACCTGACGCCGACTACGGCTAGTCGTCGCGTGCAGGCGCAGCATCTCGACGATCACTTCGCGCGGTGCGCACCATGTCGGTCACCCGGAGCCACTCCTTGACGGTGTGGATGTCGCGCATGCCGGTGCCGAGGTTGGCGACCTGGAAGCCGCGCCCGTTCAGCACGTTGGCGTCGCAGCCGCCGCCCATCGGAGCGCTCGCGACGTCGTGACCGAGCGCCGCCGCCGCGCGGAGCACGAGCTGGACGATCGGTGCCGCGTCCGGGACCGACATCGCGGCGTAGCTCTGCTCGATGGTCGTCTCGACCCGCGCCCGCACCTCGCGCCCGTCGAGGCACGATCGCGTGGACGCGCCGCCGCGGTCTCGAGCGCCTGCTGCATGTGGGCGCATTGCGCGGCGAGCTTCCCGCGTCGTGGCTCCGGGCTTCGCCTCTCGAGCCGAACCAGATTGGGAACCACGTTGATCGCGCCGCCGCCGGCTGACGATCCCGATGTTCGCGGTCGTTTCGTCGTCGATGCGGCCGAGCCGCATCGCGCGCGACGCCCTCGCCGGCCACCTGGATCGCGTTGATGCCGCGCTCGGGCGCCATGCCCGCATGCGCTTCGAGCCCGTGGACGGCGAAGGTGAGGTGGTTCGAGGCGCGGCGCGCGGGTGAAGAGGTAGCCGGGCGCGTCGCTGTCGAGCACGAGCCCGGTCCGCGCGCGTGAGACCGGCTCACGTCGAGGTGCTTGGCGCCGAGCAGTCCGACCTCCTCGCAAATCGTGAACGCGACCTCGACGTCGCCGTGCGGGATCGCCGTCGTCGCGCAGCACGCGCAGGACCTCGCAGATGATCGCGCAGCCCGACTTGTCGTCGCCGCCGAGCACGGTCGTGCCGTCGCTGCGGATGACGTCGCCTTCGACGATCGGCTGCACGCCTCTCGCCCGGGACGACGGTGTCCATGTGCGCCGAGAGGAGGAGCGGCGCGCGCGGCGACCGTGCCCGCGACGCGCGCGAGCAGCGTTGCCGGTCGTGCCGCCGACCTTGGTGCCGGCGTCGTCGACCCAGATCTCGGCGCCGAGATCGCGGAGCTCGCGCCTGAGCCGCTCGGCCATCGCCGTGCTCTTTCCGCGAATGGCTGTCGATGTACGGTACCAGCTCGAGGAAGGAGGGCGGTCAGACGTTCACGTGAGATACCGCTCAGGCCACCGCGGCAGTCTATACATGCGACGGCGAGCCTCAAAGCCGGCGCCCGAAAGACGCAATGCCGGCGATCCGTCACGGATCACCGGCATCGGGTTGCGTGGTGGTGTAGACGCGGGGTGTGAAGCAGCTCAGTCGCTGACGGATGAGGATACGCGTTCCCGCGGTGGACCTTCATCCACCGCAGGCCGCCCTGGGGTTCAACGAACGGCTGCTACGGCGCATGCGTTGTGACGCCCAGTTCGCGAGGCGGGCGATCAGAAGCTTCGCGTTCGAGCTTGATGGTGGCCGGGAGCGTGCGTTCGAGCTTGGTGAAGAGCTCACCCTGCGATTCGAGTTCCGGTCCCCATTCGGCGAGGTCGATGCTCGTCGCCGTCTTCGACCTGGTCGGGGGTGAGGTCGAGGCCGGTCGTGTCGAGATCGCCCGCGCGCGGGACGAATCCGAGGAGGGTCTCGGCGGCACCGGCCGTACCGTCGGCACGGGCGAGGACCCAGGCGAGGACGCGCATGTTCTCGCCGTAGCCCGGCCACAGGAACTTGCCGTCGTCGTCCTTGCGGAACCAGTTCACGAGGAAGATCGGCGGCGGATCGGCGATGCGCTGCCTGCATCTTCAGCCAGTGGCCGAAGTAGTCGCCCATGTCGTAGCCGCAGAACGGCAGCATCGCCATCGGGTCGCGGCGCACGACGCCGGCCTGACCGGTCGCGGCGGCCGTCGTCTCCGAGCCCATGCGTCGCGCCGAGGTAGCACGCCGTGCGCCCAGTTGAACGCTCTGCATCACGAGCGGCACGGTGCGTCGCGCGACGGCCGCCGAAGATGATCGCCGAGATCGGCACGCCGTGCGGCGTCGTCGGCACTTGTCGAGAGGATCGGGTTGTTGCGCATGGGCGCGGTGAAGCGCGAGTTCGGATGCGCGGCCGTCGTCTGTCGACGCCGGCGTCCACGGCTTGCCGCGCCAGTCGGTGAGCTCGGCCGGCGGCTCGCCGTCCTTGCCCTCCCACCACACGTCGCCGTCCTTGCGTCATGCGCGACGTTGGTGAAGATCGCGTCGCGCGCGATCGAGGCCATCGCGTTCGGGTTCGTCTTGTTGTTGGTGCCCGGCGCGACGCCGAAGTAGCCGTTCTCCGGGTTCACCGCCCAGAGGCGGCCGTCCTTGCCGATGCGGAGCCACGAGATGTCGTCGCCGAGCGTCGTAGATCTTCCAGCCCTTGAAGCGCGCGGGCGGAACCATCATCGCGAAGTTGGTCTTGCCGCAGGCGCTCGGGAACGCCGCCGCGACGTAGTGCTTCTTCCCCTGCGGATCCTCGGCGCCGAGGATCAGCATGTGCTCGGCGAGCCAGCCCTCCGTCGCGCCGAGGAAGCGATGCCGATGCGGAGCGCCAGGCACTTCTTGCCGAGCAGCGCGTTGCCGCCGTAGCCGCTGCCGATCGACCAGATCGTGTTGTCCTGCGGGAAGTGGCAGATGAAGCGCTTCTCCGGGTCGAGGTCGAGCGTGCAGTGCAGGCCGCGGTTGAAGTCGTTGCTGGCGTCGCCGAGCGTCTCGAGCGCGACCTGCCCCATGCGCGCCATGATCCGCATGTTGAGCACGACGTAGACGCTGTCGGTGATCTCGATGCCGACCTTCGAGAACGGCGAGCCGGCGGGCCCCATGAGGTACGGGATCACGTACATCGTGCGGCCCTTCATCGAGCCGTCGAAGAGCTTGCCGAGCTTCGCGTACGCCTTCCTTCGGGTCCATCCAGTTGTTGTTCGGACCGGCGGCTTCCTTGGTGCGGCGTGCAGACGAAGGTGAGGTGCTCGGCGCGGGCGACGTCGTTCGGGTCGGAGCGGTGGAGGTAGCAGCCGGGACGCTTCTCGGGTTCAGCGGGATGAGGATGCCCTTGTCGACGGCGAGCTTGGTGAGGCGCTCGCTTCTCCTCCACCGAGCCGTCGCACCAGACGATGCTGGTCGGGCTTGGTGAGCTTGGCCATCTCTTCGACCCAAGCGAGCAGCTTGGGGTTGTTCGTGGGGGAATCGCTCGGTTTCGTGGCGGCGGCACGATTGTCGGGCATGGTGTCGACCTTTCCTTCGCGGTGATTTCGAAGCCGGGGGTACGGCGAAACTCGAAGGGGGCGGATAGTAGCACACCCACTACGGGTTCCAATCGCCGGATGGGCGGCCTTCCGGGACTCCGGCGGGCCGCTATATGGTCGCGCGATGGGTCTTCGGGTGCTCGTCGCGGGCGCAGGCGCGGTCGGGTCGGTGGTCGGCGGACTGCTCGCGGCGGCAGGGCATCGGGTCACCCTCCTCGGCCGGACGCGCGCACCTCCGAGCGATCGCCGCGGAGGGCCTCGCGATCGACGGCCTCTGGGGCGCACATCGGATCCGAGGGCTCGAGCTCGCGACGAGCGTCGAGGAGGTCGCCGGACCGTTCGACGCCGTGCTCCTGACGCGTCAAGGCGTTCGATACGGCGGCGATGCTGGCGGCGATCGCGTGACCCGTCGCGGCCGGACGGTTGCGTGATCGCCCTGCAGAACGGCCTCGGCAACGTCGAGCAGGTCGTGCTGCCGCCGGTCGGCGCCGAGCGCGCGCTCGGCGGGCGCGTGATCTTCGGGGCGGCCGATCCCGCAGCCCGGCGTGGCGCTGCGTCACCGTCTTCGCGCGATCCGATCGCGCGCTCGGCGCGGCGGTCGCGGGAACGCCGGCCGCCGAGCGCGCGCCGCGAGTGGACGCGAGCGTTTCGCGCGCGCCGGCGTTCCGACCGAGCTCACGCCGTCGCCTGCAGGCCCACCTCTGGACGAAGATCTTCTACAATGCGGCGTTGAATCCGCTCAGCGCGCTCCTCGGCTACCCGTACGGCGCGCTCGCCGCCGATCGCCGACGGGCGCGCGCTCATGGACGACGTCATCGACGAGTGCTTTGCCGTCGCCGCCGCCCGCGGGGTCGTGCCGCTCGTGCCGACCGCCGCAGCGTACCGCGACGTCTTCTACGGGCGACTCTGTACCGTCGACCGTCGACCACCGCTCGTCCATGCTGCAGGACTTGGAGCGTGGCCGGCGAACGGAGATCGAGGCGATCAACGGTTGCATCTGGCGCTACGGCCGCGAGGCGGGTATCCTGACCTCGGTGAACGCGACCATGACCCGATTGATCCGCTTCCGCGAGCGTATCGGTCGCGCGCGCGAGCCGCGCCATGATCGCGATCGATGCGGCGGCGCTCGACGGCCATGCATGCCCACGCCGACGCGAGGGCTTCCCGGAGGAGGTCTGCGGCGTGCGTCTTCGCGAGCCCGACCGGCCAGGTGGTGCGCCGGATGCAGAACGTCCAGAACGCGCTGCACGCCGCCGATCCGGTCGCAGAATCCGACGCGACGCGCGGACGGCACATCGACTCGACGGCGCCGAGCTCCTCGAGCGTGACGCGCCAGCGCGACGAGCCGGGCTGGCGGATCGTGCTCTTCTACCATTCCCACCCGCAGCACGGGGCGTACTTCTCCGACACCGACAAGGCGCGGGCGCTCTTCGGCGGCGAGATCGCACTCTGGGCCCGGCGTTTCCGGGCGTCGCCTACCTGGTGATCTCGGTCTACGACCGCGTCGTGCGCGACCGGAAGACCTTCGCCTGGGACGAGGCGGCACAGGACTTCGTCGAGACGCCCTTCGGGTCGCCGGAGCCGGGTCGATGCCTGAGCTCGACCGCGGCGGGTGGATCGCTCCGCTACGAGCTCGCGGGTGACGGCCCCGAGCTCGTGGTGCTGACCCACGGTTTCGGCGCCACCGCCGAGACCTGGCGCCATCAGGTGCCGGCGCCTCGTCGATGCCGGCTACCGAGTGCTCACGCTGGGATCTCCGCGCCCACGGGCGTTCCGGTTCGCCGGACGAAGCGATCACGTTGCACACGCTCGCGGCGGATCTCGCGGCGGTCGTGCGGGCGGCGGGTGGACCCGGCGCACGCGCTCGGGCACTCGGCGGGCGGGGTGATCACGATGCAGTTCGCGCTCGACCATCCGGAGCTCGTACGGAGCCTCGTCCTCGTCGGCACCGCGAGCGAGTGCAACGCGCGCGCATACGCCTGGTACGAGTCGCTCGCGGCGACCGCGGAGGCGCACGGCGGCGAGGCGCTCCTCAAGAAGCTCGGCTCGCGCGACGTGACCGATGCGCGCACCGGAGCCGCACGGCTTCGCGCGCATCTCGCGGGCGATGGGTGGGCTTCACACGGCACCGCTCACGAGCGCGCCTCGAAGCGCGTGCGGTGCCTGACGTTCGTCGTCGTCGGCGAGAAGGATTTCCTCGGTGTCGGCGGCTCGGTGATCATCAGCCGCCGCATCGCCGGGTCACGGCTCGAGGTCGTGACAGGAGCGCGGGCACGCGCTCTTCCACGAGGACGCCGCGAGCTTCAACGCGTTGCTGCTCGGGTTCCTGAACTCGATCGGCTGACTCAGCCGGCGAGGTCGAGCGCCGGCGCTGGTCTCGGCGGCGACCGCGATCATCGTGTGGCCGGTCGCGGCGACGACGGTGCCGGTGACGAGGCTTCCGGGCGCCGGCGTCCGCGTTCACGACCGCGGTCGCGAACTGCGGCGTCTTGCCGGCGACGTGACCTGGCGGGCGGCGCGCCGGGCCCTCGACCAGGACCTCGACCGTGCGACCGATCCACGCGCGGTTCCGTTCGGCCGCGATGCGCTCCTGGAGGGCGATCACTTGCGACAGCCGGCGGCTCTTCTCGTCGTCGGGGACGGAGTCGTCCCAGGTCGCGGCGCGTGGTGAGCGAGCGGGGCGAGTACTTGTAGAGGTACGCCTGATCGAAGCGCAGATCCTCGAGCAGGTCGACCGTGGCCTGCGTAGTCGGCGGTCGATCTCGTCCGGGAAATCCGACGATGATGTCGGTCGAGAGCGCGATGTCGGGCACCGTGTCGCGGACGCGGCGACCAGATCGCGAATACGCGTGCGACCGTGTAGCCGCGCTGCCATGCGCTCGAGCACGCGCGTCGGAGCCGGACTGCACCGGCAGGTGGAGCTGCGGCGCGATCGTCGGGACGTCGCGCATCGCCGCGATCAGCGCCGGCGTCACGTCGGCGGGATGCGGCGAGGTGAAGCGAATGCGCGCGAGCCCCGACACGTCGGCGGCGCGGCGCAGGAGTCGCGGCGAAGTCGCAGTCGCCGTCGCGATAGGCGTTCACGGTCTGGCCGAGGAACACGACCTCGCGCGCGCCGGCGGCGACGGCGTCGCGCACCTCGCGCGAGGACCGCGTCGACCGGCAGGCTGCGCTCGCGACCGCGCACGTAGGGGACGACGCAGAACGTGCAGAACTTGTCGCAGCCGCGCATGACGGTGATCCAGGCGCGCACGCCGCCGGCGTGCGGCGCGCTGCGAAGATCGGCGTAGGTCTCGTTCGGGATCGAGTCGCACGTCGGTCGTCGCGCGCGTGCGACGCGCCGGCGCCGGATCGTTCGGGTCGTCGTCAGTCGCGTCGCGGAAGTCGGTGACCGGCGCCCGGCTCTGCGCGGATCGCCGCCGAGGAGGGCCGGGCAGGCGGCGATAGGCGTCGGGGCCGATCGACGAGGTCCAGCATCGGCACGCGCTCGGGTGACCGCGGCGCGATGGTGCTGCGCCATGCACCCGGACATGCCCGAGCACGACGATCGGGACGGGCTCGCCTTGAGACGCGCGCGAGATCGGTCAGTCGGCCGACGACGCGCTCCTCGGCGTGCTCGCGGATGGCGCACGTGTTGCAGCAGGATGACGTCGGCCGCGGCGCGGATCGGTGGTGCGGGCGTAGCCGGACGTCGCCGACGTGGCCGAGGATCAGCTCGGCGTCGGCGAAGTTCATCTGACACCCGTAGGTCTCGAGGTAGATGGCGTGGAGCCACGGCGGCGGGACTATGAGCGACGCGCCTCCGACGCGGCAACGCGCGCGTCGCGGCGCGCGCTGTGCGTAGCATGACACGACGCGTGCGCGACGCCGCACGACGATCCTCGCCGTCAGTTTCGCGACATGGAGGCGACGCTGCTTGCTCTGCCCGCGCTGTCAGGTCGCCGTGCCGGTGCGGAAGCGGCTGCTGCTCGTGCTCGCCCGAAGGCGACAAGTTCGAGTACGTCTGCGCGCGCTGCGCCTCGACCTGCGGCACCAAGATCGAGCGCCCACCGCCGCCGCACTTCGGTCGTCGCTGAACGCCGTGCGCATCGTCTCGCTGCTGTGCGCGCTACGGAGATCGTGTGCGCGCTCGGCGCCGGTGAGGCGCTGGTCGGCGTCTCGCACGAGTGCGACTATCCCGCCGGTCGTGCGCGGACTGCCCGCGGTGACGCGGCCGAAGCTCGACGTCCACGCGCGCGAGCGCCGCGATCGACGCCGACGTCCGCGCGTCTCGTCGCCGACGGGCTCGGTGTCTACGAGATCGACGTCGCACGTCTGGCCGCGCTTCGGCCCCGACGTCATCGTCACGCAGCACCAGTGCGAGGTCTGCGCCGGTCTCCTACGCCGAGGTCGAGGCGGCGGCGCGGGCGACGCTCGGAACCGACGTGCGATCGTGTCGCTCGCGCCGAGGACGCTGCGCCGACGTCTGGGACGATCGTCGCGCGGGTCGCGGCCGCGCTCGATCGGGCTACGCGGGGACGCGCGCTGGTCGCTGCGCATCACGGAGCGCCTCGCGTCGCTCGCGCGATCACCGAAGGACTGCCGTGGCCGACGGTCGCCTGCGTCGAGTGGCTCGACCCGCTGATGTTGGCGGCGCACTGGACGTCGGAGCTCGTACGGCCTGCCGGTGGCAGCTATCCGTTTGCCGACGCTCGGCGCGCGGAGCGGCGTCGTCGACTGGGACGTCCTCGCGTCGCCGTCAGCCCGACGTCGTCGTGCTGATGCCGTGCGGGTTTCCGATCGCGCAAACCATGCGCGAGCTCGATCGACGTACGGCACGGCTCGGAATGGCGCGCGCTCCATGCCGTCCGCACGGGCCGCGCGCGAGCGTCGTCGGACGGCAACGCCTACTTCAATCGACCCGGCCCGCGCCTGGTCGAGAGCGCGGAGATCCTCGCCGCGCTGCTCCATCCCGACGAGTGTGGCGACCGCATGGTCGCGGGTGCCGCGCTAGTTGCTCGCTTCTTGACACTCGAAAACGAAGGGCAGTACGGGTCACGGGTGCGCGTTCTCTTGGTCGACGATCATACGCTCTTCCGCCAGGGCCTGCGTACGCTGCTCGAGAAGCACGGGGCGTTTCAGGTGGTCGGGGAGGCCGAGGACGGTCGCCGTGGCGTGACGCTCGTCGAGGAGCTCCATCCCGACATCGTGGTGATGGACATCGCGATGAAGGGCCTGAACGGCATCGAGGCGACGCGTCAGGTACGGAGCCGCTTCCCCGAACACGCAAGTCGTCATGCTCTCCATGCACTCTGCTCGAGTCGTACGTCCGCCAGGCGCTCGAGGCCGGCGCCGCCGGGTACCTCTGAAGAGCGCCGCCGGCAGCGAGCTCGTCGCCGCGCTCGAGAGCGTCCGCAACGGCGGCAGCTACTTCAGCGCGCCCGGTCTCTCGGATGATCGTCGAGGGCTATCTCGAGACCAGCAGAAGCGGCGACGGCCGAAAAGCTCTCCGTCCTGACGCCGCGCGAGCGCGCGAGTGCTTGCAGCTGATCGCCGAAGGCAACAGCTACAAGGGAGATCGCCGTCGGCACTGAAGATCAGCCCGAAGACCGTCGGCCAGCATCGGGATCGCCTGATGCAGAAGCTCCACTGCCGGCGCACAGCGGAGCTCGTGAAGTTTGCTTTGCGGGAAGGCGTAACGCCTGAACTCTGAGTAAGCTATCTGGTTGCTAGATGAACTTGCTCTCCGGCGAGTACAGCTTGGAACGCGTCCGGTAGTCAAGTCCACGACTCTAGGGAAAATTTCCTAAGGGCATAGGGAAATGGATGCATTTACATAGCTTCGGGCTGGCGACAATAAAGTGGTCGCGTCGTGGGGAGTTGGTTCGGGCATTCCTCAATGCCTTATCCAGAACACCAAGTGCTCATGGCTTATCCTCCTTCTCTCTAGGCGGCGGCGCTCACGGACACGGCACCCGGGATCGTCGCCTCCCAGAGAGGCTCTCCCGAAGATCTCCCTCGCATTTTTGATTCACCCCAGCCTCCGCTAAGTCCCGACGCTCCATGGCGCCGCACCATCGACGCGAAGGTCGTGCTTCGTCACGTCCCCGTGTGCGGTCGTCACGGTCAGCGACACCAGGACGCCGGCCGATGACCGAAGTGGGCCCCTGATTTGCCGTGCGCCTCGAGGCTCGGGGCCATCAGGTCGCCGTGAGCACGATCGTGGCGGACGAGCGTCGATGCCATCCGCGCAGCAGTGCTGGAGGTCGTCGGGCGTGCCGATGTCCAGGCCGTGATCGTGACGCGGTGGAACCGGGATCGCCCCCCGCGACGTCACCGATCGAAAGCCTCGCGCATGAGTGGACCAAGGAGCTCCCCGGATTCGGCGAGATCTTCGCGCGCTCAGCTTCGCCGAGATCGGCGCCGCGGCCTTCTTGAGCCGAGCTGACGGCGGGCGTCATCGCGGGAACGTTCGTTGCCCGTCCTGCCGGGATCCTCGGCCGCTTGCGAGCTCGCGCTCGACCGCATCCTCGTTCCGGAGCTCGGACACCGCGTCGGCCTGCTCGCCCCGAGGACTCCGTCGTGACGGTTCGCGTGCTCTTCTTTGCGTACCTTCGCGAGCGCGCTGCCGGTGGTTCGCGAGGTTACGCTCGAGGTTTCCGACCGGCACGACGATCGACGCGCTCTGGCAGAGTCCCTCAGTCGCCCGCTTCGATCGGCTGCCTGTCGAGCCGCCGCGTTTCGCCGTGAACCGGCTCTACGTTGACAAGACCCACCCTCTCCCACGACAATGACGAGCTCGCGTTGATTCCACCCGTAAGCGGCGGAAAATGATGGCCAAAATCGTTCTTTCGCGTGACCGAGCGACAGCATCGACACCGAGCGCTGCTGGCCGACGTCGGCGATCCGGCGGCGGGCGGTACGGCGCTCTTCGTCGGGACGACGCGGAACGAGAACGAAGGTCGGTCGTCGAGCGCCTGAATACGAGGCCTACGGAGGCGATGGCCGTCGACGAGAATGCGACGCATCGGCGACGAAGATCGCCCGCCGCTGGCAGCGTAGTTGCGGTATCCATGGTCCACAGGGTAGGGTCGTGCCCGTCGGGTAGGCGCAGCGTCGCGCGTCGGCGTGTCTCGGCGGCCCATCGCGAGGAGGCGTTCGCGCGCCTGCCGCTACGGCATCGACACGCTCAAGGCGACGGTCCCGATCTGGAAGAAGGAATACTACCAAGGCGGCGAACATTGGGTGGGGCCGTGTCACGCGCACGCCGCAGCCGGCACGAGGGTGAGATGAAGATCGGAAGGCGGTCCACGCGGGATATTGCTGGGGCGTCGAGCGCGCGCTCGACATCGTGACGGATACGGCGGCGGCACATCCCGGCGAGACGGTCCGGACGCTCGGTCCCATCATCCACAACTCGCACGTCGTGCAGTCGCTCGAGAGAAGTGCGTGCAATCGGTGAACGGGCCTCCGACGAGCTGGCAGGCGGCGACACCGTCATCATCCGTACCCACGGCGTTCCGCCCGAGACCTTACGAGCAGGCGAAGGCGCAGGGCTTGAACGTCGTCGATGCGACTGTCCTCTGGTGACGCCTTGGTGCAGAACAAGGCGAAGCAGCTCGTGCAGGAAGGGTACCACCTCGTGATCTTCGGCAACCCGCAGCATCCCGAGGTGATCGGCACTGATCGGTCACGCCGGCGGCAAGGCGACCGTCATCGAGCGTCCCGAGGACGTCGCGAAGACGTCGTTCCCGAAGCGCGTCGGGTGTCGTGCGTGCAGACGACGCAGGAGATCGAGCTGCTCGCGTCGTTCCTCGCCGAGCTCGCGCCGCGCTGCAAGGAGCTCAAGATCTTCAACACGATCTGCAACCCCACCATCGAGCGCCAAGAGGCGGCCCGCGAGCTCGCGCGCGACGTCGAGGTCGTGATCGTCGTCGGCGGCAAGAACAGCTCGAACACGCGGCACCTCGCGGAGGTCTGTCGCGAGGAGGGTGCGGTCGCGCATCACATCGAGGACGCCGACGGAGCTCGACCCGACGTGGGTGCAGGGCATCGCAGCAACGTGGGCGTCACCGCCGGCGCATCGACACCGGGCTGGCTCATGGATCAGGTCATCGAGCGCATCCAGGCGATCGGCGAACCGGCGTAGTCACGCGCGACAGTCGCTACGGCGGCACCAATCGCCGGACGTCACGTTGACCGTTTTTGAGCGCTGCGTGATAGCGTTCGCCGACTACCACCATGTCTCGCTCCGTCCGCGTCGGCTTGATGATCGCGGGGCTGCGTGCTCGCTGCCGGCTGCGGACCTGTCCGGCGCACGCTGCCCGCACTCCCGCCGATCTGCAGTGGAATCGCCCAGGAGCGCACTGCCCGGACGCCATGACTCCAGTCGACCCGCAGGTCGCCGCGATGGGCGAGTTCTTGGTCGGCGAGGTCGCGCTCAACGACGGCAACTACGACGTCGGTCTGAACGCCTTTCGCTCCGCGGTCGCGCACGATCCCGAGAGCCCGCTGCTCCGCCAGCGCTCGCCGATGCTGCTCGTACGGCAAGGGCATGCTCGCCGAAGCGCTCGAGCACTGTCAGAAGGTCGTCGAGATCGAGCCCAGAACACCGAGGCGCGGCTTGCTCTCGCCGGCATCCTGTCGGCGCTGAACCGCCACGGACGAGTCGGTCGCGGCGTATCGGCAAGGTGATCGAGCTCGAGCCGCGCAATCAGGAAGCGTATCTCTATCTCGGGGCGCTCTACGGAAAGCAGGGCAGGTACGACCAGGCCGGTCGCCACGCTCACCAAGCTGATCGAGCTGAATCCGCGCTCGGTGCTCGGCTACTACTACCTCGGGCGGGTGCACACGTCGGCCGGACAGCTCGACCAGGCCGAGCACTACATTCCGCGAGGCGTTGGCGCGCAATCCCCAGTCCGAGCTGATCCTCATGGACCTCGCGACGCTCTACGAGCTCCGCAAGGACTATCCGAAGGCCATCGAGCTCTATCAACAGATCCTCGCCGCAGAATCCACGGCAGCGCGCTCCGCAAGCGTCTCTGGCGGCCTCTACATCGGTCAGAAGAAGCTCGACGAGGCGCTGCTCCAGTACCACGCGCTCGAGAAGATCGAGAACGATCCCGAGGAGACGCGCATCAAGATCGCGCTCATCTATTTCGAGAAGGGCGAGTACGATCGCGCCGCGACCGAGCTGAACCTCGGTGCTCGCGGCCGAGCCCGACGAATCAACGCGTCCGCTACTACCTCGGCTCGGTGTACGCACAGACCGCAGGAGTACGCGAAGGCGCATCGAGCAGCTGCAGCGCATCGAGCGCCGCCTCGAGTACTACGTCGACGCGCGCATTCAGCTCGCGGCCGATCTATCAGCGTGAGAACAAGACACGCCGACGGCGATCCGCGAGATCCAGCACGCGCTCGAGGCGAAGGGCAAGAACGCCGAGCTGCTCGCGCTATCTCGGCGCGCATCTACGCGAGCGAGAAGCAGTACACGCAAGCGATCGTCGGTGCTCGAGCAGGCCGTCAGCCTCGAGCCCGACAACGATCAGCACGTCTTCTCGCTCGGCGCCACGTACGACGAGGCCAAGAACAAGCCGAAGGCGATCGAGATGATGCAGCGGGCGATCGCGCTCAATCCGCAGAACGCGCGCGGCGCTCAACTATCTCCGGCTACACCTACGCGGAGCAGGGCGAGCGCCTCGACGAGGCCGAGAAGCTGATCCGGCGCGCGCTCGCGATCGAGCCCGACGACGGCTTCTACATCGACTCGCTCGGCGTGGGTGTACTACCATGCGCGGCGACTATCGCGCGCGCGGTCGAGCAGCTCGAGCGCGCCATCGAGCACGCCGGCGACGACCCGACGGTCACCGAGCACCTCGGCGACGCCTACGAGAAGACCGGCAAGACCCGCGACGCCGATCCGCGTCTATCGAGGAGGCGCCTGCGGCAAGGCGAAAGAGCCGGAGCAGATCGACCGCTTGAAGGCAAGCTCGGGCCCTCGGTGCCGGGACGCGCGCGGGTGCGACGCGAGTCGTGAGCGCCGCGCGCGGCTCGCGATGGTGGTGCGCGGCGGGTTGTGCTCGCGACGGCGTGCCAGCCGGCGAAGCTGCGACCGCGACTGCCGGCGACGGTGCCGCCGGCGCGCACGATTGCTCGACGTGCTCGCCGCGCCGTGCCGCCGTCGCGCTCGGTTCGCGGGTTCGCGCAGATCGCCTACGAGAGCGGCGAGGACAACCTCGGCGCGCGGCACGCCGTGCTGGTCGTCGGCGGCCCGACCATTTCCGCCTCGAGGTGCCTGTCGCCGTTCGGCGCGCTCGCGGTCGATCGCGAGCGACGCGCGCGAGCTCGTGGTGTACGCGCGGCGCGAGGCGAAGATCTATCGCGGGCCGGCGACCGCGGCGAGCGTCGGCGCTACACCTGGGTCCCGGTCGACGTCGCCGACGTGGCCGCGATCCTGCTCGGGACGCCGCCGGAACGCGCAGCGTCGATCGGACCCGCGACGGTCGCGCCGACGAGCCGCCGGCGCCTTCAAGCTCGTCGATCCCGGTCGCCGGCGGCCGCGCAGCGTCGTGTGGTTCGATCCGACACGCTCGATCGCCGATCGCCAGCGAGACGCCGCTCGGCGGACGGTCGTCAGGTTGCGCGTCGCGTTCGGCGACTATCAAGCCGATCGGCTCGCTGCGCTTTCCGCACGCCATCGACATGCGCGCCGAGCCCGGCGATCGCGTCGTCGCGGTGCGATACGCGTCGCCGTCGCTCAACACCGACATCGCCGACACCCTGTTCAGCTTTCCGCCACGCGACGGGCCTCGAAGAGCTCGTGATCGAGCAGTATCCGGTCGGAGGTGGAGGATGAGGAGCGCAACGTCGCGATCGCGTGCTGCGTCATCGTGTCGCGCTCGGGCTCGCGAGCCGGGTGCCGCAAGAGCGGCGAGCGAGTCGCCTGCGCGCAAGGGCGATCGCATCGTCACGGCGATGATCAGCGATCCCAAGACGTTCAACCCGCTGCTGTCGGTCGATTCGGCGTCGTCGGAGGCCGTCGGACGAGGTGTTCGAAGGCCTCGTCCGCATGAATCCGAAGACGACGCTCGTCGGAGCCGGTGCTCGCGACGTCGTGGGAGCACGACGAGGCCGGGACCACCTGGACGTTCCATCTGCGGAAGGACGTCACCTGGCACGACGGCGACGCCGTTCACGGCCGACGACGTCGCGTTCACGATCCAGGCGATCTTCGATCCCGAAGGTGCCGAACAGCTCGAAGCACGTGCTCACGGTCGGCGGCCAACCGATCCGAGCCGAGGTCGTCGATCCGCACACCGTCAAGCTCATCCTCGCCGAGCCGTTCGCGCCGCTGCTCGAACAGCATCGGGTTCGCGCATCCTGCCGAAGCACATTCTCGGAGCGGCGCTGCGCGGACGGGACGTTCGCGCAGACCTGGGGCATCGACACGCCGCCCGAGAAGATCGTCGGCGACCGGACCCGTATCGCCTGGCGCGCTACGTCCCGGCGCAGCTCCTGCAGTACACGCAGCAACCCGACCTATTGGATGCAGCGACGAGAACGGCGGTGCGCTTCCCGCGGCTCGCCGAGCGCACGCAGCCTGATCGTGCCCGACCAGAACACGATGTACTCTGAAGTTCCTCGACCGCCAGCTCCACGTGTACTCGCCGCGGCCCGGAGAGAGATCGACGACCTCCGCAAGCGCAGCGACGAGCTCGAGATCACGCTCACCAAGATCGGCCTCGATACCGGCATGTTGTTCGTGAGCTTCAACCGCAATCCGGCGCACTACGTGAAGGACGGCACGACGCGATCCGCGGCTCGACTGGTTCACGGATCCGAAGTTCGTGCAGGCGATCGCGCACAGCGTCGACACGAAGAGCATGATCCAGAACACCTACTTCGGGTACGGCGAGCCCGCGGTGTCGTCGATCTCGCCCGAGAACAAGCCGTGTTCTACGATCCCGAACCTGAAGCCCTACGAGTACGATCTCGAGCGCGCGCGCCGCTTGCTCGACGAGGGCGAGCTATCGCGATCGCGACGGCGACGGCGTCCGCGAGGACGCCAAGGGCCAGTCGCTCGAGTTCGAGCTCTCGACCAACGCCGGCAACCAGGTGCGCGAACGGCTCTGCTCGATCCTCAAGGAGGACTGGACGAAGCTCGGCCTCAAGGTGAACTATCGGCCGCTCGACTTCGCGACGCTCGTCGAGAAGCTCTCGGTCAACTTCGATTGGGACGCGATGGTGATGGGCTTCACGGGCGGCGTCGAGCCGCACAACGGCTCGAACCTGCTGCGCTCGTCGGGCAATCTCGCACCTCTGGCAGCCGAACCAAGAGAAGCCGGCGACGCGCGTGGGAGGCGGAGATCGACCGCGAGATCGACGCTCGGCGCGCGTGAGCTCGATCCGCGAGAAGCGCCGCAGCGCACTACTGGAAGATCCAGGAGATCCTCCATCGCGAGCTGCCGATGATCCAGCTCGTCCGCGCAACAGCGGTTCGTCGCGGCGAAGTCGTACCTCGTCGACTTCAACCCCACCGTCTGGGGTCTCTACCAGCCCGAGCGCATCGCCATCCGGCCCTGAGCGATGCTGCGGTTCATCCTCCGCCGGATGGCGCAGATGATCCCGCTGCTGATCGGCATCACGTTCCTTGTCGTTCGTGGTCGTCGACCTGGCGCCGGGCGACTTCTTCGACACGCTCAGCATGAATCCTTCGCATCTCGCCCGACCTGGTGCGCGAGATGAAGGTCGAGTTCGGCTACGGGCAGCCGCTGCCGGTGCGCTACGGCCGCTGGCTCTGGCGGGTCGTCCATCTCGACCTCGGGATGTCGATCGCGTATCGAGTCGGCGTGCTGCGAGCTGATCGAGAGCCGCGCGCTCAACACCGTGATCCTGGCGGTCGCGAGCATGGTGTTCACGTGGGCGCTCGCCATCCCGATCGGCATCATCGTCGCGCTCCGGCGCGGCACGATCCTCGACCGCGCGCTGTCGTTCGTGTCGTTCTTCGGCATGTCGGTCCCGAGCTTCTTTCTCGCCTTCCTGCTCATGTACCTGGCGCTCGAGACCGGGTGGTTTCCCGGTCGGCGGCACGACGTCGCTCGACTACCCGATTCTCTCGCCGCTCGAGCAGCTCGGCGATCGCATCGCGCATCTGGTCCTGCCGGTGATCGTGCTCGGCACGGGCGGCATGGCGAGCCTGATGCGTCTCATGCGGAGCCAGCTGCTCGAGATCCAGAGCGCCGACTACGTCCGGACCGCCCGCGCCAAGGGCGTTCCGGAGTGGCTCGTGGTCTCGAAGCACATTCTGCGGAACGCCCTGAACCCGTTCGTGACCCTCGCGGGCTACGAGCTCGGCACGCTGCTCGGCGGCGCGGCGCTTGGTCGAGGCGGTCATGAATCTCCAGGGTCTCGGAACGCTGATGCTCGACGCCGTGCGCTCGCTCGACCTCTATCTCGTCATGGGATCGGTGCTGATGGGGTCGGTCTTGCTCCTCCTCGGCAACCTGCTCGCCGACGTCGCGCTCACGCTGGTCGATCCGCGGATCGATTTCTCGCGTCTCGAGGCGGTGCGCTGACGTGGCGCGGCGCCGCCTCGCGATGAGCTGGCCGGTTCGCATGAGCATCGTCGTGCTGGCGCTGTTCTACACGGGCGCGCTTTTGCGCCGTTCTTCGCGCCCTACGACTACGCCGAGCAGAACCGCGGATTTCCGAATTGTCCGCCGTCGTCGTTGCACGTGAACCCTCCGAGCCTCTGGGCGAGCGAAGGCATGCTCGTACACGCACCCTTCGTCCTCGCGGCAGGCACCGGACGCCGCTACTCGCAGACCGACGAGAGGATTCCGCTCGCCTGGTTCACGCGCGGCAGCCTGCTCACGACCCGCGATCCCGCGGCGCGCGTCTTCCTGCTCGGGACCGACGGGCTCGGTCGCGACCTCTTTCTCGCGCATCGTCTACGGCGAGCCGAATCAGCCTCACGGTCGGGCTCCTCGGCGTGGCGATCAGCTTCGCGATCGGGCTCACCGTCGGTGCCGTTGCGGGCTACGTCGGCGGCCGCGTCGACGACGTCGTCATGCGGAGTCACCGAGGTGCTGATGTCGCTGCCGTCCTTCTACTTCTCTGCTGGCGCTCGCGGCCGTGATCCCGCCGTCGCTCAGCTCGGCGCAAACCTTCCTCATGATCGTCGTCATCATGAGCTTCATCCGGTGGGCCGGGTTCGCCCGCATCATCCGCGGCATGGTGTGCTCGATCCGCGAGCTCGACTACGTCCAGAGCGCGCGCGCGCTCGGCGCCGGTCGCATCGCGCATCATCGTGCGTCACGTGATCCCGGCGACCTTCGGCTACACGATCGTCGCCGCCACCCTCAGCATTCCGGGGTTCATCCTCGGCGAGAGCGCGCTCTCGCTGCTCGGGCTCGGGATCCAGGAGCCGGACGCGAGCTGGGGCAACCTGCTCGCCGACGCGCAGAACGTCCAGAGCATCGCGCAATTCCCGTGGATCTTGTCGCCCGGGCGTGTTCATCTTCCTGACGATCATGTCGTTCAACTTTCTCGGCGACTATCTGCGTGACACGCTCGACCCGCGGAGCGTCGGAGCCGGCGGATGACCGAGCGGACTGCCGCTCCTCGACGTGCGTGATCTCCACACCCACTTCGAGACCGACGAGGGCGTCGGCCGGGCCGTCGACGGCGTGAGCTTCACCGTCGAGACCGGACGTACGCTCGGGATTCTCGGCGAGTCGGGATGCGGCAAGAGCGTGACGGCGCTCTCGATCCTCCGGCTCGTGAGTCCGCCGGGGCGCGTGGTGTCGGGCGCAATCCTCTATCGCGGCAAGGATCTCTTGCGGCTCACGGAACGCGAGATGCGAGCCGTTCGCGGCGCCGAGATCGCGATGGTCTTCCAGGAGCCGATGACGTCGCTGAACCCCGTCTTCACGATCGGCAACCAGATCGGCGAGGCCGTGCGTCTCCACCAGCGGCTCGACCGGTCCGGCGTGCGCGACGCGGGTGATCGAGGCCCTGCGGAGGGTCGAGATTCCGGAGCCCGAGCGACGTGCCAAGAGCTATCCCCACGAGCTCTCGGGCGGCATGCGCCAGCGGGCGATGATCGCCATGGCGCTCGCATGCGAGCCGAGCCTGCTGATCGCCGACGAGCCGACGACGGCGCTCGACGTGACGATCCAGGCGCAGATCCTCGAGCTCCTACGCGGGCTCCGCGATTCGCTCGGCATGGCCATGATCCTCATCACGCACGATCTCGGGATCGTGGCCGAGCAGGCCGACGAGGTCGCCGTCATGTACGCGGGTCGGATCGTCGAACGCGCGTCGGCCGATCGAGATCTTCGAGCGTCCACTCCATCCCGTACACGGTGGCCTTGATGCAGGCCGGGCGCGAAGCGCGAGGACGTCGGCCGCGGCCACCTCGAAGCGTTGCCCGGCACGGTGCCGAGTCTCTTTCGCCGACCCAGCGGATGTCGATTCCGTGATCGCTGCGCGCGCGCCATTGCGGAATGCGCCGAGGTCGATCCCATGCTCGAGGAGAAAGCGCCGGCCCACGAGGTCGCGTGCATCCGCGTATGAGCGACCCACGACGACCGCCCGCTACCGTGCGCGATCCCGAGGACGGCGGTCCGCTGCTCGTCGCACGAGGTCTCACCAAGCACTACCCGGTCGGCGGTGGACTCTTCGGCGGCGGCAAGCTCGTCGTTCGCGCCGTCGAAGGTGTCGACCTCGAGATCCGCGCTGGCGAGACCCTGGGCGTCGTCGGCGAGTCCGGTTGCGGAAAGTCGACGCTCGGGCGCTGCTTGCTCCGGCTGGTCGAGCCGACCGCGGGCGAGGTCCGCTTCGACGGCCAGGACGTCCTCGCGCTCCCCGCCGCCGAGCTCCGACGCATGCGCCGCGCCATGCAGATCATCTTTCAGGATCCCTACGCGTCGCTGAACCCGCGGATGCGCGTCGGCGCGATCGTCGCCGAGGGGCATCGAGGTTCACGGCCTCGCGCAGGGCGCCGAGAAGCGTCGTCGGGTCGAAGCGCTGCTGCAGCAGGTCGGGCTCGGTCCGGAGCACCACGACCGCTACCCGCACGAGTTCAGCGGCGGCCAGCGTCAGCGTATCGGCATCGCGCGTGCGCTCGCGGTCGGCCCGCGCTTCATCGTCGCCGACGAGCCGGTATCCGCGCTCGACCTGTCGATCCAGGCGCAGGTCCTGAACCTCATGGCCGACCTGCAGGCGCAGATGGGCCTCGCGTACCTCTTCATCTCGCACGACTTGCGCGTCGTCGAGCACATCAGCCACCGGGTCGCCGTGATGTACCTCGGTCGCATCGTCGAGCAGGCGCCACGCGCGACGCTGTACGCGCAATCCGCGGCATCCCTATACGCGGGCCTTACTGTCGGCCGTTCCCGTGCCCGATCCGCGCCATCGTCCGCAACGGACGCCGCTTGCGGGCGACGTCCCGAGCCCGCTCAATCCGCCGAGCGGGTGCGCGTTCCACCCGCGTTGCCCGTACGCCGAGCCGCGTTGTCGCACCGAGATCCCCGCGCTGATCGAGGGTGCCGGCCAGCACGCGGTCGCGTGTCACGTCTTTCCCGCACCGACGGAATGATCTAGGAAGGTTACGTGGGGATCGTTGGCAGCCGCGGCGGCCGGCACCGCCGAAACCGTTGGCCCCGCGTCCGATACCGGCGCGCGCTCCCGAGGCCGGCCTGATCGGATGGCGCGAGATCCGCACCGTCCTCGACAAGGGCACCCAGGTCAACGGCAAGCTCAGCTTCTCGGCGCCGACACGCATCGAAGGGCGGCTGCGCGGCGAGGTGCGGGCGACGGACCTTCTCGAGGTCGCCGCGTGCGGCGTCGTTCACGGCTCGATCTGGGCGAAGACGCTGATCGTCGCCGGCGAGGTCCGCGGGCAGGTGCTGGGCGCCGACCGGGTCGAGATCCAAACCGGCGCGCGCGTGTTCGGGCTCATCGAGACCCGTGCGCTCGTCATCGCCGAGGGCGCCACGTTCGAAGGCGACCTCCGCATGAACGCGGAAGAGACGGTCGCCGAGCTCGATCAACCCGCCCGCGGCTGACAGCCACGGGCGGCGACGCGCAGGGCCGAAATCTACTGACCCGTCTTGGTCGTACGCGTCGAGGTGTCCTCCTCGATGCGCGCGGCCTTCCCGGAAAGCTCACGCAGATAGTAGAGCTTCGCCCGTCGGACCTTGCCGTAGGAGACGACCTCGATCTTGTCGACGCGCGGCGAATGCAGCGGGAAGGTGCGCTCCACGCCGACGCCGTACGAGGTCTTACGGACCGTGAACGTCTCGCGGATGCTGCCGCCGCTGCGACGGATGCAGACGCCTTCGAAGAGCTGGATGCGTTCCTTGTCGCCTTCGACGATGCGCACGTGGATGCGGAGCGCGTCGCCGGGGCGGAACGCAGGTTGCGTGTCCTTCAGTTGCTGCTGCTCGATGCTTTCGATGATGTTCATGGGTGAGCCTCCTGTATGTCTTCCTGCCGTCCACACATCCGGTCGAGGATGATGGCTGCGGCGCTGCGTACGGAGAGATGGTTGTAGTCGCCCGTTCCGAGGACGGCGGGCAGCTGATGATCGGCGCGGTCGATGATCTCCTCGGTCAGACCCCAGCCGGTGCCGAACACGATCAGCAGGGGACGCTCGGTCTCGGCGATCAAGCGGCGGAGCCCGGCGTACGTGATCGTCGGCCGATGCGTACGGGCCGAGGTGACGAGCAGCATCGGCGCCACGCCGGCGTCGCGCTCGACGTCGACGATCGTGTGGTCGAGGTCCTCCGTGAGGCCGACGAGCGCGAGCGCGTCCTTGCGGGTCGCGTTGTAGCTGGCGCCCCAGCCCGACCCCCAGTGCTCGAGGATGCGCGCCGAAAGCTCGCGGAGCGCGTGCACCGGCGTCACGACGTAGAAGCGGCGCACTCCGAAAGTGCAAGCGCTGCGCGCGATGTCGTGGATGTCCATGTGGGTCACGGCCGTCGTCACGACCTGACGGTTCTTGTCGTAGACGGGGAAGTGCAGGAGGGCGAGGTAGAGCGGGGCCATGTCATCGCTCCTCGCCGTGCCGCGTGCCGCGAGGTCGGGGCGCGTGCGGGCGGTGAGCTCACGCGCGGCGGCCGTGCGCCACGCTTCGACCGCCGCGTGGTCGCCTGACAGCAGGACCGGTGGGACGGCGCGATCGCGGAAGATCTCCGGACGGGTGTACTGCGGATACTCCAGCTGATCGTCGACGAACGACTCCGAGGCGGCGGACGCGAGGTTCCCGAGGGCCCCGGGGATCTGTCGCACGACGGCGTCGATCACGACCAACGCGGCGGGCTCGCCTCCCGAGAGGACGTAGTCACCGATCGACAGCTCCTCGTCCACGAAGTCGCGGACACGCTCGTCGACGCCCTCGTAGCGGCCACACACCAAGACCAGATTCTCGACGGCCGAGAGCGCCATGACCTTGCGGTGGTCGAGGGCGCGACCGCGCGGCGACAGGAGGACCCGGTGCGCCTCTGGTGCCACCGTCGCGATCGCTTCGAGCGCATCGACGATCGGCTCGACCTTCATCACCATCCCATGACCGCCGCCGTACGGTGTGTCGTCCGTCGAGCGGTGGCGATCGTGGTGTACTCCCGGAGGTCGACGAGCGACACCTGCAAGAGGCCGGTCTCACGCGCACGCTTCGGAATGCCGACGGCCAAGGCGGACGCGAAGAACTCCGGGAAGATGGTGACGACGTGGATCCGCATGGCTCAACCGTCGAGCAGCCCGGAATCGGCTCGATGACCACGCGATGCCCTGCGAGGTCGATCGATCGGACGACGTCGGCGATCATCGGAATCAAGATCTCTCGCGAGGCCGTCTTGCACGACCAGTACCTCGTTGGCGCCGGTCGAGAAGGACCGCTCGATCGTGCCGAGCCGTTCGCCGGCGTTGGTGACGACGTCGAGGCCTTCGAGCTGGTAGACGTAGACCTCGCCCGGAGCGGGCGCGGGAAGCTCGTCCTCGCGGACTGCCAGCACCTGGCCGACGAGCGTGGTCGCGGCGTCGATGGTGTCGACGCCCTGCACGCGGCAGGAGGACGACGTTCCCGTGCGGACGAACGTCGTCGAGCGTGATCGACCGATGACCGACTGGGTCGTGGTCGGCGCCCCGAAGCGGGCGAGGAGTCAGGTAGACTGACCGGCCGGTTGGCGGCGGACTAGTGGTCGAATCGTAGGGATGGAAGCGAAGCAAACCGCGGACGCCGTGCGTCCCGACGATTTCGCCGAGCGCGATCAGCCGTCCCGGCGACGATGTGTGTGCCTCGTCCTTCATGCTGCATGGGGTAGTACGTGCGACAGAGCGTCATGCCGTCGTTTCGCCTACTTGTCCTCGACGATCTCCAAGACCACCTTGCGATTGGTGCGCGAGGCGGCGGCGTTCAGGATGGTGCGGATGGATTTGGCGGTGCGGCCCTGTTTGCCGATGATGCGCCCGAGGTCTTCACGTGCGACCTTGAGCTCGAGGACGGACGCGGTGTCACCCTGCGTCTCCTTGACCTCGACGGCGTCCGGATTGTTGACGAGGTACCGGGCCAGGTACTGCACCAGCTCCTTCATGTCGTCTCCCCGGAGCGATTCCGGCCCGCTTGATCAGCTGGGCGACCGTCTGCGACGGAAGGGCCCCACGCCGAATCCACTCATGGAGTTTTTCTTTTTGAAGTCAACAATGGGTGGGTTTGGAAGGGGATCATAGGTGCCGACTTGGTCGATCGTACGACCTCCGCGCGGTGCGCGCTTGTCGGCGACCACGATGCGATAGAAGGCATGCTTCTTGGTCGCCGCGGCGGGCGAGCCGGATGACGACGCTCATACTGGTTCCCTTTCGTGCCCGGTCCTAGCCGGGGAGCATATTGGTCAAGCGGCCCAAGCCTCCGGGGCCCATTTTGGTGAACTTCTTCATCATCTTCTTAGTCTGCGCGTATTGTTTCAGGAAACGATTGACTTCGGCGACATTGGTGCCGCTCCCGAGCGCGATCCGCTTGCGCCGGCTGCCATTGAGGATGGCGTCGTTCCGACGCTCTTCCTTGGTCATCGAGTTGATGATCGCTTCGATGCGCTTCAGCTCCGAGTCGGCGACCCCGGGATCCACCTTGCCGGCGAGCTTCTTCATGCCGGGGATCATACCGAGCAGGTCGCCCATCGAGCCGAGCTTCTTCACCATCTGGAGCTGGTCGCGGAAGTCCTCGAGCGTGAACTCGTTCTTGCGAAGCTTCTTCTCGAGCGCCTCGGCCTGCTTCTGATCGTAGGCCTTCTCGACCTTCTCGATCAGCGACAGGACGTCGCCCTGCCCGAGGATGCGCGAGGCCATCCGATCGGGGTGGAACGGCTCGAGCGCCTCGGGCTTCTCGCCCATGCCGACGAAGAGGATCGGGGCGCCCGTGACGGCGCGGATCGAGAGCGCGGCGCCGCCGCGGGCGTCGCCATCGAGCTTGGTGAGGACGACGCCGTCGATCTGCAGCTGATCGTGAAACCCCTGCGCCACGTTCACGGCGTCTTGGCCGGTCATCGCGTCGGCCACGAGGAGCACGTACTTCGGCGAGACCGCCGCTTTGATCGCGACGAGCTCGGCCATCAGCGCTTCGTCGATGTGCAGCCGGCCCGCCGTATCGATGATGACGGTGTCGTGGCCGCCCGTGCGGGCCGCCGTCACGCCGGCGCGCGCGAGGTCGACCGGCTTCGCGTCGGCGCTCGAGGCATGCACGGGGAGACCGAGCTGGGATCCCAGCGCCTGCAGCTGCTCGATTGCGGCTGGCCGGTAGACGTCGGCGGGGACGAGGTACGGCTCGGCGGCCGCGCTCGAGCTTCAGGTAGCGGCGCGAGCTTGGCGGCGCTGGTCGTCTTGCCCGAGCCCTGCAGGCCGACCAGCAGGATCGTGACCGGCGGCGGCACGCCGAGGTCGAGCGTCACCGCCTTTTCGCCCATCGTCTTGATGAGCTCCAAGTGGATGAACTTCAGGAGGTGCTGCTCGGGTGTGAGGCTCTGCAGGACCTCCTGGCCGAGCGCCTGCTCGCGGATCGCCTCGATGAAGCGCGGTCACGACCGGGAGGGCAACGTCCGCCTCGAGGAGGGCCATACGGACCTCCCGAAGCGCCTCGGTCATGTGGCGTTCGGTGATACGGCCGTGGCCGCGCAGGCGCTTGAAGACCTGCTCGAGCTTGTCGCCTAGTGCGTCGAACATACGGAAGAAGGAAAGCGCGTGAACCTATAGGAGTGAGGCGTAAAGAGAAACCCCCGAAACCCTTAGGCTGCGCGAGCCGTTTGGATGGTTTCGGGGGTTTTCGTACTGATACTCGCCCGAGGCGGGACCGCCAGTTACATCATGCCGCCCATGCCACCCATGCCGCCCATACCCGGCGGCGGGCCGCCCGCGGCCTGACTTCTCCTCGGGCTTTTCGGCGACGGTGGCCTCGGTGGTGAGCAAGCAGACCCGCAACCGACGAGGCATTCAGAAGCGCCGTCCGGACCACCTTGGTCGGGTCCGATGATGCCCGGCCTTGATGAGATCCTCGAACTCCTCGGTGTGGGCATTGAAGCCGTGGGCGCCCTTGGAATTGCGGATCTTGTCGAGGACGATCGAGCCTTCCCAGCCGGCGTTGTTGGCGATCTGCCGGCAGGGCTCCTCGACGGCGCGGCGGATGATGTTGACGCCGACCTTCTCCTCCTCGGTGCCGCCCTTGAGCGCATCGAGGGCAGACGAGGCACGGATGAGGGCGACGCCGCCACCAGGGACGATGCCTTCCTCGACCGCGGCGCGGGTCGCGTGGAGCGCGTCCTCGACCCGGGCCTTCTTCTCCTTCATCTCGATCTCGGTCGCCGCGCCGACGCGGATCACGGCGACGCCGCCGATCAGCTTGGCGAGACGCTCCTGCAGCTTCTCACGGTCGTAGTCGGAGGTGGTCTCCTCGATCTGGCGCCCGGATCTGCTTGATGCGGCCCTCGATGTCGGCCCGCTTGCCGGCGCCGTCGACGATCGTGCGTGTTGTCCTTGTCGACGACGACGCGCTTGGCCTTGCCGAGGTCGTTCAGGGTGATGCTCTCGAGCTTGATGCCGAGCTCTTCGGCGATCACCTTGCCGCCGGTCAGGATGGCGACGTCCTCGAGCATGGCCTTGCGGCGGTCGCCGAAGCCCGGGGCCTTCACCGCGACGCACTGGAGCGTGCCGCGGATCTTGTTGACGACCAGCGTCGCCAGCGCCTCGCCCTCGACGTCCTCGGCGACCATGATGAACGGCCGGCCGGTGCGTGGCGATCTGCTCCAGGATCGGGAGCAGGTCCTTCATGTTGCTGATCTTCTTCTCGTTGATGAGAAGGTACGGATCGCTCGAGCACGACTTCCATGCGCTCGGGGTCGGTCACGAAGTACGGCGAGAGGTAGCCGCGGTCGAACTGCATGCCCTCGACGACCTCGAGGGTCGTCTCGAGGCTCTTCGCCTCCTCGACCGTGATGACGCCTTCCTTGCCGACCTTGTTCATGCGCCTCGGCGATGATCTCGCCGACGGTCGGTGTCGTTGTTGGCGGAGATGGTGCCGACCTGGGCGATCTCCTTCTGGTCCTTGGTCGGCTTCGAGAGCGTCTTCAGCTCGGCGACGATGGCGCCGACGGCGCGGTCGATGCCGCGCTTCAGGCTCATCGGGTCGTGGCCGGCCGCGACCATCTTGATGCCCTCGGCGAAGATGGCGCGGGCGAGCACGGTGGCGGTCGTCGTGCCGTCGCCGGCGACGTCGGAGGTCTTGCTGGCGACCTCCTTCACCATCTGGGCGCCCATGTTCTCGAACTTGTCCTCGAGCTCGATTTCCTTGGCGACGGTGACGCCGTCCTTGGTGATGTTGGGGCGCCGAACGACTTCTCGAGGACCACGTTCCGGCCCTTGGGGCCGAGGGTCACGGTGACGGCGTCCGCCAGGATGTTCACGCCGCGCAGGATGCGATCGCGCGCGTCCTGTCCGAATCGTATCGTTGCTTGGCTGCCATGTGCTTCTGTCTCTCCTAGCCTTCGATCACGCCGAGGATGTCATCCTCGCGCATGATCAGATGTTCCTCACCGTTCATCTTGATCTCGGTGCCGGAGTACTTGCCGAACAGGATGCGTGTCGCCGACCTTGACGTCGAGCGCGGTGAGCTTGCCGTCGTCGTTGACCTTGCCCTTGCCGACCGCGACGACCTTGCCCTCCTGGGGCTTTTCCTTGGCCGTGTCGGGGATGATGATGCCGCCTTTCGTCTTTCTCTTCCTCGGCGATGCGCTTCACGATCACGCGATCCTGAAGTGGGCGAATCTTCATCGATCTCTCCTTTCCTTCTTTGCGGAATTGCTGAGTTTTTCGACCGGTTGTCCCCCGAGCTCCAGGGCGGAGCCGAGGGGGACCGGATTCGCGCGGGATGAAACCCGCGCGCACCATAAACATCGTTCGGGCCTTGTCAACGGCCGGGCGGGGCTAACGACCGAGCTTTCGCCTCTCTTCTTCGAGATATTGCCGGTAGAGCACGTCCCATTCGCCCGAGCCTTCGGGGACACGGCGGGAGAGGCTCGCGATCTTCCGGCGGACCTTGGCGTCGATCGCGTCGTCGACGTTGAAGAAGTCGTTCAGGGCGCGCCTTGATCTCGGTCAGTACGAGGCGGTCGTTGCGCAGGATCGGCGACCTCGTCGCCCTTCTTGATCTCGGCGAGCACGAGGTGTGCGAGCGCCGAAACGCGGCCTTCGGTCGCTCGGCTCACAGGGTGAACCCCCGCTCCTTGGCGATGCGCTCCTTCACGAGCTGCAGCACCTTGTGGCGATCCATCCCTACGAGCTCGCGGCTGTGTGATTCGGCAAAGCGTGCCGCTTCCGCCTCGATCTCCTCCTCGGCGCGGATGTTGGCCCGCAGCGTGGCCACGATCCGTTGCTCGAGCGCCGCACGATTGGAGACGATGCGGAGCAGGCCGCCCGCTTTCTCGAGGCGCGCGAGTACCGACGTGGCGATGCGCTGCATCTCGCCGTCGCGGAGCTTCATGCCGGTACGAGTAGATGGCAGGATGGCGCGACGCAAGGACGGTCGGATCGCGGCCGGCCGGCGGTCGTCGATTGACCCTTCCGGTCAATGCCGCTATCCGTACGGCTTCTCTCCCGAGGCTCTCGTCGATGATCATCAAGATGCAGACGGTCGCGACGCCCGACGAGATCGCGGCGGTCGAGGCCAAGGTCCACGGGCTCGGCTACACGACGGGCAAGATGATCGGCGAAGAAGTCACGCTGATCGGCGTCTACGGGGACATCTCGCGCCTGCCGACCGACGAGCTCGGCCAGATGCCGGGCGTCGAGCGCCTGATCCCGATCTCGCGCGCCTACAAGCGTGCGGCCCAGAAGGGCGAGCCCGGCCAGCCGTCTGCACGTGACCGTCGACGTCGGGGGCGTGACGCTCGGCGGTCGCCGATCTCGTCGTGATCGCCGGGCCGTGCTCGGTCGAGAGCGAGCAGCAGATCATGGAAGCGGCTCGCATGGTGAAAGAGGCGGGAGCGCAGTGTCTCCGCGGTGGGGTCGTCAAGTATCGCTCGAGTCCCTACAGCGGATGGGAAGGGCTCGGGTCGTCCGATCAGGACTCGCTGCGTCGCGGCCTCGAGCTGATCGTGCGGGCGGGGCGCGCGTTCGAGATGCCGACCGTGGTCGAGATCCTCGACCAGGCGGACGTGCAGCCTCTACGAGGACGCCGGCGTCGCGTGCCTCCAGGTCGGGGAGCCCAACAGCAAGAACCAGGCGCTCTTGAACCGCCTGCGCGACACGACGCTGCCCATCATCCACAAGCGCGGCAACTCGCTCGACACCGAAGCGTATCTCCTCTGGGTCGAGCGCGTGATGACGACGGGCAAAGAGAACGTCATCCTCTGCGAGCGCGGCATCACGAGCTGCAATCGCTACACCCGCAATACCCTCGACCTCGGAAGCGTCGCCGCCTTCCACTATCAGCTGTCGGGCTTGCCCGTCGCGATCGACGCCTCGCACGGCACCGGCATCCGCGATCTCGTCTTCCCGCTGACGCTCGCCGGCATCACGGCGGGCGCGTCCGTCGTCCTGGTCGAGGCCCACCCGAACCCACTGATCGCCAAATCGGACGGCATTGCAGGGCCTCTTTCCCGAGCAACTGCAGGGGTCTCGTGCGCGCCGCGCGCGAGACGTGGGAGCGCTCGGCAGCGCACCGATCGCGAGTACGTCGCGACGGTCGCCGCTCAACGTGCCTACGAGGCGCGCATGAAGGACGATCGCGCGCGCTTCTTCGGCGAGGGCTGACCACGTCGCCGGCGTCGATGATCGTGCCGCCGCCGGTGGTCGCGGGCGCAACCATCGGCGTCGTCGCACCGGGTGGGGCAGTGAAGGCGGAAGCGCTCGAGCGCGGCGTCGCCGGTCTCGAGTCGATGGGCTTTCGCGTGCGACTCGGCGACCACGTGCTGGCGCGTCACCGCTACCTCGCGGGACGCCCTGAGCTTCGACTCGCCGACCTCGACGGCCATGCTGCGTGATCCCGAGGTCGGCGCCGTGATGTGCGCCCGCGGCGGCTACGGCACGACGCCAGCTCTTGCCGCTCTCGGATCCGACGCGTGATCGCGTCGCATCCGAAGCTCGTCGTCGGCTACAGCGACGTGTCGCCGCTCCTCGGGTGGGTGGTCGAGCGATGCGGCGTGGCTGCGCTGCACGGACCGATGGTCGCGACCGACCTCGCCAAGGGACTGACCGAGCATGCCGCCGATCGCGACTGGCACCGCTTCTGGCGGCGCCGGACTGCCGCCTGGCGCGAGCCGATCCCCGAGGTCGCTCGGACGGGCGTCGCGACCGGCCGCCTCGTCGGTGGGTGTCTCTCGTCGTTGGTGGCTCTGCCTCGGCACGCCCTACGCCGTCGAAACCGACGGCGCGGTGCTCTTCCTCGAGGACGTCGCCGAGCGCCCGTATCGGATCGATCGCATGCTCACGCACCTCCGGCTCGCGGGAAAGCTCGAGCGGCGTGGCCGCCGTCGTCCTCGGCTCGTTCGCCGATTGCGACGGCCCGGTGCCGACGACGTCGTCGCCGACGGTCTTCCGTGATTTCTTCGCCGATGCGCCGCTTCCCGGTGGTCGCCGGTTTTCCCGCCGGTCATCTTTCGGAGAACCTCGCCGCTGACCCTCGGCGTGCCGCTCCGGGTCGATGCGGACGCCGGCTACGTGGAGGCGCTTCGCGGCGTGAACTTCGGCGCGGTCGAGCAAGCGATGGACGCCGCGGTCACGCGCGGGGTCTTCCCGGGCGTGGTCGTGCTCGTGAACGTCGGCGGACGCGTCGTGTTCCTGACGCGCCGCCGGTCGCCGGACGCTCGAGGACGGCGACCGCTCGCCGATGCGCGAAGACACGATCTTCGACGTCGCGTCGCTCACCAAGCCGCTCGCGACCGCGACGGCGATGATGCTGAACGTCCGCGACCGGCGCATCGGTCTCGACGATCGCGTGACGCGCTTCTTCCACAACTTCGGCGTCCACGGAAGACGCACGTCACGTTCCGCCACTCTGCTGGCGCAGACGTCGGGCCTGCCGGGCTGGCGGCCGTACTACCGCGACATCGTCAAGATCGAGCGCGAAGGGCGCATCAACTTCACCGCGAGCCGCGGCGCCAAGGAATGGGTGTACGAGGCGATCCAACGCGAGAAGCCGGAGGCGCCCGCGGGCGCGCGCACGCTCTACAGCGATCTCGGCTTCATGCTGCTCGGCGCGGCGATCGAGCAGGTGAGCGGCCTCACGCTCGACCGCTTCTGTCACGAGAAGATCTTCAGCCGCTCGGCCTGCGCTCGACGTCGTTCGTCGACCTGGCGTGCTTGCGGACGCGTCGACTCGAGCCGATCGCCGACATGATCGCGCCGACCGAGCGCTGTCCGTGGCGCCGCCGCGTGCTGTGCGGCGAGGTGCACGACGACAACGCCGTACGCGATGGGCGGCGTCGCCGGTCATGCCGGCCTGTTTTCGTGCGCGCGCGACATCGATCGCCTGGCGACGACGCTCAGCGAGTCGTGGCTCGGCCAGAACGTCTTCCTGCCGTCGAGCATCGTGAGCGAGTTCTGGCGCCGCGACGATCCCATCGGCTCGTCCGACCTGGGCGCTCGGGTGGGACACGCCGTCGCTCAAGGGCTCGACGGCCGGCAGCGAGTCTCTCGCGGAACGCGGTCGGCCACGTCGGCTTCACCGGCACGTCGCTCTGGATCGACCTCGACCGTCGACCTGCACGTGATCGTGCTCTCGAACCGCGTGCACCCGACGCGCGACAACGACCTGATCCGCGACTTCCGTCCGCAGATCCATGACCTCATCGTCCGCGCCGTCGCCGCGTCCTGAGCTGCCGGCGTCGCCGCGGCACGTCCACCTGATCGCCATCGCCGGCGTCGGCATGGCGTCGCTCGCGGGCATGCTGCGCGCGCGCCGGCTACGACGTCACGGGATCGGACCAAGCCGTCTATCCGCCGATGAGCACGTGCTCGACGGATCTCGGCATCGCCGGTGCGCGAGGGCTATCGGCGCGGAGAACCTCGAGCCGCGCCCCGATCTCGTGGTCGTCGGCAACGCGATGTCGCGCGGCAACCCCGAGGTCGAGGCCATGCTCGCCGCGGGCATTCCGTACTGCTCGATGCCCGAGGCGTTGATGCGCTTCTTCATGCGCGAGCGTCGGCGCGCGGTCGTCGTCGGGACGCACGGCAAGACGACGACGAGCGCGATGCTGGCCTGGGTGCTGCACGAGACCGGCGGCGACCCGAGCTTCATGGTCGGCGGCGCCAGCCGGAACTTTCCGCAGAACTTCCGTGCTCGGGCGCGGGTCCGTGGTTCGTCGCCGAGGGCGACGAGTACGACACCGCGTTCTTCGACAAGGGCCCGAAGTTCCTGCACTACGATCCCGACGCGCTGCTCCTGAACGCGATCGAGTTCGATCACGCCGACATCTATCGCGATCTCGATCACGTGAAGAGCGCGTTCCGGACGTTGCTCGAGCGTCTGCCGGCCGACGGCGGTGCGTCGCGGCGAGCGCCGATTTCCCGGAGGTGCGAGCGGTCGTCGCGGCGAGCGGCGCGCGGCCGCCGATCTTCTTCGGCAACGGCGCCGGGCGCGACCTGGCGCGCGGAGGACGTCGTCGACGACGGCACTGCGACGCGCTTCACGATCGTCGGTCCCGACGGCGCGCGCTGCCCGCGCCGCCTTGTCGCTGCCCGGGCGCCATCAACGTCGCCAATGCGATCGGCGTCGTCGCGCTCACGCACGCGATGGGTCTGCCGCTCGACGGCGTCGTCGGCGGCGCTCGCGAGCTTCAGCGGCGTGAAGCGGCGCCAGGAGGTCATCGCCGAAGGACGCGGCATCACCGTCATCGACGACTTCGCGCACCACCCGACGGCCGTCGACGGCACGCTCGCCGCGCTCCGGCGCGCTATCCGGACGGCGGCTCTGGGCGCTCTTCGAGCCGCGCTCGAACACGACCCGCCGCCGCGTCTTCCAGGACGCGTTCGCGGCCGCGTTCGCGGGCGCGGACCGCGTCACGTTCGGGGCGATCCATCGGCGCGAGCAGTTGCCGGAGGCGCGAGCGCTTGCTCGCCCGACGGGCTGATCGCCGTCGCTCGGCGCGCGCGGTGTCGCGCGCGGAGACCTGCGAGGATCCCGACGCGATCGCGGCGTTGGTGGCGCGTCAGGTGGCGCCGGGCGACGTCGTCGTGCTGATGTCGAACGGCGGATTCGGCGGGCTCGCCGGCAAGCTGCTCGCGGCGCTCGCGCTGCCGACGCGTCGTAGCGGTCGGCGCTGCCGCGCGGTCGAGCGCGCGCTGCTCGCCGGGCGCGCCGTACAAGCGCCGATAGCGACGGTAGTTGCCGAGCACCTGCTTCACGTAGTGCCGCGTCTCGCGATAGCTGATCGTCTCGACGAACTCGTCGGTCGCGGCTCCCGGGCGCGCGGCGCTCCCACTTGGCGACCGCGTCCTCGCCGCCGTTGTAGGCGGCGAGCGCCTTGGCGAGGTTGCCGTCGAAGCGATCGAGCAGCTGCGCGGAGATAGCGCGTGCCGAGGCTGATGTTGGTCGTCGGGGTCGACGAGCGCGGTGCGCGTCGACCGGGCCGGCCGGCGACGCGCGATGCCGTCGTCACGAGGAGCTGCATCAGGCCGTAGGCGGCGGCCGGCGAAACCGCGCTCGGGATCGAAGAGGCTCTCCTGCCGCATCAGCGCCAGCACGACGTACGGATCGAGTCGCGTGCGCGTCGGCGGCGGCGGTGACGCGCGACCAGTAGGCGCGTGGATACTGGTAGGCGGCGAGCGTCGGCGGCAGTCGAGCGTTGAGCCGAGGCGCTGCAGCGCGCAGCGCGCGACTGTGCGCCTCGACGTCGCTGTAGGCCTCGAGCAGAAACGGCTCACGCTCGCCGCCGTCGGGAGCTCGCGCGTCAGCGCGGCGAGCTCGCGCGCCGCGGCGTCGCGTTCATGCCGATCGCGCGGAGCTCCGCTGCGATTCCAGTGGTAGGCGATGGAGCGTGATGCTCGGCGGTGGCTGGACCGCGATCGGCGTCGGGTGCGGTGCGGCGGCGGTGCCGGGTTGGCGACTCGTGCTCCGGCGAGCTCGGCGTAGTAGCCGTCGGGTGCCTCGCTCAGCACGGCGGCGAGACTGCTCGCGGCTTTCGGTCGTCACGCCCTTGCGCGCGCCAGGACGCGCCGCGCCAGTAGAGCGACGGCGACGCGGTCCTTCTCGCTGGCCGCGCCGAGCGCTGCGAACGCGTCGGCCGCGGCCGCGAGATCGCCGCGCCGATACGGCATCCAGGCGAGGCGCCAGCGCGCTTCGCGTGCCAGGTCGCCGTCACCGCCTCGTCGGCGAGACGCCGGAATTGGGTGACGGCCTCGTCGGTGCGAGCCTTCCTGCTCCGCGATGCGCGCGAGCGCGTAGCGGGCGTTCTCGTATTTCGGATGTCGCGGGGTCTCGGCGACGATCTGCGTGAAGAGGGCTCGCGCCTCGACGTCGCGATCGCGATTCCAGAGCAGGCTCGCGAGCTCGAAGCGCGCCAGGTTGCCCGTCGGCGCCGGCGGCGACCGCCGTCCGATACGTGGCGACGCGCGTCCTCCGAGTCCGGCCGGCTTGCTGGTGGATCTTGGCGAGGGCGCGCAGAGCGCTTCGATGCGACTCGTCGCTCGCGTACGGCGGCGGCGGCCGCGAGCCGCGTTGCCGCGCGAGCTCGAGTCGGCCCTCGGCGCGCGAGCAAGCGCCCTTCGGCCAGCAGCAGATCCGGATCGGCGAGCAGCTCCGGGATGCGCCGCCTCGAGCGCCGCGCTGGCGTCGCGGGCGAGCGCGCCGACTCGCCGCCGATCCGACGGACCTCCTGATACGAGCTCGTACGCCTCGCGCGGGCGCGTCGGCGCGCGGAGCGCGGCGAGCACGGCGAGCGCTACGACTGCGCGCGCTTCGCGATCGGTCTCGGCGCGCGTTCAGCGCGCGCTCGGCGAGCGTCCTCGGCGCGCGGGTCGCCGAGCGTCGAGCGCGATCGCGCTGCGCGCCGCGCCGAGGCGCGTCGGGACCCACACGCTCGCGGGATGCATCGGCGAGCAGGCGATCGTCCGAAGCGCTCGCCTCGCGCGCGTGCGCCGGTCGATCCTCGATCGCCGCGAGATAGGCGAGGTGGTAGTCCGTCGAGCGCGGGATACGAGTCGAGCAGCGATTGGAAGCGTAGGCGCGCCGCGTCGTAGCTGCACCGCGCTCGTAGAGCGCGACGGCCTCCGCGAACGACGCGCGCGGCGCCGCCGTTCGGACTGCGCGCGCCGACGGCGGCGGCGTCGGTGCTCGGCGGGCGTCGCGACGCGTCTTGCAAGCAGCCGCTCGCGAGCACGAGCGCCAGGCAGCGCCGAGCGCATCGGGTAACGAGCGGCAGACGCATCGCCCTCGGCTACCCTGCGGTCGGACGGCAGCGCAACACGACCGGCATGCTTGACACCTCGGGAGGCCTTCGGCACGACGACGCGATGTCGGGGTCGGCGCTTCCACCGCTCGTGCTCGCGTCGGCGTCGCCGCGGCGTCGCTGGCTGCTCAGAAGCTCGGGCGCGCGTTTCGACGTCGACGTGCCCGACATCGCCGAGGTCGTGCGCCCCGGCGAACGACCCGACGCGTTCGCGCAACGCATGGCCGAGAGAAGGCGGCGGCGGTGTCGCGACGCCGCCGCGAGACGCGTGGATTCTCGCCGCGGACACCGTCGTGACGCTCGACGCCCACGGCGCTCGGGAAGCCGAAGGATCGCGACGAAGCCGTCGCGCCATGCTGACGATGTTGGCTGGCCGTTCGCACGTCGTCTTCACCGGCGTGGCGCTTCTCCAGCCGGATGGAGCAGCCGCCGACCGCATGGTCGTCGGAACGCCGGTCGTCTTTCGCGCGCTCACCGCGTGCCGAGATCGCACGCCTCACATCGCGACCGGCGAGCCGTTCGATCGGGCCGGCTGCGTATGCCATTCAGGGTGAGGGCGCGCACCTCGTCGATCGCGTCGAGGGATCCGTACACGAACGTGATCGGCTTGCCGCTGCCGGAGGTGGCGGAATGGTTGCAGTCGATGGCGGATCCTCTGAGCGTGCGTCTCGCGGCGGTGGAAGAGCGGATCGCGCTCGGCGTGCCGGCGCGCCGGTCGCGCGCGTGTCGGACGTCCGCCTGGTGGGCGTGACCAAAGGCAAGGATGCCGCCGTCATTCGTGCCGCGGTCGCAGCCGGCCTCACGGTCTTCGGCGAGAACTACGTCCAGGAGTGGGCGCCAAACGGACGAGCGCTCGCGGACGTCGGCGGCATCGAGTGGCATTTCATCGGCCGGATCCAGCGCAACAAGGCCGCGGCGGTCGCCGAGGCGAGCCTCGTGCACTCGCTCGCCGGATCTCGCGCGTCGCCGCCGCGCTCGACGCCGCGGGCGCGCGTCGCGGCGCGCCAGTCCGGCGCGCTCGTGCAGATCAACCTCGACGACGAGGCGTCCAAGGACGGCCTCGCGCCGGCGACCCTGCCGCAGTTCCTCGCCGTGCTGCGCGCGTACGCGTGGCTGCGGGTCGAGGGTTGATGGCGATCCCCGCGCCCGCGACCCGGCCGCGATGCGCGAGCGCTTTCGCGGTGCTCCGGACGCTGCGCGACGGCCAGGTCGAAGCGGCGCGCTCCGGGAGCTGTCGATGGGGATGAGCGGCGACTACGAGGCGGCGATCGAGGAGGGAGCGACGCTCATCCGCGTCGGCACCGCGATCTTCGGACCGCGAGAGAGGACGTGACGACGATGCGCAAGATCGGATTCGTCGGGCGCCGGCAACATGGCGGGCGCGCTTGCCAAGGGCTTGCTCGCGACGAAGCGCTATCGGGCCCGCGAGCTGTGGGCGAGCGATGCCGAGCGCGAGCAGCTCGCCCGCTTCACGCGCGCGCACGGCGTCGGACGCGCGCCAGACAACCACGACGCTCGTCGCCGAGAGCGAGATCGTCGTGCTCGCCAGTGAAGCCGCAGGTGATGCAGGCGGTGCTGGCGGAGATTCGCCCGCAGGTGACGCGCCGGCATCTGTTCGTGTCGATCGCTGCGGGCATCCCGACGCGCGCGGCTCGAAGACGGCCTCGGACGGCAGAGTCCGCGTCGTGCGCGCCATGCCGAACACGCCGGCGCTCGTCGGTCACGGGATCACCGTCGTGGTGCGCGGCGCGCATGCGACCATCGCCGACGAGCGGCGCGCGGCCGAGCTCTTCGGTGGAGTCGGCGAAGTGGTCCGTGTTAAGGACGAGAGCGCTGATGGACGCGGTGACGGGTCTCTCCGGCAGCGGTCCCGCGTACGTGTACCGCTTCGCGGAAGGGTTGATCGCAGGCGCCGTCGCGGAGGGCCTCGGGGAGGCGGTGGCGCGCCAGCTCACGTATCAGACGCTGCGCGGTGCGGCGGTCATGCTGCAGGAAACGGGTCGATCGCCGGAGGATCTCCGGGCGATGGTGTCCTCGCCCGGAGGGCACGACGCTCGCCGGGCTCGGCGCGCTCGACGAGCGCGGGTTCGTGGACGCGGTCGCCGCCGCGGTTGCGGCGGCGACGCGCCGCGGTCGCGAGCTCGGCCGCGGCTGAGGAGGAAGGGACCATGTTCGTAGTCGGAAACCTGCTCGAAGCCGTCGCCCTGGTCGTCGAGTACGTGTTGCAGATCTACTCCTGGATCGTGATTGCGCGAGTCGTGATCTCGTGGGTCAACGCCGACCCCTACAATCCGATCGTGCGCGCCATCTACTCGGTGACCGAGCCGGTGTTGTATCGCATTCGACGCGCGCTCCCGGTCTACGGCGGCGGGATCGACTTCTCGCCGATCGTGCGTCTTCATCGGGATCATGTTCCTGCAGAGTTTCCTGGTGCAGACGCTGCGGCAGATCGCTTTCCGGATGCAGTGACGCCAGGGTCGTCCTGCAGGTCGCGGTCGTCGTGCCGCGCGCGCGTGCGAACGTCCTGACCCGTGACGGCGCTGGAAATCTGCGCGCCCGGCTGACGGCGGCCCCGGTCGACGGAGCGGCCAACCGTGCCCTCGTCGACCTGCTCGCGCGTCGGCTCGGCCTCCGGCGCGGAGACCTCGAGGTCGTGCACGGCGCGCGCGGTCGCGACAAGCTCGTCGCGGTCCGCGGGTGCTCGGCCGCTGATCTCGCCCACCGCGATACAGACCCTCGCAGCCGTCCGACGTTGACAATGCGGAGCGTCGTGGCTAGAGGTCATCGATCGAAATCCGGAGGCAGTATGCCTATTTACGAGTACCACTGCAGCAAATGCGGCGACTTCGAAACGATGCAGAAGATGAGCGACAAGCCGCTCACCACCTGTCCGACCTGCCGCCGCAAAGTGACCAAGCTGATCTCGTCGACGACGTTCCACCTCAAGGGAAGCGGCTGGTACGTCACCGACTACGCCCGCAAAGGTGAGGGCGGGGGCCAAGGCTGCCGACAAAAGGGCGAGGACAAGAAGAGCGACGACAAGAAGAGCGACGACAAGAAGAGCGACGACAGAAATCCGACACGGCGACCGCGACCACCGGCGAAAGCACCGCGAGCGACAGCAGCAGCAGCGAGACGCCGGCCAAGACCTCCAAGAGCTCCGACAAGGGCAGCAAGAAGTCGGAGAAGGCGGCAGTGGCCTGAGCGGTCGCTTGCCGCGCACGTCCTACCGCAGGGTCTCGTGAGATCCTGCGGTATTTTTGCCTGATGCCGCGACGCCGCCCACCACGTCGACGCTCCTGCAGATCGGGATCGACACCGGCGGCACCTTCACCGACTTCGTGGTGCGTGACGAGAGCGGGGTGCGCGTCCACAAGGTGCTGTCGACGCCGCACGATCCGTCACGCGCCGTGCTCGCCGGTCTCGCCGAGCTCTTCCCGGCCGCTGGGACGGCGAGATCACGTACGGCAGTACGGTCGCGACGCGAACGCGCTCCTCGAACGGCGCGGCGCGCGGGTGTGCCTGGTCACGACCGCCGGCTTCGAGGACGTGCTCGAGATCGGCCGGCAGGCGCGTCCAGACCTCTACGCGCTCGAGCCGTGCGTCGCGCCGCCGCTCGTGCGTCGTGCCGACCGGCTCGGGGTCCGCGAGCGCACGAGCTTCGATGGCCGCGTTCTGACACCGCTCGTCCGACGGGAGCTCGCGCGCCTCTGCGCGCGTGTCCGGGCGCGCCGCCCCGAAGCGATCGCGGTCGTCTTGCTGCATTCGTACGCGCGGCCGGTCCACGAGCGTCGCATCGGCCGAGCGCTTGCTGGGCTCGGCGTTCCGATCACGCTCTCCCACGCATTGATGCGCGAGCATCGTGAGTACGAACGGACGAGCACCTCGGTCGTCAACGCCTACGTGGCACCGGTCATGGGACGCCACCTCGGGCGCCTCACGCGCGGGCTGCCGGGCCGCCGGCTTCGCGTCATGCAATCCAACGGCGGTGCCGTCGCGCCGGCGCTCGCGGCACGCGAGCCGGTGCGCACGATCCTCTCGGGTCCGGCTGGCGGCGTCGTCGGCGTCGCGGGACTGGCGCGCGCGTCGTGGTCTCGATCGTGTGCTCACCATCGACATGGGCGGCACGTCCACCGACGTCGCGTTGATCGCGGGCACGATTCCGCGGCGCACCGACTGGACGCTCGACCGAATGGCCCTCCGCGTCCCGGTCATCGACATCCACACCGTCGGGGCAGGGGCGGATCGATTGCGCGTCGCGACGCCGGCGGATCGCTGCAGGTGGGTCCGGAGAGCGCCGGCGCCGATCCCGGCCCGGCCTGCTACGGACGCGGCGCGGCGGCGACCGTCACCGATGCGAACCTGGTGCTCGACCGTCTCGACGCGACGCACTTCCTCGGCGGCAACATGCGCCTCGATCGCGACCGCGCCGAGACCGTGATCGCGGCACTGGCGCGGCGACTCGGGCTTCGCTCCGCTCCGAACCGCCGAGGGCATCGTGCGGGTGGTGAATGCCGCCATGACCCGAGCCCTGCGAGTCATCTCGGTCGAGCGCGGACACGACCCGCGCGACTTCACGCTGGTGGCGTTCGGCGGCGCCGCCGCGCTGCACGCGTGCGAGCTCGCCGGCGAGCTCGGGATGCGACGCGTGCTGGTGCCGCGGCACCCCGGCGTTCTCTCCGCGGCGGGCATGCTCGCGGCGCCGCGCTCGCGCGAGTTCCGTGACGATCGTGCGCCGCATCGATCCGTCGGCGGCGGAGCTCGCGCGGTTGGCCGCACGCATGGCAGCGGCGCGGGATCGCCGAGCTCGCGCGCGGAAGGCGTGGCGCGCGCGCGATCGTCACGGAGACCATGCTCCAGATGCGCTACGCCGGCCAAGCACACGAGCTCGAGGTTCCGCTCGGCCCCGACTACCGTGCCCGCTTCGATGCGGCGCATGCGCGCGCGTACGGTCATGCCGCCCCGGAGCGACCGGTCGAGGTTCTGGCGTTGCGCCTCGAAGTGGCCGGCGCCGTCGCGAAGAGCGCCGCCGGCCTGCGCAAGCCTCGTCCGCGGCGCGCGCCGCCGGCGTACGCGTCATCCCGTCGTGTGGAACGGCCGGCGGATCGCGGCGCTACGCTACGAACGCGACAGCGCTCGCGCCGGGTAGCCGTCTTTCCGGTCCGGCGCTCGTGCGTCGAGTACAGCTCCACGACGCTCGTTCCGCCCGGGTGGCGGGGCGTCGTCGATGCCGACCGTCATCTCCACCTCGAGGTGACGCGATGAAGTCGCGAGTGCGTCTCGACCCCATCACGCTCGCGGTCCTGCACCATCGTCTCGCGGCGATCGCCGAGGAGATGGGTGTCGCGGCTCGGCCGCACCGGCTTCTCGCCGAACATCAAGGAGCGGCACGACTACTCGTGCGCGCTCTTCGACCGCCGGCGGCGGCTGGTCGCACAGGCGGCGCACATTCCCGTGCATCTCGGCTCGACACCGCTCGTCCGTGCACGCGGCGCTCGCGGCCCATCGTCCCGCGCCGGGCGACGTCGTCGCCGTCGAACGATCCCTACGCCGGCGGGACGCACCTTCCCGACCTGACGCTCGTGGCGCCGGTGCATTCGCCGGCCGGCCGCCTGCTCGGGTTCGTCGCCAATCGTGCGCATCATGCGGACATCGGAGGGATGACCCCGGGTCGATGCCGCTCGCGCGCGAGATCTACCAGGAGGGCTTCCGTCTGCCGCCGGTACGTCTCGTGCGCGGCGGCGAGCTCGTGGAGGACGTGTTGACCCTCTTCCTCGCCAACACGCGGGTTCGCCGACGAGCGTCGCGGCGATCTCGATGCGCAGCGTGGCGCCCTCGCCGTCGGTGCCGAACGGTTGGTCGCGCTTGCCGCCGAGCTCGGCGCGCCGACGCTGCGCACGTGGGATGAGCGCGCTGCAGGGGTACAGCGAGCGTCTCATGGCGGCGACGCTTCGCGCGTTGCCGCGCGGCGTGTACCGCGCCGACGGATCGCCTCGACGACGACGGCCTCCGGGCGTATCGCGGTCCCGATTCGCGTGGCGATCCATCTCGGCGGCGGACGGGCGCGAGTCGATTTCACCGGCACGGCGCCGCAGGTCGAGAGGCAGCGTGAACGCCAACTACGCCATCACGTTGTCGGCCGTCATGCTACGTCTTCACGGCGCTCGGCCGCGAGGCGATCCCACCGAACGACGGGGTGATGCGGCGCCTCGACGTGCATGCGCCGGCGGGAAGCGTCGTCAACGCCGACTTTCCGGCGGCGGTCGCCGGCGGCAACGTGGAGACGTCACAGCGCATCGTCGACGTCCTGCTGCGGGCGCTCGCGACGGCGGCGCCGGACCGGATCCCGGCCGCGAGCTGTGGATCGATGAACAATCTCGCGGTCGGGGGCTTCGACCGGCGCCGCGGGCGCGCGTTCTCCTACCACGAGACCGTTGCTGGAGGTGCCGGGGCGGGACCGCATCGTGCGGCGGCCTCCGGGATCCACACCCACATGACGAACACGCTCAATACGCCGATCGAAGCGCTCGAGGCGTACTATCCGTTTCTCGGTCACGGAGTATCGGTTGCGTCCTGGGAGCGGCGGTCGTGGGCTCGCGCACGCGGTGGCGACGGCCTCGTCCGCGAGATCACGCTGCTCGAGCCGGCCGATGTGACGCTCCTCACCGAGCGTCGACGTTTCCCGCGTGGGGCCTCGCGGGAGGCGGCACGGGTCGACGCGGCCGGAACTCCCTCGAGCACGAAGGGCCGCCGGCGAGACCTTCCGGGCAAGATCAACCTGCGCGTCGAGGCGCGGCGATGCCGTTCGCCTCGAGACGCCCGGCGGCGGCGGCTGGGGCAAACCGCGCGGCAAAGAATGACGGAGGGAGGTAGGTTCGAAGGCCCTACCTCCCTCCGCGGTGCGACGACCTTGCTCACCGGCAGTCGCTCTTACGAGCGACCAAAGTCCGGCCTACGTCGAGACAACTCCCCCTGCCGGCGAGCAAGCTTTTGCGACCCATCGACGCGCTCGCGATTAGGCGCGCCGCGCTCGAGTCCCCACGACGACGTCAGGCGGCTTTGCTGCCCGCCATTTCGTCGAGACGCTTCTCGAGTTGCCATCATGCGCTTCTTCAACTTCTCGACCTCGTCGCGCGTCGGAAGGTTCAGGCTGCGGACGATCGGTTCCACGCCTTTCCCCGCCTGCTTTTCGATGAGTGCGGACGATGCGTTGCCCCCGCTCCTCCAGATCTTTGACGGTGCGCCCGGCGCGCTTCTGAGGTCACCCGCGCAGCTTCTTCGCCTGCGCGAGGAGGTCTTCCACTGCTCTTTGACGGTCTTTGCTGAGGAGCTCGCCCGCATCCTTGCGGATCCGGCCGACGACTGCGCTCACCTTCGGCTTGGACGCGCTTGATCGTTCCCTGAACTTGCTCGAGCCGCGCCCGCAGGTCCCACCGTCGGTCTTCCGCATCTGCCATGAAATCGCTACCTCCTGCGATCTGACGTTCAGACCGGAGGCTGTTAACCGCCGCGTCAGGGGGTCAATGCCCGACTCCACGGCAGAACTCACTCGTCTTCCTTCGACCAGGATGTCGTACTCCTCCGAGCCGCTCAGACCCGCCCAGATCATACGGCGGTGAGGGTATCTCCGCACGCGCCGCCTCAGTAAAAGTAAGCTCCGCAAGCGGATGCCTGACTCACTCGTGACGCGAGCGGCGCCCAGATGACGATGTCAACTCGGGAGCAAAGCATGGCGCCAGACGCATTGATTGTCTGCTCGCAGCTTTTGACAATCTCAGCGCGAGCATTTCGGCATTCACATAGCTGGGGACGCCAATTCACCGCCTTGAACCAGCGGGAGCAGCTTTTGGGTCGCCCATAAAGCCACGGCGGCCGCTCCTGGACACTGACACTCAGACTCACCTGACCAGGGTGCGTCTCTTTAAGGAACTGAAGTATTACCGTGTAGGGCGAATCGTGCTGGTAAAAACGAGCTTCGACAGGGTCTGAAACAGCACGCACCCGCACCCATAAGGTTGCAATCCGTGCTTATGCGGGTCAATCACGATAGAATCTACCTGGCTAAGGCATTGAAGATTTCCGGCGTGTATCCGCGGCAAGATTGTCCGCCAGGACAAAGTAATGCCCTCGCCGGCGGCATCCGCCTGGCGCGGTCTGAAACCATGATAACGCGCGGCATGGCGCAGGAGTTTCCTCCAACGGGTCCACTGAGGAGCCTGTCCTTTGTTGTGCCCATCGTGGCGACGGCGGTGCAACCTTTTCACCTCCAGGAGGTGTGCCAATACCGTCGTATTCAGCGCCCGCCATCGTCACAAGCCGCTATAAATTCCAGTTTCAGTACTGGCTGATGCGCCAGGCACGACGTATTGCGCCTGCTGACGACTTTGTCCGGTGCGAGTTGATAAAAGCCAGTCAGAAACCTCGGTGTATGATTGCCACGCCACTGCTGCGGTCACCCACAATGCGTTTTCCGGCCGAACATCAGCTGCCAATTGCGCGCACTTTCTTTTCATCGTCAGCGAACTGCTTCGGCCGCCATCCCAGCGCGTGATTGTTTGGGTTAAGCCAGAGAGACAAAGGCGCCGAGGCAGCCGCTGCGGATCGCGGCAACCGGCATTGCAACGTGGGGATCGGGAGGCGGGATAATTATCGTGGAGGCGCTCCAGCTGTTTCCAGGCAGGAACATTTTCAACTACTCCCAGTTCCAGATGGGTCTGACCTCATCCGGCAGCTACTTGAATCCCATCATCCGTGTTTGCAAAAGCGCTGTTAGAGGTACGGGTCCTCAGGTTAAGAGCAGCATGTTTTTTCGCTTTCACCAAACCACTGCCGTTGCATCTCCGAAAACGGAAATGGTGTTCATCAAAAAAACCAGAGCGTCAAACTCACCTTTGCGTGTCCGCATCCGGCCACATAATCTCGGGCGGTTGCGGAATCCAGGCGCATTAGCGATAAGTCACTGCCGCAGCACTTAAAAGTAAATCCGCTGTTCCGAGGCCGCAACTGGCGCCAACGCTCGGGTTCAGGTTGGGATAATCATCAACGCCATGTGGCGCATCATTTTTCCACATTCACCAGATGATCCACGCGCGTCCCAGCGAAAAAACAACTTCAGGGATAATCTGTTTGAAGCAACCGGTTTTGCTGTACCGGATATACAAACGCCAGGTTGAATATCGGCGATCTCTGCTGGATGGGTGATCTTAGTGGTAGTTTCACCTGCCGCCGGTTCACCGCAGAAGTGAAGGTGCCGCATTCTTTGATGACGCGTCATTAATCGATCGTCAGCGTCCTAACAGCCTTTTCACCCAAAGCCTTACACTGCCAGGTCGCACCATGATGAATGATCCACGATCATCTATGCAGGTCCTGTCACCATAGCGTTTCCTGCGGAATGTTGCGGCTCTGCGGATGATCACCTATGCTCCTCCTGTTTTGTGAAAACTCGCTATCCACGGCCATCCCGAATGGACAGGCGCTGTCAGGCTCTTGCTTATCAATGCTGCGACTTCAGGCGCCTATCCAGCGACTGCGGGCTTGCGGGAATGGAAGAGTCATTGACATTGGCGGTGGTGATTTCAATTTCGTCCGCCACGGTTTCAGCCTCGACACGCACGCGCGTTCCCAATGCCGCTCCAGTTCATCCACTCGGCGCCCAGGCCATCTGGTTGTAACGTAACGCGTGAAATGGTGAATCTGACTTTTCTCGGCGCAACTTGTTTTCCGGCGCGTGACGGCGGGGACATCGATCCTTCGAACTACCTGTTCCTTTGCCCCGCGTTCAGGTGGTGGCCGGGCGTGTTTGGACCGATGATAATAAGCTGAATGGTCGCCAGTCATGGCGGCGGTCAATCAATTCGGCAACCTGCCGCTGGCCATCGATCTCTCCACTTTGGCGAAATTTTACGACCAGGAACGATGAACAAATTAGCGGCGTAATCGAGCGAATCGCTGGCTGCAGTACCAAAGTCGCTGCGCCGTGGGGTGCGGTTCAGGCCATTTCCGCGCTGGGTTTTACAGTCATGCGTATCGACCGAAGCCGGCGCCGGTTGCGCGGCCCAGGCGAAGCATGATGAACCGCCGAATGCCACGCCGCCGCTCCGCCATCAGCCTCGGCGCCCATGCGGTTTTTCCATTATCAGGTATGTTTTGTCTCCCACTGGCTTCGGGCCATCAGTTTCTCCAGAAGCTTGAATGCATTCTATGCGCGACCATACGGGTGCCCATGCGGTGGCGTCACTCCGGACTGTTTCTCCGAAAACCGCTCCTCGCTCGACGATGAACTTGCTCGCTGAGCTTGTTGTTCAAATCCATAAATCAGGATCAAACGATGCGGCTTTCGCCCAGGCTCTGTTTCGCAAAAGCCAGCACGATAAGTCCATCCACGCGGCTGAAGTTCAGGAGCCATCCACTTTGGACCGGCGGCAATCACCGCACAACAACCAGCCCAGTCGCGGTCGCCGTCCGGGCGTTTTGCCTTCGCGCAACAATCAGGGGCGTTCGCAGCACTCGAGCTGAGGCGCGATGCCGCGCTAAAATCTTCGGTTTGGCAAAGATTTCATCCTCGGCGCGTAACACCTGGCATTGTCGGAACATCAAGTGCCTAACAGTTTGGGCTTCTCTTTGTTTGCGCTGGAACGTTGCCGTTCCCGGCGAGGTCGGCGCAACCCTTTTCTTCCAGTACGATGTCACGGTATGGCAATTCGGCGGCGGCTGGCGTGGAACGCCGTCATGGAGTTTTGTTTTCAGAGCTCCACACAAAAACAAACATTCTTAAGCAATGGAATGAAATTCGATTCATCCTGTGGTGGGACCAATAAGGGCCAAGATCTACAAGCTTTGAGAGACCGGAGTGGTGGAGTCAGGGGCAACCTTCCAGGTTTTGGACCTACCGAAAGGTACTGGGCATAGTAGGAGTCGTCGGAAGCGTGGTTATTCAGAAAACTGGACGGTGACGTTCTTCAGGATCGAGATCAGATTACGGGGCGACAATGAAGCTCGGTATTTCTGTCCGGAAACTCATTGGGTGTTCTTTCATAAATTTTCAGCTTTTTCGTGCAAATCCTAACGAGGTTGGACATCCCGCCGTCGGGCGGTTTGAAGTGCTCAGGCGAATGGGCCAACTGGGGCGGTCCGGAGTCTCGCGGGCCTGCTTTATTTAACGGTGGCCTCCGGCTTCATTCACCGGAGGATTGCGCCACTTATCACCGGGTATCGCAACTTTATATCTGATGGTGATTTGCATCGAATTTGCGCAGAAGCGAGCCGAGGAGAACGCAGCCGCCAAAACATGACGATGACAACCATGAAACGCTCGGCGTAGCGGATGGCGTCGCCTCGTTTTCGCGACCAGTGAAAAGCTTTAAAAGTGCTATCCCCAAAAACTGCCGTTTCCATAAAGCGCCGCAGCGTAACCTTGAGGCTGGTAGAAATAAGCATTGTTTGGGTGAAATCCAGGTGCTTTTGCCAGGGCCGGTGCAGCCTGAGAGCGGTTGAACGGTCTGGATGTTGACACGAGATTCGTTCCCCTAAACCAGGGGTTCGCTGAAGGAGTGGCGAGCGCCGCGTCCGCGGCGCCGAGGTGATCTGGATACCACCACCTTTGTTTGAGCAGGCCTGTAATTCTGGGAATGCAATTCGTCCTTGGTCGGGTCAGTGCTCGGCGAGTATACGTATTCGCAGCGAAGGTCACGCTTTACGACCGCCGTCAGCCGTCGTAATCACCGTTTTCCACTTCAGGGCGGTAGTCGCGGAAATAGTGGCGTCGACATTCAGAATAGCAATCCATCAGGATTTCCGTTGTATCAGTGTGGAACACCGGGCGGGCAATTCCCTGTGGGGTGATGCCAGCTGGCGCGGGCTTGAACAACGTTGGTTTGCCGCGAAATCATCCAGACACCCCAGAACGCCATGCCTTCACTGCATTCCAGATCAGGATGTGGTCGAACGAAGAGCGCCCCGCTTTTCCGATCCTGGGCTGAAGTTCGGTGCCCATCCACCTGGGGAGATAGTCGTATTGAACCAGTTGGTAGAACCAAGTTGGGGATCTACCGTGCTACAAGGGAGGGTTGAGTCGTTACCCTCGTTGTCCCAGAGTCACGAAAATCAGGCCTCAGTCAGCCGAGTTGGACTGAACTAAAACCACCGATCGGGCGGACCTGGCGCTGTTTTGTGATTTGGGGCAGGACGTTTGAAGGCGGCCGAAAACGACATCGCACGTGTTCGGGTTGGCTGGATCGGCGCAACCTACAAGACCTTTGCCGGAGTTCAAATCGGTTTTGACTCCGGCCATTGCACGATCTGCGGAGGCCTTGCCCGCAATGTGCTGGCTGCTGAGAAGCTGCCGCTGAAGCGGTCCAGTTACGATTTGTGCCAACCATGAAACACCACCATCGGGCTCGCAGTAAACAAAACGTGATTACTTACTCATGTAATCCGCTGCCAGAGGCGGTCTGCGTGAGGCGGCTTGGTTCGCTCACTCTAATGTCGAGGCCTGCCTGCAACGCAGCGGGGCTGAACTGAACGGCGGCGGGTGACCACCGCACCAGCAAATCAACCTCATCAGGCGATACCGTTTGGGTTTCTATCGTCAACAAGGCTGCCGAAAAATGACTCTTGGTCAAGCCACTTCACGTAAAGGCTGATGGCGAAAGCAGATCCTCGCCAGTTACAAGGGCATGGGTCGTTATCAGGTTGGCTGAGAGAGCCGAAACTAAGTAGGTTCATATCTCTGCGCGAGAGGGTTAATGCGCGCCATATGATCGTGGCCCTGCAAATTACCAGGTTCCAGCAGAGGATTCGTTGAAAGTATTGGCCCACTTTTTGCAATATACAATGCATTGTCAGCCGGCGTTGGGGAGGTTCAGATGCACTGTTTGGATAACAGCCATCCATCAAGGAATAATACTACGCGTCATATTCGCAACCAGCCCGATTTTCCCAAATTCGGAAGGTTCAGGCAGGAACAGGTACCAAAGCAAGCACGTAACTTG